>Ga0316208_1000016_pt1 | contig 320040 bp, 312 predicted proteins | sample 3monopyrite_MG_FD_204944 | JGI IMG/M metagenome (GOLD analysis project Ga0316208, IMG submission 204944) | Microbial mat bacterial communities from mineral coupon in-situ incubated in ocean water Damariscotta River, Maine, United States -... | ecosystem: Environmental > Aquatic > Marine >...
GCCACTGACAACACGCCGATCATCAACACGCGGTACACCGTGGGCCTTTGGAAAATACGGTCTGATACGTGCCAAATGGTTTTCTGAAAGGTAAAAACAATCACTCATGAGAAAACTCCTTTGCCAGGGTGAATCATAATTTACCTCATTCCGGAATCCCTTAAATTAATAGGTCCTGAGCCTAGGGACCAGCCTCATTAAAGCCACCATATAACGGTTACGGCGAGGCAAAGCGCGAATAGGAAGTTCCGTACGTCTCTATCGAAGCGGGTTGCGATCCTTCGATAGTCCTTCAGCCTTCCAAAGGATCGTTCGATGATGTTTCGAGTTCGGTACAAAGCCTTGTTATAGGCATACTGAACTTTGCAGTTCGCTCTTGCTGGAAGACAGGTTCGGTTTCTCGTGCTTTAAGCTGACCTTTCCCCCACCATTCAATGGTTTGGTCCAGCCACTGGGCGACACGCACCACAGGCAATGAAAAGTCAATATCTTATGATTATCAATAACTTGAAAATGGTGGTCGGTACTGGGCTCGAACCAGCGACCTCTTCGATGTCAACGAAACGCTCTACCAACTGAGCTAACCGACCTTGCCATTTATAAAGAAAGGCCCTGCAACGCATACATCGCCTCAGGGATGTCCGCGTGTATAGACTGAGCCGCCCCCGCGTGCAAGCCATAATTCGCGCACGCGCATGGGTGACAGCCCCCTAAAAAACAGGTAGCGTGGAACCATGAATTCATCATCTGCACCACCGCCTTATATTCTGCGCACACCCAAAGGCACGCTGTCACCCTTTGTCTTCGCGGCACCTCACAGCGGTCGGTATTACCCGCCTGATTTCACCGCCAGGGCAATCCTGGACAGTGTAGGCCTCAGGCAATCCGAAGACGCGTTTGTTGACCGGCTTTTTAAAAACGTCTGCGATCACGGCGGCACTTTATTGGTGGCTACGCACGCGCGCGCCTATCTGGATCTCAACCGCGCTGCCGATGAACTGGACCCCACCATGTTTAGCCCACGCCTTGCTGAAGAGGGGCTCAATCTTAGCCACCGTGTCAAAGCGGGCCTTGGCCTGGTTCCTAAAGTTATTGCAGAAGGCGTACCCATCTACAAAGCGCCTCTGCCCGCGCGCGAGGCGGAAAAACGCATCACGGCGGTGCACACCCCCTACCACCAGAAGCTGAAGCAACTGCTCGCTGAGAGGCGGGAACGTTTTGGCGTCGCCTTTTTGATCGATTGCCACTCCATGCCTACAGAGGGCGGCAAACGTCGGTCAAAACGCCGCCGTGGCCCTGATATTGTGCTCGGTGATAGCTGGGGTAGTGCCTGCAAGCGTGAACTCACCAGCGCTGCTGAAGAACTCTTTATCAATGCCGACTTCCGTGTCAGGCGCAACGTGCCTTATTCGGGCGGATTTTCTACCATTCATTACGGAAAACCGCACGATAACATTCACGCGCTCCAGATCGAAATCAGTCGCAGCATCTATATGGATGAATGCAGCCAAACCGAACTGCCCGAGTTCGCCGAAGTCCAGCAGACCCTGGTTAATGCCAGCGCCCAACTGATCGACCGCCTATCGCCCAGAAAGCAACCCTTTGTCCGCTCCAGAGGCTTGCCACGTGCAGCAGAATAACCTGCATTTTTTCACAGAAATCCGCTGCATACCCAGCAAAGAGCCACACCAAACAAGTACCAGAACAACACCAAGCCACTCAGCCCACAGCGATGACACTTATTTAAATGGATAGAACAAAAGCAAAAAATTCTATACTGGGTTGTGTTTTCAAATCATAGTGAAATGACGAAAAAAAAGGCCACGCGTTAGCGTGGCCCAGGCTCAGGGAGGAAACGCCCACGGAGGGCATTAGCGGGGGTAACCCGCCGTCTATTAACATAATGGCTCCGGAACAAAAAGCCAAGCCCAGGTCGCTTCATGCTTGCATAAAATTTAATGAAACCCAGATAACTCACTGAAATATATGAATATTATTTCGTAAATTATATTCAAACCAACTGTGTAACTTGCTGCTTTAGCGCGAACACCCACGCTGGCGGAGTGCGACTCGCCTAATCTTCGTCGCTATCATAAGCCTATTGGCAATTCACCTCGGCAATTCATGTCTGATAACACTAGTAATAAGTGCATTACTTCATGCACCGCCGCCCTTCTGATATTGCCCTGCCCTTGCTACATTACGTGCAACATTAGCAGCCCAACACCGCACTTACGTGTCCATTTTAGTGTTTCCCTCGGCAAGGAAACGCGTCCAGAAGGTCGTGCATGAAGCCGTTATATCCACCGATGAAAAACAGCTCTTCGCGCTGTTTCATCTCTCATGTGTGCCGTTCGAATATATGCCAATATAAGCACGATAAACGCGCGGCATTCAGACCAGGCTATAAAGGCCTGCTAAGCGATCACTTCGAATATACTGCAGAAATAAACTCAATTGATTTTTCGCGCACCGTGATTCCGCTTGCCGCTCTGCACCAACAAGCGTATAAGGCGCGCAAATGTTAGCTTTGAGACCCCTCTCGCGCTAGTAAATGCGCTTGGTTAGTTGGGTCTTTTTTTGAGTTTAGAGCCGCCTCCCCTGAGGGCTCCCACGGTAGAAAGTCATTCAATGACCAAGAAGATACGCAATATCGCGATTATTGCGCACGTTGACCACGGCAAAACAACGCTGGTGGATAACCTGTTTAAACAGTCAGGCATTGTGCGTGATAACCAGCGCCTTGAAGAACGCGCGATGGATTCAGGCGACCTCGAAAAAGAACGCGGCATCACTATCCTCGCGAAATGCACGAGCGTGATGTGGGGCGACACCCGCGTGAATATCGTGGATACCCCTGGCCACGCTGATTTTGGCGGCGAAGTGGAACGCATCCTTTCGATGGTGGACGGTGTTGTACTTCTTGTTGATGCAGCCGAAGGCCCAATGCCACAAACAAAATTTGTAACGTCAAAAGCACTAGCGCTTGGCTTGAAGCCAATCGTAGTGGTGAATAAGGTCGACAAACCTGACGGCAACCCGGACGCAGCGACCGACGCCTGCTTCGATCTGTTTGTGAACCTGGACGCAAACGACGAACAACTGGACTTCCCAATTCTTTATGCTTCTGGCCGTGACGGCTGGTGCGACTATGAACTAGACGGCCCGCGCGAAAACCTACACCCGCTGTTCGAGAAGATCATCGAGCATGTGCCTGCACCAAAAGTAGTAACCGATGGCAACGCAGAGCAGCCGTTTTCTATGCTCGTTAGCCTTCTTGACCGGGACAATTTCCTTGGCCGTATCCTTACAGGCCGCATCGAAACTGGCCGCGTAAAAGTAGGTGACCCAATCCATGCGCTGGGCCGCGACAATAATATTGTGGAAGCTGGGCGCGTATCCAAACTGCTTGCTTTCCGTGGCCTTGAACGTGTGCCGGTTGAAACCGCTGAAGCGGGCGATATTGTCGCGATCGCGGGGCTGCAAACAGCAACCGTTGCCGACACAATCGCCGAAGTTCAGGTAAGCGAGGCACTGCACTCGATCCCGGTTGATCCGCCTACTCTGGCAATGACCTTCTCAGTGAACGATAGCCCTCTTGCAGGCCGCGAGGGCAAACATGTGACAAGCCGGGTTATACGTGACCGCCTGATGAAAGAATCGGAAGGCAACGTGGCAATCAAAATCACCGAGACGGACAGTAAAGATGCGTTCGAAGTGGCGGGCCGGGGCGAACTACAGCTAGGCGTGTTGATTGAAACCATGCGCCGCGAGGGTTTTGAGCTGGCAATCAGCCGCCCGCGTGTTTTGATGAAGCTGGACGAGAACTGCAAAAAGCTTGAGCCGTACGAAACCGTACAAGTGGATGTTGACGAAGAATTCCAAGGCTCCGTTGTAGAAAAAATGTCACTCCGCAAGGCTGAACTTTCAGGCATGGTGCCATCAGGTGGCGGCAAGGTACGCCTGACATTTGACGCACCATCACGCGGCCTGATCGGCTATCACGGAGAGTTCCTCACCGATACTCGCGGCACAGGCATCATGGCACGAGCTTATGACCGCTACGACGCGTACAAAGGCCCGATCCGGGGCCGTCAACGCGGTGTATTGGTGGCAACGGGCAGCGGCAAAGCCGTAGCTTTTGCACTCTTCAACCTTCAGGAACGCGGCACCATCATGATCAACGCGGGTGATGAAGCCTATGAAGGCATGATCATCGGTGAAAACAGCCGCGATAACGATCTGGACGTGAATGTACAAAAAGCCAAGCAGCTCACCAATATTCGCGCAGCAGGCAAGGATGATGCAGTAAAACTTACAACACCAAAAATCTTGCCGCTTGAGGAAGCACTTGCTTACATCAACGATGACGAGCTTGTTGAGGTAACGCCTGAGAGCATTCGCCTGAGGAAGCGCCATCTGCTGCCACATGAGCGCAAAAAAGCCTCCCGTACAGCAGAGTAAGCGCGGGGTAAAGGCTGTTACTGAGTATCAGCAAAAAAGGCGATCCAACGGGTCGCCTTTTTTATTAATCGTTTCGTCGCTATATTGATGCCTCATTTAAAGGTATCTTGTAAAAGCAAAATGCATCACCAAATATGCATTATAAATAAAACTATAAAACAAAACACGACAGGCCAGCGAATGCTGGCACGACAAGCGAGAGGCATCTGAAATGCAACAACAAGCAATTGTCCCGCCTTATGGCATGAGCAAAACAGAGTATGCACGCCGCGTACAGGAACAGGCCGTGCGCACCACAGCCCAACCAAGTAACGGCTTTTTCACACGGTTACGGAAAAAATTCCGCTAAAGACTTCTGAGAAAAATCAACCCATAACCCAGCATGAATGGTTATCAGGCTGGGCCTTTTGATGTGCCTACAGGGTAGGAACAGCCAAAGCATACACATCAATTGGTGCCTCATTAACCGGGGGCAGCGCCTTTCCCTTTTTTACTCCCTAGCCGTAGGGAGTAGATCACCTGACAGGCTATATTCAGATAGCGCAAGAAAACCGAGCTCCGGCTTTGGTTGCTGCTCGCATGTTGATGAGCCACAGCCGCCGCAGCCCGGACAAAAACCTGTACAATCACAGCAGGCTGCCGCGGCAGTGCCCGCGTCCCTATCACCGCCTAAGGAAAGCCATATCTAGCCTTCTGTCTTAAGTGTCCTGTTTTTCCACATAAATAGATGTCGACGGGTAAGGAATGCTAATGCCTTCTTTGTCAAATGTCTCTTTCATAACCTTAAGAAGGTCCCATTTGAGGCCCCAATAATCACCGCTCTGGCACCAGATGCGCACCATAATATCAACACTGCTATCACCGAGGTTCGAAACTGCGACGACCGGCTCAGGGTCTTTATGAGCGCGCTCATCAGCCGCAATCACGGCCTTGATAACCCCCATCGCTTTGTTGATATCATCCCCGTAACCGATGCCATAAGTCAAATCCAACCGGCGCTTTTCGTGAAAGCTATAGTTTTTGATACTGCTGCCCCAAATGGTGCTGTTTGGCACAATGATGCGCACATTATCGCCTGTATCAAGCTCGGTCACAAATAAGGAAATGCTTCTCACTGATCCTGAAAAACCTGCCACTTCAATAAACTGGCCAACACCAAACGGGCGAAAAACAAGCAACATCACGCCTGCCGCCACGTTAGATAAGGTCCCTTGCAGCGCAAGACCAATTGCCAAACCTGCAGCACCAACCACAGCCACTAAACTGGTTGTCTCGACACCAAATTGATCAAGGATCGCTATGATCGTGACGATGATAATGACGTATTTAGCAAGGCTTGCCAGAAACTGGGTGACGGTTTCGTCCATCTTCTCGCTTCTGCCCAACAGGATGCTCAAGCGGCTTTTGACAACGCCTGCAATCCAAAGGCCGAGCACCAGTATCAGCAAAGCGCCAATTACTGACATACCCATGTCGAGCGCCTCTGCTATCATCGCATCGCGCTCTACGCTGGACCCAAAAAGACTGTCCATCTAGTCCTCCCTTTTTTTGAAATCAAACCCGCAAGCCCGTCCATTTTTCAGGTTAATTCTTGGCCACGCTTTGTTTCTGATCCGAAACAACAGCCCATTTCGTCTGAAATTCCTTGGCCCCTAATGGCTTGCTAAAATAAAAACCCTGAACTGTTGCGCACCCACGTTCGCGCAAGAACATCAACTGATCCTGAGTCTCCACGCCTTCGCCTGTTACACTGAAACCAAGCACTTCGCCTAGCTTGAGTACCGCTTCGATAATTGCCTGATCATCCGTATTATCGGTAACACCGCGAGTGAAGCTATGATCAATTTTCACCACGTCAAAAGGCAAACGCTTGAGATAGGACAGCGACGAATAGCCCGTTCCAAAATCATCAAGCGCAAAGCGAATACCCAGAGACCGCAGTTGCCCCATGGCCGCCGCGGCAGCCTCTATATCTTCCAGGAGGGCCGTTTCGGTAAGTTCAAAAATCAACCGGCCCGGGGCCAGTTTGGTCTCGGCGATTACCTTTTCAACGAAAGGTACAAAATTGGGCCTGTGAATTTGCTCACTTGAAATATTGATCGATAGCTGTGGCAAGCCCGGTGTTTTAGCGAGAAACGCACACGATTCTTCGAGGATTTTTTCACCCAGCGCCCATATAAGGCCGCTTGCTTCAGCAACAGGGACAAACTCGGCAGGCGATACAAAACCGAGCTTTTCATTTTCCCAGCGCACAAGTGCTTCCGCGCCTTTCAGTGTCTCAGTTTTTGTCTCAACAATAGGCTGATACACCATATAAAATTCATCATGACGGAGGCCGAACCGCATCTGGTTTTCAATCGCAACCTGATTGAGGATCGCTTCTTCCATCTGAGGGGCGAAGAAACTGCAACTGTCTTTTCCTTGTGCCTTGGCTTCATACATGGCTGTATCCGCTTGACGCAGCACTGCGTCCACACTTTTGCTTTCCCTATCAAGGATAGTTACGCCAATACTAGTTGTGACATGCAGCTCATTATGATCGATCATAATTGTCTCGGCGAGCGTTCTGAGCGCTTTTTCCGATACATTTTGTGCGCCCCCGATTGCATGCTGGGTGTCGCTGCCAATCTCGGGCAATAATACAACAAATTCGTCGCCGCCAAGCCGTGCGACCGTATCCTCAGCCCGGCAACAGCCCTCAAGGCGTTTGGCGACTTCCTGCAACAATAGGTCCCCAACCGAATGTCCAAGCGAGTCATTAATCGTTTTAAAGTTATCAAGGTCCAGGAACATCAAGGCCCCATATCCGTCCCGCCGTTTAACGCGTGCCAGCACTTGTTCCAGCCGGTCCTGCAGTAAATGTCGGTTCGGAAGCCCCGTAAGCGGATCATGGAATGCCAGATGCTCAACGCGTTTTTCCGACTTTCTCTTGTTGGTGGCATAGCGAATGGCACGCTCAAGCTCGCGTTCGGTAATATTCTGTTTCACCAGATAATCAGCCGCGCCCGCGATCATCGCCAACTTGTCGACCTCGACATCGTCGCGGCTGGTAATAAAAATGATCGGCGCTTTACAAGTACTGTCGTTAACGATTTTAAGCACAAGCGTTAGCCCGTCCGTGGAGCCATGCTTGTTGCCCACAAAGCATATGTCGAAAAACTCATCGGGTTTGCTGTCTATTATTTCGAGGGCCGTAGCGCCGCTGTCGGCCCAGCGCAGTTTCAGCGCCGCACCGTAGATTTTTTCCAATAGCGTCCGAAGAGCCAGAAAGTCCTGCTCATTCTCTTCAACCATCAATATGCTTAGACTGTCGATCAAAACTACTGCATCCCGTTCATTTATACACCATAACTTTCCCAAGCTACGGCAGAGCATGCTATATCCCCACTTGCCTTGCATGCTGCTTCTTTGCGCACCTACACAGTCATTAACTGCATATTTTACTAATATTTAACTAAGATGAGCGGAAATTAAAGCCCTGAATGTAAGGTCATTTTTCGGTTTACCGACAAGGCCACATCCAATAGGGTGGCCTTTGGTGTTTGAAGCAGGGAAAATTTCATGGCTGTACGCAAGGTTCAGGTTTTTTTGTATGGCTCTGCCATTAACCTGGATGTGCTGGCAGAGGCCGGCCTCAAGAAGCGGGCATTTGCCCCGGCCGCACTGGCAGGTTTCGACCTGATTGTACAGCCGGTCGCCAACATTTTAGAAAACGGTGACGGGGTTGTTTTTGGCATTTTGGCCAATTTCACCCATGAAGAAATCGCCCTTCTAACCAGCAGCCACACACAAGCTCTGACAGGGGCCTCTTATAACCCAGAACCTGTTATTGTCCGCACCAGGGGCGGCAAGATCGTGCCTGCCATCACCTATTTGTCGGTTGATCTGGAACCAAGTTTCCCTAAGGATGGCTATATCGACCGTATTCTGAAGCCAGCGAAAAACTATGGTTTCCCACGCTGGTATCTGGAACGCATAGAAGCCTTCCGCGCTCCTGCAGAATAAGCCCTTACTCGTGATATAAAACGCGCGCCGGATGTTTCTGAAGCGCCGTTTTGATATGCATGAGCAGGCTCAGCATTGCGAAAATGATAATTAACGCTCCCCCTCCGACAAAAGCAACTGTTGGCAATGGCGCTTGATCTGCAAACTTCTGCAGCCATTGCTGACTTGCCCATACAGCCGGCATCACGCCCAAAACCGTCCCCAACAGGATTGGTATCAGCATTTTGCCCGCAGCATGACGCTGTATACGGCTGCGGGATGCGCCTAAAACCCGCCGCAATGCAAGTTCTCGCGCTCGTGTGGTAAGCCAATGCGTTGCCATCCCGTACAGGCCCGCAAAACCTAAAATCGCGCATATACCTGCGATAATCGATACGGCGATGCCACTATTGACCTGATGTTTGTGCTGCGCGGCAATGGCTTCTTCAACAGTCTGCAGCGCGAAAGTGAAGTCAGGCATCATTTCAACCCAGAGTGCTTCAAGTTCCTGCCGAATGGCGGTTTCCTTTAACACATCATATTCAATCGCCAGCGATCCCATGCCAACCGATTTATTTTCCCGCAGTCCGTACATTATCCGTTGGTTCGACCCATTGGCCTGAATCTTTGTATCGTCAATCACAGCCACAATTTTATGAGGGTGCTTTGTTATCTCGCCAGCGTGTTGCCCCTGTTCTTCCACAAGCTCATAACCAAGCGCATCCTCGATCGTTTCAAAGCCAAAGCCAGGCAGATGAGATTTTTCAATGGCAATAGGGTATTTAAACTGAGAAAAATCCCCTGCCAATTGCTTCAAAACCCGTATGCCTGCAACACCAAAATAATCTGGCCCAACATCGGAAATATACAGTTCCTGAAGTTCGTTATTAAGTGGATTACGCATCCGCTTGAGGAAATAGACCGCCCCAAACGGCCTTATGTTAGTGATCGCAGTACCCGTGACACCTGCAATATTTTCAACCTCGTTGCGCAGACTGTTCCTAAACTGCTTACTTGGGGCCTTAAGGCTTTCAAAATCATCATTTTTCCAGCGCCCGCGCTGCGGTCCACTAAGATACATCACTCCCGTTTGCGCAATACCGCGATCCATTGTCATAAGATGATTGTTTTGCACATGAATCTGAGCCGCAGCACCCAAGACCCCAGTTAAAACAAACGCCTGCACAAACACCAGGCTCTGGCGCATAAGTGTCCCACCACCAACCAGAGCTCCCTGACCGTCGCGCATCAAGTCGGCAGGGCGTCGACGTAATATTACTGCCGAACCATATGCAGACGCCAAAAGCGCAAACAACAACACCAACGCTATTCCTGCCAGGAATACCGGCAGTTTTTCGCTATCAAATACACTCACTGTAGAACCCAAAAACTGCCCCGCGAAGGGTACCAGGTCCGCGGCTACTAAAAGGGCCAAGGCAAATGCCAACAAGGCTAATAAACTGCTTTCACCCCAGCCGGTATAAAAAAGGGTGCGGCTCGATACGCCTGCAAGCTGCCGAACGGCAAATTCCCTCCCCCGTAATAAATTGATCGCGGTGAAAACCGTGATGAAATTGAACCCTGCAGACACCAACAGAACGCCCGCGACAACACATAGGCTGAACAGATAGTCCTTGTTAAGCGGCGCTTTCATCAATCCGCCAAACCGGATTTCACTGTGCAACATCAGGCCCTCAACGGCCTCAAGCTTGTTAACGTAACTACGGCCGAACTGGTTGATCGGTATCAACGCATCCGCGTGACTACCAAAGTCTGCTTTCAGTTGAACCTGCTCAAACCCTTCTTGCGCCAGCACATAGGTGTGAATATTGGGCCACATATGCATCCACGCTGCTGTGGGCATGGTGCCCTCATACAGCAAGGTGATAGCCGTTAAGGATAGATGAGAATTGCTCGGAATGTCTTTGAAAACTGCCGCCACTTCGACAGACCGCATTTCATCACCTAGGGTGATTTCCACAATTCTACCGACAGCATCCAAGCCGCCATATTTCGCGGCGTGCGTCTCGGAAAAAGCTACTCTATTCGGGGCACCTAGCGCATATTCCAATGACCCTGCAACCATCGGAAGCGGAAACATTGAAACAAATTCGGCATCAACGGCGATCCAGCTTTCATTGCTGGTTTCGGTCTCACCCAGACCCACAATTGGCAAAATTTCGCGCATCCGGGTGACAGCCTCCACCCCAGGCACTGCATCCTTGATCAAAGGCCCCAGATCAACCACTGTCAGGGGGCTCAAGCTCGATTGTTGCAGCCCGCCGCCTTTCAAAGTTTTCTGGTTTACACGAAACAGGCGATCGCTGGTTTCCAGCCACTTATCCGACTGCGTGCTATCATAGAGATACATAGTGGTCAGCAGCGAGATAGCCAGCGCGCCCACAAGCCCTGTCAGGGCTATCAGCACCCCAACCCACTGCTTGCGCCACAACCGTAAGGAAGCGCGCAAATAACTGATAAACTGTGTCATAAGTCCCCCAAACTAAAGCTGAGGTAACTTTATAACAAAAAATGCACTTTTCAAGAGCATTTTGCGCGGGCGGGATTTACCTAAGCCAAAAAAAAGGCGCGCCCCTGGGGGCACACCTTAGTGAATTTCTACTGCACTCCCAAGCAGGTGAAGCTTAGCTTCTCACACGGGTAAGGAAGTTATGCACCGACTCTTCCAAAACGCTCGCCTGCTCAGTCAAGCCACCAGAGCTTTCATTCACCACTTTCGCGGCACCCGCGCTTTTGTGCGCCATTTCCTGCACACGGCCAACATTGTGACCTAGATTCGCCGTTCCCTGGCTCGCGTTCTGCACACTGCGGCCGATTTCGCCAGTGGAGGCTTCCTGCTCCACTACAGCCGCTGCGATCATGCCGGAAATTTCGCTCACTTGATTGATGGTTTTATGGATACTACCGACCGCCTCGACCGTGCCGCGGGTCGCATCCTGCATCGCGTTAACTTGTTCTTCGATTTCTTGTGTTGCCTTGGCCGTTTGGTTCGCGAGCGACTTTACCTCGCTTGCCACTACAGCAAAACCTTTGCCCGCATCGCCTGCCCGTGCCGCCTCGATCGTCGCGTTCAGTGCCAACAAATTGGTTTGTTCTGCAATATCGTTGATCAAATGAATCACTTCTGAAATGCGGTCCGACGCACTTGAGAGCGAGCCAACACGGCTTTCTGCGTTTTTCGCCACATCCATTGCCTGCATGGTAATATTGTTTGCCTGCTCGACCTGCATACGGATTTCGCCAATTGCACCAGTGAGACCATCGGTCGCGTCTGCAACCGACATCATATCATGGCTGGTGGCATCTGTTGCGCTTGCGGCGGCAGATACTTCATTGCCAGTTTCTTCGATCGCTTCACTCATGGTATCAGCCGCCATCTGAAGCTCAGCAACCGAGCTTGAAAGCGATTGGATCACACCAGACACTTCGTTTTCAAACGCATTCGCCAAATCATTCTGCATTCTTTGGCGCTCTGCTGCAGCGGCTTGTTGCTGGGTAGCCTCCTCATTCACACGGCGGGTTTCCTCTTCCAGCTTGCGCTGCTCGGCCTCGCGGCCTTCGGCCTCGCGGGCCAAGCGCGCGTCTTCGGCTTCTGCGCGTAATTGCGCTGTTTCAAGCGAATTTTTGCGCAGGAACTCTGCAGCACGTGCCATAGCCGCAATACCGTCGCCGTGGTCCAGGTCGGTTACCGGCTTGTCATAATTGCCTTGTGAAAGCTCGGTCAGTTCTTTTTGCAGGCCCCTGAGTGGCCCCATGATGCTCTTGGTGATGGCCCACGACAGGGCAAAGATAACCAAAATAATGCTCGCCGTTACGACATAGATCTTAGTGCTGACTTCATCTACGAGAGAATTCAGCTCCCAAAAGATAAACAGCATGCCCAAAATCGAAAGAACCGTAAGCGCGATGATGCGCTGATTCACCTTAAAATTACGAAGAAAATTGATCATGTTGACCACGGACCCTTTTGATATCCTACCCTGAATATTTCCTTATTCGCGCTCTTAGCATATCCACAGGAGTTTGACGCAACAAAAATCAACGTTGACGCATCCTAATCTCTGCCAAAGTGCAAAAAATCGCCCTCTTGAAGAGCGGACATCAGATCCCCACATCAGATATATAAAAAGGCCAAAAAAAGTTAACAGCGAGGATATAAGGAGGAGCAAATGCGCCTATTAATGGCGATTTTCTTACCACCACTGGTTTTTTTCACAATCTGGCGACCCTTTCAGGGCTTTTTCTGTGCACTTCTTTGGATGACCGTTATCGGTTGGCCCGTCGCTGCCATCTGGGCGATTTATGCGCTCAGCCAGTACCGTAACGACGAATTACGGGCTGATATGGAATATGGACGGCGTTATCGGCGCTACTAACGGAGAAAGGGAAAACCATGATTTATCCAATCTTGATAGGCGCGCTCGCAGGCTTTCTGGCCGGGCACATATTGCGCGGCGAAGGATACGGCGCAATTGGCAACATTGTGCTTGGCATTCTTGGCGGGTTAGTCGGAGGCTTCGCGCTTTGGCTGCTTGGGTTCTATACTCACGGCATCATCGCCGATGTGATTTCCGGTACGGCGGGTGCGGTCGCCTTAGTTTATTTCTTTGGCAACAGACGCCAAGGTGGCCGTTCGGAAAATTAGGCGGATGCCTTAATCACTAAAGCGGGCTGGATCATATTGTCCGGCCTGCACTTTAGCGTCCGTTAAATACTGTGGTACATCTGTGCCCAGCGCAAGAGCGGCGGCTAACTCTGACCAGGCAGGCGCTGTCTGGATTCCGTATCCGCCCTGCCCAACATTCCAAAAAAAGTTTGAGTGGTCGGCCGCATAGCCAATTACAGGCGCTCTGTCTGGCGCAAAAGTCCGTAGCCCGGCCCACTTGGCGTCGATATGGTTGACCTGCGTCCCTGTCGTGCGCTCGAAATAATCAACTGCTATAGCCAAATCTTCAAGTTCTGGCTGGGCATCGCAAGCCGCACTCGGTGCCTCGTCTGCAGGAGAAACCAGATACCCTGCCCCTTCTGGTTTAAAATAAAATTCTTCATCCACATCAATAAGCACAGGGCCATGCTTCTCAAACGGCAATCCATCTGGATTGGCCAATGTCACAATCGTACGCCGAAGAGGGGTCAGGCCAACAGGTTTCACGCCTGCCCGCTCAGCGATTTGGTCCCCCCAGGCCCCAGCGGCGTTAACGATTACACTGGCCCGGATTTCCTCCGTGCGGGTCTTTACATGCCAGCGTCCGTCAGCAAAACTTGCTGCCTCAAAACCCGCCCCAAGTAACAGCTCGGCACCTTTCTTTTTAGCTCCCTTGATAAAACCCTGATGCAGTCCAGCTACGTCCAGGTCCCCGCAGTCAGGATCGTCAATGCCGCCTGCAACGACATCCCGTTTCAGGTGCGGCGCGCGAGCGCAAACTTCCTGCCCTGAAAGCAGGGTAACCTTAGGCAAGGCCCGCTGCATTTCGGCGCAAGCTGCCTCTGCAGATGCGCGCTGGTCTTCCCGGAATATATGGATAGCCCCCAGCTTTGTCAGGATCGCATGGTCACAAAAATCAGCGGGAGGCTGCCGTAGAAACTCTTTTGAAGCGGTCGTTAACGGCTGCAACTTGGAGCCGCCGTATGTTTCAGCGTAGAACGCGGCTGACCGGCCCGTCGTATGATAACCAGCCTGTTCCTCCATGTCGATCAACAGAACCCGCGCGCGAGCAGACAGAAAATAAGCGATCCCCGCCCCCGCAATTCCAGCCCCAACAATCAAAAAATCTGTTTCGCGCATCATACTTCTCATTGCCTTGAAGGCGTTATATGTGATCTAAGAATGCTGCTTTGGCAAGCAAGCTTTGATGATCACCGCCATAAATTTTTCTCGGGTAAGCTGGCCTTTCGTGAGCGGGTATCCAGGCCCTAAAGCGCACCAACTGATCGATTTGGGAATTGTCATGACCAGAAACTACGGTGGCCTAAGTGCTGAGACCCTGACCGGCTTCGCTAGCGCGCTCGTGGATGCGGCCGCAGTCGTGACACTTAAGTTTTTCAAATCACCGATCAGTGTAGACAATAAACTCTCTGGCGGTGCCTTTGATCCGGTCACCGAAGCTGATCAGGGGGCAGAACGCGCCATCCGTTCCCTTATTGAAAAACACTATCCTGATCATGATATCTTTGGCGAAGAATATGGCCGCACCAATAAGGGTAGTGACTTCGAGTGGGTATTGGACCCGATTGATGGCACACGCGCTTTCATTTCGGGGTTGCCTAGCTGGGGCACATTGATTGCCCTCAAGTATCAGGGAGTGCCGGTTATCGGCGTGATCGACCAACCCTATATCAAAGAACGTTATATTGGATGGACATCCGGCGCGAGCCTTAACGGTGCTCCGCTCAAAACGAGGGTCTGCGAAAATCTCGCCCTCGCCACTTTATCCACGACCGACCCCGACTTGTTCACCGCCGCAGAACGCCTTGCCTTTAACCAAATCCTGGGAAAAAGCCGTTTGGTTCGGTACGGGCTGGACTGCTATGCTTACGCGATTGTCGCAGCAGGCCACATGGATCTGGTGATTGAAAGCGGATTGAACCCCTACGACATGATGGCACTGATTCCCATAATACGGGGTGCTGGTGGCATCGCGACCAATTGGCAGGGTCAGCCTCCCGGCGATTGCGGCCGCCTGATCGCCTCGGGCGACGCCAAAGTGCACGCACAAGCGATTGAAATTCTCGCAAAAGTATAACTTCAGCGCTCATTCTTTTTGGCTCAAAAGGTTTGAGTGCATTTGATAAAATGCCGTGTTAATTCTTGTTTACAACGGGAGGGGAACGAGGAGAGACACAATGGGCCGTCCTGCACAATTTTGCCGGGAAGAAGCCGTTTCCATTGCCATGGATGCCTTTTGGACCAAAGGTTATGACGTACCCGTCAGTGAACTGGCAAACGCGATGTCGATCACCCGGTCTAGTTTTTACAATTGCTTCAAAACCCGCGAAGCCCTTTTTGATGATGTGCTCGATTTATACGGCCAATCAACACCCGACTATTTCCTGAGCAAATTAAGTGATGACGCACCAATCCTTCCCGCAATACGGCGTGCGCTCAAGGCCTTATGCCATGACCGTGCAAATGATCCGGAAGCAAAAGGCTGTCTTTTAATCAATTGCCTTGCCCAGGCAAACGACACAAACAGCTCAGCGCCGCAGCTTACAGACCTGATGACCAGTAAGATCGACTGCTACCGGGAGTTACTGATCAGTGCGGAAAAACGCGGGGAATGTACGCTCGCCGCAGACGCACGCACCGTAGCATATGCCATCGTAACGCATATGATAGGCCTCAATATCATGTGTAAAATTGTGCGCTCAGAAGACAGCCTGTGGCAAACGACAGAACTGGTTCTCGGCGGCCTTGGACTGGCAGCTTAAGAACCTTGATCTGCCCCGTCTTCAGCGAACCAAACAGCCAACACTTATTATGCCTGATCATCATTCGAAGGTGAATCGGCCTTCAGCGTATCTTCGCCGAATTGCGGTCCGCGCTTCAGGTCCATAAATTCACCAATCGCGCGCCACACGGCAGCACGGTGCTCGTCGGTTTCCTTCAGGATTTCGTGCATCGCACCATCAATACGTACTAAACGTCCGTGGGGAAGCCGTTCAAAAAGTGCTTTCTGTTTCTTGTTATCCACTATCGTGTCTTCGCCAGCCTGCAGCCCCAGCAACGGTGTGCTGATCGCTTCGGCATACCCTGGGCTGTTCAGTATTTTGGTAGACTTCAATGCTTCCCACAACCATTTGTAGGTCGCCCCGCCAACGGCCAGCCTTTTGTCCCGGTTTTTGATGAAATGATCTTCATCGCCAAACCGCTCCATATCGTGGGTTAGTTTTTTACGCCACCCCCAGCGACCTTCTTTGAAGGACGTATGGCCAGGAATATAAGCGTCACCCAGCCCCAAGTGCCGCGCAAGCCACGAAAGGCTTTTAGCAAGCCACATTGGTCCGTAAATCTCAACCATAGGGGCTACCAGTACCGCCGCGTCCGCAAGCCCGGGGTGGTCGTGCAAAAACCGCAGGATCACATGGCTGCCAGCCGAATGGCCCATTAAAATATAGGGCTTAGGCATCTTTTCGGTAAGCACCTGGTCAAACATGGTGCGCACATCTTCTATATGTGGTTCAAAACTGCGTACATAATGCTTGTCCCGGTTCGGGTGCGGGCGGTGCGACATGCCCTGGCCACGTAAGTCCATCGCCGCACAGGCAAAACCGATATCATTGAAAACACGGACATCTTCGAGGAATTTTTCAATAAACTCGGTGCGACCCGGCAGAAAAATCACCGTCCCTTTGATGTCCAGAACCTTGCTTGCGGGGAACCGGGCAAAGCGAATGCGTTCACCGTCCGTTGCCTGAAAATAATCAAAAACACCATCGGCGGGCACTTCCAGCCGTCTGGCTTTGGCCCCTGCTAATGTACCTGGTGAAGGCACTTGATCATCACTCACATATCTCTCCGTCAATATATGTTTTCCACATACTTTCGGTCTTTCCCGAATAAAAGTGCGACCTTCCTCAAAACCTTGATCTCAGCAGCATTACTCTCATCAATATAGAATGAAAGCCATTAAGAAAAGCCATTAATACTATGAGTTTAACGAAGCCACACACTGGTTACCCCCAGTATCGGAAAGGGAATCGTGAAATAATGCCCCGGGCCACCAAACCCAGCAGCATAGGAAACATGATAGCCATCGGCGTCAGCGTGCCTGCGCCCTCACTTTCAAGAAGATTTTTACCACCCCAAAGATCATGCGACTCGTCCCGCCGTTGCCCCCGGTTTTCGTGGCGATAGGCTGCCTATATAAAATTTCCTTTACAGAATATGGACAAATGCATTGAATTTTACACAAATCGGCTGCAAACACAGTTAATGAATTTTGATAAATATACTGTAATTACAACAAGTTAAAGAAGTTTCCCTTTACCCAAAAAGCATCACTTATCTATAATTTTATTTGAATTTTATTCAAATCCGCAGCGTAACTTTACAGCCTCGTCAAATGCCTGTTCCATTCTGGGAAAACAAGCAGGCATATAATAATGGCACAACAAAAACCATGGATGGCACAATGCCTACGAGGCTGGCGTGCTTTCAAACGTAATCAGGACGGCAGCCTTTTGCCGGCTGTTGCCGCGAGCATGATGATGCTAACGGGGGCTGCTGGCGTTGCTATTGATGGCGCGCGTATGTTTTATGTGAAAGACGTTCTACAGAAGTCACTTGATAGCGCCGGGCTGGCCGCAGGACACGCGATGGAGCTTGCAGATATGGAAGCCGATGCGCAGGAATTTTTCAATGCCAACATCGCCGCTGTCGAACACTGGCTTTCCGACAGCGAAATGGTCGCCCAGTTTAGCGATGACAATAAAACCATCACGCTAACCGCAACCGCCTCCATCTCAGCCTCTTTTACCGCGCTTTTTGGTTATGATGAAATCACGCTGAGTGCCTCTACAGAGATTTCCCGCGAAACCCGCGGCATGGAACTGGCGCTTGTCATTGATAATACCGGCTCCATGTATTGGAACGGCAAAATGGCGGCCGCCAAAGAAGCCGCAGCACAACTTGTCGAAACCGTATACGGCGAGGAGGACACAAACTCTAACCTGTGGGTAAGCGTTGTGCCGTATGTGGCGCACGTAAATATCGGTTCACAGCACCAAGATTGGCTTTCAGCAGCAGGGCAGGCAAAAATAGCGGGCGGTGATTTTAATCCCACGGAATGGATGGGCTGTGTTTTTGCCCGCGCGGACGGTGAAGACTTAACCGACACACCGCCAGCCGAAGCGCCGATTGAGCCTTGGTACTGGGACGACGAGCCAAACTATAGCTCTTATTATAAACCCAATAACTGGATCAACGACTATGGCACCCGCAGCGTTTATGAAGCGAACAGCCGATCATACGCCAAAGGCCCAAATCGGGGTTGCGCGCAGGAGATCCTGCCACTGGTGGAAAGCAAGGAAACGGTGCTTGCCTCCATCGACGCAATGGCACCCTGGAGCTTTGGCGGCACCGCAAGCCCGGTGGGGCTGGTGTGGGGCTGGCGTGTACTGAGCGAAAAATGGCAAGGCCTTTGGGGCGGAGACACACCTGCGGAACTGCCACTCGCCAACGACACGCCCTTTATGGACAAGGTAATTGTGGTTCTCACCGACGGTAAAAACGAGTTTATCTCGCGCACCAGCGCGTTGGGTGGCTCGGATTACACCGCTTACGGCACCATCGCCCAGTGGGGGTATAGCTCGATCTATACAGCCCGCGACGAGCTGGACAGCCGCTTTGCCAATATCTGCGAGAACATCAAAGAAGACGGTATCATCATCTATGGCATCACGTTCGGCAGCACACCCGACACAGCAACCAAAAACGCGTTCGAGGCCTGTGCGACAGACCCTGCCTTTTATTTCCATGCACCTTCAAATGATGAATTGCAGGAAGTATTTGACGCAATCGGGCGGCAACTCTCAAACCTGAGGCTCTCGAAGTAAGGCGAACCGCCGAAAAATTTAACACGATTGGATGGCCAACCGGCCACAAAGAAAGCAAGAGTTGGAAAATCAAAGTCGATGCGTTTCTGGCCTAAAATTCAAATAAAAAAACGCACCAACAGCGCGCCCTGCAGCCTTACCCGCGATGAAAGCGGTGGTGCGCTGGTTGAGGCAGCACTTGGCCTGCCCATCCTTTTATCAGCCATCATCGGCGTCTTTGAAGTGGCGAATTTCTTTTTCATTTCCGCAGCCATAGAAAACGCGGTTTTGCATGCCTCCCGTTTTGGTATTACCGGCCAAACAGCAGAAGGCTCAACGCGCGAAGAGCAAGTACGTGACGTGATAGAAGAGCAAACCTTCGGGCGCATAGATATGGAAACCATTGAAATTGAAACACTTGTGTACGAGCAATTCGCCGACATCGGCACACCCGAGCCCTACACGGACGACAATGCCAGCGGCGACTGGGATGAAGGCGAGCCTTATACGGATGTGAATGGCAATGGTAGCTGGGACGACGACATGTCGGTCGCTGGCCTTGGCGGTGGCGGCGATATCGTATTGTACCGTGTTAATTATAACGTCCAGAGCCTGACTGGTTTCGCCGATTGGGCGCTTAGGCAAATTACCCTTTCTTCTTCAGTGGCGGTGCGCAATGAGCCTTATTAGAAAGTTATTGAAGCGCCTGCGCAAAAATGAAGAGGGCTCCATTCTCACTGAGCTCGCACTTTCGATGCCACTTTATATAGGCATGCTCACAGGGGTCGTTGAAGTCGGTAACTATCTGTTATTGAATCTCAAGGTCCAGCACACCGTAGTAACCATTGCCGACCTGGTTACGCGCGACGAAGAAATAAACGAGGCAGTTATCTCGGATATTTTTAAAGTGATCCCTCAAATTATGTCACCCTATATCATAGGTGAAAATTCAGTTGCGATCATCACTTCGGTCAGCCAAACGGAAGACGAAGCAGCTACTGTATTCTGGCAACGCAGTGGCGGCGGCACGCTTCTGGAAACCAGCGAGTTTGGCGCAGAGGGTGAACCCGCCTCACTGCCGGGTGTGATTACCATGCGCGATAACGAGACTGTACTGGCGACGGAGGTTTATTTTCGCTATGAACCACTGGTTTTCAGCTTCCTACCTGAACAAACGATCCGACGTGTATCTTATTTCCGGCCTAGAATCGGTGCCCTACAGGAAATATCCTAAGCTGGAAGCCTCCTGTTAAGGCATCTACGTAAAAAGCAAAGCAAGAGGGTGCTTTTTTCCTGGTTCAAACCCTATCCTGAGCTTTGTCGTCATTTGTTGCCCCACCCACCAACGGCTTGCATTCACACCCCAAGCTCGATCGCTTCGCAGTCCAGTATCATCACCACTGTGCAAGCCAATTGAGATAAGCATCTCCATTCCCGCCATTCCCCATGCATTTATGGGCAGTGAAACACGGGCACGGGCAATGAAACACCAGCATGGTCAATAAAACACCGGAACCACACCCAAAAGAGCCACCAAACTTTCAAGCGAGCAACAGTAGTTTTTCTGGAAAAACCGATTCGCAATACCCTTCCGGCATCGAAAAATAGCAATAAAGCCCCTTCAAAGGCCGAAAGAAATGCATTTTTCTAAAAAGAAACTCTTAAAAATCAGGCGCGATTACGGTGATGCACGGGTGATGAGAGCCTTCCCTGAGCAAAAAAACACACGCCACAAATCGAAAAAGCAGTGTTTTTTCAAAGGCTTTCAATTTTAATTAAAAATTGATTTAACTTGTAGACCAATTTTACAATAACCCATTGTAATAAAACGATTTTTCAGACTTTCATTAACTTTTTCTTCATGACTCACAGGCTATAAATGGGTCATCGAAATTGGCAGCTGGAGAATTCAAATGTTCAAGTTTATTTCTAAATTCCGCACTAACGAAGAAGGTGCTACCGCAATCGAATATGGTCTTATCGCAGCTCTCGTGGCTATCGCGCTAATTGCAGCACTACAGACCCTTGGCGGCTCATTGAGTGGCATGTTCGGCGGCGTATCTGATACTCTTGATGCAAACGCACCAACAGTAGAAGAAGAAGCACCAGCGGGCTAAAGCGGGCAATTCGTTCACTTTGGCAAAGCATGAAAAAGCCGCCGGGGGGCAAATATCCGGCGGCTTTTTATTTGAAAAACAGATCCCAAAGCTGATGTAAATCGCAGATCTCAGGCATTCAACCCATGCAGGCATATAGCTTCATCAATACAGGCATCATTCTGGCAGTGGCAGGCACCCTTATCTGGGCGGCTGGTACTGACATTCGCCACCGCCGTATTTCCAATAAACTTTCCCTCATCATTCTGGCGCTATTTGTCGCCTTTGCTGCATCGCAGTTGATGGCTGGCGAAAATTGGAAATCTGCGCTTCTGTGGCCGTTTGTGACAGCAACCGTGGTGTTTTTTGCTGGAGCAGCACTGTTTGCCGCCCGCTTGATGGGTGGCGGTGATGTGAAACTTATGGCCGCGGTAGCCCTGTTTGCGGGGCCGGCGCTTAGCATTTCCTTTATCCTGTATGTCACTATCGCGGGCGGCCTGGTGGCGCTTGCAACACTGTTATATGCAAAAATCAAAGCTGCAGATCCTGCAGCCGCGAAAGTGCCCTACGGTGTGGCGATCACAATGGGCGGGCTGTGGGTCTGTTTTCAGCGATTTTCCACGCTTTCGGTGTGAAGCCTTAAGAAATTTTAACCCTTTGCGGTAACCATATAAGTCTTCGGCTTATCAGGAATCTCAAAGGGAGCAGATAGTTAGTCGGTGAAATTGTGGGGGCGGCACCCCAACAGCACAGGAGGGGACCATGAACCCCAGAAGTCTGATTTTAATTGTCCTGGCAACCGTAGGCGTTGTTTTGGTCGTCTTGCTCACCCGGTCGTTCCTGACGACAGCGCAGCAACAAGCCCGCAACACGCAAACCACAGCTACACCAAAAGAAGCTGCTGTTCGCATTCTTGTTGCAAAGCGTGACTTGCATGTCGGTACAATTCTCACCCCTGAAGATACCGAGTGGCGAGCATGGCCTGAAAACGGCGTTGGCGCAGCCTATTTTGTCGTTAAAAAAGATCAAAAAAAATCCACGGTTGGCCAGGTAGTTCGCGCACCCCTTACAAAGGGCGAACCAGTAACCAAATCTTCCGTCGTCAAGCAAGGTGAGCGCGGTTTTCTCGCAGCCATTCTTACGCCCGGTATGCGCGCTGTTACGGTAAAGCTGTCACCCACTTCCGGCATCGGTGGTTTTATTTTCCCTGGTGATCGGGTGGATGTGCTCCTGACCCACACAGTTGACATCAAAGAGGAGACTCGCGATGTGCGCTCAGAGCAGGAATTCCAGGTCTCCGAAACCATTTTTCAAAACGTACGAGTTCTTGCGGTTGACCAGAAAAGTGCGTCCGATGACAAAGCGAAAATAGGTAAAACCGCAACACTCGAAGTAACCCCCAAGATGGTGGAAAAAGTAGCCATGCTTTCGAACATCGGCTCCCTGTCGCTGGCGCTACGTCCGCTCGCCCTTAGCCCTGGCGACTTACCGGGTGATCCTAACAGTCCGCCGATCGGCGTCACCACAAGCTACAGCACGGGTAACGAGATCAGCGCCTTCCTGCCTTCGTTGCTAGAGGAAACAACGCCGGATTCTATCCGCGTGACGCGAGGCAGTAATACGACAACGGTAACGCCTTCCGTTTCCAGCAGCAAAGAGATGGAGGATAAGCGATGAGGTACGCCATCACAGGCCTAATTTGCGCCGTCGCAGTAGCTTTTTTGCTGCCGGAAACGGTTCAGGCAGCATCTGGCAACCAACTCCAAGAGGTTTCAGGAGCAAAAGTGCTTGAGGCCACCTCAAGCACACTAACCATCGAGGTTAATGAAGGCACTCTAATCCGGCTCGACGAACCAGCCGCTGAGGTTTTTATCGCCAACCCCGAGATTGCCGACGTTCAAGTGAAATCCAACCGGGTCATCTATATTTTCGGCAAAGCCCAGGGGGAAACCACTTTTTACGCACTAGACAAAGATGACAGGACACTTTTTAGCTCAACGGTTACGGTAACGCGGAACGTCAGCGCACTCAGAAACGCCTACCTGAAGATGCTGCCGGGCGTACCGATCGAGGTCACCACGCTCGGGCAACTGGTTGTATTGCAAGGCAATGTCGGCTCCCCGGCTGAGGCCGCAATGGCGGAACAACTTGCTCGCTCGGTGCTTGCCACTGATCGCATCATGAATGCTGTCAGTATCTTGCAGCCAACCCAAGTAAACCTGCGCGTTCGGATTGCTGAAATTTCCCGCTCGGTCTTGAAGCAGCTAGGATTCAGTTGGCAAGGTTTTGTAAGCGGCTCCAACACAGGGTTTGGTATCGCCACCGGCCGACAGGTTTCCCAGATCATCGCCGACCCGGTTACCGATCTGCCTATTGAAATCTTTAATCGCGCCACCGAAGGCCACGCGCTGTTTGGCGAACTGTTCACCGGCGGTTTGGACCTGAATTATGCGATTGACGCCCTGGACCAGGAAGGTTTTATCAAAGTTCTCGCGGAACCAAGCTTGACGGCACTAACCGGCCAATCAGCTAACTTTTTGGCGGGCGGCGAGTTCCCAATTCCGATCCCAAGCCGCGACGGCATCGGCATTGAATACCGTGAGTTTGGCGTGAAACTCGATTTCACACCAACCGTGATGGATTCTGGCCGCATTACCATGCATGTACGTCCTGAAGTAAGCGACCTTTCGTCAGCGGGAGCCATTCGCATCGAAGGCATCAGTATTCCTTCAATCAGTACTCGGCGTGCAGAAACCGTGGTAGAATTAGGTAGCGGACAATCCTTCGCAATCGCAGGCCTTATCAAGAATAGTGTCGTACAGGACGGCGACAAATACCCAGGCCTTGGTGATATCCCAATCATCGGAGCGCTGTTTCGCAGTGAAAAGTTCCGCCGCGAAGAGACAGAGCTTTTGATCGTCGTCACACCGTATCTGGTGAACCCGATTTCGGACCGCCAGATTGCACTGCCCACAGACAAATACATGACGCCAAGCGACATGGATCGTTTCCTCAAAGGCAAGCGCTGGGTGCCTACCGCAAAAAATGAGGGAACGAACCAAGATAATAGTGCAGGCCCATCGCGCAAAAAACGCGCAGGCTTCCAACTGGACTAGAAAGGACAAACCATGACAGCGATGAAGCAGCTTATTAAACCTGCCCTCCTAAGCTTTGCATTGGTTTCGACCAGCGCTTGCGTTCACACAGATGTAAATGTGGCCACACCCCATCAAACAGTGATGCGCAACAACGTGCATATGGTGCGCCTCCCGCATGAAATTGCCCCGGAAGGCGATGGCACCGATACGCTCTCAGCAGTGACGGAAACATCCATCAGCAGCTTTCTGACAAGCATCAATGCCGGTTACGGCGATGTCGTCATGCTCGACGGGCCAAGTGCCTCCCCTGCGCGCATCGCCGCGGTTGAAACAATTATTGCACGTACCGGGCTCGCTTACGGCGGCACCAGCGCCCTCGGTGCCAAGCCAAAAGATGGCTCTGTGATGCTGTATGTAGAACGCTATGTGGTCACTACACCCAACTGCAACTATTGGCCTGAGGTGACATCTACGCAGGAAAGAAATAACGACAGCAGCTTCCATGGATGCGCATCGACCATCAATTTGGGGCTAATGGTTGCAAACCCGCGCGATTTGGTATCAGGCCATTATAGCGGCACCTCTACAGCCGCAGCAGTAGGTGCGCTTGGTGTTGGGTCGGCTCCAAGTAGCAGCCGTTCGGGTAGCGGTTCGTCGTCTGGGTCAGGTACACAAGCGCTTCAAGGTGCGATCGAATCGTTACCAACCGGCGGAAATGACTAAGGAGACAGATGAATATGGCATCCGTTACTTCTAGCGGAGACCGCGAGATTTTTGCTGCTTACGTTTGCGATGAGGTTTCAGCGCAGATGTTGGCTGCAGTTGTCTCAGAGCGCGGCTGGTCGCAGGACATGGTTTTCAAAGGGGGCATCGCAGCCAGCGTGCGCGCGCTTGGGGCCATGCCCGTACCCGAATTTTTGATCGTCGACATTTCCGAATGCACGGACCCCAGAGCCGATGTACAGGCACTCGCTGATGTGTGCGACGAGGGCACGATCGTACTGACAATCGGCGCTCTGAATGATGTCACTCTCTACCGCGACCTATTGAACGCGGGTGTGCATGATTATCTCGTCAAACCCCTGTCCGCCGATGTATTGCGTGCAGCCGTGGAATCGGCGGTTGAGGCCTTGATGACCCCCGAAGAAATCGAAGAAGCACATGCGATTGGGGACAACCAGAATATTGTATTCATCGGTGTGCGCGGCGGTGTCGGCACCAGCACCCTGGCGGCAAACGTCGCTTGGCTGAAAGCCCAGAACAGCACCCCCACAGCACTTCTAGACCTAGACCTTTATTTTGGCACATCGGCGATACAGTTTGACCTGGAACCAGGGCGCGGGCTGATTGATGCTCTTGAGAACCCTAGCCGCGTTGATGGCCTGTTCCTTGAGCGCGCTGTTGTCAAACCAACCGACAAGCTCGCGGTCCTCTGTGCAGAAGCACCACTTGGTTCTGTACCTCCGCCCGCAGAAGGTGCCCTCACCCACCTAATCGAGACACTGGATGAGACATATGAATGCGTTGTAATCGACGTGCCGCGTCAGCTTCTTGGCCAGCACGGCGAGCTTCTGGCTACCGCAACCGATATTGTACTTGTGACAGACTATTCGCTCACGGCGGCACGGGATTGTATCCGCATTAAAGCCCACGTCAAAAATGTTGCACCAAATGCCAAGATTCATCTGGTTGCAGACCGGGTTGGTATCGTGTCCGCAGAAGTGGAAGAAAAAGACTTCGAAAATTCTGTTGAACATACGATTGAAGCCAAAATCCCGTACGACAGCAAAAGCGCGCTCGCCGCAGCACAAAAAGGAAAGATCATTGTGGATGCGGTTCCTTCCAGCAAGCTCGCGAGTGCTTGCCAGGATGTGTATGCCTTGTTCGACACAGGCAAAGAAACTGGGCCAACTGCCAAGACGTCCTGGCTTGGCGGTCTTTTTAAAAAATAGGCACTAAAGGATAATAGAGTACAGGCACGATGAAATCTTCGGCATTTGGCAAAAAACGGCAAGGACAGAAAAAAGCAGGCGGCTTTGGCCGCGCTACGCCTCTGCGTCAAAGCACCGAAATTCCAACTACCACAGAACAACACCCTACCAACCCCACACCGTCGCCTTCCGCTCCCTTACACAGCGCGGATAATGACATTATCGGGCGGATTGCCGACATGGCGGCCCAGTCGCTGGCTGATCATTTCACGGCTGATGAACTTCGCATGTCGTCTACTGCAGATGTTGAGGGCAAACTTGGTCGCCTTGTCAGTGACCTTGCTGCCCGCGCTGAAGCACAAATTTCGCTGCACCAACTTGAAAACCTGCAAAAAATGCTTTTGCAGGAAGTGACCCGCACCATTGGCCCGATGGGCGACACCGCACTTGAGGCCCCCAAATCATCCAGCCGCGAAGAAGACAATAAAAAAACTCTGTTTAAGGCCAAAATAAAGATTCAAGCGCTGCTGATGGAACATATTGATCCTGCAGCCGCGGCGGAGCTGCCGCGCCCGGAATTGGCTGAACAAGTCGGCGAAGTCGTAGGCGAGCTCTTGGTGCAGGAAAAAATCAACCTGAACCTCAGGGAACAGCGCGATCTTGTTACATTGCTTCTGGACGACATGCTCGGCCTTGGCCCCTTGGAGCCGCTGCTTGCGGAAGAAAGCATCTCCGATATCATGGTCAATGGGCCTAACCAGGTTTATATCGAACAAAACGGCAAGCTGACGCTAACGGACGTAACCTTCCGCGACAATCAGCATCTTATGAATATCGCGCAGCGCATTGTAACGGCAGTTGGACGCCGGGTGGACGAAACATCGCCAATCTGTGATGCGCGCCTCGCAGATGGCAGCCGCGTGAATGTGATCGCGCCGCCACTTGCCATCGACGGCGCATCAATCTCAATCCGCAAATTTACCAAGGATAAAATCACCCTCGACAAAATGCTCGATTTCAAAAGCATCTCGGCCCCGCTTGCCAAACTGCTGAAGATCGCTGGTGCCTGCCGTCTCAACATCATGATTTCGGGCGGAACCGGGTCAGGCAAAACTACAATGCTGAACGCCCTGTCGCGCATGGTCGACAAGGGCGAGCGTGTAGTTACCATCGAAGACGCCGCTGAACTGCAATTGCAGCAGCCGCATGTGGTCAGGCTGGAGACCCGCCCACCAAACCTTGAGGGCCAAGGTGAAATCACCATGCGTGATCTGGTAAAAAACGCCCTTCGCATGCGCCCCGACCGCATCATCCTTGGTGAAATCCGTGGCGGCGAGGCAATCGACATGCTGCAGGCCATGAACACAGGCCATGATGGCTCGATGGGAACTGTGCATGCCAACCGCCCGCGAGAGGCACTTACGCGTCTTGAGAACATGGTGAATATGGCAGGGCTTCACCTGCCCGCAAAAGCGATACGGGAACAAATCAGTTCGAGCCTTGACATGATCGTCCAAGTGCAGCGTATGCGCGATGGTGGTCGCCGCACCACCCATGTGACCGAAGTCGTCGGCATGGAAGGCGATGTGATCACCACACAGGACCTTTTTAAGTTCGAGTTCACCGGAGAGGACGAAAGCGGAAAACTAGTGGGCGAGTTTAAGTCCACAGGTGTACGTCCGCACTTTCTATCCAAGGCTGAATATTTTGGGCTCGACCGGGCTCTTATGGAAGCAATGAACGGATAAGTGATGGAGGACGCAAACCTAAATATCATCCTTCTTGGTGTCGGGCTTGGCAGCACCATTCTGATAATTGCAATGATGATCCTTTTCAAAGCGCTCAGTAAAGGCAAAAAAGAAACTCGCAACAAGTTGGACCGCTACAAAGAACGCTTCAGCGAACGCGCCCAGCTTAAAGGCGAGCAAACGCGGGCTGTTCGCATGATGCAGCGCCAAACCGGCCTGGCAGGGACTATCACCGATCTGCTGCCGCGAAAGGACCTTATCCAAAAACGCCTTGCCAAAGCGGGCATAAAAATAGACTTGTCGCGCTATGCGATCCTTTCCGCTGCGCTTGGCCTTTTGGGTATCGTGGGAATCATAGCCACTGGCGGTTCGCCGCTTCTTGGCCTTTTTGCAGGTATCATCATGGGTGTCGGCCTGCCCCATATGATTGTCAGCCGCCGTATGAAAAAGCGTATGGCAACCTTCACCAAGCAGTTCCCGGAGGCAATGGAATTGATCGTACGCGGCCTCAAGTCTGGCCTGCCTGTCAACGAATGCATTGCCAATGTTGCGCAAGAACTACCTGCACCAACCGGAATTGAGTTTCAGAATATCACCGACAGCATGCGCATCGGTAAGCAACTTGAGGAAGCGCTATGGGAAACTGCTGACCGGCTCGACACGCCTGATTTTAAATTTTTTGTGATTTCCCTTGTCGTGCAGCGCGAAACTGGCGGCAACCTTGGAGAAACGCTTGGCAATCTCGCTACGATCCTTAGGCAGCGCCAAGCCATGAAACTGAAGATCAAAGCGCTTTCCTCTGAAGCAAAAGCCAGTGCCTGGATCATGGGCCTGCTGCCCTTCATCATGCTCAGCCTGATCATGACGATGAATTATGATTATGGCATCGTGCTGTTCACACATCCGACAGCAATCCTTGCAGGGATTGGTGCCCTAATCTGGATGGGGATCGGTATTCTAATCATGTCTAAAATGATCAGTTTTGAGGTTTAGCGGTTATGCAGGCGATTGAAGAAATTCTCGGGGTATCTGCTGTAGACCTATTGTCTGTAGTTGCCGGATTGGTCGCCCTTATTGTTATGCTGGCCGTTTATTCAGCAGCGATCGCCAAAGACCCCATGAAAGGCCGCGTCAAGAACCTGCAGGATCGGCGCGAAGCCCTAAAGGCCGGGCTGGTAACAACCAGCAAGCGCCAGTCGCCTGTCAAAAAAGTAGACAGTGTCAGTGCTCTGCGGGCGATTGCTAACAAATTCAAATTGCTACAGGACGAGCAAACCAAAAAAGTCTCTGCTGCTCTGATGCAAGCGGGCTACCGAAGCAGTGACGCCGTCGTGATTTATCAGGTGTCGCGGCTCACGCTGCCTCTGCTGATGGGGCTTATTGGTGTGATCCTTTTTTACGGGCTGGGCGCGATGCCAAGTTACAAAAGCATGCATCCCGTCTTTGCGATTGCTATGGTTCTTATCGGATTGAAGGCACCGGATATCTATATCAGCAACGCCAAATCCAAACGTACAGATGCGATCCGAAAAGGTTTGCCTGATGCCCTTGATCTTTTGGTCGTTTGTGCGGAGGCCGGGCTTACACTCGACAGTGCGCTGAACCGCGTTGCCAAAGAGCTTGGCCGTGCTTATCCCGAACTATCCGAAGAGTTCGCGCTCACGGCCATTGAGCTTGGCTTTCTGCCAGAACGTCGGCAGGCGCTCCTTAATCTCTCTGAGCGGGTAGACCTACCTGCACTACGGGGCGTCGTCACCACGCTAGTGCAATCAGAGCGCTACGGCACACCGCTTGCTACGTCCCTAAGGGTCTTGTCTGCTGAATTCAGGAACGAGCGCCTGATGATGGCCGAGGAAAAGGCCGCGCGCCTTCCTGCCATCCTGACCGTGCCGCTCATCCTCTTTATCCTGCCCACTCTGTTTGTGGTTCTCCTGGGACCGGCCGCATGCCAGGTTGTGGATGATTTCATTAAAAAGAACTAAGGCACCCCCAGACATGGGAGGGGGATAATTGATTCGTTTTTAAGGCCGAATCAAGCTTAAACCCATGTTTAATTCGGCTTTTACAATTTAAACATTCGAAATGATTCGGGGGTCTTCTGGCATGTTTTATTGCGCTGCACCCAAGAAAAACCAACAAAACACCGGGAAAAATAGCTTTATGATCAGACAAGCATTGACCCAGCGCCCAAGATTTGGTCTTTTAGGAAGTGCGAGAGGACGCAGCACTCCTGTGTCCCTCCATATTGTGACGGCGCTTCGCGCTGTCACTCTATCCTCGCTGTCGTGACTCGGGCCGGGTATTTACCCGGCCACTTTTTTGCCTGAAACACAAAAAACCTATATCAACGGCTTGTTTTTCCACGGCAAAAAACGGCGATATTTTACAGGGTACACAAAACAGAAAAGCAGCTCAGAATTTGAACTGACTGCATCAAATACTGTAAATGTGACAAGAATCGGGCAAGCGCCTTAATTTTATGTGACACCGCGCTAACTGCTCAGTGGTGTCGCTGAGGGCATTTGACGAGCCATCACTCCAATTGCCCGTAGCTGCACTGTTAATCAACGCCGCATTGCCATACCAGAACAAACCCCTCAAGTATGGAGGCATGAACAGGCGGCCCTAATGACCCGCCTGTTCATGCCATTTAGGCGCGGCACCATTACCATTTTATCAGGCTGCCACCTCGGTGTGGCTTGCCCTTGCTTCTTCGCCGCCGAGCACAGAGGCCACTGCATGCACTGTCGCTGCAATGCGGATGCTAGCCTGGATTTCAGCGTGGCTCAGGCCCGCCTTTTTCAGTTCAGCATCATGGGCCGCCACACAAAATTCACATCCGTTCACGGCGGAAACGACAAGTGAATAAAGCTCGAAGTCAACCTTCGCGGCTGGCGGGCGCCCAATGACCTGCATACGCAGGCCTGCTGGCATACGGCCATATTCGGTATCTTTTGCCATATGCACGAAGCGATAATAGACGTTTGTCATCGCCATCATCGCGTTGGCTGCGCGCGCATTCTCAAGCTCTTCTGCATTCATGTGAGCGCTCGCCTCTGATGAAGCCGCTTGGATGAGGGAGGTATTTCCCGACGCCAAAGCAGCAGCCAACAGAGCACCATACCGGCGCACAGGTGTCAGGGTTTCCTCCCTCATCAACGAGGAAAGGTTGAGCTTCAGGTCTTTTGCATAACCCGGCAGTTGGTTTTTGAGTATCTCTAACATTGTGTTGTCCTTACAGGCTTTGAGGGGGGGGCGGGGCCTCGGCAACATCTGCACGCAGGGGGGTGCTGGATGCAGCATTATACCGAGGCCCCTTTTTCCGCCCGCTTAAAGAAGTTGGGCGGAAAATTATAAGAGACATTTTTAAAGTGTCTCATCGCCAGGGTTCCAGTTGCAGGGGCATAGCTCGTCTGTTTGCAACGCATCAAGAACCCGCAGCACTTCGCCAGGGTTGCGCCCAACCGACAGATCATTAACCGCAGCGTAGCGAATGATGCCGTCCGGATCAGCGATAAATGTAGCGCGCAGGGCCACCCCTTCCTCGCGGTCCAGAATACCAAGCCCGCTCGACAATTCTTTTTTCACGTCTGCAAGCCACGGGAAAGAAACCTTGCCCAGGTCTGCCCGGCTCTGTCGCCAAGCCAGATGTACAAAATCCGTATCGGTGCTCACGCCCAAAAGCACGGCGTCGCGGTCAGCGAATTCGCTGTTCAATTCGTCAAACGCCAGTATTTCTGTGGGGCAAACAAATGTGAAATCCTTGGGCCAAAAAAACAACACGGTCCATTTGGCTGGATTGCTTTCATTTGTAATGCGTGGAAAATCTTCTGCGGGCACTTCTGTATTCAAAACGGCTTTCAAGTCAAAGTTCGGCAATTTATCACCAACGGTCAGCATATTTTTAATCCTTACTTTTTAATTTATGTACCCACATCGGGCGGCTGTTGATGTGAATATGCGAGGTCTTAAAAATTTTATCCAACCGATTAATTTACATTTTGTAATCGATTTTATCTATTACACTTAAATCCAACGTCCCTAACTCAAGGCTCCTCTAAATTCGATTTCCTCTAAATTTAGGCTCCAACGAATGGTCATGGTGCTTGCGCGAACGCCTGCGCTCGCTATAATCGATAACATAACTTAATTGCACTCGACTTGATCGGAAATACAAATGAGCTTTCCGCCTACGCTCAAGCAGTTGCGCTATTTGGTGGCGCTTCATAAAAGCAACCATTTTGGCAGAGCGGCTGAAGCCAGCCATGTAACCCAATCAACCCTTTCCGCAGGCATCCAGGAACTTGAGAGCCTGCTTGGCGCTCAACTTGTGGAGCGCACAAAACGCAGTGTGATGTTCACCGCGCTCGGCGAAGAGATTGTGCGCCGCGCACAACAAATTCTGAATGATGTGGATGACCTAACCGACATGGCAGCCGCCGCCAAAGACCCTTTAAAGGGTACTGTCCGGCTGGGCATCATCCCAACGATTGCCCCCTATATCCTCCATAAAATCATGCCCGCCGTGCAGGAAAACCTGCCTGAGCTTGAACTGCAGCTACGCGAAGACAAGTCAGCAGATTTGTGTGATTTGCTCAGGATCGGCGATCTGGATCTTGTTTTATACGCGCTACCTTTTGCCTGCGGCGATGTCGCTGAAATGCCGCTATTTTATGACGGATTCGTTGCCGCTTACCCCCCCGGCACCGCACCGGGCAAGACAATCACCACTAAAGAGCTAGACGACAGTCGCCTCATGCTTCTGGAGGAAGGGCACTGCCTAAGGGATCATGCGCTCGATGCGTGCCAACTTGTAGGCAGCAAAGCGCGGCGCGAACTGTCGGGCACCAGCCTTCCTACCATCCTGCAAATGGTAGCTGCGGGGCGCGGCACTACGCTCTTGCCGCAGATGGCGGTGGACGCTGGCCTGGCGGAGGGAGTGGGCGTAGACATCCTGCCGTTCAGCGACATTAACCCAGCGCGCACCATTGGCCTTGTTTGGCGCAAAACCAACCCGCGCGCCGAGACTTTCAAAGCCCTGGGAAAAACAATCAAAAAAGCAATGACATAAGGACTTCATCCAACCACAATAGTTTGTGGTTAAACTCTTTAGCAGTGCCCGCCCTTAAAGGAGGCCTCTCTGGATATTATCATTTTCGACTTGGAATTTACGGCCTGGGAAGGCTCGCTGGCCCGCCATTGGTCCGGCCCGGACGAGTATAGGGAAATTGTCGAAATCGGTGCCGTTAGAATTGACCCAAACAATCCAGCAGCAGGCCAACAATATTTTAGTCGGCTGGTACGCCCAAAAATCAACCCTGCCTTATCAGATTATTTCATCGAACTAACGGGTATCCACCAACAGAAGCTCGATGCAGAGGGCGTATCACTCGCACAGGCCCTAGCCGAATTTCAAGATTTTGCGGGTTGTGCTGCCCCTTTCTATTCTTACGGCAACGACGGGGATGTCATTAAGGAAAACTGCACTATTGCTGGCTTACGTTCCGCAGTTACGGCCTTTCGCTTTATCAACGCTCGTGAGGCCATCAAAACTGCCTACGGCCTGTGCCACAGTGTCACCTCATCAGACCTACCAAAGGCTGTCGGACTTACCGCAGCGCACCGGCAGCACCGGGCGCATCGGGCACTTGATGACGCCAAAGCCGTCGCAAGCGTATTGGTGCCCCTTCTGACCTCCGGTGAGGTAAAATTTTAGGGCACGGCCTTTAAAACTTTGGTGGAATCGCTTATATATTTGTTTGTTGGCACCGAAGGGCACCAACAAACAGCCCTAATCATGTTTGTAGAGTATTTCCTCAACTACCGCACCGCGAATATCAGAAAAATAACTTTCTTCTTTCACCGCGATGAAACCATTTTTTTCGAGAATCCGTGCAGATACAGGGTGGTCTTTCACCACACGCGCATACAGCCCACCTTCCGGCAACAGATACTCCTTCATCCACTGGGCGACAGCCCTTGTCGCCAATCCCTGCCCCCAAAATTCACGTCCAATCCAATAACTGATTTCCCTGAGTTCAAAGCGATCAAATGTGGCGATATAACCAACAGGTGCGCCTTCCAGAAGGATCGCCCTGAAAACCGCACCTTTGCTTTCAACCTGTTTGAGGAACTCACGGTAGGCTTCTTCACTTTCGTGCGCCGCGCCGCCAGCAGCCTGATACTGAGCGTCTTTATCATCCTGAAACCTGAACAGCGCTGGTATATCGCTTTCCTGCACCGGGCTTAGGTGCAGATCGCCTGTAAGCTCTGTGCAATAGGAAGGTATCTCGCCTTCACGAGCGGCCGAAGACCCCACCTGCTCGCCAGTGCGAACAAAGCCGACCTTTTCCAGCACCCGGCCCGACACTGGGTTGTCCTGAAAATAATTGGCCGCAATTGGCCCCGTTTTCCTGTGTTCCCGCGCAAGTCTCACGGAAAGGTTGGCAGCGATGGTGGCTAGGCCGCGCCCTCTGTAGTTTCGGTGGATGCAATAACCAATCTCAAGGCCATAATCACGGTAAAAATAACCAGCCGCGCCCACCAGTACGCCGTCCTCATACAGCCCCCGATCAGCGAGCGCACCCTCTTTTTCGCAGCTTTTACGCGCCGCCAACCTGTCACGAGCCCATTCAAGCGAAACAGGATGCGGAACCGAACCGGCATTCACTGCCAGGCTCTTGTCGTTCATCAGATCATGGTAGGCTTCCAGATCTTCATCCGGAATACGTTTAAATTCAAATGTCATGGTGCCCCCTGCCACTGTGTGGGTGATCAGCCTTTTCTGAATAGTATCTGCTTCTTCTGGGCTTTATGCGCCGCCGAGAAGAACATCCGGCTATCATAAGCATCGAAGCCAGCCCGCTTCAGCATTCGCTTTGAAGCTTCATTTTCTTCAACTACGGCAGCATATAAAGGCCTTTCAAATATCTGTCGCGGCAGATGCGCCAGAAACAAGGCCAAAGCTTTGGTTCCCATGCCTCGCCCCCAGAACTGGCTGTGCAACCAATAGCTCAGCTGCAAATTTCCGCCAGCACCCTCGAACACACCAATATAGCCTGCAACTGCACTGTGTTCGCGAATGGTAAATACCGTGGCCTTACTGGCATCCGACGCAATATTTTGCTCCATACTCCGGTTAAAAACGTCTTCTTCGACAAACTCCCCTTCAACACCTGCCAATCGTGCCCCCGCAGTATCGTGCTGTAGAGCGAAAATTGCTGCGAAATCGGCCCGTGCAATCGGTGTCAGCGAGAGTTCAGCATCGGAGCAAGTAAAAGCCTCGTTCTTTTTTTCGGTTTTTTCCTGATGGGAGAAGTGCTGGACTATTTTTGACACGGCAACAAAAACTTCCCTGCTGTTTTCACCTAAAAATTAATCGCTTCAACAATACTATTGGCAAGTCGAAAGCGTTTATCAAGGGGGCATGAATTGATGCTGACAGTTTTAGACGGCAAAAACTCATCCTGACTGTCAGTATCTTGTTCGTTGCGTTTCTCGGCGGGGCATTTATGCCGGCAAGCGATTGCACAAATTTAGCAATTATTATATCTGGATCATCTTTGCCAACCAACTGCGGAACCCTGAGGTATTCACAGGCGTGGCTACCCGTTGGATATCAGCGGGCGTGGTCTCCGCGCTTTTGCTAAGGATCATCGCCCACCAAACCGGAAAAGAAAAAAGCGCCTTAGTTCGCAACCAGCACAATAAGCCTGTTACGTTTCGATGCGCCATCACCGCCGAGCCTGTCGAAATGCATCATCAAATCGCCCTTGCCGTCACCGTTCAGATCGGCGGTTGTCACCTGTTCGCCGTTCTTTGGCAGATCAAGCTTCACTTTTATGGCTTTTTTTGAAAACATTTTCTTTTTTCCCGGCGTCGCTTTGTAGATACGCAAACTTTCGTTTTCTTTTGACAAGATCAGGTCTTTGTGGCCATCGCCGTCAATGTCGGTCATCTCCACAACGGGCACGCTCGACTGACCGCTCGACATATCAAAATCGACAGAGATTTTCTTGCGGAAGGTAGGATCCTCGCTGAACTGGCCATCCTCACCCTGTTCATAAAACACCACCGGAACACCGACCGAACCAGAGAGCAATATGCCAATGATTTTGCCAATACCAATATTGACCACACCGCCAGCAAAATCCATACGACCATCATTTGCAAAATCAACGTGACGGGCATTGGCGGTAATACCTTTCAGCTTCAGGGCCGCCGTCGGTGCCTTATTGAAGGCAATACGGCCATTCGATTCGAATCCGTAATGAAATCCATATTCAGTGCTGCGGTTAAAAAGGCCTTTGGCCCTGTCAGTCTGGGTCACAATATCAATAACGCCGTCGCCGTTGATATCCTTAATTGCCTCCACCTCTGTCTCGGCCAAATCAGACTGGTCATTATAGCGCTCGTTCGAAGCAACCTGCGCCGAAAAGCTGTTACCAACAATGTCGATATCGAATGTATATTCCACCGCCGCAGTCGCATAGCTGCCATCTTCCTTTTGAAGAAATGCGAGGAAACTATTGTCCTTCTGGAACACAATATCCACGCGTTCGTCAAAATTGGCATCAAATGCATGTACGGGGAACTGGCTGTATCGCGGTGTGCTTTCAAACAGTCGCATTTCCACTTGCATATCAAGCAGTGTCTCTTCCAGGAACCCACCCTTGCCGTCATTCAAAATCAGCCGGTAACCATCAAAGTCTGGTATTATAATATCCCCGAAGCCATCACCGTTCATATCCTGTGCAAAATTCACTTGCGAGAACAGTGGGCTGCCATTTTGCTTATAAATAGAGCTAACATTCACAAGCGATCGTGTTTCACCGCTCGTAGCATCATAAATCTCCACACCCTTTGAGGACAGGAACAGCAAGCTTTCCTGATTATTGTCGAAGATATGGGCATAATCGAAGAATATGGCATCGGCTGGCATTTCAGTCGTCAGCCTAGGTTCGCTTGCTACCTTATTGCCTCCATTCATCTCAAAAACAGAGAAGTGCTTTTTCTGTTTGTCGTCCATGCCGCGCGCCACCAGGGCGCTTTTGCCCGGCTCGAAGAAATTCACCGCCTTAAACTCTATCACTGGATGCCCTGCCGTTAGTTCACTGATGGTAAAAGGCATAGTTTCCTGTGCTGACACACCCACCGTAACGGCCGCAATCAGAGCGGCTAGGCCCGCTTTTTTTATCATGGCATTTATCCCTCGCTGTGCCGGTACTACCCCGGCTTATTATCCTCATATCCTTTGTGGATACTAAAGCGTCTAAAATGTTATTAAGGCGGATTTTAGACCATAGGCAACCGCAATAAACATCAAAAACATCAAATCACACCGGGCCGCAGAACACACTAGACATTGGCTGTCGCTTATTGGTGCCCTAAGTTACTGAAGAACGTACAGGGAAATTAAGGGGGATACCGTGACTTCAGATGTATTAACGCCGATGCTGGCACTTGCCAGTTGGACATTATTCATGTGGGTGTGGATGTATGCGACACGCATCCCCGCCATGAAAACCGCAGGCATTGATCCGCAGGATGCAGCGCATCCGGGGGCCTTAAACAGCTTGCCTGCAAAAGCCCGTCAAGTGGCTGATAATTATAACCACCTGCACGAACAACCGACAATTTTCTATGCCCTTATGGTTTACAGCCACCTAGCAGGCACCGCAGATGTGTTGATGGCCCAATTGGCGTGGGGCTATGTGGGCATTCGCGTCCTGCACTCACTGGTGCAGGCAACGATCAACCGTGTGCTGGTACGCTTCCTGCTGTTTGCAACGGGGTCGATCATGCTGGTGATTGTCGCTGCCAGAAATATCCTGGTGGCCTGATAAGACCACAAAAAATCATCAAAGCCGGGGTAAGGAAAAGGCTGAGCTAAGAAGAAAGGCCGGGTTTACCCGACCTTTCTTTGTGGGCCGAAGCCTTTTTCTTAAAGCCGTTATTTCTTCAAGCCTGGTGCCCGCGGGATTTCCTTGTAACGGTCCCTCAGCTTGGTTTGGCGTGAAACGAGCGGGATTTCTTCGCCCTGAATAAACACATGATCGGGGCTGGTCATTACCTCAAGCGGGTCACCGTCCCATACCACCACATCCGCAACTTTGCCTTCTGCGAGCGTACCATAATGGTCCGACACACCAAAAATCTCAGCAGCGTTAACCGTTAGCGCATCAACGGCTGCTTCCCACGGCATCCCCATCGCAACCGCATTACCCGCTGATTGCACCACCAGGCGCGCGTTCAGTGTATCTGGCGGCAAAAAGGCCACCTTCACACCGGCGGCGTGCAATCGAGCCGCGCTCGCACTTGTTGAGGCAAGCATATCAAAGCGCGAGGGCAGGTTATCAAGAGGATCAATCAGCACTGGAATATCTGCAGCGGCCAATTCGTCAGCCACCATCCATGCTTCGCGGGCACCCGTGAGTATCACGTGAATACCATATTTTTTCTTCAGCTTGATCGCTTGACGAATATCAGACACTCGGTGTGCATTTACCTGCAAAGGCAAGGGCAAGCCGTCAGCAAACAGCTCGACAAGTATTTTGTCACCGCCCTTTTTTTCTTTGGGTTTCTTATTGTCACCCTCTTTTTTCTCGCCGTTTTCATTGCTTTTGGGCTTTGGTTTAGCATCATCAAGTTTTTTGATCACTTCAGCCCACATAGCCGAGCGGCTGCCACCATTCGACCGCGCTGCGCCTTCATCCACATCCAGATGCAGGAAGGTTTTATTATGGGTAATCATTTTATCAACACTGTCGCCGCCAAGCTGGATTATGGCACCCAAGCCAATCCAGTTATCCTTCGACCGGGAGAACTGGGTCACCGCGCGCGTCACACCTTCAATGCGCGTATTGGCAATAATCGCATTATTGGGGTTCAGGCTATAGGCAACATCAAGCACGATACCATCCTTGGCTTTATCTGCGCGCGCGTCGTTATTATCACCCGACAAGCTAACCTCACCCAGCCCAAGCGAACTGCCAGCAACCATAAAGCCAGCGGTTACCCACTTGCCTGAGGCATCAACCGTACGGTATCCCTCCGGAACAGGACCACCCGAAACAACAGATACAATTCCACTGCTCGAAATCAGGACAGTGGCATTTTCAACCTTGCCCTTGCCGCCATTGGTGAAAGCGGTGCCGCCGATGATGGCAACATCCTCGGCCCATGTACCGCTTGAAAGAACTGTCCCCGCGAGCGCTATCGCTGCAATGCCGGTGCAAAGTGATTTGATCATCTTCATTTCACGTCTCCTTCACCCACATGGCCAAGTTCAAAATCAGCAACTCGCTGCTTGGATGGGTCGGCGCGGTCATGCACCACGGCACCATCGACAAAGGTCATGTCGGCCTTGGCATAAACACTGAACGGATCTGCCGACCACAAAACAACATCTGCGTTTTTACCTGCTTCCAACGTGCCGGTCATACCATCAATACCAAGCGATTTCGCCGGGTTAAGCGACAGCCACTGCCAGGCATCAGCCTTGGAAATATCAACGCCAACCTTGCGGCCATCAGCAAGCGCTTTGGCGGCCTCCTGATTAAGGCGCTGGATGCCAGAGGAGCTATCGGAGTGAACAATCGCACACGCCCCCGCTTTATGGACAAACGGAATGTTTTCCCGAATGCCATCATAGGCTTCCATTTTGAAACCGTACCAATCGGCCCACATGGCAGAACACACACCATTATCTGCAAGCTTGTCTGCGATTTTGTAGCTTTCCACCGCATGCTGGAACGAAGCGATCTGATAGTTGAACTCTTTCATCACATCGAGCATGGTGCCCATATCGTCAGCGCGGTAGCAGTGCATATGCACTTTGATTTCACCGCGCAGCACACCCGCAAGCGTATCAAGCCTCAGGTTGCGTTTCGGCGGCAATACATCTTTGCCTGCCGCATAGTCGCGCTCATATTTATTCCAGCGGCGCTGGTAATCTTGTGCGTCAGCCCAGGCTTGCCGGTAACCATGCACATTACCCATACGGGTTGAAGGCCGCGCAAGCACATTGTTATTACCGCCGCCGTAAACCCGCTTGGGGTTTTCGCCGCAGGCCATTTTCATACCGTAAGGAGCGTCCGGAAATTTCATATCCTGCGCTACACGACCCGGCACGTTTTTGATGGTGACCGAGCGGCCACCAACAAGGTTTGCTGAACCCGGCAATAGCTGCATTGCTGTCACACCGCCCGCTGCCGCACGGCCAAAACCAGGGTCTTGCGGCCAGAGACTGTGTTCTGCCCACACACCTGCCGTCACAGGATCACCCACTTCGTTTCCGTCTGAGTGCGACTGAGTACCGGGGCTGGCATACACACCCAAATGGCTATGCACATCGATAATGCCTGGCGTTACCCAGCGGCCAGAAGCGTCAATAACGCGCGTGCCGTCTGGTGCCGTGATATCGGTGCCAACCTGCTTGATCTTTCCGCCGTCCATCAAGACAGAGCCGCCCTCGATCATGCCACCTTTGCCGTCAAGCACGGTGGCATTTACGATCAGCGTTGTTTCGGACGCCAGCGGTGTATAGCTGGATGGAAATGGGTCGCGGTTAATGTCAACAAAGCCATCCTGCGCGGTATCGCTGGGGCCACAAGCCACAAGCACTGTTGTCAGCACTGTGGCCAGCATCGCTGAACGCGCACCTGTTCCCGTCAGCATCATTCTCTTTTTCATGTTTCTCTCCCTCCGGCTGCCCCACTTTTTCATTGAAACTTCTACAAACTTCATGTGCCCAAATGGCAGCGCAGGGAACCCTATCAGGCACTTTAATGACTGTCACTAGCCCCGCCGATAAATTAAAGGTTACCGATAGTAAGCCCTTGCAAGCCAACACTGCCCAATCTATCAAGGATTTAGGCGCTTTTAGGTTAACACCAGACTTCCCCCACAGAGGGTATTGATGAGCTGTTCCATCAAAAAATTTGCCGTCGTGGCGATGGCTCGCACAGGCACTAATGCACTGATGTCGGCCTTACGGCAGCACCCAGACTGTCATACGGACTTTGAGCTTTTTCATGACGAGCACATTCCTGGCCCGTTGGGCCAACGCTTTGGCCTTGAAAAGCGCGATGCAGACCCGGTTGCCTTTCTGGATGCCGCCGCCGCATACCATCTGCAGCAAAAATCTGGCCGCCGTTTCTATGGCTTCAAGATATTCTTCGGCCAGAATGACACGCTTTTGCGCCATCTGGTCAATGACGAAAGATGGTCAATCATATTGCTGCAGCGGGAGAATATCCTCGATCAATATCTATCCCTGCAAATAGCAACAGAAACCCAGATATGGAACTCAAGTGAGGGCGAAGGTCGCCGCAGGACCGAGTTTAACGAAGCAGCCTTTTTCAAGTTCAAGCGGGAGGCCGAGAGCTTATACGAAAGTTTTGGCAAGCAATTGAAGGCTGCGGGCCAACCCTTTCACAGACTCAGTTACACTGATATCCGTGATAGCCACTACGGAGCGCTTTGCGAATTTCTTGGGCTACCAAAGCCCCATGATCTTACGCCTAGGTTCAGGAAACAAAACCCGACGGCTACTGCCAACAAGCTCTCTAACCCTGATGAAGCAAAAGCCATACTGAAGCGCAGTGGTTTGGTGCATTTTTGGGTAGATTAGCCCAATAAAAAAGGCGGGCCAAAACCCGCCTTTCCAAAAATTCTGCTCAGCAGTTCTTAATGAATGCCGTGCATGCGCTTACGAAGCCAAGGTGTAAGGATCAACAACAAGATACCAATACCAACAGAAGCGCCGCCTGCTTTGGCAAAGAGATCCATCGTCACTTCCATATCAAGTGCTCCGCCACCATGGCCGCCCGCGCCCATCAAAGATGACAAGTAGCCCGCTTTATAGTTGCCTATCGCAATAAAGAGGAAGAATGTTCCCATCGCCATTCCAACCACACGAGCTGGCGCAAGTTTGGTAACCATCGACAGGCCAACTGGACTTAGGCACAGCTCAGCGGCTGTCAGGAAGAAGTAAATCTCGACCATCCAGATGAAGCCGCGCTTGTCTCCGTTTTCCAAACCCATGCCCCAAACAAAGAGCAGATAACCAGCGCCCACAATTATCAGCGCCAGGGCAAACTTGGCAGGCGTTGAAGGCTCGATGCCTTTGTTGCCCATCTTGGTCCACATCATGGCAAACAGCGGTGCCAAAACAACGATAAAGAATGGATTGAGTGTCTGTACCTGACCAGCAGTCACGGTTACGCCCATAACGTCACGGTCGATTACTTGGTCAGCAATCAACGTCAGAGACGCTCCTTGCTGCTCGAACAGAACCCAGAACATGGACATGAAGAGGATCAAGATCACCATCACAACGAGGCGTTCTTTTTCTTCGCTTGTACATTTCATAAAGCCGTAAGCGAGCAAGACCAAAAGCATCAGAATGCCCGTGCCATCAAGCATCTGGCCAACTAATTCCTGAAACTGCATCATGAACCACATCAACGCAACAAGGCCAAAGCCTACAATATAGATGATCTGTTCACGGTCCAGAATGCCCGCGACAACCTTTTCCTTCAGCTCTGTCGGGTTCGGTGGATCTGCCCGGCCATCAAGAAGATGCTGCCCCCAAAGGAACACAGCAAGGCCAAGCAACATGCCGAAACCAGCAAGGCCAAAGCCATACCCCCAACCATACACTTCACCAACACCGGCTACAATCAATGTGGCAAGGAAGGAGCCAACGTTGATGCCCATATAGAAGATAGTGAAACCGCCGTCACGACGAGGATCATGCGGGCCATACAAAGCTCCAACAATTGTAGAAATATTAGCTTTGAGGAAGCCAACGCCTGTTACAATCAGTGCAAGTGAGAAGAAGAAAATACTCACATGATCTTCACTGCGTGATACCACGCCGTCAATCACCTCTGCAGGCGGACCTTCAAAAGCAAGGCTGATATGACCAATCACCAACAATAGGCCGCCGTAGACAACGGCTTTCCTGCTTCCGAGGTATCGGTCTGCAAAATATCCGCCAAGGATCGGCAACAAATACACAAGCCCCGTATAGGCACCGTAGATCAACCCAGCTTCACCAGTTGAGAATAAAAAGTGCTTCGTGAGATACAGGATAAGAAGTGCGCGCATCCCATAAAAGGAAAAACGCTCCCACATTTCTGTCAGGAAGCAAATCGACAAGCCAATCGGATGGCCCATAAATTCACGTTCCTGCGACCCTTCGGTCGAGACGATATCTTCAGACATAACTACCCCTTGATATATTATTGTTTGATCGCTCGCCCTATCTGCAAAACCCACAAACTGCCCGGCGACCGTCACCCATATGTTTCTTCTGTGGATTCCCCCCACGGAAACATTCCGCCCTTAGAAACCACATCTGGCCTTGAATCAGAAGGAAAAAGCGCGTGAGCAAACCAATTTTCTAGGAAACAGGGTTCTCAGGCTGGAACAAAATCGGAACACCTGCATGGCACGGTGTTTCTAGTTCGTAAATGCCACGCTTGCGGCTAAAAAAACTTCCTTGAAGACCAAAAAAGTGATTCTGATCCCTTAACGCCGGGCAGTTGTCGCAGTGCCACGCTGGAGATTCGCGTCGATAAAATCGGTGGCTTTCTTCAGATAAGTGCGCCGATGTTCGGTTTTTCGCAGCACATGCTCGGCACCCTTCAAGACGATAAACTCATGGGGTTTGTCATTGTGTCTCAGCGCCTTCGCCATCAACTTACCGTGCTCGAATGGTACATTTTCATCCTCGGTGGCGTGCAACATCAAAATAGGCATGCGCACCAGACCTACCCGGTACAACGGCGACCGTCGGCGCAGTGTGCGGATTGACAGATGCCCTTTGATGCGCGGCGTTGTCAGCAAGCTGAAACGCTTGGTTTCCAGATACGCAAGCAAATGCGGAATCGAGGTCACCCCGTTAAGACTAACCGCGCAGGCAAACAGATCATCATCCATCAACGAAGCCATAAACGCCGCATAGCCGCCATAAGATCCCCCCATCACGCACATGCTTCCTTTAGCGGCAATCCTTTCTTCAACCAGCCATTCGGCCGCAACGCGCACATCCATTTGCATGCGCCGTCCCCATTCCGCATATCCCGCACGCCGCCAGGTTTCCCCGTATCCGCTGGAGCCTCGAAAATTGGGTTGCAGCACACTGTAGCCATTGGCCGTAAGCCAGCTAACGGTAGCACTGAAATTGGCAGATGCACGCCGCACTGGCCCGCCGTGCACCAATACAACAGCCTTGCCTTTTGGCCCCGCCTCCGGGTGCGACAGCACCGCAGGCATCAGACGCGACAACCCCCGCACAGGAATGGCCACCGTTGAAACTTGTCGTTTGGGCAAATCCGCATATTCAGGGGTATCCGGAAGCGGCATTATCACGTCGGTTTCAGAATCATAAATATAATATAAAAACGGACGGTTACTGTCTCGGTGCCGGTACAGAACACGCCGTCCATCGCGGCTTGCGGAAACAAGCTCAAGCTGCTCGACACCGATCATCTTGGCAACCCGGATTTGCTCGGCTTTTTCTTCCGCCTGCCAAATGATCTCGCGGCGGGTGTCTTCCATATAACTCGCACCGACCGTCATGTCGGTCACAGGGTTGATCAGCGCCGCCGATATATCGAACTGTTCGTGCCCCGCAAGCCGTGCGATCATTTCGCCGGATGTTGCGTGCATGCGCCAAAGTTCCCGTGTATCGCTATCATGAGCCGAGAGCACCAGCGCCGTCGCGCCGCCAGCTTCAACCGCCAAAACGCTATGCGCGGGACCACTGAAAAAATCGCGCCTGGATATCAGCCGCCAGCCACCGTCGCCGCGCTGGCCGTAAAGCTTTTGCTTACGCCCTGCGAATCCTTCGCCGAGCTTCACTTCGCCCTCAGGGGACACCCACCAACGCACAATTGGCCGCCAGGCGCTGACAATTTTCCGGGAGGTTCCAGTGACGGCATTCACCTTGTAAACTGCAGGATAACCTGGCTCCTGGCGGTCCTCCCACTGCATAATAATGCTGGTGGGATCACCGTGCAACGGACTAAGGAGGAACGGCGGCAGTTCGCCGGGCCGGGGGCCACCACTATCGATCAAGGGGCGCAGACGCTTGAGGTGGGCATCATAAAGAACAAGGCCACTTTCCTTAAGAGACAAAAGAAGCCGCCCGCCACCAACCCAGGACATCCAGTTCAGGCCTCCCAGTGTGTACGGCAGCACCTCACCGCCCTTGAAGCCACTATCCACATGCCAGACGGTCATTAGGCTTTCGCCTTCATTCTGCCGGTGCAAACCCGAGAGAAAATGCCCGTCAGAAGACAATGCCGGCGCAGCAATCAGCGGCTTGCTGATGATCTTATCAAGCAGTTCCAAATCGGCGGCTTTGAGCCCGCGCGCTGGCAAAACCAGTACAGCAAACATTCCAACCAATGTGACAAACAATATGCCATACAGTGTGACAGTAGAACGACTAAGCATCCCTTAGGCTACCATAGGCATAGCACCGGAAAAAAGCTGTTTTCGCGCTCTTTGCCCTTCACATTTTTGTGCCGTTAAATCGCAAGCTTATGACACAGTACCTGTGCCAATGATTGCCTGCTTCTGTTTCACCTCACCGCGCAGTTGTAAAACCGTTAAAATATAGATACCCGAAGCCACAAACGGCAGGCCCGTGTAATTTAAAGCTGGGAACAAGAACCAGAGCACAGAAACAGCAACTGTCCTGAAAATAACATGCAGGGCACGGGCCTTGCTACCGCAGGTCCAGCCAATCACCAGCCAGTGCAGCCCGATGCCGATACCAAGCGACAACGGGAACAGTCAATCGCATTAAGCATGATCGCAATATGAACCAGCACAGAAGGTTGATGACCATCGTTACCCTTAGCCCCCATAAGCGGCGACTTTACTTTTATGAAAGGCGATTTGAACGGCTTCAGCAGCAGAAGTCCGATCGGGAAAATCAATCCGGAAGTAAAAGCGGCAGCAAACGCCCAGTAATAAGGATCAAGAAAAAAGCCCACACCCCAAGTACGCACCAATAGATAGCCCCTGCCACCGGCAGCGCTATGCCACTATTGGCCTCAACCTGAAGTCTGGCCTGCTCGGCCTTGACAATATCCGCATCCATACATCGCGCTCTCACATTGGTTTCTGCCCCTGAAGATAAAAAAAGGCCGTCGCTGCACAAACCCTCCGGTGTGAAAGGCCGCAATTTGATTTCCCTCCGGGGCAGTCTATTTTACAACTTGATGGAAGGCTGGAGTACCAGATGTCAACTCAGTGGCAACATATCAAACCCTCGGATATCCTCACAAAAGAGGAATCGCACCGCCTGCGTCAGCGCTCCGACGCCTGGGGGCTTTGGCTCGTATTCCATTGCTGGGCAGTGATCGCGGCGGCGATGGCACTTTATGCTTATTTCCCCAACCCCTTCACGCTGGTTTTTGGCCTGATCCTGATCGGTGGCCGCCAGCTTGGGCTTTCGATCCTTATGCATGAAGGCAGCCATGGGCTTCTGTTTAAAACCCGCAGCCTCAACGAATGGATCTCCCAGATATTCGCCGCCTGGCCAACGATTGTCAGCCTGCAGGCTTACCGGGTCCGGCATATGGCGCATCATCGTTTCACCCGCACCGAACACGACCCCGAGAATTATCTCTACACGCCGTTCCCGGTTACCAAAGCCAGCATGATACGCAAATTCCTGCGCGACCTCACAGGCATTGTGTTCCTGCGTACCCAATATGGGATTTTCCGGTTTGTCTGGGGCACGAAAAAAGGCCGGTCGACACGCCTGATCGGTTTTTACGGTGGTCCGTTGGTATTTCACGCTGCAATGATTGGTGGCTTCAATGCCTTTGACAGGATCGATTTGTATCTACTGCTTTGGCTTCTACCAATGGCAACAAGCTACCAACTGTTCCTGCGAGTCAGAAACATCGCCGAGCACGCCACAGTGGAGGACCTGGACGACCCCCTGAGGAACAGCCGCACAACGTTGGTCGGCCCCATTGCGCGCGCCTTGTTTGCGCCTTACTGGGTCAATTTTCATATCGAGCATCATATGCTGCCCTATGTGCCCTGCTACCGGCTGGCCACTGTCCACAGGCTGATGTGTGAGCGCGGCTTCGGTGAGCGTATGTTGTTTGTTAAGGGTTACGGCGAAGTGATCCGCCTGAATGCATCTGCCTGAATGCATCTGCCTGAGTGCGTCTACTGAGTGGGCCAGCCTGAGTGGACCGGCCTGAATGCGCCTGTTAAATGCGTTAACCTAAAGGCCCAAACACAAGCTCGCACAGCCACTCCTAAATAATTTTTAGGTGGGTTTCCGCAGCGTTCGTTCTAAATAAAACAGAATATCCTGAGACCTTGGGGAGGGAACAATGGCACTTTCGGTGAAAAAGAAGATCGGTCTTACACTAGCTGGCATTCTGGTGGTGGGTGGCGCACTAGCTTACAAACCTGTTATCGGTTTTTATGAACTAGCCACTTTTTACGACCCTGAGAAAATTACTCAAAATTTTCGCTCGACCGCCCAAAAATTCCCCCATTCCATCGTAAAAACTGGCGAAACCTGGGATTTCACCCGCGAACCAGCAGAAGAAATCCCGGCGATCTACCAGTACGGCGGCGAAGTACGACTGCTGACTGAACTTCTCACAAAAACCGGCACAACGGGCCTGTTGATCGCCAAAGACGATAAAATCCTGTTCGAGGAATATTATCAAGACGAGCAGGAAAGCGACCGCCACTCGATGTTCTCGGTCACCAAGTCTTTTGTCTCTGCGATGGTTGGCATTGCGATCGAGGACGGGCTGATTAAAAGCATCGACGACCCAATCACCAACTATGTGCCCGCCCTCAAGGATAGTGCCTATGACGGCACCAAAATCCGGGATATTCTTACTATGTCGTCGGGTGTCCGCTTCACCGAGGACTACGGTGACCTCTCGTCGGACGTGAACCGCATGTCGATGGCAATTGCCACGGGTGGCTCGCTCGACGATTTTGCCCTCAGCCTCACGCGCGAACGTGAACCGGGCACCTACAATAATTATGTCAGCGTCGACACCCATGTACTGGGCATGTTGCTGGTAAAGGTTACCGGCAAAACACTGACAAAATATCTCGAAGAGCGTATATGGAAACCGATCGGCATGGAGTATGAAGGCATCTGGGCCATCGACGGTGAAGGCATGGAGGTCGCGATGGGAGGCCTGCAGGTTAGCCTCAGAGACATGGCGCGCATGGGCCGCCTGTATCTGCATGAAGGCAACTGGAATGGCCGCCAGATCGTGCCCGCCAAATGGGTGACCGACAGCGTAACACCCTCCGCACCGCACCTGATGCCCGGTTTTGAAAACCCCTTGAGCGGCTCGCCGTATGGCTATGGTTTTCAGTGGTGGACACCTTCGAACCCGCACGGCGACTTTATGGCCTCTGGCATCTATCACCAGTTTATCTATGTGGACCCAACAACCGGCATCGTGATCGCCAAAACAAGCGCGCACAAAGAATATAACAACCTCGCGCGGCGCATTGAAAAGGATGAAACCATGGTTGCCTTCCAGACCATTTCAGCCATGCTCGGCGATATCGACTGGAACGGCAAGGGTATCACCATGGAAGATGTGCAGGCGATCCGCGAAAGCGTTTCAGGCAAAGCAGGCGACCAGTAAGCAAAAAAGATGCCCTTTCGAGTGCCCTTGGATTATCGGGTGTTTTGTGCCGTCAGCAACCGTAAACACTGAGGGACTGTTTTGCGGAAGGCCCAAATAACATCTTGATTCTGTATCTACTACAGATTTTAGTCTCCCTGACAATCAGGCTATACTGATTGTCAGGGAGACTAAATATGCCAGAAATAAGCAGGGTGGTTGATTATGGCCCGTTGGTGATTATCGGCACGGCACTCCTGTGGGGGCTGGGCCGTATCCTTTACCTGGGTTACCGCAAAGAAGTAACGGTTTTATCTTTCCTCACCCGTCGTAAAACCGCGGCAGAGCATGGGCTGGCAGTGATTGCACTTGTGCTTGATGGCTATCTGGTCTTGCGGCCCTTTGTGCCTGCACTTGATGGGTGGGTGTATGCACAACCTTCGGCCTTTCCTGTATTCGGCCTGATAGTGATGGCGCTTGGCATTGGGTTAATGGTTGTTAGTCAGATCAACATGGGTAAGGCATGGCGCATCGGCGTACCATCTGAACTCGAAGACAGCCAGTCGCTTGTGACAAACGGCGTTTATGCCTTCAGCCGCAACCCCATTTATGTGGCTATCCTGATGTTCCTCATAGGCGCGGCAATCCTGCATCCGGGGCCGCTGACGGTTACGGCTGTGCTCGGCACCTACATGCTGTTACGGCCGGTAATAAAAAATGAGGAGGCCTTTATGGAAGCAGCCTTCAGCGACAAGTTCCGGCAATATAAAAGCCATGTGCGCCGCTGGATTTAGTGCCCCGAAGACACGAAAAAGCCGGACTGAAATCCGGCTTTCTATCTGTGGCTAGTGCTTTTTTAATACTCACTGTATGGTTTGCGGCAACCCATCACCAGTGGCTCGCCATTTTCGCCGCCTTCTGAATAAGGTTCCATACCATCCATGCAGCTAACCGTTGTTTTGCGGTCGCCATCACTGCGCACGGTAAGGGATGAATGCTCCGTCCGGTGCGCCTCAATTGTTTCGCCGTCCACATAAAGTGAACAAGCGGAAAGCGACAGCATAGCGATAGCTGCCATCAATAATGATTTTGTCATTTTCATAACCTCGCAGAGTTCAAGGTTGGCGTCGCAGCACTGCGAGAGCGGCACCCGTAAACCATGCCGTGGCCTTCTTCTGTGCCGTCCACAACAAACACTTCCATCTCTTTCGGGCAACGGAAGCTGTCTTTCTGGCCGGAAGGCAGAGTGACGGTTACATAATCGGCTCGGCCATCGTAAATATCGTTCCCGTAGCCGCCATCTTCGATCGAAATCGAGCAGGCCGCGAGCGATAGGGCTAAAGCAGATACAAGGGTAGCGTTGATCAGTTTCATTGTGATTGTCTCCTGTCGTGGTGCAGCTCTGTGGCTACGTCTTTTATTTATAAAAATCTCCTAGCGCCTAAAAACTTAGAAGTCAATCGTTTGCGATGGTGTGCTGGAGGTCACCAACAACCCATCATAAAAGCCCTGAAGGGCATCACCACCAAGATAGTATGTGGCTGCAGCAATCAACAACGCTGCAGCTAACCGTTTTCCTGCATAATTATTTTTACGATATTCATCAAAATCCCCCAATCAGAACTGTATCTCTATTCCGATCCGCGCAAAGCGTTGCTGCGCAAGTGTTTCAAGCCCATCAGCGGTTACAGCAGATACCACTTTGGCATCAAAAAGATTCTCAGCTCTTGCTGTCAAGCTGGCTCGCTTTGTAACAGCGTAGGACACACCAATATTAACAGTGGCAATGCCATCCAATAGCCGGGTATTGAGATCATCATCATATTGATTGGACGCGAGCCTTAGTTCAGCGTTGACGCCGAGCTTATCGCCCTTGTAACTGGCAGCAAAAGTGGCGCTGTGCCGCGGCGTCTGCACCGGACGCTTGCCAACAAGCTCGGGCCGCGCATCGAACCGGGTCACACGGGCACGGGCATACAGGTAGCGCGCTGTCAGCGTCCAGCCGCTTTGCAGTTGCAATGAACCGTCTAACTCAAGCCCATCGGTAATCGAGCGGTCGATATTGGCGCGCTGACGCAGTACGCCGCCCGCAGGCACAAAACCGCCCAGCGAAAAAAAGCCGGGGCCAAAACCGATCGTCACGTTGCCAACCCCGTCATTAAGCCAGTTACGGAATAGAGTAGCACTGAACTGCACTGTGTTGAGTGGGTGATAATCCAACCCAACTTCAAGCCCATAGAGCTTTTCCGGCAGCAGGCTGGGGTTAGCCTCCGTGATATCATTCACCACCCGGAAGGGTCGGTAATATTCATTCAAGGTTGGCAACCGCCAGCTTTTATAGGCCGCTGCGCGCAGGTCTATGGCCCCCGTAAGCCTTTGATCAAGGCCCACGCGGCCGCTCCATATCCAGTCACCCCGGTCGGGAATATCGTCTTCGCGCACCAGATTGCCGTCGGTGATGTTGGCCTCCACGCGCTCGCCGCCGAATGTACGCCAGCGATCCATACGGAAGGTGGCCGAATAAGCGGTATCGCCCACCTCATTGCCGTATTCTCCGTACACCCCCAGTATCCACTGGTCCCCGCCTGCACGGCGCTGGCGTGTGAAGCCTGCACCCAAATTGCGGAAGCGCTCGTTGGTCTCGCCGTTCATGCGCCGCCCGTCAACACCAAACTCAAGCCCTTCAAACTGCGCCCGCGCCAGAAACCCCGCGCCCCACGCAGGCACATCGAACTGGTCCAGGACAGGTCGTTCGACTGTACGGTCTTCACGCGCAGAGACAAACATATTGGCAAAATCACGGGTTCGGTAATAAGTAACAAGCTCCCAATCCACATCGGCACCGCCGGACAGAGTTAAACTTGCGTCAATCGCTTCCGTGCTGTTGGTTGCCAGCGAAAGCCCGTTGGTACGTTCCTCTTTCATATATCGGAGCATGCCCCTGATATCGACTGTGCGGGTCTCCAGCGCCAATTGCGCCGCTACAAAGCTGGCATCGCTTGCGGCGGAGACATCAATTGTGCCGCGCTGATCTTCTGCGAACAGAAAATCACCCCCGGTTTCAAAATACCCCGCCATCAGAGAAACGCTTAGCTTGTCAGCGGTAAAAGATGTGCGCCCCATCACATTAAGGCTATCGTTAGAGCCATACCAACCCTGGACAAACCCTTCACCGCGCCGCGCATAGGCACTGCGCAACTCAAGCGCGCCAGCCAGTGCCTGAGCTCCGAACGCACCGGAGCCACCACCGGAAAAGATGGTTGCATCGCCAACAGATGCTGCATTCAGCGCTGCCCAATAAACCCACCCGCCAAACGGATCATTTTGCGGCACACCATCAAGGGTTACCAAAACACGCCCAGCCGCATTCGCGCCCACGCCGCGCATTGTCAAGCCTTGCGTCGTTGGATGGGCTGTTAAACTGTTCGCACGCCGAAACAGGCCGATGCCCGGAAACTGCCCCAGTATAACATCCAATCGGGTATTGTCGGTGGTATCAAGAACGAAGGAACGAGTAGTTTGGCCCGACGCCGCATATTCCAAACGGCGTTCAACGATTTCCAGATAATCAGCGATGGCAACATCGTCTTTCCCGCCGTTATCAGACACGGATGAACAATGCGCTGTTTCACTATCCGGTGCAGTGCAGCTTTCGTCCTGAGCGTAAGTGCTATTTGGTGCGACGAGCGCGGACGTCGTTAGAAGTAACAGGGCCACCTTCGTTTTCGAAATGGGTACGGACATAAGAAGCAATCAACGCAATTTCTAAATCTGTTAAATGGGAAAAGGCTGGCATTTCATTCGAATAATCACTTTCGGTGGGTGCAATAGTGGCACTCCCGAACAGGATCATATCAATCACGCCGCCCTTGGCACCGTTGGCGCGCGGGCGGCCAATCAGCTCGGGCTGCAGCATTGGCACACCGCCACCGTCATATTGGTGGCAACTGGCGCAGTGAGCTTCATACAGGCGCTGCGCCTCGGTTTGCGGCTCCTGTTTTGCATCCTTGGCGTTAAGGGCACCCGAAAAAAGGGGGGCCGTGCCAACAAAAATCGAAAATGCACAAAAAACGCTAGCTGCCTTCATAGGTAATCTTCCATATGCGTCCGTCTGACATCAGGCTTGAAATATAAAGCGCCCCGGCTCTGTCTTCTGCGAGACCCATGGGGCGGTGTTTGGCATCGCGCGGCGAATAGATTACATCCGCGCCTGCAAATCCGTCCGCAAAAGTAATCCAGTCGCCGGTTACATTACCCGCTGCGTCCATTGGCACAAAAGCCACCCTGTAACCCTGCTGTGGCTGTGGTGAACGGTTCCAACTACCATGGAAACCAATGAAGGCACCTGAATGGTAAGCCTCCGGCAGTGCCGTCGATTTCGGGAAAATCAGGTCGTTGGGTGCCCAGTGGCCTGGGAAACCAACAAGCGGCATCTGGCCTTTGTCAGAAACGGTTTTGCCGTCGCCGCCATATTCAGGCATCACCATGCGCGCACCACGGCGGTGATCATAATAGCTGTAAGGCCAGCCTATATCCGCGCCTTCCGCCACTTTGTGAAATTCCTCAGACGGCAATTCTGCGCTGTCTTCCGGTGTGAAATATTCCGGGAAAAACTCACCGAGCTGATCGCGGCCATGTGGGACAATATACAGGCTGTCAGCGCTTTCATTCCAATCCAGCGCCACTGCGTTCCGTATGCCGGTTGCATAGCGCACACCGTCCTTGATCTGATGCTGCATCACCTTCGAAGCATCAAACTTCCAGATGCCACCATACTCCTCCAGGATCGGGCACGGTTCCATGCCTGGCGAACCTTTGGTACGCTGCTTTTCCATACAGGCGTTTGAAGGCGCACCTACATTCACATAAAGACCGCCCTTGCCGTCAAAGGTGAACGTTTTGGCAGCATGCTGACGTTTTTCGGCAAAACCATGCGCGATCAGTTCCGCGGCTTCGGTCGGTGCGCCGCCGTCAGGCAATTTCCAGCGGATAATGCTGACATCTGTGCCGTAATAAAGATACCCATCATAAATTCCGATCCCAGTGCCCCTCAGGCCTTTCGCGAAATAGACGGTTTCTTCAGCAACGCCGTCGCCGTCTGCGTCGCGCATCGCCACAGCCCCCATACGTTTGTCGGGCCGTGCAAGTGCGCCGTATAACCAGCCATTATCCGCCGCCACAATATGCCGCACGCGGCCAATTTTATCGGCAAAAATTGTTGCTTTGAAACCTTCCGGCAACCTGAGACCCAATTCTGTGTCAATAGGGTCTGCTTCGTCGACACCAACTGGTTCCGTGACACTCGCGTAAGAGACAACAGCTAAAGCGCTGCTGGCACACAATAAGGTGGCAGCAAAAATATTTCGAAACACAGCTTTTCTCCGAGCTTGCAAAGATTTAGTGTCAAACCCCACTGACACCTAAACTTTATATAGCTCAGTTCGCCCTCCGTTTGAAGCTTCTTAAGGAAAACGTTTCCGTGTTCGAGAAAAATTTTAATCCAGGCAATGCCGCCACTTACGACCTTTTGATGCGCCGACGCAGCGTGAAAGCAAAGGATATGAAGTATCCGGGGCCAGACAAAAAAGCGATGGAAAAAATTCTCGCAGCCGGCATGCGCGTGCCCGACCACGGAAAGCTGGCACCCTGGCGCTTTCTGGTTCTGGAAGGCGACGACCGCACTCAACTCGGTGAACTAATCGCCACCGGCCTGGTCGCGGAAAATGAAACCAGCGAAAAAGTAGCCGAGAAGATGAAAAGCTATGCAACACAAGGCCCTGTGCTTGTTGTAGCGATCCATTGCCCCAATCATGACTGCGCGATTCCTTTGTGGGAGCAGCAGTTATCAATCGGTGCCGCCTGCCAGAATATGCTCGTGGCAGCAACCGCACTTGGCTATGCCAGTCAGTGGCTGACAGGCTGGGCAAGCTATAGCCCCACCATCACTAATGGGCTGGGTGTTAAAGACAATGAACGCATTGCAGGGTTCCTGTTTTTCGGCGATCATGCTGAACGCGAACCGTCTGAGCGTCCGCGCCCTGAATTCCACAAGCATGTGCAATGGGGGTTTTCCAAGTAATGCCCTTCGGCAAAGCATATCAGCCCGATACATCGTTCCTAACACTCGGCCAGGGCTTTGCTGACCCTGTTGAAGCGGCCAGCTTCCCAAAATCAACCCTCAGGTACAGAAACAACCATGCGGCAAAATCAGTTGGGCTTGATACCCTGAACGATGAGGAATGGGTCAAGTATTTTGGCCGCCTTGAGCCGCTTCCCGGTAACTTGATGGAGCCTTTGGCGCAGCGTTACCACGGGCACCAATTTAGATCATACAATCCCGAAATCGGCGATGGACGCGGCTTTTTATATGCTCAAATGCGCGATAACATTGGCCGCTTGATGGACCTGGGCACGAAAGGCAGCGGCACCACACCTTACAGCCGCTCTGGGGACGGGCGGTTAACGCTGAAAGGCGGCGCACGCGAGATCATGGCGACCGAAATGCTCGAAGCACTTGGCACCTATACATCGCGCACCCTCTCGCTCATCGAAACCGGCGAGAGCCTGCACCGGGGCGACGAACCGTCCCCGACGCGCTCCTCAGTAATGGTGCGCCTCAACCACGGCCATATCAGGATCGGCACCTTCCAGCGCCACGCCTATTTTTCTGATACAATGCGCTTATCAAAGCTCGTGGATTACTGCCTCAGTGTTTATTACGGAACCGAACCAAAAGGCTCTGCGGCTGACCGCGCGCTTGATTTTCTTGGCCGTGCAAGCCAGCGCGTAGCAACCCAGGGGGCCGAACTGATGGCCGCCGGATTTGTTCACGGCGTCCTGAACACAGACAACATCAATATCAGCGGGGAAATATTTGACTTTGGCCCCTGGCGTTTCCTGCCAACCCTCAACCTCAGCTTTACAGCAGCATATTTTGACGAAACCGGGTTATATGCTTTTGGCCGCCAACCCGACGCGCTGCACTGGAATATTTATCAACTCGGCGGCGCGCTTGCCGATATTGCGGAAGAAAATGCGCTCAAAGACGTGCTTGCCGACTTCCCGCAAATTTATCTGAATGCAATCCGGGAAAAGCTGTTGGCGCGGCTGGGCATCAAAGCAAAAGGCCACAAATCCGACGATGCTCTGTTGAAGCTGCTTAACGAATTTATGGCTACGGAGAAATTTCCCTACGAGCGCTTTTTCTTCGATTGGTACGGCGGCAGCGCCAGCGAAAAACGGGCGGCAGCGAGCCCCGAGGCAAAGCGCTACAAGAGCGAGAAGGCCGCTGGAATGGTTTCAGCGCTTAAAAACTACTCACCCGCCAATCCTGCAGCCCTGCAAGCACCCTATTTCAAGAAAGGCATACCCTGCACCATGTTAATTGATGAAGTGGAAGACATCTGGTCCCATATTGCCGAACGCGACGACTGGGCACCGTTCAATGCGAAAATCGACAATATTCGCGAGATGGGCGAAGCACTGAAAGGCTGATCTATGTAATGGCCGAAGCTTCGCATGTAGAACCGGCTCCTGACATTCGCCCCTGAAAATTGTTATGATCCGTTGCCACGCTTAAGCATCCGGCCACAGCTCCTCCATCGCCACCGAACGTCCGTTATCCATCACGATGCGGGCGTGATAGCGCTTCAGACGCCTGGGTTCGGGCACACCACAACTGTGGGCGATAATACCAATCTCTTTGGTCATGTTTTTAGCATAGTTCGCCACCCGCACGGCTTTGTTTTCCGGGTCCAGCCCGTATTGGAGTTTGGGGTTATGGGTGGTGATCCCTGTAGGGCAGGTATTTTTATTGCACTGAAGTGCCTGAATGCAGCCTAGCGCAAACATGAAGCCACGCGCGGAATTAACAAAATCGGCTCCCGCGCAGAAAGCCCAGGCAACCTCAGAAGGATTAACCAGTTTACCGGACGCACATACTTTCACCCGTTCGCGAAGGCCATGCTTCATCAGCATATCCACCACCATAGGTAGACTTTCCCTGAGCGGCATGCCCATATTGTCTATTAAGCTCATGGGCGCGGCACCTGTGCCACCGTCGGCGCTGTCAATGGTTACAAAATCAGGGGCGCTTTCAATGCCGCGCTCAAGAATACGCTCGCACATCTGGTCAAAAAAACCATATGCCCCGACAACTGCCTTAAAGCCTACAGGTTTACCTGTTACTTCACGCACATAAGCAATCATATCCAAAAGATCATCGACGCTGTCCACCTCCGGGTGGCGGTTCGGGCTGATCGCTGATTCACCCACCTTGATGCCTCGGATGCGCGCAATTTCTTCTGTCACTTTGGCACCTGGAAGGATGCCACCTTTGCCCGGCTTAGCACCCTGACTGAGCTTGATTTCGAACATTTTCACTTGGATATGTGCAGCCGCATCCTTCAACTTCTGTTCGTCAAAGCCACCCTCGGATTTGCGCACACCAAACTTGCCGGTGCCAACCTGGAACACGATATCGCAGCCACCTTCCAGATGATAAGGCGACAGGCCGCCTTCCCCTGTATTCATCCAAATACCGGCTTTCTTTGCACCCTTTGAGAGCGCACGCACTGCCGGGATAGAAATGGCACCGTAACTCATGCCTGAAACATTGAAAATCGAGCTAGTAGAGTAAGGCTCACGGGCATAAGGCCCAATCGTTACCGGCGTTGGGTCAGCAGCATCTTCCTCAAGTGTCGGAAACGGGCAATTAACAAAATAAACAGTGCCCGCCGGGCGCAAGTCCCGCGAAGATCCAAACGCAACTGTCGAATCCACATTTTTAGCCGCACGGTAAACCCAGGACCGCTCCGCCCGGTTAAAAGGCATTTCTTCTCTGTCGAGCGCAAAGAAATACTGACGAAAAAATTCCCCCAGATGTTCAAAGAAATACCTAAAGCGCGCGATAACAGGATAATTACGCCTCAGCGTGCTTTCTGTTTGGGTTTTGTCCCGCACATACAGGATCAAAAGCCCTAAAATGCCAAAGCCGAGCGCAAAAACAAACAACACCGACAAAAGCTCAAGCACCGGGATCAAAAAAGAAGGCATATGTTCCATATCCTGAATCCTATAAATTTTCGCTCTCTGGCATACCCTGATTTACACTGTCAGACAAATGACACAGGGTAAAATTCAGTGGCATTGAAAATGCTGTGCTTCACATAAAGCTGATGGCAAGCGTACGCAGCTTCAACTTTTTGTTAGGCTTCTTGGCGCTATGCTACGATAGCACCATCTGGTTGTCGGACCCCGAGAGCAATTCCCTGAACAACTTTGGGAGCTTTTGAGGAAGCGGAAGGAGAATCCAGCATGGCTTATAAAAAAGTTACCTTTGAAGGCTCGCGCGGGCACGAACTCGCTGCACGGCTCGACCTACCCGAGACCGACATCAAGGCATACGGTTTGTTTGCTCACTGCTTTAGCTGCAGCAAAGATTTATCGGCTGTAAATCGTATTTCGCGCGCCCTCAACGAGGACGGCATTGCGGTGTTTCGTTTTGATTTCACCGGGCTTGGGCAAAGTGACGGCAACTTCTCCAACACAAACTTTACTTCAAATGTGGGTGATATTCTGGCGGCTGTTGATCATATGCGCGTACGCATGGAAGCGCCGGCAGTGATGATGGGCCACTCGCTTGGCGGTGCCGCCACCTTTATGGCAGCCAATCAGGTGCCCGAAGTACGGGCCGTTGCAACCATAGGCGCACCCGCAAACGCAGTGAATGTGCTGAAACAATTCAGTGACGATATCGAGACCATCGAAAAAGAAGGCAAAGCCGATGTGCTTTTAGGGGGGCGGCCCTTCGTGATCAAAAAGCAGTTTATTGACGATGCGCGCGACCAGGATCTGCTTGCCGAGGTGGGAGCGCTCAGAAAACCCCTCTTGGTGATGCATTCACCGATCGACGATACCGTCGATATTGACCACGCACGCCAAATTTATGAAGCCGCCAAGCACCCAAAAAGCTTTGTATCCCTGGATACCGCCGATCACTTACTGATGAACAAAGCCGCCGACAGCCAGTATGTGGCGCGGGTAATCAGCGCCTGGGCAAGCCAATACATCGGTTAGTCACGTTAAAACCATGCACCAAAAGCGGTGTAATCATCTGCATAAAAAGTTTCAAGGTCCCGCTCGGCCGTGGCAGGGGAAGGCACCTGCCTTGTGCCAGCCTGCATGTCATGCAATTGCGGCAAGGCCGCGCCTGTGCGCTCTGAAAGTTGATCAATCAATACATCCGTTTCCCTGACATTACCTATCCAATCAAACGCCCCAACGTCGCCGCCGACATACCGTGTCAGTGGGTCGGTGTGATTGCGCACGGTCAGGAAAGTGCGGCGGTAACCGTGAAAATCTGCAAGAAATTCTTCATAGCTCGGCTTGGTATTAAGGCCGTAAAAACGCTCTTTGCCATCCGTATCTCGTACCAGATGATCGCGGCCCACAATATTGCCCTGGTAAAAAGAACGGATACGATCCACCGGAGACCGCACGACCAAGACACTATAATAACCCGCCAAATGCTCACGCTGGTGGTCTCGCTTGATCACATGATATTGGCGCACATTGTCATGCACATTTTCGCCCTTTGGTGCATGGCCGTTTAAAACCGCCATCACATTATGCAGGCTTGTGGAACTGCACTTACGTACCGGAAAATAAGCAACTTTATGCGCCTTGGATAGAAGCACATAAGACTGCGCAAGACCCGACTGCGCCACCTCCCAAAACCCAGGAAACCAGGCAGTGGGCAATACGCGGGCAAGAATAGCCGTCGCCTCGGCATCCCGCTCAAAAAACACCAGCAGCCGCGCCTTCAAACGCCAGAGCCTTATATGTTCCTCGCGCGCAAGGCCTTCGTCTACCAACTCCAATGCTGCGCCGGCTTCTTCAGATGCAAACAGTTGCTGAGCCTTTTTCGCAAGGGCATCCACAGCCTCTGAAGCCTTCTGAGCCTTGCCTTCGGTCACTCGGCATGCTCCGCATCTGCAAACACGCCTTCAAGGCATTCGAAGGGCAACAAAACACTGCCATGCCTGCCGGGATGATCAGTCACTGGCGCAAGCAGCGCCAGATCTTTCCATTTAGCAGGAAAGTCGGCCTCGCCGGTTTTAACCATGCGGCGGAAGCACTCGGCCACTTCTGCCAATTCACCCGCCGTTAGCCCCATTACATGGTGGCCAACAATCGCCGCGCTGGCCTGCCCGAGCGCACAGGCTTTCACGTCCTGACCGAACGCCACAATCGTACCGCGGGAAAGTTTGGCGTCCACACTGATACGGCTGCCACACACCCGGCTGGTTTTCGTCACCGTCACATCGGCGTCCACAAGACGCTCAGTGTGCGGAATACGGGTCGTCCACCTGAGGATATCGGTATTATAAAGCTCGGTCATAGCGCCCTAAAAAATGGTCAAAAGTCAGTTGCCTTTGTTAAGACCCTTATAGATAAATGCCAAGCTAGATTCCAGTTAACGGCAGTTTTCTTGCGTTTTCCTTGAAGTCCGGCTAAATCTGACCATATCAGTCAAGCAGTCATATCTGAGTGACATGCCGTTCCATGGCTTACCGGGCATACCTCCGGACCAGTGTTGGAGCAAAACTTAATAGGAGCAGTTAAGTCTGTCGCACTGCCAAGGAAGCAGTGTTTATTTGAAAGGATATCCGTATGGATGCCGTACTTGAGCGGATCGACCATGATCCTGAACTGAAGGTAATCCCGGATGACGCCGAGGAGCCCAAAGGTTCCCGCCCCACAAGGGCTGAGGCCGAAGCCGCAGTTCGCACCCTGATCCGGTGGGCGGGCGATGACCCTACCAGAGAGGGGTTGCAGGAAACACCGAAACGCGTCACCAAAGCGTACGAAGAATTTTTCGACGGTTACAACAAAAGCCCTGAAGAGATTTTGTCCAAAACATTCGGCGAAGTTGCAGGCTACGACGATATGGTTGTGATGCGCGGTATTCGCGTAGAAAGCCACTGCGAGCACCATATGGTGCCGGTACAGGGCACAGCCCATGTGGCTTATATGCCAAAAGGCCGTGTGGTGGGTATCTCGAAGCTCGCGCGCATCGTTGAGGCCTACGCACGCCGCCTGCAAACGCAGGAAACCATGACCGCCCAGATTGCGAACGCGATCGAGAAATATCTTGACCCCAAGGGTGTTGCCGTTGTGGTGGATGCCACCCACCAATGCATGACCTGCCGTGGTGTGAAACACCACGACGTATTCACCATCACGCGCCAATTCCGCGGCTGCTTCAAAGAAACCAATCAGGAACGCCGTTTCTGGGACCTGATCAGGGGATAACAGGCCAATAGATGAACCAAACGGAAACGGCGTGCTTCGATGGGGTGCGCCGTTTTATCATTCCCTTTCACAGACACAATACTGTTAGCAATCGATAGTATGCTTCCAAGTGACCGCCTTGCCTGCTACCATCAGGGCATGATCAAACACCTGTTTTTTATCGCTGTATTTTTATTTAATTTCCCTGCCCCGGCTGCGCATGCGCAGGAAGGGGTAACGGAAACGCCCGCCCAGAAACGTGCGAAGATGCGAGCAAATGAACTGCCCGCGAGTGTAATCACCAGCTTTCACCGTCGCGCTGTCGATAGCACTGAAACACCGTGGCGTTCTGTAGGGCGGGTAAATGTTGGTGGTTATGCCCACTGCAGTGGCAGCCTGATCGCTGAAGACATCGTGTTGACCGCCGCGCACTGCCTCTATGCCAAACATACGGGAAAAATGGCCCCCGCAACGATCGTACATTTCCAAGCGGGCTACTCAAAAGGCAAACATCTGGCGCATTCAAAGGTGAAGCAATATACTGTTGGGCGCGGCTTCAACGGCACCAACGGCAGCGGCACCGATAATATCCCGCACGACTGGGCGCTTTTGTTGCTTGAAAAGCCAATTGGCAAGGAACAAGGCTTCCTTGAATTGCATAAAAACCTCAGGCCCCAGGGGGAAAACGGCGGCAGGCCACGCATTGCGCTGCCGTCTGCCGATATTGTAACCGCAGGCTATCCCAAAGATCGTTCTCATGTGTTGTCGCTTGAGGAAAATTGCTCGGTCACTGGCGTGCGGGCGCGCGGGCGTATCTTGGTGACCAACTGCACCGCCATCAAAGGCGATAGCGGCGGCCCGATCTTACAGCAGTATGACGGCGAATGGTTCCTGATAGGCCTCAATATCGCGAGCTTTAAAAGTGATACGTCAAACGGCAGCATTGTATTATCGGCGCTCACTTTTCGTAACACCTTCGGTGCGATTAAGCGCCAACTCGCACGCCAGCGGCAGCAGCTTGCAGGCCCCGCTGGCGAATAGGGCTTCCTTCTGAGGACCGAGCCCGTATGCTGTGCATCAACTTCAAAACCTGATTTTCAAGAGACCAATGCCATGAGCACAATCCAGTTTGGTAACAGAAGCGACAAAAAAGCCGTGGAAGAAGGTTTGTTGTTCGCACCCAAATTTGATGATCGCGGATTGATACCCGTTGTCGCCACCTGCGTGAAATCCGGGGCCGTTCTAATGCAGGCATGGATGAACGCAGAAGCTATTGAGCGGACCATCGCGACAGGTGAAGCACACTATTATTCGCGCTCCCGGCAGGAGCTTTGGCATAAGGGGGCTACCTCGGGCGAACTTCAACTGGTAAAAGATTTCCGCACCGACTGCGACCAAGATAGCCTGTGGCTGCTAGTCGAGCAAAAAGGCGGAAAATGCTGTCATGTGGGATACCCGAGCTGCTTTTACCGCAGTATCCCGACAGGCCGCAGTGGCAATGATGCCCCGGTTTCTTTAGTGAAGGCCTGATTTTTCGACAACGGACCTTACGTATCTCCAGTCCCGCTTTGTAACAGACTAATCATCCAGCAACGGAGCTCGCACCTTTCAAAAGATCAACGGCTTTGTTTTCACCTGTTTCAGGGATTTCAGAAACTAAGTTCTGATAATCTGCAATCGCCTTGGGTTTGCCGAGATAATAGCCCTGAATCTCGTCGCAGTTTTCAACGCGCAGCATCGCAAATTCTGATTCTGTTTCCACGCCTTCGGCAAGGATCGGGATATTAAGGCCATGCGCCAGCCCGATCATTCCGCGTACAATACCGTGACTCTGCTCTTCTTTGAGCATAGTTCGTACAAACGACTGGTCGATTTTGAGTTTATCAAAGGGAAAACGCTGCAGGTAACTAAGCGACGAATAACCAGTACCAAAATCATCCATCGCAAGCTTGATGCCTTGCTCTTTCAACCGACCCAACACTTCGAGTGCGTGGTCAATATCCGCGATCAAAACACCCTCGGTAATTTCAATCTCAAGCCGCTCGGGATTGAGGCCATACTTAAGTAAACTGCGCTCAATAAGGTCCGGCAATGTATCCTGCTGGAATTGCACAGGCGACAGGTTGACCGCAATCTTCAAGGGGTTCGTCCAAGTGGAGGCCTCGCGGCAGCTTTCGTCGATAATCCAGGCCCCTAGTTCGTGAATTTGGCGGCTTTCCTCCGCGAGCGGGATAAATTCCGCAGGGCCAATCGGGCCGCGTTCAGGGTGCGTCCAGCGCACCAGTGCCTCAAACCCGGTTGCAAGGCCTGAACGCACATTAAACTGGGGTTGGTACACCATGCGAATCTCGCCGCGTTCGACAGCACCCACCAGATCGCGCTTCAGTTTACGGCGCAGAAGCTGACTTTGGTCCAGCTCTTCCTCGTAAAAACGGTAGCTGTTGCCAACCACTGTCTTTGCCTGTTTCATCGCGATCTCGGCCCGGCTTAAGAGGCTGCTGGCATCTTCCGTATCGCCGGGTGCCACTGCAATGCCAACACTAACGGTCAGGAAGGCTTCGCGCCCGCTTATTACAAAGGGTTGCTCAAGCCGACGGTGCAAGTCTTCCACCAATAAATCGGCGCTTTCAGCGCGCTCGATATTTTCCTGAATCACGCAGAATTGGTCAGCGCCTATGCGCGCCACCGTGTCTACTTCGCGTACACAGTGCTGCAATCGTGAAGCAAAAATACGAAGTAAATGATCGCCGCCTTCCTGGCCAATAGTCGTGTTCAACTCTTTGAAGCCATCCACGTCAATATAGTGCAGCGCAACACAGCTTTCGTTGGCAAGTGCCGCAGGCACAGCGCGCAAAAGGCGATCCATCATCAATTGCCGGTTCGCCAGCCCCGTGAGAACATCATAGTTGGACAGATAATTGATCTGCTTTTCTGCTGCGCGCTTTTCCCGTAAATCCCGCACAACGGCTACCAACTGTGGTTCGCCGTTCATCACCGCCTGGCGGAAGAAAATCTCGGTCGGGATTTCATCCCCGAGCGGTTGCAGCAGCATTGCTTCCTCTAGGTGCGCGCCGGTTTCCGCGAGCGACCCGATGTTATCCTCGCCAATAAACTGGCGAAAATAGCGCCGCAGATGGTGCCCCCTGAGCTCCAGCATCTTTTTACCGCACAACTCGACAAAACTCTGATTGGCGTTTGCTACATGGCCGCCCATATCCATCACTACGATGCCCTCCAAGGCAGCGTCAGCAAGGCTTTTAAGCCGTACATTTTCCAGAATTTTTTGGTGAGCTGCATCCTGGTCGATAAAGGCCGTCGCAAGACTAAAACCAAGAAGCGCAAGCGTGACAACAGACACACCAATCACAAGCGTCGATTTATTCACAATGCTTTCAGGCAAAACAACGGCGGGGTCATACGTGATTACTACACCGGCCATTGCAGCAAAATGCAGGCCACAGATCGCTGCCGTCAAAAGGCCGGTAGCAACCCCGTGGCGCACCACATCCCGAGTTTTGTTCATGCCAACAAGCGCCATCACAGACAAGCCAATCCCCATAACCAAGGACAGGAGAACAAAATCCGGCATATAGTCGAGCACACCCTGCACCCTGACACCGGCCATCCCGATAAAATGCATGCCTGCGATGCCAATACCAACCACCAGCCCCGCAAGACCACGCGCACGCTTTGTACGGTGATATGTGGCAAAATGAAAACCAAGTCCCGAGACCAAAATCGCCACGAACAGAGAGCCGATTGTCGGCAATAAATCATAGCGCATCGGCATGCCTGCATCATATGCAAGCATCGCGACAAAGTGCGTGGACCAGATGCCCGAGCCGATAGTAATCGCCGTGAGCGCGATCCATTTTTCACGCGCCTTTTCTGTCGTGCTGCGCGCGCGTTCCTGCAAGGAAACCGCAGTGAAAGAGGCAAAAAGACAGATCAGAACAGCTAGCATTACCAGTTGGTAATCATGCTCCTGGATTAGGGATAGATAGATTCGTTCGATCATATTTCCAGTATCCATAGAAACCGCACTAATCAGCACGGTGCCTGCCCCATACTATGCTACGGCAGAACCATTGAGACTAAGCTAGAAGAATTGACGGGGAGTTAATAAATCCCACAAAGTTCAGCCCTACGGGCGGGGCAGCAGGGGAAAGCAGCTTGCTACCTTAAAAAGCGGTTTTCTATGCGGCTTAGAAGGCCTAGGCTCAGACCATGCAACATGAAATCATCCTTTCTGAACTTGCCCGGATTTTTGGTGCCAAATTCAGCGCCGCTGCTGCCATGTGCGAAAGCCACGGGCAGGACGAAGGCAACCACAGGCCAGCACCGCCAGACGCCGTGCTATTTGCAGAGAGCACAGAAGATGTCGCTGCAGCCGTTAGGCTCTGCGCAGCCCACAAGATGCCGGTTATCGCATACGGCGCAGGCACCTCACTTGAAGGGCAGGTAACAGCGCCCAAGGGCGGCCTGTCGATCGACCTTAGCAAGATGAACCGGGTGCTCGCCGTTAACTCATCCGATATGGATGCGCGTGTCGAAGCGGGTATCACACGAATAGCGCTTAACCGGCACCTCAGGGATCAGGGACTGTTTATGCCCGTAGACCCAGGGGCAGATGCAACAATCGGCGGTATGATCGCCACCCGAGCATCAGGCACCAACGCTGTGAAATACGGCACAATCCGAGAGCAGCTTTTGTCCCTGAAGGTGGTAACCGCCACTGGTGAAATAATCGAAACAGGAACACGCGCCAAAAAATCAGCAGCAGGTTATGATCTGACACATCTGTTCACAGGCAGCGAAGGCACCCTTGGCATCATTACTGAAGTCAGCCTCAAGCTACATGGCATTCCGGAGCAAGTATCGGCAGGTGTCTGTCGCTTTCCTAATCTGGAAGCGGCCATAAATACAGTAATTTCAGTTATTCAGATAGGGATGGATATCTCTCGGATAGAGTTATTGGATGCTTTGTCGATCAAGGCCGTGAATGCCTATTCAAAAACCAACTATAGCGAGGGCGTGACCCTGTTCCTGGAATTCACCGGCAGCAAAAGCACCGTCGGCGAGCAGGTAACAAGCTTCAGCGAACTGGCGCGCGAGGTTGGCGGCACCGAAATCGAATTCGCTGCAAATAGCGAAGAAATCAACCGGCTGTGGCACGCTCGGCACCAGCTTTATTATGCCACCAAAGCGCTTGACCCTGAAAAAAGCTGCATCACTACCGACGTTTGTGTGCCCATCAGCCGTCTCGCCGACTGTATGCTCCAAACCCGCAGAGACCTTGATGCCTCGGGCCTTGCAGCCAGCATGCTCGGCCATGTGGGGGATGGCAATTTTCATACGCTCGTCCTCTATGATCCGCACGGCGATGATGTGCAAAAAGTCGAGAGCCTGAGCGCTTGCATGGCACAGCGTGCCATCGACATGGGCGGCACCTGCACCGGCGAACACGGCATTGGCATTGGTAAACAAGATTATCTGGAATGGGAACGGGGTGCTTCAGTTAAGCTAATGCAACAGGTCAAGAACGCACTTGATCCCCTGGGCATTATGAACCCCGGCAAGATATTCAAAGGCTAAAATATGATCCTTGAAGCCTATATATGGGCGCTATCGAAAGCGGTGCCGGGTGCCCGAAAAGCCGGGCTTGTCCATGAGGTTGCGGGCATTGCCGGACGTTTTCAGCGCTGGAAAGCCGCGTGGGGAAACCACCTCAATAACAGCCGCCACCTGATCGCCACCCACATCCTAAAAGCAGACCCAAACGAGCCAATTTTGGTACTCGGTGCCGGACTAGGGCTTGACCTGCCGCTTGAGGCGCTCAATGCCCACAAAAGCGGCGCATTGCTGTGTGACGCGGTTGAGACACCAAGCTTGAGAAAAAAACTGCGCGGCTTTGACAATTTATCTTTTGAAGCCCATGACTTAACAGGATTACTGGCACAATTTTGGGACAAAGAGAATTGTGACACGATTACCCCACCCAGGATCGCGCCTGTACCGCTCACCGGCTATTCGATGGTGATAAGCTGTAATATCCTCTCGCAGTTACCGTTATCTTTCGCGAACAGCCCGCCCGCCGGCGACACCGAAACCCGCCTCACCGTCGCCGTACAGCAAGCCCATATGCTGGCTTTGAAGGCAATGCAGTGTCCGGCCTTATTGATCACGGATTATGAACGCCGCGATACTACTGCGGGTGAAACACAGCTTATCCCCTCAGTGGCACCGCAATTACTGCCCGAAAAACAGATTGCAAAATGGGACTGGCCGGTCGCCCCCATAGGCGAGCTGGCGAAAGACCGTGAAGTAATTTTGAAGGTCGGTGCCTGGCTTCTCAGAAAATAAGCACGTCGTCCTACTGAGCCGCAATCTTGTCAGCCGTTCGCGCTTTGGCTTCCTGCCAGCCGGTCCAGCCAGGGCCGCGCACAACCTTGCCCGGCGTCGCGCCGGTATGTTCGCCTGCTTTGATCACCTGTGCGCCGTTCACCAAAACATGTTCAACGCCGGTTGCCAAAGCATGCGGCGCTTCAAATGTTGCATGGTCCTGAATGGTCGCCGGATCAAACACCACCACGTCGGCATAATGGCCAACCTTGAGGCTACCGCGCCCTTTAAGCTTCAGGTTGCTTGCGGGTAGATGGGTCAGCTTGCGGATCGCCTCCTCAAGCGGCATTACTTGTTCCTCGCGTACAAACAAGCCGAGCACACGGGCGAAATTGCCGTAACCGCGCGGGTGCGGGTTACCGAAGGGCGCATCAAGCGCAGGGTCGTAAGCCGCGCTGTCAGACCCAAACGACAACCAAGGCAGCGCCGCCTGCCGCAACATATTTTCCTTGGACATCAGGAAATAAATAGTGCCAACGCGGCTGCCATCCTCAATCACCAGATCCATCGCTACGTCTTCAGGATCCTGCCCCCGCGATGCTGCCACTGCAGACAGCCGTTTACCCACCAAATGCCGAAGGTCGGGGTTCTTGAAACCCGCGAGCAGCATGCCCTCAGGCCCCGCCGCCAGCATCAGATTTTCCCAGGCATCAGTCGGCGTTTTCATCTCGGCTTTCACCTGTGCCCGGATCACCGGGTCCTTAAGCCGCTTGACCCATTCATCATAACCACCTTCCTGCACCCAGGGCGGCATCGCTGCATCAAGTCCGGTAGCACCCGCCTGATAGCTATACATATCAGCGGTGATCTGAAGCCCTTCGGCGCGCGCGGCTTCAATACGCTCGATTGCCGCTGCCATCTTGGGCCAGTTGGATTTACCCGCAGCCTTCAGGTGATACACCTCTGCCGCAACACCTGCTTCCCGCGCAATTGTAATAAGTTCCTCAAGGGCTTCAAGGAAACGGCTCCCTTCTGACCGCATATGAGAAATATACATGCCATCATAGCGCGCCACCACCTTAGCAAGCGCGATCAGTTCGTCGGTTTTGGCGTAAAAGGCTGGTGCATAAATCAAGCTGCTGCCAAGCCCAAGCGCACCTTCTTCCATCGCCGTTGCAACCTCGGCCTTCATCGCCTCAAGCTCCGTCGCTGTCGGTGCCCGGTCTTCAGCGCCCAATTGGTTGGTGCGAATGGTTGTCGCGCCCACAAATGACGCAACATTCGGTGATACGCCCTTGTCTTCCAGATGCTCAAGATACCCACCAAGCGTATCCCACGTAACGGCATAGGTTTGGTCGCGGTAAGGATCCTCGGACCAAAACTTCTTACCCTCAGCACCAAGCGGCCCCAGTGAGCTACCCTCGCCGAATACCTCAAGCGTTACGCCCTGCTTCAGGTCTGAAAGCGCGCGTCCGTCATGCAGCAGGCTGGTCACCGCCCACGACAGCATATTGATGAAACCCGGACTAACGGCCTTGCCGCTGGCATCAATTATCGTGTCAGCCTCAGCGCCTGAAAGGTCCCCGATCGCGGCGATCTTGTCCCCCCGGATACCCACATCAGCACCATAGGGCGCGCCTCCAAAGCCATCATAAATAGTGCCACCTTTGATTAGGGTATCATAACGCGGCACCGGCTTGTCCTCACTGCAACCAACCAGCAACAGGGCGGCGGCAACCGCGGCGAAAATCCAGTTTCTGAGCATAAATAATCCCCCGTTTGCAATACTGTGCCAAATTTCAGCAGCTAGAAGCCAGATAGAAGCAACTCCAGCCCCATATTGCAAGCATCAGCCCCCTTGCCTGTCCTTCTTTTCTGAGTAGCCCCCTTGAAGCAGGGAAGCTATAGTGACCGCAGATCAAATTGGGGAGTACAAAGCTATGCTCGAAATCGTTCAAATTCCTGTATTACAGGATAATTACCTGTATCTGGTTCATGAGCCCACTTCGGGGGACACGGCGATTGTTGACCCGGCAGTTGACGAGCCGGTAATTGCCGAACTGGAGGCGCGCGGATGGCGCCTGACACATATCCTCAACACCCACCACCATATGGACCATACTGGTGCCAATTTGGCGCTCAAGCGCCGCTACGACGTGACGGTTATTGGCCCTGCTGCCGACAAAGAACGCATCCCCGGCATCGACATTGGTGTCGGGGACGGCGACACAGTAATGCTCGGCAACATATCGGCGGACGTGTATTTTGTGCCGGGCCATACACGCGGCCATATCGCCTATCATTTCAGTGCAGACAAGGCACTTTTCTGCGGCGATACCCTGTTTGCCATGGGCTGTGGACGCCTATTTGAAGGCACACCTGAGCAGATGTGGAACAGCCTGTCGAAACTGATGGCACTGCCCGACGAAACGCGCGTTTTCTGCGCTCATGAATATACCGCGGCCAACGGTGCTTTTGCGCTGTCCGTCGAACCCAAAAACGCCGCACTGGTAGCGCGGATGGCAGAGGTAAAGCGCCTGCGGGCAGATGGCCTGCCAACTGTGCCGTCAACACTGGCACTGGAAAAAGAAACCAACCCTTTCCTGCGGCCCATGAGCGCTGAAATTCAGGCTATGATCGGCCTGAAAGGTGCGCCGCTCACAGACATCTTCAGTGAAGTCCGGTGCCGCAAAGACAATTTCTAATAGCGAACGAAAAACACCATATGTACGGTAAACGTTATCCTGACTGGGGCTGGTGCTGGCGGTGCAATCAGGAAGTGGCCCTGCTAAACGCAACACAAATTTCTGAAATGCCGGAAGTAATTTCTGAAGCTAAGCGGATACGAAAGGCCGAAGGCACTGACCTCCAGCAGGCCATGAATGCAGCAGGTAAAGCACGGATTAAACACTATGAAGAAACCACAGGATGCAAGTTAAATTTTGGAGATGAAGAAGTAGGTGCGCTCGCACTACATTTGGTTTCCCACCAAACTCGGAATTATGGAATCCCCTGCACCAATTGTGGTAAACTGCTGAGATCCTCAAAAGCGAGCTATTGTGCAGACTGCGGTTTTGAAGAAAGCGCGCAGACATTTATCCAAGACAGGAATAAGTGATTATTCCTTATGGCTAGCCTTAAGCCGAAGGAGATGCCCATGAAAATTGTTTTTATTGGTTTGATATTGGTTTTGACTGTGTCTGTGCGCCTGGCTGCTCAGGATGAAACGGCGCTACAGTCGGTAAAAACACCGGCGGAAGCCGCACAGGAGCAACTGGACGCCTATAATGCCCGAAACATCGGCGCATTTCTGGTAGCTTTCAGCGAAGATGTGCAGGTGTTTAATTTCCCGAACGAATTGAGCATGGAAGGCCGCAGTGAAATGCGTCGTCGCTATGCGCCTTATTTCACCAATACACCGGACTTGCATGTGACCGTCACCAAGCGCATGGTGCAAGGCGACTATGTGATTGACAAAGAAGAAGGCACGGCAAACGGCAACAAGTTTAGCGCCGTCGCCATTTATCATGTGGACCCGGCAAGTGGGGAAATCGATAAAGTATGGTTCATTCAGTAATGAATACATAATTTGGCACCCTTTTAGTAGCTCAAAAGGCAACTGAGGTGCCCGGTCTCATGCGGGAAAACAAAGGGGGATTTCCAGTGAAAGCGATAACTGTAGGAGTGACAATGGCGGCTGCCGTTACTGTTGCTGCGGTTGCGGATGATGATCCGTATCTGTGGCTCGAAGAAGTAGAAGGCGAAAAGGCGCTTTCGTGGGTCAGGGAAAAGAACGAGCATTCACTTGGCGTCTTAAAAAGTGACCCACGCTTTGATGGCCTGATGGCAAGCGCCTTAAAGGATTATAACGCTTCTGACAAAATCGCTTATGGCCGCCTGCAGGGCGGTGCGGTGCATAATTTCTGGCAGGATGACAAGAATGTACGCGGTGTTTGGCGCCGGACGAGCGGCCGGACTTATGCTACAGGTGAACCCAAGTGGGTAACCATCCTTGATATTGACAAGCTTGCCAAGGAAGAAGGCGAAAATTGGGTGTATAAAGCACGCGAGTGCCTGCCGCCAGATTTTGGCACTTGCCTTGTTGAATTGTCACGCGGCGGCGGCGACGCTGTTGTGATCCGCGAATTTGACTCAGTAGTGAAACGCTTCCAGGGCGCTTTTGTGACCGACGAAGCCAAGCAAACCATGACTTGGGTTAACCGGAATACAGTGCTGGTAGCAACCGACTTCGGTGCGGGCAGCATGACCGACAGCGGCTATGCCAATCAGGTAAAAATCTGGAAGCGCGGCCATGCCTTGGAAACCGCGCGCCTACTGCATGAAGGCAGCACGAAAGATGTGGGCAGCTTCCCCTTCTCAAGCCATCGACCCGATGGCACCTATGCTGGCATTATCCGCACGCCCGACTTTTTCACCCAGATACTTTACATTATGGAAGGCAGGGAAGACCTTGAGGAAATGCGTGAGCTACAGCTCCCGCGCGAGATCAATTACCAGGGCATTTTCGGTAATGATGTAATTCTTCTGCTACGCGCCGACTGGACGCTCAGCCGCAATTTTACTGCTAAATCCGGTTCGCTTGTATCGGTGAATATTAAAGATGCTATGGGCGGGCTCGCCGCTAACAGCCTCAAGGTGATTTACGAACCGTCCAAGAGCACATCCATCGATGATGTGAGCGTGGGTAACAACCGGATTTTTATCAATCTTCTGGAAGATGTAAAAGGCAAGCTGGTGACAGCCATGCCGTCCAAAGGCGGCTGGGATATTACAGCCGTCAATATGCCGGAAAACGGCAATCTTTCGATCATGAGTACTGACGAATGGTCTGACGAGGCGCATATTAACTTCGAGAGCTTCCTGCAGCCCGATACACTTTACAGTGTGAAGCGCGGCGGAGCGCCAGTAGCGCTTAAGTCCCTGCCTGCGCGTTTTGACACGGCAGGTCTTGTAACCGAGCAAAAGTTCGCTACCAGCCCCGACGGCACCAAAGTGCCCTACTTTATTGTGCGCAAAGAAAACACCGAGATGAACGGCAAAACACCGACTTTGCTGTACGGTTATGGCGGTTTTGAAATCTCGCTCGCACCTTCTTACCTTTCGGGTTTTAACAAGCTGTGGTTAGAGAATGGCGGCGCTTATGTGCTGGCGAACATTCGGGGCGGCGGCGAATATGGCCCCACATGGCACCAGGCAGCCCTTAAGAAAAACCGCCAGCGCGCTTTCGACGATTTTATCGCGATCGCCGAAGACCTGATCGCCTCTGGCCTCACAAGCCCAAGGCATCTGGGCATCCGGGGCGGCTCGAACGGTGGCTTGTTGATGGGGGTGATGACAACCCAGCGGCCAGACCTTTTCAATGCCGTGATCTGCGCTGTGCCGCTTCTGGATATGATGCGCTACCACACGCTCTTGGCGGGCGCGTCATGGATGGGTGAATACGGCAACCCCGATATTGCCGAAGAACGCGCCTATATCGCTGAATATTCACCCTACCAAAACCTGAAGGCAGAGACCGAGTACCCTGAGGTATTTTTCTATACCTCGACCAAGGACGACAGGGTACATCCTGGCCATGCCCGCAAAATGGCGGCCAAAATGACCGCTATGGGCAAGCCGGTGATCTACTATGAAAATACTGAGGGCGGGCACTCTGCCGCGGCCAACTTGAAGCAGCGCGCCTTCACCGATGCCTTACAAGCGGTGTATGCACTGAAAAAGCTGAGCGACTAATCCCCAGCCGCAAACAAGCAAGAAGGGCGGTTTTCGTCGCCCTTCTTTTCCCACTGGAATTCAAAAAAGCTGTGAAGCCTTTGCCGGTATGGGCAATCCGCCCCCTTGCGAGCAGGCATAATTCGATTTTGTCGTAAAATATTTTTGATGGGCTACACAAATTTCCCGGCTGGAATTCCGCGGATGGCCCTTTATCGTTAAAAGTAAAATAGAAGGAAGCCCCCATGATTATCCGCGAGGCGACAGACGCTGACTTTGATACGCTTTGGCCGATCATTAAACCAATTGTGCGCAGCGGCGACACCTATACTATCCCGGTGGATACTGGCAAAGAAAGCGCGCAGCGGATCTGGCTCGAACACCCGGTTAAAAGCTTTGTCGCCGAAGAAGATGGTCAAATCCTTGGCACCTATAAGCTGAATATCAACCACATGGGGCCTGGCGACCATGTCTGCAATTGCGGCTACATGGTAAGCCCCAAAGCACGCGGGCGCGGGGTTGCGTCGGCCATGTGCGAACATTCGCAGCTCGAAGCGCTGAAACATGGCTTTAAGGCGATGCAGTTCAATATGGTGGTCTCGACCAATATTGGCGCAGTGCGGCTGTGGCAGAAACTTGGTTTCGAGATTGTCGGCACACTGCCGCGTGCTTTCCGCCACCCAGAGCTGGGCTACGTAGATGGCCACGTTATGTATAAGTGGCTTGCTGACTGATCTGGGTAAAACGCCCCGGCATAACCGGGGTTAGCTGCCCCTTTCAAAACACCCTCAAAAGCTGTAGGATGCCGAATAATAGTTGCGAGTTAAGGCTTTGAAACAAAGGATTTTTTATGTCTGAATCCAACAAGGCTGCCGACAGCCTGCTAATTCATTATCAGGTGCTGAGGCGCACCATCGGCTGGCTCGGCATCTTATTTCCTGTCATTATGGTTGTGGGCAGCCTGTTTGCGGGCGAAAGCGGTATGCGGCTGTCGATCAGCCAGTATTATCATTCCCCGATGGGGGACCTGTTTGTCGGCATCCTCTGCGCGCAGGGTGTCTTCCTGTTTGCTTACCGCGGATATAAATATGACCCCAACCATGTTGGCCACAGCTTCTTTATCCGGCTTTCGGATAATACAGCAGGCAATATTGCGGCGATCGGCGCGATCGGCACAGCCCTGTTCCCAACAATCGAGTGCGAGGTTTCGGGCTGCGGCAGCAACACATCGGCCATTTTACACTGGGTTTTCTCGGGGCTGTTCTTCCTTATTCTTTCATACATCTGCCTGTGCCTGTTTGTACAAAGCGGCGATGTGGCACCCACGGTGCAGAAACAGAAACGCAACCGTATCTACCGCTTCTGCGGCACTATAATATTGCTGGCAATGGCGGGTGCGGTCATCAAGGGCCTGCTGCCTGGCGAGATGGAAGCTGTCATTGATGCCTATAACCCGATTTTCTGGCTTGAGACTGTCGCGATTCTGGCGTTCGGCTTTTCCTGGTTCGTGAAAGGTGAAGCCATCTATGCAGATATGAACTACGGCAACGAAGATGCCGAAGAAGGAGAAGGCTGAAGGCCAACCCCTAATCATAGCCAACAAACACGGAACCACGGCCTTCGGTTTTTAACGGCACTGGTTTTTTAGCGTGCTCTGGTTTTTTTTAACGTGCTCTGGTTTTTTTTAACGTGCACTGGCAACAAATCCTCCCTAACCTGCTTGGAAAATCGAAGGGAGGATTTCCATGCTCAAAAAACTGTTGGCAAGCACCGCTGTAGTTGCGACGCTTTCGCTGCCGCTTACCGCCTACGATAAAGAGGCGGCGCATAACCAGAAAGCCTTTGAAATTTACAAAACGGCTGTCGAAATGCGCACGGCCAAGGGCCAGAATATGGTCTTAAAGCTTGCAGAATATCTGGCGGGCGAGTTCGAAAAAGGGGGCTTTCCCAAAGAAGATATCCATGTGAGGTCGGTTGAGGGCGGCGAGGCCGTCCTGATCGTGCATTACCGGGGTGATGGTTCGTCAGGTAAAAAGCCAATCAGTATCTCGGCACATATGGATGTGGTTGACGCACTTGCCAAAGACTGGGAGCGTGACCCTTATACCCTGATCGAAGAAGATGGTTATTATTTCGGGCGCGGAACAGTTGATGACAAAGCGGGCATGACCGCCGTCACCGCCAACTTCCTCCGCCTCAAAAAAGAAGGCTGGGTCCCAAACCGGGACTTGATCATCGCTTTTTCGGGCGACGAAGAAACCGGCATGCTTTCGACACGGGCGCTGGTAAAAGAATTCCGCGAACTGATCGACAGCGAATTTGTTCTGAACGCTGATGCAGGCGGCGGCCGCATCCCCGAAAACGGCGGCACCCCCGCAAGCTACGGCATGCAGGCCGCAGAAAAAACCTATGTGGATTTCGAGCTTTTTGTCACCAACCCTGGTGGGCACTCAAGCCGCCCGCGCGAAGACAATGCGATCTACGACCTCGCAGATGCCCTGAAGAAAATTCAAGCCTACAAGTTTCCGGTGATGGCAACCAAACTGACACGCGCCTACTTCCGTGGCACAGGCCCCAAAACACCGGACGATCTCGGCAAGGCGATGAGCAAGTTCGCCGATGATCCAACCGATGCATGGGCGATCAAAGTCCTGCGGGCTGATGCCTCAACGGTTGGCACAACAGGCACCACATGTGTTGCAACTATGCTTCAAGCGGGCCACGCGCCAAACGCAATGCCACAGTCAGCAACGGCCAATGTTAATTGCCGTATCTTCCCTGGTACAGGGGTCGCCTACACGCTTGACACCCTGAAGGAGGTTGTGGCGAGCGACAAAGTGCAGTTTAAAATGATTACCAACCCGACCGAAACCGACGCATCGCCGCTCAGGGACGATGTGCTGGCGGCAGTCAGGAAAGCCGTCGATACGCGCTATCCGGGGCTGGAAATTATCCCCGCCATGTCGTCAGGCGGCACAGATGGCATGCATTTCCGTGCCGCAGGTATCCCTAGCTACGGTGTGAACGGCATTTTCATGAAAAGCAGCGACAGTTTTTCCCACGGCCTGAATGAGCGACTACCCGTTGACAGCTTCTATTCAAATGTCGAGCATTGGTATGTGCTCTTAAAAGAAATTGCAGGCTAAAGTCAGGCGTGTGTCTGAACAAATCCCCGGGACTTGATCCCGGGGTAACACCATAATAATCTAATATGCCATATCAGCCGTGATGCTTTGAAAGCCATCATGCCGGGCTGGCCCCCGGCTTTTTTATGGAAGGCATGTGCTGTACAATCAGCTTTTTCCGATCAAACGCTTGAAGGCGCGGCATTCGGCCTTGTGAAACTCAGATGAAATACCGCCTGTTGCAACCCAGCCGGCGATCATTAACAGGAATAGCGTTTCCCGGTGCTCGTGCCCTTGCAAAAGGTAGCTAGTGGTAATCATGGCCGCCGCCCAAAATAACGCAATCAGAATGGATTTGTTTTTGAACAGTTTTTTCATTTTTCTATCCTCTGTTAGTAACTCGTAATATTGTTTTTCATTGCAGCATATGCCGCTTGCTGCGCACGCAGTCCCTTGATCCTATTCCGTATTCAGTGCAAAAATATCTTCTACCGGCACCCCGAAATGGCGGGCGATCTTTAAGGCGATCACCGTTGAGGGCACAAACTTCCCGACCTCAATCGTACTGATAGTTTTGCGTGAAACGCCGATGATACCTGCAAGCGCGCCCTGGCTTAGCCGGTGCTCTGCACGGTACACGCGGATACGGTTAGTCAATTCCCCACTCATTACTTTGGTCCCGCCTCGTTTTCAAATTCATCGTCAAATTCATCGTCTAACTCGCCGTCGTCTGCGCGGCTTTTGATAAAGAAATTAATGCCCAATACCGCCATCATCAGCGAAAGTGCCGTTTGAACAAAAAAAGCGGGTGACAGATCAGGGGTTACCTTCGCAGCAAAAGGCTCAAGAAAAATCAGCCCAACAAAACCTGCCGAAAAAGCGTTGATCGTTGACTTGGCATAAACATCGGCGATGAAACCCTCGCTTTCGTTTTTGCAAGCTGGCTCGTTTTTGAACCTGATCCGCATCAGTTGCAGGAACGGAATAATAACAATCCCGGCCGCGCCCAGTCCAAATATCTTCCGCACCGTACGCAGCACATCATAAACATCGTCGCTCACAAAATGCGCTGCAGCAGCCGATGCGTATGAAATCGACATCATCAGGATCGCAAAAGCAACGATACGCAAAAACCTGTCTGAAAACTGGGGCATGGTTTCATTTTTTCTAAACAACATTCTTCTCTCCAAGCACAGTTGCGCGGGCTTCACAGCGGCACCTTAACAGCCCCAATTGATACCCGTGGGTTACAATATGATACAAATTCCTCCCATGTCAAGCTTGACATGTGAAATAAACTACACTAATTGAAACCTTAAGGTATCAAAATGAACCCCAAAAGGTTCGCTTTCTAGAGACCACCCGCTGTAGAGAACCAGAGCATAGCGCCCACAGGGCATCACACCACAAGGGACCAAACGCCTTAAAGGCACACTATGTTATTGTAATATAAAGGAAAAACCATGCTGGCTAATCTATGCGCTTTCTACGCAGTTTTTTTTATTGCCTTTTCAGAGCCTCTGATAGCCAAGGAAACGGCCGAACAAAAACCTAGTGCCGTCAGTAACTGGGCAGGCGCATCAGAGACCCCGCGCAGCAAAATACGGCAGTGGCTTACGGTTTCGCGCCAGGCGAACCAGCCCTGCGCGCTACATTGGTGACACTAAGGCACGGGTCTCTTCACGTAACCAGTTTATAAGCCTCTAGCTCGTTAATTCGTAAGCCATGCCCCAAACCACTAACATACACGCCCCACCCACAAACAAAAAAGATGCCTTGCGAAATACTGAGCACCTTTATTGTTTTTTACTGCAGAAACTGAGCCGATCAAGAGCCTGACGTTGGATCCTCTTTTTCTTCGTTTTTGTTCGGTTGCTCTTCGATTTCCACACTGCCTTCACGCAGCTTGCGGTCACGCAGCTCTTTTTTATGCAGATAATCCACAACATGCGACGGGAACCGGGTGCGGTTCATATTCATGCTTTCCATGGTTGCAACCCAGGCCGACATAATCGCACCGCCCTCACCACCGCCGTAATCGCCTGCAGCACCGGCACCCGAGCCGGTTTCAAATGCATTCAGCAACGCTGCAGCATTGGTACTAACGGCTGAACCAAGCGCCTTGCTGCCACCGTACACATCTGCAATATCCCAGTTTTTCTGGCTTGCTTTCACCGGCAACGACGGTGTGATTTTCCTCTTAAAGTCAGGCTTGGAAAAATGGTGGATATGTTTGCGCACATCAGCCTCGAAATTCGGAAACAGGGCTGCGTTAATTTTATAAAGTTCGGATACATTCAAAGCCTTGTAGCGCACCCGCGCACCCCGGTTTGAGTTCACAAATTCACGTGCATTGAGTTGAAGTTGATCCCAAACCTCTCTGCCTGTGAAAGCCTCCCGGCGGATATTGGGGCCGCCAATCACGCCTTGGAACATGCCGTACATCACCAGGGGGTTCTTGAATTTAGGAATGATGATCTTATGCTGCATGTCATTCAGCGAAAGCGAGATACCGGCCACGGTGACCACTTTCTCGTCCCATAATTTCGCTTTCTTTTTCTTGCCTTTATAATATTTACCGAGGCTGCTTTCCGGGAAGATTTTCGAGACCTGCCCCATCAGCGTAATATTATAAAGATTGAGCCAGTAGGCGAGCTGTTCGTCGCGGCTGAGATCCCGCAAGGGCAATACCGATGCCACACCTGCAATATCGTCTCTAAGCCCAAAGATGATCTTCTGATTTTCACCAACAAAGGCATAAAAATCGATGCGGTTGCCTTCAAGCCGCGTGGGCTTTTTGCTCCCGCGGGAGATACGGGACCCCGCCGCTGGTGCTGCCTTGACAGCCGCGACCCGGTTTGAGTGCCCCGCGCGAAGTACCGTCTGTTTCAAAATGGCGGAATAATCACCGTAATTGATCGACAGTTTAGACCCCTGGGTTTCACCGCGAAACGGTTCGGGCACCAACTCCGCGCCGTCGCTTGCAGTCACCCCGACCAAGCTGCTGCCCAAACCGCTTCCCAGACTCAGCAAAGCAAAAAGCACCAACAGTTTTTTCCATTGAACCATACGTGTGACCTTCCCTATCTTTTTGGCCCTATCTTTTTGGCCCTATCTTTTTGGCCCTATCTTTTTGGCCCTATCTTTTTGGCTACTTTCCCATTGGCAACCATTTCAGCGCCCACCGCCCCTTAATTTCACAGGTAACTTATAAACTTTTTGCCTAAAAAACAACTGCGGGGCCAATGTAGCTTGGCGGTCAAATCGCTGTTTTACCGCGTTGAAGGGGCCTGAAGCAGACAAATTGAAGCAGATAAACTAAAGGCACTACACCAACTTCTGGCGTAATGACCTTACATATAAAATCTAGCGAAAGCCGATAAGCGTAACACCATATCGCGCGGTATCCACCACATACACCTAACTTAACGGTGGCAGTTGCCAGGTGATTGGCGTCTGGCCGTTCGCGGCCAAATATTCATTTGCTTTTGAAAAATGCCTGCAGCCGAAAAAGCCACGGTACGCACTGAGCGGCGAAGGGTGCGGGCCTGCAAGCACCAGATGCTTGTTTCTGTCAATCTTAGCGCCTTTTTTCTGGGCGTAGCTGCCCCACAGCATAAACACCAAGCCCTCACGCTCGCGGTTCAAAACATCGACAATCGCATCGGTGAAACTCTCCCAGCCCTTGCCCTGGTGCGATCCGGCATTATGGGCCTGCACTGTCAAAACAGCGTTCAGCATCAACACACCTTGCTCTGCCCACGGCACCAGAAAGCCACTGTTGGGCTGACTTATGCCAAGGTCTTCAGCTTGCTCCTTGAAGATATTCACCAGAGACGGCGGCACCTTTATGCCTGGTTTGACGGAAAAGCTCAGGCCGTGCGCCTGTCCGGGGCCGTGGTATGGGTCCTGCCCGATCACCACCACTTTGGTTTTCTCCACAGGGGTCAGATCAAGCGCGGAGAAATATTCGCTGCCCGCCGGAAAGACTGTTTTACCAGCCGCATACTCTGATTTGAGAAAGGCCTTGAGCGCTTTCATATAGCCTTTCTCGAACTCACCGCCCAGCGCCGCTTTCCAGCTCTCTTCCAGCTTTACAGTATCCCCTGTCATGAAATTCACTCCCTCAAGCGCCGTCAAACGTTTACGGCTGCCGCTTATAGATTTGCATAAGGAAATTTGAAATCTAAGCCGCGACCACAATTCCTATCAGAAGGCATATAAATGCAAAAGTTTGTTTTTGAGGCCAGCGTCTCCCCCCGCTGCCCTTCAGGGCCGTCGCCCAGAGTGCGAACATCCGGCGCATATGCTTGCAGGCACAGAGCGGCAGCAAGCACCGGGTGCCGCTTTTCGCCGCACACAAGCATTCAATTTTCCAAGAAGTGGCAGTTTAAGCAAATGCACGCAAAACATTTCCTCCCTTATGTCAATTTACAGGATAATTTTACAAATTTATCCATAAGCGGGTCGAAAATTCTACTTTCCACACACCTGCAAAGTCAAAAACTATAAAATGCTGATAAAATAGTATTATTTACTATTTATTGGTTTTTATAATTTATTTATTGAAAAAATTTTCTACTCTTATCCACAATTTCTTATCGTTTGTTCTGTTCGACACAATCCCTTATCTAAAGCAGCGTCGGAAGGCCTCGGTTCCCCTGAAGCGCATGGCCGTCGACCCTGAGTTTGGACTAGGAGACACCACATGGCGAGCATCCCGGTTTTTCTGACCGCTGAGAAGCATCACATTCTTATTGTCGGCGCGTCTGCGGCGGCAATGGCGAAAGCTGCGCTTTTCATGGAAACTGGCGCGCGCATCACCGTTATATCACCTGGCGCGGCTGATGCCCTTAAGGACGCTGGCCTTGATGCAGGTGTAACCGGCAACAACAATATCCTGGCGCTTGCCCGGCCATTCACAGAAGACGATCTGGCAGGCAAGACGCTTGTGTATATTGCAACGCCTGACGAGATTACGGAAGAGCGTGTATTGCGCTTGGCACAAACGAAAAAGCTGCCCGTGAATGTTGTCGACAAGCCGACCAAAAGCAGTTTCACCACACCTGCGCAGTTTGCGCGCGGCCCACTTCAAGTCGCCTTTTCTTCAGGCGGTGTCGCTCCTGTATTTGTACGCCGTTTGAGAAGCAGCCTTGAGCGTATCTCCCCCCCATCGCTCGGGGTTCTTGCAAGCGCGGCGGGTAGCGTTCGATCCCGGATCAAATCTTTGATCCCGGACGCTACCCGTCGTCGCCTATTTTGGGACCGCCTGTATGATAATGCCGGTTCTTATGCGGATCTGGCCGAAGAAGACGTCAGGAAACTGATTGTTGAGGCCGCAAAGAACCACCGTGTTGGCGCGACAACCGGCCAGGTACAGCTTGTGGGCGCAGGCCCTGGTGACCCGGACCTTTTAACCCTGAAGGCGCACCGTGCCCTGCAACAGGCAGATGTGATTGTGTATGACCGGCTGGTAAGCCGCGACGTAATCGCGCTCGCGCGCCGCGATGCAGAGCTGGTGTTTGTTGGCAAATGCCAGGGCAATCACGGCGTGGGCCAGGACGGCATCCATGAGATCATGGTGCGGGAAGCCCTTGCGGGCAAGCGCGTTGTGCGCCTCAAGGGCGGTGACCCCTTGTTATTTGCCCGCGCTGGTGAAGAACTGCATGCGCTACGTGCTGAAAACATCCATGTGGAAGTGGTGCCCGGCATCAGCGCCTTCCAGGGCATAGCAGCTTCAGCGCAGATCCCGATGACAGACCGCGATCATTCGCAGTCCCTCACGCTGGTAACAGGCCATCTCAAGGAAGGTGCCTTCAAGGATTGGGCGCGGCTTTCAGGCGAAGGCCAAACGCTTGCGGTTTACATGGGCGTCAAGAACGCCCCAAAGATTTCAGCCGGACTGATCGCCGAAGGTGTACAGGGGTCAACCCCTGTTGCGGTCGTAGAAAATGGCACGCGCGCCGATGAGCGCCGTTTTTACGGTACGGTCGCGACACTGGCGACATTGGTCAAAGAAAACGCGGTCCAAAGCCCCGCACTCCTGATTATCGGCGACGTTGTCAAGAACGCGGCTGATCTCAATAAACCGGAATTCTATGGGCTGCTCACTGCAGCCACTGCCTAGGGAAGTAGAGTAAAATGGCAAAAAAAATTACAGGGCCACAGATGATCCTCGCGAACCGCCTCGACGATGGGCGGGTTGTTTTTTTCACGAAAAATGGCGGCTGGAGTGCTGACACAGCGGAGGCGGCTTTTGCGGAAGGCGCTGCGCTTGAAGTACTGACGGCAGAAGCTAATAAATCGGCTGAAAATAACTTCATCGTTGGTACTGAACTGGTCAGTGCCCGCATCGAAGGTGATACCGCGTACCCAGCCCATATTAAACACGCCATGCAGGCCAAAGGCCCAAGCGTGCGCGCTGATCTTGGGTATCAGACATCACTCGACTGGGAGGTACGCTAATGTACGCCTACGATAAATTTGACCATGGCCTTGTGGACGCCCGTGTTGCCGAATTCCGCGACCAGGTAGAGCGCCGGGTAAAAGGCGAGCTTACCGAAGAAGAATTTCGCCCGCTCCGCTTGATGAATGGCCTTTATCTGCAATTACACGCTTATATGCTCCGTGTTGCGGTTCCTTATGGCACTATGTCAGGTACTCAGATGCGCCGCCTCGCGCATATCGCGCGCAAATATGACAAAGGTTACGGCCACTTCACTACGCGCCAGAATATCCAGTATAACTGGCCAAAGCTCTCGGAAACGCCGGATATCCTCCAAGAACTGGCGGATGTGGAAATGCACGCAATCCAGACGTCAGGCAACTGCATCCGAAACGTAACAAGCGATCAGTTCGCCGGTGCTACGGCTGATGAGATCGCGGACCCGCGACCTTACGCTGAAATTCTGCGTCAATGGTCTAGTTTCCATCCGGAGTTTTCGTTCCTGCCGCGTAAATTTAAATTTGCAATCACAGGCGCCAATAGTGACCGTGCCGCCGTGAAATGGCATGATATAGGTCTTATCCTCAGGGAAAATGGTTCAGGCGAGATAGGTTTTGAAGTTTTGGCTGGCGGCGGCATGGGCCGCACGCCGGTAATTGCGAAAACTATCCGCGAGTTCCTGCCTGAGAAAGATCTCTTGAGCTATGTGGAAGCGATGCTGCGTGTTTATAACGAGCAAGGCCGCCGCGACAACAAATATAAAGCCCGCATCAAAATCCTTGTGGATGCGATGGGCGCTGACGAGTTCGCACGCCAAACCGAAGCCGAATGGGAAAAGATCAAGGATGCACACATTGATGTGCCGGCTGAAGAAGTGGCCCGCATCAAGGCTTTCTTCACACCGCCGCCGCTCGAAGTCCTGCCAACAAAGGCGCCCGCGGTTGACGAACTGTCGCAGAAAAACTTCATCTTTGCTTCTTGGGTGAAAAACAACACCGGCGCTCACAAAGTGCCCGGTTATGTGAATGTGACGATCAGCCTGAAACCCCACGGGGGGATTCCTGGCGATGCGTCTGCCGATCAGATGGATTTGGTGGCAGCACTGGCTGATGAATATAGCCAGTCGGAAATTCGGGTGAGCCACGAGCAAAATCTGATCCTGCCACACGTGGCGATCAAAGATTTGCCTGCGATCTGGACAGACCTTAATGAAGCGGGCCTTGGCACTGCCAACGCTGGCCTGATCACAGATATGATCGCTTGCCCCGGGCTTGATTACTGTGCGCTTGCAAACGCACGTTCGATCCCGATCGCCCAGGCGATTACCAAACGCTTTGACGATATGAAGCGCATTCAGGACATCGGGCCGCTGAAGGTGAAAATGTCGGGCTGCATCAACTCGTGTGGCCATCACCACGCGGGCCATATTGGCATCCTCGGCGTCGATAAACGCGGTGAGGAAGTCTACCAGCTTTTGCTTGGCGGTTCCGGCGCGGAAGATGCGTCCAAGGCCCAAATTCTTGGTGCCGGTTTCGACGAGCACGGCATCGTCGATGCACTTGAGAAGGTTGTCGCGGTTTACCTTGGTGAACGCGAAGACGGTGAAGAATTCCTGGCAACGTATCGCCGTATCGGTGCCAAAGTCTTTAAGGAGGCGGTTTATGACGCTGCTTAGTTTGACAGGTATTAAAACCCACGCATGGACTGTGCTTGCAGAAGACGCGCAGCCACAAGACGGGGCTTCTGTATTGGTGCCGCTCGCACGTTTGAGGGAAGACGGTGACGCTATTTTTGCTGTTGCCGGCAAAGTCGGCGTGCTGGTCCCCACCGACACTGTTTATACGGATCTCGCTGATCTGACGAACAAGATCGCACTTGCAGCTATTGAATTCCCGGCATTTGGGGATGGCCGCGGCTTTTCACTGGGCGTACGTCTTCGCAAAGACCTCGGTTTCAAAGGCGAAGTGCGGGCCGTTGGCCCTGTGATCCCGGATCAGGCGCTTTATTTGCTGCGCGCAGGTTTCGATAGCATTGACGTTGCCGACAAGAAACGCGTAGGTGCATTTGAAACCGCGCTCGCACGCTTCTCTGATTTCTACCAAACCGACTTTACAGGCGCGCGCGCGCTTGCCCACGCACGGCACGGCACGGCTGGCGAAAGGATCGCGTCGTGACAGCCCAGGTGGCATTGCAGGATCCAGGGTTTTTTGATGTGCTCGGCGCTGTTGATCGGCTCGACAGCCGCTATGGTTCATCTTCGCCTGAACAGGTGATCGACGGGGCGCTTAAATATTTTGGCCGCCGCTTCGCGCTCATCTCTTCCTTTGGTGCCGAATCCGCTGTTCTCTTGCATATCGCCGCGCAGGTCTCGAAAGACATCCCTGTCTTGTTCCTTGATACCGGCAAGCTATTCGGTGAAACAAAACGTTTCCGCAATCAGCTTACAGAAGAATTGGGGCTTACCGATGTGCGTTCAATCTCGCCTGACCAAAATGACCTGCAGCGCGAAGACCCCAAAGGCGGCCTTTGGACAAAAGACACCAACAAATGCTGTTATATCCGCAAGGTCAAACCACTGAGCAACGTGTTGCAGGGTTTTGAAGGCTGGGCTTCGGGCCGCAAGCGTTTCCAGGGCGGCGTGCGCTCGTTGCTGCCGCACTTTGAAGCGTCTGATGGCCGAGTGAAAGTAAACCCCTTGGCGCTTTGGACAAAAGACGATGTAAGCGACTATATGGAAGCACACAGCCTGCCGCGCCATCCATTGGTGACCGAAGGCTTTGCTTCCATCGGCTGCATGCCCTGTACAGATCGGGTTGCTGACGGGGAAAGCGAGCGCGCAGGACGCTGGCGCGGCCAAACCAAAACTGAGTGCGGCATTCACCTGAGCTTGGCTGAAAATTCACGTATTCTGTCTGACAAATAGCCCCCTTTAAATCCCGCAAGTAGTTGCTATCAAAGCTTTTCGCCTACAATTCAAGGAAGAAGCTTGGCGAAAAGCCATTCAGGCTTTAGTATGCAGTGATTAAGTTTTTCTAAACTAGCCAGATCCCCCAGCGCCCTTGGCGCCTGCTGGTCGGAGGACATATGAAAAGATCGCTACTACCCCTTAATGCACTTCGGGCTTTTGATGCCGCTGCCCGGCACATGAGCTTCAAGCACGCCGCTGACGACCTGTCGGTTACCCCCGCCGCCATTAGCCAGCAAATCCGTTCTTTAGAGGAATTTCTCGATGTGGAGTTGTTTCGCCGTACCAATCGCTCCCTTGTTCTGACAGAGGCCGCTCAGCTTTCGCTTGCGCCCTTGAAGCAGGCCTTCGAGTTGATGGAAGAATCGGTAGACATCCTTACCGACAGCAAAACTGCCAACCATTTGAAGGTGAGTGTATCGCCTTCCTTCGCGAGCAAATGGCTGGTGCCCAGAATCGCCAACTATTATGAACGCCGCCCTGATGCTGTGGTAAAAATCGACGCCACCATGCAAATCACCGATTTCAAGATCGAAGATACAGACGTATGCATCCGCTACGGGCTTGGCAACTATCCCGGCTTGTATGTGGAAGAAATCCTGCGCGAAACCATCTTTCCTGTGTGCTCGCCCGAGCTTGCTGAAAGAGGCAATCTCTCCGAGTGCCCAACCGAAATTCTGAAGCAAACACTGATCCACGACGATAGCACTGTCGAAGATGACAGCGCACCTAATTGGACCATGTGGCTAAAAGCAGCAGGCATCGAAGCACCCGACGGTATGCCCGCACTGCATTTCAACAATAATGCACTGGCGATCGAAGCCGCTGTGGCAGGCCGCGGTGTGGCGCTCGCACGCTCGGTAATTGCGGAAGAAGATCTAAAAGCAGGCCGTTTGGTGCGCCCATTCGGCAAAGGTGTGCCACTTGATTTCAAACATTATATCGTTTGCCCGCAGGACAAACTCAAGAACGAGCGCGTACAGGAATTTATAGACTGGATTAGGGAAGAAACCGACACTGCAGTTCCGCCCCGCAATGCTGTAACAGGCGAATAATCCAAAACAGCCGCGTTAACCGATCATTTAACGCGGCCATGCTTTAATAGCCACTTGGTGAGGGCTATATATGATAATGCTACACTTAGGTCTGGCTATCAAAGGCACGAGGCGGGGGCTAGCAGCACTGCTACTTTTATCCGCGCTTACTACTGTGCCAATAGCAGCAACTGAGCCGCAAGGTGCCCAGGCAGGCACTCGCTGCATGACTATCGCATATGATAAGAACATCTCCACGGCCATCCCGGTAATGAAGGCTTTTTTCAAACAACTATATGGAAATGTTGGGCACTGCGTGGAATCTGTTGGGCTATCCAGCAACCGTGCCCGCCAAATGCTTCTTGACGGTGAGATAGACGGTGAATGGGCTCGTGGTAAAAGCTTTTTAGACCTCAACAAAAACGCCGTAATCGGATTACCTCAACCGCTCCTTGAAATGGGCATCGAAATTTTCTGGATACCCGGTTCTGCATTCAAGGGGCATCCGCAGGACTTAAAAGGGCTAAAAGCAGGTTTTCCGGCAGGTTTTAAGTGGATCAAATGGAATCTGCAAAAGAACGCGGCGACAGCACTACCGCTGCCCCGCGATGCGCCAGTAGTGGAACTGCTGCAACGAGGCCGTATCGACCTTTTTGTAACCGGATCCATCCATGCCATGCCCGTCATTCAGGCTCGGCGGGAAAGGGGAATCCTTCTTGAGAACCAGTTGTGGGACAAAATCCCGCTCTACCATCTTGTGCATAAACGCCATACCGCGCTGGTGCCGCGCCTGAACCAAGCCCTGGTCGACCTGATCAAATCTGGAGAAGCTGCCCGCATGATCCAGGTGATAGGCCTGCAGGTGGCTGCAATCTCGCAAGAATCTACACAGTGAGCCACCTGGCCCGTCCAGCAAACTTCTCCGTTCCCTGTCAAGAGCCACGGCCTTCGCCGTCTGGACTGTGCCGAGGCTGAGCACCGAAGTACTATCTGCGAAACGACACACTGATGATCCCACGTGCCTGACGCCGAGTTACGCCCCACGCACGGAAGAAAACGCTGTTTCTTTCACAGTGTTTTTCCTAAATATCTATGGGAATATCTATGGGAATATCTATGGGAATATCTATGGGAAAGTCGGGCTATGCACCCACCCCGTCGCCGTGCCCTCAAAGCGAAAAGAAAGCCTTTTACTACCGGGTGAAACGCGGCCTCCCTCAAGCCTGCCGGCCTCACTGTATCAGACCTTGAACAGCTTTAACGATATAAACCAGAAACCCGCACACTAGGGCAGATTTACTGAAAGAAGCAAACGAGACAACCCCAGCCTTGGCATTTCAGAAACAGGGCTTCCTTTATCCCGACAACATGGATTTAAGGGACACTGGTGCGCATTCATTGATCACAAGGTTTGCTGCCTTCACACCGCCGTTAATTTTGTGCGTTTCATTAAGCTGTGAATAATAGGCATATTCACGCACCAAAGCTTTGGCAATCAGGTTGGTGCTTTGGGTGGCATCGGCGATTGATTTAAAACCCAGTGCCTTCACCCGCTTTTTCATTGTATCCTGCACACGCCGCCCGTCGATAAAACTGCTGTAGGACGACAGATCACCAGGGAAAACATGCTCCAGCAACAGTGTCTGCAGGTTGCTACGGCCATATATGCCCGCTTTTTTTCCGACGATGTTTTTATGCACGCACTGGATGCCTTCTTTAAGAACCGGCGCAGTTATCACGGCGCGGTATTTTCTTGAACTGCCTGCAGCGTGCTCGACAGCAAAGCGGAAATAAATCTCAGAGAGCTTCACCGTTTCCTTGCTGACAGGCACCGTATCGTCACTGCAGGAGGCCAGCATCAAAAACGCTGCAACAAACACCACGTATTTCATACCGCCTCCTTTTGCGCTCTTTCAACTAGCGCCAGCTTAGCATATTTTTGTGCCTATTCCTCCACCGCATGCGCTTCGGCTTCTTCGCCTGCGAAGGAACGATTGAAAGCACGGGAGAAAAAGAGCGCGTTCATAAACAACTTCTCCGCCGCCACATAAGTGCCGCGGAAATTGGGATTATCAGCAAACAGGATCACGGCACCCCGCCCCATGCGCTCAGCCGTCATCATCGGGGTGCCACGCAGTTCCTCAAGCCGCTTGTCTGAGGCGTAACCAGAGAGAAGCGGTTTCGCTGTGTAGATAGCAACTTGTGCATAGGGATCCTTCGGCACCTTTAGTTTAAAGCTGGTGTTTCGGTTTGTGGCCAGTTTATCGCGCACCAGCCCAAAGGCCAAAGGATGGGATAGGTCGAGATCGCTTTCAAACACTGCCCCCCCGATCACATGCTCGGCGTCCTGCTGGCTCTTGTCTTTGTAGGCAAGGCGAATAGGTGCACCATTTTTACCCTTCTTTTTTTCCTTTTTCTTTTCGAAGAATTTTTCGTTCACCCACCGCGCGCCGTGGCGGTGTGCAACCAGCGTTCCACCCTCTTTGATCCAGCTTTTGACTTTATCTTTCATTGGTGCAGGGATCGACGATCTGCTGCCGCCCACCAGAATAATATGGGTATAACGGTCAAGAGAAACTCCAGCGAGCCGGTCCTGACGCACAAGTGTTACCGGCATTTTCATGCGGTGATCCAGAAGATGCCATACCTCACCTGCGTCGTAGCTTGAAACACCTGGCCCGGTCACAAGCAAAGGCTTGGGTGCTCGCAGATCAGAAACAGTATTCCTGCCGCCAAGGTCCGCGCCCGCATCAAGCGTACGACCAGAAGTTACCGCATGCACCGTCAGCCTGTTTTCAGCCGCCAACATCTTCATCAGCCGATCAATATAGCCCGTGCCCACCAACTGGTGGTGCTTCGATACAATGATCGCACCGCGGTCAAGTTTCACTTCGCCTTTAGTGGTCATTACACGGATCGGTTCTTTGGAAACACGAGCCAATATGCCCGCATCCAACAGTGCGTTCAAAGCACGCGGCGCATAATAATCCGACCAGCGAAACACATAAGCATAATCGGCTACGTCAGGCTCGGGCGCGATAAAGCCTGATGCCGGCGCGGGCTCACCCAATGCATTGGACACCTTCGCAGTCACAGCACCGTAATCAAGGCCGTAAGCCAGCGGCAAGGTCCAGCCGGACACATCATAAAACACTTTGTCCGGAAACTCGGTAATGCGATTAAAGAGCGCCTTGGCCATCCTATACTGGGCCTGGTTCATTGGTACAATGTAGCTGCCCCTGCCGAACGTACGGTTGCCCGCTTTCACGGTGCCTTTTACTTTGTAGGCCTTTATCTGATGGCGGGATAGCAGATCAAGGAACATATCGAGACGTGTATGGTCCTCAGGCGCGCGGAACACATAACCCTTTACATTGTCTTTTTTCGCCAGACCGGGTGCATCCAAAAAAAACTGCCGCTGATAGGCATGTAGCTTGGTGCGCATAGTCGCCGCGCCTTCAATCGTTGAAAGGCTGGTGCCAACATGCGTCTGGATATTTTCAGCATAGGTTTTCAGGCCCTGCTCGCTTTTCTTGGCAATGCCCATCTGAGCACCCGCTTCAAACAGAATTCCCAGTGAGCCATTCACCTGCGGATACGTCGAGCCTTTGCCTATATAATAGTTATCGAAACCTTCTTCGGAAAAATAGAGCTTGCGCTGCCCGTCGAGCCATTTCACATGGTAGCCCGCAATTTCGTACGCAAGCTTGCGGCTATCAGAGGGAATCAAAGGATATATGCGTGTCGGCACACCGGGATGGAAATAATAGGTACTGTTCGTGCCCATTTCATGGAAATCGGCTGACACTTGCGGCTTCCATTCGTGCCACTTGCTGAGCCATGCCTGGCTTTCAGGCTGGGTTTGCAACAGCCACTGGCGGTTAAGATCAAACCAATAATGATTGGTGCGACCACCGGGCCAATATTGATTGTGAATTTCGTGCGACGGATCAGTGGCGCGCAGGTCGCTACCATACTGGGTCACCCAGCTAACGCGGCGGCTGTGGCCATCCGGGTTGAAAACGGCCGTTATCAATATCACGCTATTATCAAGCTGCGCTTTGGTATTCTCGTCCTGCGCTGCAGCAAGATGGTAAAGTGTGGGGATCGCGGCATCCATGCCACTGGCCTCCGCGCCGTGAACACCATAATTAAGCCAGGTCACCACCGGCATATCATCGCTTGCGCGTTTGGCCGTTGCGGGGTCTGTGCGCAGTAAGTGATTAGCACGAACGGCGTCGATACGTGCGTGGTTCTCTGGAGAGGTCGCCACAAAAAACAAGATGGGGCGACGCTCGTGGCTATACCCCGCGATTTCCACTGATATGCGCGGACTCGCCTCTGCAAGCCGCATAAAATAGTCAACCATCAGGTCGTGACGCACCGGCTGATCGCCAATATCGTGACCGAAGATTTCTGCGGGCTTCAGGACGGTCTGGTCATAGCTCACGCCGTCAACCAGGAAATAATCCAGCGGCTCAGCAGCCGCACCTGCAGTTCCTACCCACAGCGCTGCTATCATGCCAATCAGTTTTTTCACCGCCCACTCCCCTTTGTTTCGTCGCACGTTCTACTTGTCGTTTATGGCTGCCTGTTGTTTCAGAACCGCATCAATTATGCGCGCTTCATTAAGTCATAATCGATAGGCTGATGTCTATCGAGGAATTGTGCCGCTTCCACCATCGGATATTTAAGGCCATTGCCACAGTTGAACAGCATAACCGTATCGTTTTTATGAACGCGCCCATCTTGCAGCGCCTCAAGATAAGCTGCATAAGTTGCGGCTCCCTCAGGGCATACAAGCACACCTTCGCGTCCACCAATCTCTTGCCGCGCGCTTTCTATTGCCATATCAGAAACCGCGATGCCCGCACCGCCGCTCGCGCGCACCGCATCCAAAATCAGAAAATCGCCAACAGCCACCGGCACCCTAATGCCTGCGGCATAGGTATGGGCATCCTGCCACAAATCCGCATGGCGTTTACCTTCAGTAAAGGCTTTTACAATGGGCGCGCAGCCTTCGGCCTGTACCGCAAACATCTTGGGCCGCTTCGAACCGATCCAACCGAGTTTTTCCATTTCATCGAAAGCTTTCCACATACCAATCAAACCAGTACCGCCGCCTGTGGGGTAGAAAATCGCCTCTGGCACATCCCAGCCAAGCTGCGCTGCCAGTTCGTAGCCCATGGTTTTCTTGCCTTCGATCCGGTAAGGTTCCTTCAAGGTCGACAGGTCAAACCAGCCCATCGCATCCTTGCCATCACCGACAATCTTGCCGCAGTCGTTAATAAGGCCATTCACCCGCCAGACCTTGCCGCCCATCAGGCTGATTTCACGGATGTTGGTGTCGGGCGTATCGTCGGGCGCAAAAATATAACTTTCAATGCCGCAGCGCGTGGCATAAGCCGCCATCGCCGCGCCTGCGTTACCATTTGTAGGCATCGCCAGCCGCTTGAGGCCAAATTCTTTTGCCATCGCCACCGCAAGCGCCAATCCGCGGGCCTTGAAACTACCCGTCGGCAAGCGACCTTCATCTTTAATAATGATGTTACCCGTGACACCGTGGTCTGCCGCCAACTTTTGGCAACGGATAAGCGGCGTATCATCTTCCCCAAGCGCTACAACATTTTCAGTTCTGGCAACCGGCAGCAGTTCCCGCCACTTCCAGAAGCCGCCGCCTCGTGCCCAAATATCGTCTTTGTTAAGAACTGCACCTGCCGCTTCAAGATCATAGCGCACCAAGAGCGGCCGCCCATTGCGTGACAGCCCGTGAATTTTACCCGCCGTATAATCGGCCTCGCCCGATATGCCGCACTCAAGATGGCTGACAAATGTCTGGTATTCGGTCACAGCACCCTCCGATTTTATTTTCCTGACATAATGGCTTAAAACAGCAGACATGGAAAAGAAAGACACATGCCCGTTATGCGACAGATCGTTCAAAAAAGACATTCAATTGCATCACCTTGTGCCAAAATCACAAGGCGGCAAAAAGACAATTCCACTACATCCTATTTGCCACGGCAAGGTCCACGCCCTATTTAACAAAAAAGAGCTGGCACGCCGCTTCGGAACCATAGAGGCACTGCGGGCATACGATGATATTCAAAGCTTTGTCGCCTGGATAAAAGACAAGCCACCGGATTTTATCGCCGCACCGCACCGCACCGCACCGAAGGGTGGTAAACGCCGCCGCTAAAGCGCCGATGAGCGCCAATAATAATGTGTGTGGACAAATATGAGTATTACAAAAGCACCGCTATCCTTCGAACAGTGGAAGCAGTGCGGCAAATATTTTGAATGGCGGGACCATAATGTGTTTTTCCAGCGCGGCGGCGAAGGCCAGGTGTTGCTGATGATCCACGGGTTCCCTACCTCGGGCTGGGATTGGTGCTGGGTATCCAGGCACCTTCTCAAGCGTTTTCATATGGTCGTGCCCGATCTATTGGATTATGGGCTTTCCCTTAATGCCAAACTGAAAACCTGCACAATCAAAGACCAGGCTGATATGATCGAAGCGCTGATGCGGCACCGCGGCATCAAGGAGGTGCATATCCTGGCACACGATGTGGGCGATACGGTCGCGCAGGAACTAATAGCGCGGCATAATGAAAGCTCGCTCTCGTTCCGTATTTTGTCGGGTATTTTCCTCAATGGTGGCATGATCCCCGAACTGCACCGCCCGCGCCCGATTCAGAAGCTGCTCGCTGGGCCATTAGGGCCTATTCTTTCGCGTTTTGCCAACAAGGCAAAGTTCCTCAAGGGTTTCGCCGAAGTCTTTGGCCCCCATACCAAGCCCGAAGGCAAGCAACTGTGCGAATTTTGGCCCGCGATTAAAGGTATCAATGGCCGCGGTTCATTCATACGCCGTATCCGCTACATGAATGAGCGTAAGAAAAACGCCGACCGCTGGGTGGGGGCTATTCGCGATGCCTATATGCCCTTGATGTTGATCAACGGGCTCGACGATCCGGTTTCCGGCATGCATGCAGCGGATGGCTGGTCAAAGTTAGTACCTAAAGCCAAACTTGCGCGGCTGCCCGGCATTGGGCATTATCCGCAAGTAGAAGCGCCCGACACGGTTGTTGAGCTGGTGAACCAGTTCCATGATTGTATTGTCGAGAAAAGCGCCAAACTTGAAAGCGCCTGATCAATTCAAAACAAAAATATCGGCTTAAAACAAATATAAAGAAATATCTATATTGAAGAAATAAGCTGTTATAGCTTCCCCAAACACAAACAACTGGCCTTGAAGGGACGCGTTGTGGCTTCCGCCGCTAAAAATTCCACGACGGCAATCATTGCTTTCGTGACTATTGTTGCTGGCACCGCTATGGGGCTCGCAGGTATCGACCTTGTTTTACCCTCTGTGCCTGAATTCCCGGCCCTTTTTGATACATCAACAACATTCGCCCAATATGTGATGGCTGCTTTTGTCGCGGGCAATATGGTTGGCCTCATTGGTTTTGGCAGCCTGGCGGCTCATTATGGCCGACGCAGGCTTTTCATTGTGTCCCTTATGGGATATGGCCTTTTGTCGCTCGCTACCGCCTATAGTCCATCAATTGAAACGCTTGTGGGTTTAAGGTTTTTGCAAGGGCTATTTGCCTCCGGTTCTGCCGTGCTCGCCCCCGGACTGATCCGGCATTTATTTTCCGAACTCGGTGCTGTACGTGCACTTGGTGCTATGGGGAGCATCGAAGCCTTGGTGCCAGGTCTCGCCCCCCTTGCAGGTGCCTGGTTGCATGCCCGTTACGGCTGGACCGCTTCATTCCTGTTAACGGCGATCCTTATTGGCGTTGTATGCCTCACCGTAATCCTTCGTCCGCGCCTGTTGCCCAGCATTGGCACCAAAGCCAGCCTCAAACCCGGCAGCTACAGGGTGTTAGTTAAGAATACCACCTATCTTAGGTACGCACTTGGGCATGCCCTCGTCCTCGGCGGGCTGCTTACATACGTTTTCACGGCTCCGGTGATCATCGTAAAAACGATGGGTGGCAGCATTAGCGATTTCATCTATATGCAAATGGTTGGTGTCAGCGTATTTGTCCTGTTCGCCAATCTGTCCGGCAGCCTTGTCAAACGCTACGGCGCTGAGCCGGTGATTAATATTGGCAATATCTTATCGTCGCTTGGTGCACTGCTGTTGATGAGCTATGCGTTGTTCGGTCGAAACGACCCTGCTGACCTCAAGTATCTCTTTTGGGTTTTGAATATGGGGTTGGGGCTCAGGGGCGGGCCAGGTTTTGTACAGGCCCTGAAGGCCGCGCACGATGATGACGACCGTGCCTCAGCCCTGATGCTGGTTGCCGTTACTGCGCTCAGCGCCGCCATGACAGCCATCGTAGCGCCTTTTATTTCATATGGACTTATCGCACTCACAAGCGCAACTTGCTTGATCATCCTGCCGGTGCTGTTATTGATGATTTTTATAAAGCCGTTCAAAGATGCGGCAACAGCAAAAGCCCCAACGCCCGGAGAATGAAATGTCCCGCACCGCATATGTAAACGGCGCTTACGTGCCGATGAATACGGCCTTTGTTCACATCGAGGATCGGGGCTATCAGTTTGCGGACGGTGTATATGAGGTTGTCTCGATCCGGCGCGGCAAATTGATTGATGAAGAGGCCCACCTGACCCGCCTCAAGCGTTCGCTTGATGAGCTTAGGATCGATGTTCCTATGTCACAGGCGGCCTTAAAACTTATCTTCCGGGAGGTTATCCGCCGGAACCGGGTGTCGGACGCACTACTTTACATTCAGGTTACGCGCGGCGTAGCGAAGCGCGACCACGCCTTCCCGAAAAACATAGTGCCATCATTGGTAATCACCTGCCGCAGATTTGATTTTGATGCGGTCAAAAAACGCTCAAAAACGGGCATCAAGGTATCGTCCCAGCCTGATAACCGCTGGGGCCGATGCGATATCAAATCCATTTCACTGCTGCCAAACTGCCTTGCCAAACAAGCCGCCAAAGAGGCTGGCGCTTTCGAAGCCCTGTTTGTGGATACGGCAGGCCATGTAACAGAAGGCAGCAGCACCAACATGTGGATGGTAGATGCATCTGGCATGCTTATTACCCGCCCCACATCAGATAACATCCTGCCGGGCATCACCCGCGCCAGCCTGATGAAAATCGCCACCGAACTGCAGATGCCGATCGAAGAGCGCCCTTTTTCACTTGAGGAGGCCAAAGCAGCCAAAGAGCTGTTCCTTACCAGCAGCACTAGCTGTGCCATGCCCGTTGTAGAGCTTGACGGCAAAGCTATTGGGAACGGATCACCCGGCACGGTAGCGCAGCGCCTTGCAGAAGCTTATTGGGCCTTTATGGACGCCTGACAAACTGTTTATTTTTGTTCAGGCATTATCACTTCTACGTAACAACCCACAATATTACGCTACACTCTGGCACCCTAAAACTCTACTCAGCAGTCAGAGACACACATGAAAAAGCGGCGGGGCATGTTGCCCCACCGCGCCAATTCTTGAATTTCAGTTACCTGGCAATCGATGCCTACTCAGCATCAGCGGCCTCTTCACCCCCTGATGCGCCCCAGCCTTTACTGTACATAAAGGCCAGTACAACGCCCACGATTGCCCCAAAGACAATATCCATGACCGCCATCACCGCACGTGGGTCTTGCGGCAGGCCCTTAACGGCTTCGAACCATATTGCCTGGGTCGCCATCAAATAAAGCCCGATCATGGCACCAAACACAGCGCCTGCTTTCATGTCACCAGATCCCACCGCTTTATCAAACAGCCATACCACGACCACCGTTTGCACAAAATGATAAGCCAGTGTGGCAACCATGATTTCTTCGTCAGGGTTCATCATGGCCTTAGCCGATTCCATCTGATCGGCGATCATCATCGTGCCGCCCTGGTACAAAATTCCGTAAGCGATAAACGCTACAACTACATTCAAAACAAACTTACCAATATTCATTGGTCGCTCCCTTTTAAGGTTATGTTGTTTTGCTGTCGCTTTACCCCCACTCAGAACGCTGACTGGTTGTCCCCAGCTTCGTTTTTCACATGTACAACGCGCTGCGGATATGGGAATTCTATGTTCTCTTCATTGAATTTATCCCAAATCCTCAGCATGACGGCGCTGCCAATATTAGACACGCCGTTTTGCGGGTCTTCGATCCACATTCTCAGCTCCAGGTCGATGCCGTTATCTCCAAAACCCCGCATTAACGTTCGCGGTTCGGGCCTTTTAAGGATGCGCTTTTCTTCGAGCGCGGCCTCAACCATCAGCGCCATTGCCCTTCGGATATCGCTTTCATAACCAACCTGTACCGGAATGCGTCGCCGCACCAAACGATGGCTATGCGACCAGTTCACAACGGGCTGGGTGATCATATCCTCGTTCGGGATCAGAAACTCGGTACCATCCCGCGTGATCACACTGGTATAGCGCGCGGCCAGTCGGTTGATGGTGCCGTAGGTGCCGCCTGTTTCAATCACATCGCCCGGTTTGATCGAGCGGTCCATCAGAAGAATTATGCCCGAGATAAAATTCCCTACCACTTTCTGGAGGCCAAAACCAATACCGACACCAAGAGCACCACCAAAGACCGCAAGCGCCGTAAGGTCTATTCCCGTTGCATTCAGTGAAATCAGGAAAGCGAGGGACACCAGCACGATCTTGCCGACCTTGGTCATCAAGGCGCGCGCCGATGGCGGCACGCCTTCCATTGCCTTTAGCTGACGCTCGATCAGCGCCGACAGTGCAAATGCGCCCCATATCAAGAGCCCAAAGGTCAAAAGCCCGGTCAAAAGGGACAAAACGCTCAACTCAATTTCACCGAGCGGCAACTTGGCTTCATCCAGAACTGTTAACAGCGGATCCAATAGCCCCATGATATTAAGGGCGGCTACCGTCCAGACAAGTCCCGCGATCAAACGGGCGAGTTCTCGGTTGGCAAGCAAGCCAACGGCAAGCCGGATAAAAAGCCAGGCTGTATAAAGGCTCGTCGCGATGGATAGAAGATATGTCGCCATAAACGGGCTGAGAACCAGCATACCCGTCCACATCAGAATGATCGAAACAGCAGCCACCAATATCGGCATCAGGAAGCGCCGGTCGGCCTTTTGCACCCAGGGGTGCTCCCCGAACGCACCCATAATACCGCGGTGGATATAGTTACAAACAAAGCGTGCGGCCAAAACGGCCACCAATATCACGGCGAGTTCGATCAGTCGCTCAGGCTCCAGAAAATTGGTCTGAACCCAGTTCCAGGCTCGGGCGACTGCTTCCCAAATTTTTACGCTAAAGTCCTCTCCCATAAGGAGAGTTTAACGCCGCTCGCGGAAAAAGTCTCTAAGCAATTGCGCGGCCTCTTTTTCAAGGATACCGCTGTAAACTTCCGGCTTATGGTGTGTAGTTGTCTGTTCAAAAATACGCGCGCCCACTGTAATGCCGCCGCCTTTCGGGTCGTCCGCTCCGTAATAGACACGCGCGATGCGGGCAAACGCAATGGCCTGCGCGCACATGGCACACGGTTCAAGCGTCACAAACAGGCTACAGCCCTCAAGGCGCTCAGACCCAAGTTGCCGCGCCGCCGCGCGAATCGCCAACACCTCAGCGTGGCCTGTTGGGTCCTTGGGGCCTGTGACTCGGTTTCCCGCCTGTGCCAGCACAGTACCATCCGGCCCAACCACCACAGCACCAATCGGCACTTCACCAAGGCCTGCAGCCTTTTTGGCTTCGTCGAGCGCGGTATGCATATGCGGGAAATGATCAATCATGGCCTGAGCATTTACCAGTGTGCTACAAAAGGTCAAGCAATTGCGCGTCCGCGCTTGCATGCATGTATTCCTAACCCTATGGTGCGCCGCATGACAGATAGTGAAAAAGCTGAAGATAAAGGCGAACGTATCGCCAAGGTTCTGGCGCGCGCGGGTGTTGCCTCGCGCCGCGAAGTCGAGCGCATGATCGAAGACAAACGTATTGCCATAAACGGCAAACCGCTTGAAACGCCTGCCACTTTGGTAACCAGTTTGAAAGGCATCACGGTTGACGGCAATCCGATCACCGAAGTTTCCCAGACGAAACTATGGCGATTCCACAAACGCCGCGGCACGTTAACGACGCACCGGGACCCTGAAGGCCGTCCAACGGTTTTTGACAAACTGCCTGAACATATGGGCCGGGTGATCTCGGTTGGGCGTTTGGATATGAACACCGAAGGGCTTTTGCTCTTCACCAACGACGGCGAACTTGCGCGTTGGCTTGAACTGCCTGCCAATCAAATGCTCAGGAAATACCGCGTGCGCGTGCATGGCCGGGTTGACGAAAAAGCACTCACAAAGCTCAAAGACGGCGCTACTATCGATGGCATCCATTACGGCGAGATCGACGCTAAATTAGAACGCCAACAGGGTGCCAACGCCTGGCTTTCTGTTGCGATTCGCGAAGGCAAAAACCGCGAAGTGCGCCGGGTAATGGAACATTTGGGCCTTAGCGTGAACCGGCTCATTCGCACAAATTATGGTCCTTTCTCATTGGGTACGCTCGAACTCGCGGCGATTGCGCCAATTGGTGAAAAACAACTGTATGAAGTGCTAAGCGGCTATTTCAAAGATGCACCGCAGGCCATGGGTGCAGATAAAACCAGCCGCGACCCAAGCAAATGGGCAAAAGCCAAAAAAGAAACATCGAATAAACCCGGTGCCAAGCGCCGCCAGCAATTCAAGCTTGCACACGGCGATGCAGGCAAGCCCGGCAGCATGCGCCGGCCCAGAGGCAAAGACACGGGCCGGGGCGATAGCTCGGAAGATAGTTCGCCAGCTAAGACAAACCGCAAAATCACCTCTGGCAAAGCCGGTGCAAAACCAGTTGTCGTGGAGCAGGCTGACAGAAGCGCGGCATCCACCCGCCGACACGCTAGGGACGACACGCCGAAGGGCCGCCCGCCAAAGGGGCAGGCCCGCGCAGTGACCGCCAGCAAAGGCACCCCGAACCGCAGCGCGTCCGGTGCTGGAAACAAGAGCCAAGCCACAAGAAGCAAAGGGCCTAATACGCGAGGCCGCAAATGAGCCGCATCATCGCGGGCCGGTTTCGGGGCAGGCGCCTGAATGTGCCTGCCGGGCAATCAGTTCGCCCAACGACCAACCGCATGCGTGAACGGGTTTTTTCAATCCTGATGCACGGACAGTATCCAGATATGCACGGTGCTCGTGTTGCTGACCTGTTTGCTGGCACAGGCGCGCTGGGCCTGGAGGCGCTATCCCGGGGCGCAGATCATGTGACCTTTGTCGAGAAATCAGCAAGCTCCATCGCTTGCCTCAAAAGCAATATCAACGCCCTCAAGGCCACTAATGAAACCAATGTGCTGCAGGTTACTGCACGCAGTCTGCCCACCGTCGGCACACCCTATGACTATATTTTTATGGACCCGCCCTACAATCAGGGGCTGGTGGGCCCAACCCTCGACCGGCTCCTGGAAACAGGCTGGGTAACGCCCGATACCGCGATAATCTGCGAGCTTGCAAGCGATGAAGAGCTGGATTTACCGCCCGTAATAGAAGTGGTCGACGAACGCTCTCAGGGCGCCCAGCGCGTCCTGTTTTTATCATTAAATTCAAATACTTAATGAAGTCCTGCGCACGCATCGTCGCCTGACTTCCCCTTGTAAACCAAGGCACCACTTCCCATCTATCGTTTAGATTTGATCAATGGGAGAGGGGTTATGAAGTCTGCATCACGCATTCTGACACTGGTATTATTTGGTGGTATTTTTGTGCTGGCGAGCTGCGGTTTTTACGTGGTCGACACCGGCCAGGTGGCGGTTGAAAAAACGCTTGGCACCGTCAACAAAAACGAGATTGGCGAAGGGGTTCATTGGCATATGCCGTTGGTAACAACAGCCGATGTATTTGTTACCAAAGAGATCGCTTTTGACCTGACGGACCTGAAACCAAAGGCGGCGGACAACCTGTCCCTGAAAGATCTGGACGTGACCGTTTATTACAAGGTCATTCCGGGCCAGATTGCCGAAACCGATATCAAATACTCAGGCAGCCGCGCCTATAATTCTGATGGTGGTTTTTCACCGGCCTTCCAGCTCGTTTGGCGCGAAGCACGCGGCGCAGCCTATGACGCTGTGGCCAAGATCGACTCGCTCGCACTTCACAAACGCCGCGAAGCTTTAGGCGATGATGTCGCTTTGTTGCTCCAAGACCGCCTTGAAATCTCCGATCCTGGTGTATTCGCGGTTACACGTGTGATTATCCGTGCGCTCAATACGGACCCAAGCATTGAACGCAGTATCCAGATGGCCGTGGAAAACGAAAAGAAACTCGAAGCTAAAAAGCTCGAAGTGGATATCGCGCGCCAGGAAGCTCAAATTGAAGTTGAACGCGCCAAAGGGATTGCGGAGGCTAACAAAATTATCAACGCCAGCCTGACGGCGGAATATCTGCAACATGAAGTCAATATGGCGCTCAAAGGCTTCGCGGATAATAGCGGCAGCGTGGTTGTGATCCCAGCCAATATGCAAGGCTTCGATCTGATCCTCGATACCAAATCGATGAAAAAATAAAAAAGGGCGAAGGGTGCTTTTCAATGCCCCCGTATTAGGGATGTGAGCCAACGCATCACGGCGTTTCTTGTTAGGTTCACACGAAGTCCCGGCGCTTAACTTGATGCCTGAGTGAGCGCCGGGGTTTCATCTCAGCCCACTGGAATCTTGTGCTTTAAATCCCAAAGCAGTGCCGGGTCCCCGCTCAAGAGGGACGTGCTTTACCGCGCATCCCTTGTTCGAGCGGGTCGCCGGGCAGAATTTAGTTGGGATCAAGTGAAAAACCTGCAACAATTATAAGTGCTTAAAGGATCAATCGGGCTCTGCAGGGAAACGCCTATGCGTGAACTTGAACTGAGGCTGGCGCTTGTCTGTTACGGCGGTGCATCGCTCGCGGTTTATATGAATGGGATCTCCCACGAGATTCTCAAGCTGGTACGTGCCTCGCGCGCCTATCAAAGCGCCGAAGGTGGCCGCGACACCTTCGAGCAAGCTGCTCCGCGTCGGCCCTATAATACTGACACCGAAGACCTGTATTTCGAGCTATTTAAGAGCTTTGGAGAGAAAATCGACCTCCGTGTGATCGTCGATGTAATATCGGGCACGTCGGCGGGCGGTATTAACGGTATTTTTCTGGCGCGCGCCATCGCCCATGATCTGGATTTTGATCCACTCCGCGACCTATGGATGACCTTAGGCGATGTCGAGGAACTGATGGAAAAAGGCACCCTCGCCGAGCGCACGAGCAAGTTTTATCTGTATCCATTGATCTGGCTGTTTGGCGACCGTGTTTACGGCGGCGAAAAACCGGATGCCGAGAGCAAACGCAAGCTATCGCGGTTTTTGCGCTCGCGCTGGTTCCAGCCACCCTTTTCTGGCGAGCGCATGCTGAGCTGGATGATCAATGCCTGCACCACCATGGGCAAAGCCGATAATGTATCAACACTGGTACCACCCGGCCACAAACTTGATTTATTTGTAAGCCTGACCAATTTTTTTGGGCAAGCGCGAACCTTGAAACTGCACGACCCCGACAAAATCGCAGAACGCCAGCATAAAGTAACCTTGAACTTTACCTATCAGGATGCTGAAGGTCAGAACCGCGTGAGCGAGCTGGCCGACGACAATATCCCCGGCCTTGGCTTCGCGGCGCGAGCGACCTCTTCGTTTCCCGGCGCTTTCCCTCCGATCCGCTTCAAGGACCTTACGGCCTATCTCGCCAAAGTTCGCCGGGGCTGGCCTGCCAAAAAGTCTTTCTTGTCCAAAAACTTCCCTGACCAGGTAGAAGGTATGGACAAGCTGGACGCAATGTCCTTCATTGACGGCGGTGTCACCAATAACAAACCTTTCGCCGAGGCCATCAAAGCCACATATGAGCGCGCTGCCCACCGGGAAGTGGATCGCCGCATCATTTATGTGGACCCAACACCCGATGATCCAGCAAAAGACCTTGAAGAAGCATCCAGCGAAATTCCAGGGTTTTTCCGAACGATTCTATCGTCTCTTGCAGAGATACCGCGCAACGAGCCCATCTACGGCGATCTGCGTGCAATAGAAGAAAGCAACAAAGAAGCCCGGCGGCTCGAAAATGTATTTGAAACCATTGAAGTCGATGTGCGCTTACTGGTTGATAATATGCTCGATCTTGAAAGCGAGCGCCGCGTGGAAACCGCAATGCTTGCTAGCTGGCGTGAGCGTTCGCACCGGCTTGCACAGGAAAAATCCGGGTTCGCCTACGGCACCTATATTCAGAGCAAAATCCAGCAACTGATTGAGCGGCTCGCTGAACTTCTCGTGGACATCGCGCGCCGTGACGGCCATAGCCTCCCGTTGCATGATGCGCGTGCCGCCGTTACCCGCTGGGCGGGACAGAAAAAGGTGCTCGGGCGTGTCAACGACCAGACCTATTCAGAGCTACAAGCCTACGTCGCTTTCCTGAGAACCTACGATGTAGACTTCCGCGTGCGCCGCCTCAGGTTCACGGTCAAAAAACTGAACCATTACCTGCAAGGCCACGAAACAGGTGCGCCAGATGCTTTTTATAAGCTGACCAAACGCCAAATTTACAAGTGCCTGGAGGAATACCGCGCACGCTGGCAGGCCGAAACCTACATGGCAGGCCTCAAGGATATCTGGCACAATAAAAGCAAGCTTGATGAAGATACGGCGACACAGGTTATGGGCGCTGTCGGCGAGATGATGATGCTGGAAGATGTTGATTTTGTCAGCGATGACTTCCTCGCGCTCACGCTGTCAGGGGTGAGCGACCCAGAGCTCAAAATCACCCTGTTCCGCGCCTACATAGGGTATGCCTTTTATGACATTCTCACCCAGCCGCTGACGGCGCGCGCCGACCTGTTAGAGGTTGATGAAATCCGCGTCGACCGCATCAGCCCCCTGGACTGCGGGCATCTGCAGGACGGCAAGAACCCACTAAAGGGAACGGAACTCTTTAACTTTGGTGCCTTTTTCAGCAGGGGTGCACGCGAAAATGATTATCTGTGGGGCCGTATTCATGCCTCTAACCGGCTAGTGGATTTCCTGATCGACGGCGCAGGCAAATGCAACTTGCCTGACGGGTTTGATCCTGAGGCGATCAAGAAGCGCCTGATCCACAAGATCCTTGATAGCGAAGAAAGCCATATGGGAAAAAGCGCCGACCTGATCAAAGACCTGCGCAAGAGGTTTACCTAATTCAAGCCCAACATTGAGATAACTTGACCACTTTAACCTAGCCGCTATTGTCGCCATTCTACATTCTGTTTTTTTTGGGGAAACACATCGTGAATCTATTCATGAAATTCATTGCTATTAGCTTTGCTTCTTTGCTTTTGACACACGTGGCAGTCGCGACCAACGACACAGCAGACGAGAAAATTAAGTCGTTCTTTGAATTGGTCGAGGCAGGAAAACACCAAGAAGCTGTCGACACTCATATGACCCCCGAGGTGCTTACCATTATGGGGGGGAAATTGAAAAGTATAGTCGGCCAAATGGAAGGATGGGGAAAGGCCTTTGGTCAATCTCGAGGATTCGAAAAAATCTACGCCGAGAAAATTTCCAGCCGCATCGCGCACCATGTTTACGTGCTATATTATGATGGAGTGCCAGTGACATACTCTTTTTTCCTGTACAAGGAGGAAGATGGCTGGGGCATCATTTCGTTTAAATTCAACACTGAGTTCAACAACTTAAGCCGGTATTCTCCAAACTAACTAACGCCTACCAAATAGTTTTTCGATGTCATTGAGCTTGAGTTCCACATAAGTGGGGCGGCCATGGTTGCACTGGCCTGAATGCGGGGTGGCTTCCATTTCACGCAGCAGCGCGTTCATTTCGTCAACGGTCAAGAGACGGCCCGCACGCACGCTGCCATGGCACGCCATGGTGCCGCACACGTCTTCAAGCTTTTCCTTGAGGGACAGTGCCTCATCCAATTCTGTGATTTCGTCCGCCAAATCACGTACCAGGCCCTTCACGTCGATCTTGCCAAGCATGGCTGGCACTTCGCGCACCACAACGGCCCCTTCACCAAAGGGTTCGACAGACAGGCCCAAGGTTTCAAGTTCTTCCGTGCGCTTGAGAAGCCGGTTGGCTGCAAGTTCTTCCAGCTCAACCACTTCAGGCAGTAGAAGCGATTGCTTTGCAACGCCTGTTGCGGCGATTTGCTTTTTCATACGCTCATATACCAGCCGCTCATGCGCGGCGTGCTGATCAACGATCACAATGCCGTCCGCTGTTTGACTGACGATATAGGTTGCATGCACCTGCCCGCGCGCTGTGCCAAGCGGGAAGTTTTCATCTGCAGGTGCCATGGGCGCTTGCTCGTACCCGGCTTGTGGTGCCTCCAATGGCCGTGCGCTCGGTGCATCCAATCTGCCGCCTGTATCAAGGCCTAACTGCGCCCCTTCACCGAATACTCCGCCCACAGGGGCTGCGGGCGCATACACCTGATCAACTGCCTCCCGGAAGCCTTGCGGCAGCGTGGGCCGTTCAAAACTTTGGCTATATGGCATCGCCGGGCCTGCGCTGTGAGGCCGCATCGCGCCGAGCGCTGCGCCTGCTACTGTGGTTGAAGCCCGGTGCCCAGCCATGCCAAGGCCGTGCCTGAGCGCCGAAACAATCAGCCCGCGCACTAGGCCCGCGTCCTTAAACCGAACCTCAGCTTTCGCCGGGTGCACATTCACATCAACAAAATCTGCGGGCACATCCAAGAACAATGCCAGCACAGGATGCCTGTCCCGCGCCAGATAATCCTGATACGCGCCGCGTACTGCGCCAACCAGCAAGCGGTCTTTCACCGGGCGGCCATTCACGAACAAATACTGCTGCTGCGCGTTACCGCGGCTGTATGTTGGCAAACCAGCAAAGCCTGTGAGCCGCAAGCCTTCGCGGTCTGCGTCGATCTCGATCGCATTTTCGCGGAATTCGCGGCCCAATATAGCACCCAGGCGCTCAAGCCGTGCGTCGCCCGCAAGACCACCGACCGGCGGCGCACGAAAGGTGGTGCGGTCCCCGTCAGAGAGAGTAAAAGCAATATCCGGGTGCGCCATCGCCAAGCGCTTGATAACATCGCCTGCCTGCCCGTATTCAGTACGGGCGGTCTTCATAAACTTCAGCCGCGCAGGTGTGGCATAGAACAGATCACGCACTTCGATCCGCGTACCCGCAGTGTGTGCTGCCGGTTCCACTTCATATTTGGTCCCGCCCTCGACCCGGACAGCCCAAGCATCGTCGGCACCCCGAGCCCGCGATACCACGGAAAGCCGTGCAACCGAACCAATCGACGCCAGCGCCTCACCCCGAAACCCCAGGGATGCGATGTTCACAAGGTCCTCGTCGGTAAGTTTCGAGGTCGCGTGGCGCTCGACGGCGAGCGAAAGCTCCTTAGCATCCATGCCGCGCCCGTCGTCCGTTACCTGAATAAGCGAGCGCCCCCCTTCGCGCATCACCACATCAATATGGACAGAGCCCGCATCAATCGAATTCTCGACAAGTTCTTTCACCGCGCTCGCGGGGCGTTCAACGACCTCGCCCGCTGCAATGCGGTTAATGGTGCGTTCTGACAGCAAACGAATAATGCCTGCTGTTTTTGGTAAGTCATGTCGGTTTTGTGTGGTCATGAAAGGGTGACGATTTCTTTTAAAGTGCTTGACCAGCCTGTTCCTGGCCCCAACCGCCCGGCAGGACATGCTTGGCGGATGAGAAAGGTGAGCAGACCGGAACCAAATTTCAGCAAACACTAGCAAGGTTGCAGGAAAAGAGAAAGGCCGCCTCCATCAAATGATGCAGCCGACCTTGAATTCGTTCTGGAAACCTTCTTCCGGGCTATTTAGCTACCGTCGGAAACCCGGTAAACTTCAATATTATCCGGGTAGTTCACGCGCTCACCAGCATCAAGCAGATCAGCAAGCAGAAGTTTCTTTTTTACGACATCTGCGTTCTTGTCGCCGCCCGCGTTCGAGCGAATATCGGCATCCGAGCGCGCGAGACGGCGCAGCAGGCCATATTCGCTTTGGCTCTTGGGATCAGACTTTGTCAACTTCTTGCCCGGAAACAAGGCCTCAAAGGCTTGCTGACCAGGGTCAATTTCCTGGGCGCGCGGCTCACCGGGGCGCGGGGGTGCCATATCAGCTTCTGGTGGGATCACCAAAGGGGCGCGGCTCAGCACCTCAAATTCATCAGGGCCTTTGCCGCCACTGCTGCAAGCGGCAAGGCTGATGCTTGCCAAAATCAAAACTGATACAGACTTGAGTGTCATTCACTCTACTCCTTAAGGGTCGAACCGCTAGGGTCGGGTCGCTCTGGGGCGTCAACCTCATGCGTCTTTGAGGCATTTTTAGGGCCTTTACGCCCATCCCGCAAGCCATCAAACAATAATAAAACGGCACCAACCGTAATTGCACTGTCAGCGACATTGAAAACATAGAAGCTGTAGCCCCACGCGTGCAGATGTATAAAGTCTACTACAGCGCCATAGATAAAGCGGTCAATGATGTTACCGACCGCACCGCCGATAATCATCGCGAGCGCCGTAGCCTCAAACCGCTTTTCACTGGTTCTAAGCCAATTCAACAGCCACAGGCTAATACAGCCGGTGAGAATAATCAGCCCCCAACGGCCAAGCCAGTCGCCAACGGGCAGGCTCATCGAGATACCTTCGTTCAACACCATGGTGAAATTCAGAAACGGCAACAAAGGAATAGTGCCCACGTCCGCGAGGTTCAGGCCATTCAGTACCCAGTATTTGGACAGCCGGTCAGCCACCAGCAAGACGGCGCTAAGCAGAAGCCCAAATCTGAAATGATCACCGATTCGCATTATTCAGCGGCTACAGTGTCATGGCTGGCGACGGCACTGTCACAGCGGTTACACAGTTCGCCATGCGCCGAAACCTCTGGTTTCACCACCCAGCAACGTTCGCATTTTTCACCTTCTGCGACAACAATATCGGCAGCCGCAGCTTCACCAAGCGCCAATGTTGCCTCAGATGTGATAAAAATCTCTGCTGCATCAAGGCCATCAAAGGCGTCCAGGGATGCCTGATCAGCAACGGTCACCACCGCATTTGCCTGCAAGCTGGAGCCGATCACTTTCTCGCGGCGCTGGATTTCGATCGCGGCGGTTACAACACTGCGCACTTCACGGATTTTGGCCCATTTGGCAGCGAGCGCATCGTCTCGCCACATGGCTGGTGTGTCGGGCCAAAGCTGGCGGTGTACACTCGGCGCGTCTTCACCGTGGCGTGAAAGCCAAATCTCTTCAGACGTAAAGACCAGAACCGGCGCAAACCAAACCACCAAGCGGTTAAACACTTCGTCCAGAACCGTGCGTGCGGCGCGGCGGCGCGAATCCGCCGGATCATCACAGTAAAGCGCATCCTTGCGGATATCGAAATAAAAGACCGACAAATCCGTGATACAAAACTGGTACAGTTCGCGGAAGATTGGGTTGAAATCATAGTTATTCGCCCGGTCTTTAATCAGCTCGTCAAGCTCACTGAGGCGGTGCAAAACCCAGCGCTCAAGCTCAGGCATGTCGGCCACATCCAGGCGCTCGTTTTCACTGAAGCCCTGCAGATTGCCAAGCAGATAGCGCATGGTATTGCGAATCTTCCTATAAGCATCGGCCTGACCTTTCATGATTTCGTCGCCGATACGCACGTCTTCCATATAGTCGGTCGCTACGACCCAAAGCCTGAGAATATCGGCACCATACTGTTGGATGATCGTTTGCGGTGCAACCGTGTTGCCCAGCGACTTCGACATCTTGCGGCCTTCACCGTCCATAGTGAAGCCGTGGGTTAGAACGCCTTTATAGGGCGCGACGCCGCGTGTACCGCAACTCTCCAACAGGCTTGACTGGAACCAGCCACGATGCTGGTCGGATCCTTCAAGATACAGGTCAGCCGGTGACTGCAGGTCTTCGCGCTTCTCACAAACAAAAGCATGGGTACAGCCACTATCGAACCAAACATCAAGAATATCGTGCACCTGTTCATAATCTTCGGCTTTATATTCAGTGCCAAGGAAGTCCTGCGCCGGGATCGCCACCCAAGCGTCTGCGCCGCCTGTCTTGACCGCGGCCACGATGCGGGCGTTCACTTCGGCGTCCTGCAGCAAAAAGCCGGTTTCCTTATGCACAAACACGGTGATCGGCACACCCCAGGCCCGCTGGCGAGAGATCACCCAATCAGGCCGGTCAGCAACCATAGCGCTGATACGGTTCTTGGAAACAGCCGGGAACCATTTGGTATCCTCGATGCCCTGCATCGCCTTTTCACGCAGGCCTGTTTTCTCCATTGAGATGAACCACTGCGGTGTATTCCGAAAGATAAGCGGTGCTTTGGACCGCCAACTGTGCGGATAACTGTGTACCAGCACGCCTTTGCCCTTAAGCGCACCCACACCCGCCAGCAGATCGCATACTGCATTGGCAACTTTGTAGACATGCTGGCCTGCAACAAGGCCTACATAGTCATAATAACAACCAGCTTCATTCACTGTGTACGGCACAGGAATACCAAACTTCACATGCGCAACCTGATAGTCATCGTCACCGTGCCCTGGTGCCGTATGTACAAAACCAGTACCGGCCTCGGTGGTCACATGATCACCCGGCAACATAGGCACATCAAAATCATAATAAGAGTCAGCTTCAGCGTGACCACGCCAAGGGTGTGCCAAGACGCTGCCTTCGAGCACCGCACCCTTCACGTGGGCGACCTGCAAATAGTTGCTGATGCCTGCGCGGCCAACAAAGGCCACGGCCAGTGCTTCGGCAATTACAAAGCGCTCCCCGACCGCCGCGAGGGCATCGTCCGCAGCTTCCGTTACCTCCAGTACCACATAATCAATATCCGGCCCGTAACAAACAGCTCGGTTCGCGGGGATGGTCCAGGGGGTTGTTGTCCAGATAACGACACGGGTGCCGTCAAGCTCTTTGACGTTCGATGAAACAACGTCAAAGGCTACATCGATCTGGGTCGATGTATGATCGTGATATTCTATTTCAGCCTCAGCAAGCGCTGTCTTCTCAACCGGCGACCACATCACAGGTTTCGACCCGCGGTACAAGGCCCCTGACGTGGAGAACTTGAGCAGTTCTTCAACGATGGTGGCTTCCGCATCGAAATCCATGGTCAGATAGGGCTTGTCCCAATCTCCGAAAATACCAAGGCGCTTGAATTCGTCTTTTTGCACGCCAATCCACTGGTCTGCAAATTCACGGCATTCTTTGCGGAACTCAACCGGGTCCACATCGTCCTTGTTTTTCTTTTTCTTACGGTATTTTTCTTCGATTTTCCATTCGATCGGCAGGCCATGACAATCCCAACCCGGCACATAAGGGGCATCCTTGCCTTGCATCTGCTGTGACTTGACGATTACATCCTTAAGGACTTTATTCATCGCGTGGCCAATATGGATATTGCCGTTTGCATACGGAGGCCCATCATGCAGAATGAATTTATTGCGGCCTTCCCCATCTTTCCGCAGCGTTTTATAGATATCTTCCTTCAACCATCTGGCGAGAAACTCTGGCTCGCGCTTTGGCAGGCCCGCCCGCATCGGGAAATCGGTTTTTGGAAGAAAAACGGTATCGCGGTAATCGCGCTTATTCTGGTCGTCAGACATGATCATGTGTCTCGTATCATTTGGGCTGTGTGGTGCCCTTGGCACCTCACTCAGCAACTATATTTTGGAAAAAGTGACAAACTAGAAACTCCCGGTCGCTACTAAAGCGCCGGGCCAGTAATTCGTATTGATGAGCGAGCAGTGTGCCACTTAGCTGAATATAGTTTTGTCATGGGCGCTTTTTATCAGTGCATGCGCCATCTGTCGAGCATGGAATCAGCTCTGCTACCGCTTCGGCGCCCTAAGGTAACCGTACTTGTCAACGTTAACCGCTCTTGAATAATTGCTGAAGCTTCTCAACCGCCAACGTACCCTGCTGCTGTTTGCGACGTTCCTGGCCTTTATAGGCTGAGGGCTGCATACGCCTGCACGGTCCATTATAGCCCGTCACCCGAATGAAAGGTCGCGGATTGAGCATAATATCCGCAAGATTCTTCAACAAAATGGCCGTTGTAAAAGGCATGACAAACATCTTGTTCACACCGGCGTCACGAGCTTCCATTACTGTTGCCTTACTGGGTTCCTTCATCGCATACATGATAGGTGCCACAGACAAAGGGCCATTGGTCATACGCACAAAACGCACAAAATCGATGCCTCCCAAGTCGGAGAATGTATCCTCAACCAGCAGAAGGTTGAAAGAAGTGGCTTTCATTTTATCAAGCGCGTCCTGCTTGCCATCCGCAACCTGAAAAATAGAGGCACCCTGCTCTTTGAAAACTGCACGAGCGCCTTTCGCCGCCTGGCCATTGGCAAGCGTGATAAGGATACGAATATCCGATTTACTTCCTAGCGCCACAAATCCCCCCTGATCGTCAACAACCGCAACGGTATCAAACCATGGATAATATAAGAGAGCCACCGGAGAATGGAAGGATTAGCTGCGCGATTGATATAAAAAATCTATCCCGCCAGAATACGCTTCTGGTTCTGGACTGACATCCAGCCAAACTGGCCCTTACGGCGCTCTGGCCCCTGATAAACACTGCCCTTGGTGATACGGCGATCAGGTCCCTTAAAGGACGTTGTTTGGATGAAAGGGCGTATTTCTTTAATGGCTGCCTGCAGTGTGCCAACCAACGAGTCGGCTGAGAACGGCATCAGGACGATTTTTGACGCTCCGGCATCGCGCCCAGCAAGCACGCGTTCCTTCTCGGCGCGGCGAATGCCATAAATGATCGGTGCCACTGCCATAGGGGTATTCGTCAGGCGCAGAAACCGGCAAAAGTCAGCCGCCCCCAATTCAGGGAAGCCTTCTTCAATCACGATCATATTATAGTGGTAATCCTGCATCTGACTGACTGCGTCGCGGTTATCTGCTGCGCTGGAAACACGGCGCATGCGTTGCTGCATCAAGGCAGCCTTCAGCACTTCGGCTGTCTGTGTATTAGACAGCGCGAGCATAACGGAAAAAGACTGCAGCAAACCTGCGTGCATAAAGGCTCCTTACTCGACACGTCGCCTCTCAACCCGGCATCAGTATAGCCAAGTTGACTTAACAAAGCCTAAAGTAGCAATTTCCACCAACCGTCCCACAAATGCACTACCCACAAAAAAGGCCGCCCCGCAGGCGGCCCTATGATTTTGCGGTACGTTGAAACCCAGTTTAACTGATGTCGTGCCTTGCTTTTTTCCGTTCCCTGCGCTTGCGCGACAAAAGATTGAGGATTTCGACGCCCAATGAGAAAGCCATAGCAAAATAGATGTAACCCTTCGGTACATGCACGCCGAAGCCTTCCGCCACCAGAAAGATGCCTATCAGCATAATGAATGACAGGGCGAGTATCTTAAGCGTTGGGAAGCGTTCGATGAAATCGGCGATATAACCAGACGAAAAGATCATAACAGCCATCGCAACCGTCATAGCGGCAACGATGGTGGTGATGCTTTCCGTAAGGCCAACCGCAGTCATTACGCTGTCAAAAGAGAAGATGATATCAATGAAAACCACCTGAGTGATCACAGCCATCATGCTGCCGGCATAGGACTTGAACTCTTCGGCTTTGTCACCGGAAACTTCATCATGGATGCTGTTGGTGCCCTTATAAAGAAGGAACCCACCACCCAAGAGCATCAAAATATCCTTGCCAGAGAAGGAGTGCCCCAGCAAATCCACCCAAGGTGTCTTTAGGCTGATCACCCAAGCCACACCCAACAACAGCAAAACCCGCATCACAAGTGCAAGCGTCAAGCCAATGACACGGGCTTTTTCGCGCTGATTATCAGGCAAATGACCAACAAGAAGCGCCACAAAAACCACATTGTCGATGCCCAGAATAATCTCAAGCGATGTCAGGGTTAAGAAACTCACCCACAGGTGATAATCGAGCAAGAATTCCATTAAAAATCCAATCAATAAGTGTGGCAGCGCTACTGTGATGTAGTCGCTTTGGCGTCAATCTTCAACAACACGATTGTCCCAAGGGCTTTAAAGATGGCCACAGTCTGTTCCGGGCGGTATTTCATCAAATGCTGGTCGATGATCCCCCGCTAGACGCCGCTTTTTAGAATTATCTTAAGACCCCCATTAAAGCAGCACTCACAATCTTTTTCTGTGCGCCGAGCTTTCCAGCTTCACATTTTGATCGCCAACAAATCTCTACACCCTAACCAAACTGGGGCCATAACCCTAAGGTAGGGGCCGCTGTTACAGTAATCAGCGTGCACGAATATGGGGATTTGGGAAAAGGGCAAGGTAATTTTCAAGCGTAGGGGCGCTTAGCCTGCCGGGAGCATTCTCGGGTTCAGCCAGTACAATTTTAGCCACGCGGCAATCTTTATGTATCTGCGCCTTCAGGCTATCGAGACCGTCAAACTTCATTTCCGGGCGCAGGAAAGCCACAAGTTCCACCCGCAAATGCTTGTCATATATGCTGTCATCGAAGTCAAAGAGGTGCACTTCCATCAACACATCACGTTTATCAAACGTTGGGCGTTTGCCAATATTGGCGACACCACTGATGGTTCTGTCACCATCTTCGATACGCACCCGCACGGCATATACGCCGAGCTTGGGCTCCAGGCTTTCACCAAGTTCAATATTCGCAGTCGGAAACCCGATTGTACGGCCCCGCTTGTCACCTTCTGTTACCCGGCCATTAATCGTAAACCAATGCCCAAGTATTGCCGCAGCCTTACGCGCCTCACCGTTCTGCAAAGCTTTTCTGACCACCGTGGAGCTATAAACCTCACCAGCATAGCCTTCAAGCCCAACGGTCACCGCATTGATCACTGTAAGGCCAAAGCCTTCCATATCGCCCATATAACCCAGCACATCGGTGCCGCCGCCACGCCCTTTGCCAAATCGATAATCGTACCCAACAAAAACATGTTTGGCGTCCAAGCCCCCAGACCCCAAAATATCCAGCACAAAGTCCTGCGCCGACATGCTCGCGAGATCTTTGTCAAACGGTAACACCAGAAGCTGGTCTACCCCGAAATTTTCCAGAAGCTGTGCTCTTTCCCGAAACGGCGTGAGCCGGAAAGACGGCACATGCGGCGCAAAATAGCTGACAGGATGCGGCTCTGTTACAACAACGGTAAGGTGCAGCCCCATTTCACGAGCAAGCCTGCCTGCTTCACCGATAACAACCTGATGCCCCCGGTGAAATCCGTCAAAATTGCCCAAAGCAACGACACATCCGCGGTCACTATGCTGAAGCTCGTTGATATGGCGGAAAAGGCGCATCCGAATTCCTCGCTGGGTCCGTTATATCTTTGTAAGCGCATGCGGATCAGGCCAAATGCTGTCTCACTGCGCCGGGACATACACTATGATGTTGGGCCAAGCCACCTTTTTGTCAACAAGACCCCATGGCCCAAACATAAGGAATGACACTGACAAACCAACTGGTCGCATGCCGCACGCAACAGACGCTACGTCAAATTACTTTAGCTTCGGTAAATACCTGAATTTAGGCAAGATTTGAAAAACTCAGGCCGAGCTTAACACCGGACTGAGCTTAACACCGGGCTGAGCTTAATAAAGGAATGGCCAAACAAGCCCGCGTCAGGATACACGGCCTGGTACATAGATTTCCGCTTCGCCGCACACGACCTGTCGTTCCCCAACATAGCAGGCCGTTTTTAGCCGCACTTTGTGTTTTTCAGCGCTCAGATGCGTAACCGTCACTGTTGTTTGTACTGTGTCGCCAATTTTCACTGGTGCCAAAAATCGAACATTCTGACTTAGGTATATGGCACCAATGCCGGGCAGCAAAGTACCAAGCACCGCGGAAATGAAGCTCGATGACAGCGCCCCGTGGGCAATGCGCTCCTTGAACCGGCTGGTCGCTGCATAATCTGCATCCAGGTGCAGCGGATTATTATCGCCTGAAACAGCGGCGAAAGTTTCGATCATCTCGGCTGTTACCGTTTTGGAAAGCGATTCGCTTTGTCCAATTTCCATATCTTCAAAAAAATATTGATTCATCACAAACTCATAAAATTCAACGATCGTTTAATTTTTACAATTTTTTAGAGTTCTAAACCAGCACAAATTGGCATCGGAGTGGCATTTCCCCATTCACATGCTATAATTTACCAAAATTAGACGGAAGTAATTGAAACCTCTTCATCTTTGGGTTAACCAATTCTTCATGACATCGGGGCTAGTGTCCCGAATAGGGAACAGTGTGGATCTGGAGTGTCGGGTCCGTTAGTGAGACAACAACTTCTGAGGAAATATCATGGCCGTTGATTTGGGTATGCCGATCCTAATCGTCGACGACTACAAGACGATGCTTCGTATCGTCCGTAATCTGTTGAAACAACTTGGCTTCAACAATGTTGATGAAGCAACAGACGGTGCGATGGCACTCGAAAAATCCCGCGCGCGTCAATATGGCCTCATCATTTCCGATTGGAATATGGAGCCAATGACGGGATACGAGTTCCTGAAGGAAGTCCGTGCCGACAATCAGTTAAAAGATACACCGTTCATCATGGTAACGGCTGAATCCAAAACAGATAACGTGATCGCCGCCAAAAAAGCTGGTGTGAACAATTATATTGTGAAGCCCTTTAATGCCGCTACGCTGAAAACCAAATTGGTCGCCGTACTCGGGGACTTCTAATGAGCGCCGATCAGCTTGCGGGGCAGATCAGTCTGCTTGTCGACAACCTTCGCAAGCAAAATACGGCAAACCTGTCGCTCACTGAGGTTGCCTCAGTGACGGAAGTGCTTATCGGCACGACCCAGCTTTTTTTCAAAACCATTGACACATCGATCTACCGCGAATGCCGTGCGCTTAGCGATTATATCACCAACGCCCGCAAGGAAATTGCTTCGCTGCAGCCAGGTGATCTGGAAAGCGCACGTATTCCACGAGCGGGCCTGGAACTTGATGCGATCGTGCAGCAAACCGAGGAAGCCACCAACACCATTATGGAGGCTGCCGAGGAAATCATGGGTGCGGACTCCAGCGATGCAGATGCCTATGCAGCAACAACGCAAGATGCTGTCATGCGCATTTTCGAGGCTTGCTCGTTTCAGGATATCACCGGGCAGCGCATTTCAAAGGTCGTGGAGACACTATCTCATATTGAACAGCGCGTTCTCGAACTCAGAAACCTGCTGGGTGTGACCGAGGAAGACATCGAAGAAGCCAAAGCCGAAGCCGAGCCGATTTCTGAAGATGAAGCCTTGCTTTCTGGCCCTGCACTGGACGGCGAAGGCATTGATCAGGGCGCAGTGGATGCATTGATGGGCGGCGGCGCAGCAGCTCCAGAAGCTGCCGCTGCTACGCCTGCTCCCGAACCGGCGCCTAAACCGGCACCAGCTCCGCCGCCGCCACCCCCTGCACCTGAGCCGCCCAAAGCAGTTAATCCAAAGCAGCTCGATAATATGTTCGAGGAGGACTTCGACCCTGTAGCGGATCTTGCTGCCAAGGAAGCTGAAAAGAAAGCGGCTGAAGAGAAGAAGAAAAAAGAGGCCGAGGCTAAAGCAGCACCAGAGGCTAAAGCAGCGCCAAAAGAAGAGGAAATTGATATGCAGCCCGGCGAAGAAGTCAGCCAGGATGATATCGACGCCTTATTCGGATAAGCTTTTACCAGTTCAATTGCTTCAAAACAGCGTGGGGAACGGCCTTTCTCGCGCCAAATATTTTCCTGAAATCCCTAACAGACACTTCTTCGCCGTCCGCAACGGCCAGCAGGTCTGGGTAATCTTCCCGGTGAATGCCGCCTGCAATAAACAGCCCTTTATACCCCGCAGCCGCAGCACCAGCCATATCGGTTTGTAGGCTATCACCGATCATCAGGATGCTGTTGGGGTCAGTGTCCGCCGCCATATCGCATTCATCAAGGCAAGACCGTAGCGCCACAGATGTAGGTTTCCCAAACCAATGCACATCGCCGCCCATACGCTCATATAAATCCGCGACAGAGCCCGCGCACAAGTAAAGCTGATCGCCTACATGCACAACACGGTCAGGGTTGGCACACAAAAATGGTACCCCTTTACTTGCAGCGGCTGCAAGCCAGGGCCGGTGATCTTCAACACGGCCAAAATCGAGATCGGTCGCCAGGATAACTTCCGCCTGGTCTGGGTGGTCAACAATTGCAACAGGCAGGCCCTCAATGGTGTTATGGTCACTTTCTGGCCCAAGATGGTATAATTTGCTGCCCGCAAACTCAGTTCGCACTTCATCACGGGCCAGCCCCCCCGATGTCACCACATAGTCGGTCAGCTTCGCAGGCAAACCCATATCAAGCAAATGCTGCCGAACATGGCTTCGTGGCCTCGGCGCATTAGAGAGAAACACAGTTTGTACGCCTGCCTGCCGCGCCTTCAAAATGGCATCGATCGCCGCCATGTAAAGGCTTTCACCATTATGCATAACACCCCAAAGGTCACAAATTATAAGCTCTAGCTCGTCTGCAATGGCCCGCAGCCCCTCTGGCAGGGCGACGAACTGTCCAGTTGAATTTGGCATGAAAGAAAACTCTATAATTCGCGGTTCATGTCGTTCGCAGAAGTTGGCTCACCAAACAGATAGCCTTGGGAATATTCCACCCCGGCATCAAGCGCCTGCAGGACATTTTCTTCGTCCTCAATGCGGCTCCCTATAAGCTGCATGCCCCTAAGGCGCAAGGAAGACTTGAAGGCCTCCACGTCGCCCACTTCAGGGTGGGCCGCCAGAAGATCGGAAAGGTCCGCTTTGATAAATTGGAAATATTGACGCTCCAGGGCGGAAAAATCCTGACTGAAATCCTTCACAAGATCCATTGAAAAACCAAAGCCTTTTCGGCCCAGCGCCTGTAAACGATCCTTCACATCGCCGTCGAGCGCGAGATAATCATCCTGCGAAATTTCGAACACCAGTCGGCCTGAAAATTCTTGGTTGGCAGTCATGAAATCAATAAACTGCGGGAAAAATTCATCATCCGTCATCGAATAGCGCGACATATTGCAAAAGAAACGCAGATCAGGACGCCGTTTCCCTAACCGACGCACCAACTGGATCAGGCGGAACAACAACAGATTGTCGATTGTGCCGATCAGGCCTTTGTTCTCTGCCACTTTCATATATTGGCGCGGCAGAATAATACGGCCTTCTTCGTCCCGTACACGCGAGAAACATTCATAATGCACAGTGCGCCGGGACGGCAGCCCAACAATAGGCTGTAGATATAGGTCTACCCTATTTTCTGACAGGCTGCTGCGCACCACCTTGAGAAGCTGGTCCTCGCGCTTGATCAGCCGGATCGGTGCTTTACGCTTAACGCCAGGTTGCTTGGCTGGACCACCCTGCCCGGTGGTTGAAGCTTTTGGTTCTGCACCCGCAGGCTTATCCTCTGCCTTCGATTGCTCGCCGTCATCAACAACAACCATTGCCGCTTCTTCAGGTGTTAGGTCCAATTCTTCAATATCGGCTTCAGTAATCTGTTCCTCGTCCGGCTCTTCGCCTTCGGTGCTTTCGCTCTCCTCCTGAGGTGCCGGTGTCTCATCAGGCGCGGCAGGCATTTCTGTAGGTATGTGATCAATACTTAGCTCAAGAGCCGCCTCCTCAGTTACTTCTGGCTCTTCTGCTGGTGATTTACCTTTGGCTTTGCCTAGCTCAAATTCCTTGCGACTCACCTGGGTCAAAAGCGTTTGTAGCATTTTAAGTTCAGACACCAGCGTATCGTTTTTCGCCTCACCTTCTCGGCCACGGCTGTCCATTTCCCGCCGGGTGCGCTCAATATCCTTTCTCAGGATAAGTGCCACATCTTCCAAATGGTCGAGCCGCGTCTGCGAATCGCTCTCGGTCTTTTTTGCAATGATCCAGGTCTGCAGGTGCCAGGCACCAAAAAAGACGAACATGCCAATAAAGCCAAACAACTGCTGATCCCAGCCGAACAATCTCGGCGGGATAACCATCATGGCCAAGCCAAGAATGGCATAGGAAACAAAAAGTAAGACCTGTGTAAATTGCGCCACGCGTGTTTCACCCCTAACTGAACCTGCAGATGATGCTTCAATTTGGCATAAAGTGCGGGGAACGTTAAGCTTTTATTCGAAAGAACCAATCTGCAACCTTAACAATTGCTTGAAACAATGCCATCATGCAGCGCGAAATACGCGGCAACTCCAAGCGGAACTTAAAAGGGGCGATTACGTGAAAAAATTTACCATTATTCTTATACTCGTTCTCGGCCTGACGGCCAGCTTCCTGTATATACAGCTCGATACCATTGTCGAAACCGGCATTAACACCGCAGGGCCTGAAGCACTGAAGGTTGATGTTGAGGTAGAAAATGTTTCGCTATCACCCCTGTCAGGCGATGTTGCTGTCACCAACCTCTCACTGGGCCAGCCAGAAGGCTTCGGCGATGGCCCGATGGCCCAGGTTGGTGACTTTTCGATGAAACTGGAGACCAGCACACTTTTAAATGATCATATCATCATTGATCGTATGGTGATCGACGCCCCCATGCTTGATGTTCGACGACAGGACGGCAACACCAACTTTCAGGCCTTCCAAGAAAGATTGGGCTTGATAGAGGACGAAGCCGACAGCGCAAGCGCGGTAACGTTGACTATCCGCAGGCTTGAAGTCAAAGCACCCCGCATTCTTGCGAAAAACGATGGTTTCTTCAAGCTGGACGAGGATATCACCCTGGCCGACTTTACACTTACCGACCTGGGCACAGATGAAAAAGGCCTCGCCCCAAAAGAGATCGCCCGCCACGTTATGGACACGCTGCAACCCCAGATCACAAAAGCGCTACTGGCGGCTGGTGCTTCCAATAAAATCAAACAAATCGCAAAAGATGCGAAAGGCACTTTGGAACAAGGCGTTGGCGGCCTGCTTGGTGTCCTGAAGAAAAAGAAAAAGGAAAACGACCCTCAATAAGCATTTGATTATTGGACCAATCAGTCCAATATATGCTCGTGATAACCACCGGCTGCCCCGTGACAGACACAAGCAAGAGGCAGTATCAAGGGAGAAGACGACAATGACACTTGAAAAAATCACCGAAGAGATGCGTAACCGCGTAGGCGCTCACTCACCGCTTTCTGCAATCATCAAATTTGATTTCGGTGACGAAGGCGTTGTACGCATTGATGGCAAAGCCTCACCCACTGTGATCGACAATGATGATAGCGACGCAGACTGCACCGTTAAAGTGACGATGGATAATTTCATTCAGATCGCAGAAGGCAACCTAAACCCACAAATGGCTTTCATGACCGGCAAGCTCCGGGTGGAAGGCGACATGAGCCTCGCAATGCAACTGGGTTCGATCCTCGGCTAATATACCAAAACCAACGCTGGCACTGGCAGGTCTTGCCGCCGGTGCCACAGCCAACCAGAGCACCGCTACCAAAAACGAGTATTTCATGCTTGAGAAAATCCGCGCCTACCTTCTGCTGATAAGCTTCATTGTTATTGCAGGGGGGCTCATGCTCTATATGTATGTGCTTGCAAAAGGCGATAGCAGCATGTTTGGCGGCAGCAGCGGAACGCTTGAAGCAACGAATTTTGAGACCCTGACTTTTACAATGGGCGACAAAGGGTATCTCTTGTGTGATGCCAGCCTGTGCAGCAAAGCAGAAGCAGACGGTAACGCCGAACTTTTCAATATTGGTGCAGTAAGCTTGCGGCAGATTTTAGCAGACTATACCGATGCGATACCAACCATCCGCACCCACACTTTCGACTTCAGGAAAAGTCAGTTCGACTTTGTGGAGCGCCTTCCTGGCGAAACCTACCCAACTGTTATCTCAGCTCGGATACTGCCCGTCACAGCCCTGAGCAGTAAGCTTGTGTTCTATAGTTATAAGCCAATCGGCAAAAGTACTGCAGAAGACCACCATGAGCGTGCAGAGCGCTGGCTTGGCGCACTGCACGCACTGGCTGACAAACGTCGCTAACGCGACCTAAATATCTATTGAGCTATCAATCGGACTTTCAAATACTGTATCACCTGAACCGCTGTCAGCGGTCGCTCCAGTCGGAGTGGCAGTTTGCAGGGCCGCAGCCTGTGATGCCAGTTGATTAGCTGCCGCCTGATTGAAAACTTGCGGCGCGGCGACCTGGGCTGCTGATTGCTGGCCAGCAGCGACACTATTGCCGGCTATGCGCGAGGCAAGCGCACTACCAACGGCGATACCTCCGCTTGTGTTTGCGCGGATCGTCTTGCGAACCTGGTCTTGTGTTTCGGCATAAACATTGATTGCCTGACCAAGGCGTGAGGGCGCGACAAACGGTGCTGCGGCTTCTTGCGTTCGTGTTTCTGCCAGATGCATCTGAACATTCGTAGACAACAAGCCACTTCCAGACGCGACCTGATCATTGGAAGCGGGCTGCAATATGGCGGAAGATTCAGTAAAATTGGCCCCAAAAGCACGTTGGCCTACGGCCTGCGCTGACTGCACAGAACCGACAGGGCCGCGCGTACGTGCGCGGTCCACCCCACCAACGCCAGACGCAGACTGCGCCCGCGGTGCTAGAACACCATCGACCATCTTGTGGCACCCAATTTTTTATACCCGGCCGCAGTTTAGCTAATTTTCACGCAAAAAGCCACGGTAAAGCGGCGATTCCACACTGGTCAGCGCTTATCGCTTGTGCTATCGCTCGCTCTCAAGCGGTCGTGCTCTGCGTTATGGGGGGAGCGTCGCACCATAAAAATAGTCACAAGAACAAAGCGAATTAGTAACATGGATCAGAACACGCTTAGCATTTACATTCATGAGCTGCGTAATCAGTGCCTGCACCTTCAGGCTTCATTTAACCTTTTTAATCAAGCGGCAAACGCTGGCCAGGGCCAGGGCATTCTTTACGGTGGTCAGATGATTTTGATGCCTGCCAGCCAGATTTCCTCGCTGCTATGGCCAACACGCGCCCGTGCACGTGGCCGTGGTGAAGCACTTAGGAAAGTTCTCCAGCTTAACGAAAAGCACGCGCTCAATGATCGTCGCTTGTCTGAGATTTGGGAACATTCTGACGAAAAAACCGAAGAATGGATCAATAATACAAAAGGCAAGCAGATCATTTTCGATTTGGTTGGCGATCCGACTTCTGTTGGTGATGGATCAACAACAATAGACTGCGTGTACCGCGGGTACAACCCAGCAAACCAGGTCTTCACCTACCGCGGTGTTGCCTTCAACCTGACAGCGCTTGCCAAAGCAGTGAGTGATGTAGCAGGCCGTGTGAACGCAGTTTACCGCCAACTGTTCCCTGAGCAGGCAAAAGCGGAAGACGAAGCGCGCCAGCAGGCAATTGCTGCGCAGCAAGCTGCAACTGAACAGCAGCAGGCGGCGGCCGCGGCGGAAACACCCACACCGGCAGCAGAAGCGCCAAAAGCTGAAACACCAAAAGCTGAAACACCGGCAAAAAAACCTGCTGCAAAAAAGGCCGCGCCCAAAAAAGCTGCAGCGAAAAAGGCTCCCGCAAAAAAACCTGCGGCGAAAAAGCCTGTAGCGAAGAAGGCACCCGCCAAGAAAGCGGCTGCCAAAAAATAGGCAAATTTCTCTGCTAATGGGTGTCGTGCTTGATATAAGGCACGGCGCACCGCAGCACTGTGGCCGTGAGAATTTGTGACCACTAAGACCGAGGAACCAAATGGGTATGAAGATGAAGACGAAACTGCTTGGATTATCACTTGCGCTGACTTTCACCAGTAGCGCTGCGTTTTCCGCAGACTGCGGTGAGGCACCTTATAAGCAGCCAATGATTCCAAATGGCGAAATGGCCGACGCGGAAGACATCCGAAAGGCCCGGCTTGCAGTGGTAGCCTACTCTAACAAAGTTGACGAATATCTTACCTGCATGGACCAACGCGCACCGCGTATCCTGCCTTTCCTGTCCAAAGAACAGAAAGTGCGCTGGGACGAAGACCTCGCGGAAGTCCACGAAAAACGCCGCGAACTCCAGACCCAGATGAACCTGGCAATTCGCGCATATCGTAAAAGCAGCCGCTAATAAAACTGCACACCACTGTAAAAACCAGGGGTGTTTGAAGGGGCTTTTGAGCCCCTTTATTTATTTGCCCCGTTGGCCAGGCAGGATAAAAATAGACCAATCAGTCTAGGATATTTGACAGGCACCAGCCTTCGCCCCATCTTCTGATGAGAGACATTTTGAGGGAGAAAGCCTGTGCTCGCCAACCGCGACGTATACGATGAAGAGCATCATATTTTCAGGGATGCTGTCCGGAAATTTTTCCAGGCTGAGGCCTCGCCCCACGCTGCAGACTGGAACAACGCAGGCCAGGTGCCGCGAGAATTCTGGAACAAGCTGGGCGAGAACGGCCTTCTATGCCCACAGTTACCCGAAGAATACGGCGGCGTTGGCGGCGACTACCGCCTTAATTGTGTGATCAACGAAGAACAAATCTATAACCGGGCGGGCGGCGCAGCACTCGCAGTGCACTCGGATATCGTGGCACCTTATCTGCTCCATTATGGATCAGATGATCTCAAGGAACGCATCCTGCCCAAAATGGCAACGGGTGAAATGGTCGGCGCAATCGCCATGACCGAACCCGGCACAGGCAGCGACTTGCAAGGCATGAAAACCACGGCAAAAATGGATGGCAACCACTATGTCGTGAATGGATCAAAGACCTTTATCTCAAATGGCCAAAACTGTGACTTTGTGATCGTTGCTTGTAAAACAAACCCCAAAGAAGGTGCCAAGGGCGTGAGCCTTGTTGTGGTTGAAGCAGACCGCGAAGGCTTTCGTCGCGGCCGCAATCTGGAAAAAATCGGCCAGCACAGCTCCGACACATCCGAGCTGTTTTTTGATGAGGTACGTGTGCCGGCCACCAATTTGATTGGCGGCGAAGGCGCTGGCTTTATGTATCTGATGCAGCAGCTCCCCCAGGAACGGCTCTCGATCGGCGTTATTGCAATGGCAGGTGCCCAGCGCGCATTCGACATCACACTTGATTATGTGAAACAGCGCGAAGCATTTGGCCGTCCCATACTGAATTTTCAGAACACCCGCTTCAAGATGGCGGAAATGTATACCGAACTTGAAGTTGGCTGGGCGTTTATCGACCAATGCCTGCACCGCCATGTGAAAGGCGAACTGAATGCTGTGGGCGGTGCCATGTCCAAACTGTGGACAACCGAAATGCAAGGGCGTCTGGTGGATACCTGTGTGCAATTGCACGGTGGCTATGGCTTTATGTCCGAATATGAAATTGCGCATCATTTCACAGACTCGCGTGTTCAGCGCATTTACGGCGGTACGTCAGAGATTATGAAAGAGCTTATCGGGCGCACGCTTTAAATTTCAGTGAGTGTGAGACCCGCCTATGGCGAGTAAGCTTTTATCTTGCATGAAAGAGGGCTTGGCAGTTTAATCCGCCAAGCCCTCAAATAGTTTCAGGATCGCATAAGTGTCACTCCCGCTTCTTACAGCCGTAATCTGCTTCGCAAACGAGGGTAATGAAGTGGAAAACACTGTCTGCGGCATCCGCGAAACGTGCGATGATGCTGTAGAAATCCTTTTGATCAATGATGCCTCGAACGACGGCTTCGACTATGAAAGCGTCGCTAACAAATATGGCTGTCGCTACCTTGAAAATGCCGAGCAAGCAGGCCCTGCCCATAACCGCCATAAGGGTATGCGGCTGGCAAAAACGCCTAATGTTATCCTGCTTGATGCTCATATGCGGTTTTACGAAAAAAACTGGCACGAACCTGTAAATGCCGCGATTGACAGCAGCCCAAATTCGCTGTTTTGCACCAGAAGCTTGCCACTTAAAAAAGGTGGCATCCCAAGTGGTGCCCCAACGGGCCATGGCGCTAGTCTCAAGATATTCAGGGACGCCTTCGGCCAGTGCATGCATGTTGACTGGAATATCCGCCCCCAGGAGCAGTCCGCCACGCCTGAAATCCCCTGCGTTCTTGGAGGCTGCTATGCCGTGCGGCGCGAATTCCTTTTGGGTATTGGCGGATACCGCATCTTGCACCGCTACGGCGGAGAAGAACCCTTGATTAGTGTTAAGGCGTGGCTCGCAGGTGATGGCTGCAAGCTGATCAATGATGTTGAAATCGGTCATATTTACCGGGACAAAGCCGGTGCGCCCTGGAAAGACCATATCAAACACGCTCATTTCAACCGGCTTGCCACCGCCCGTGTGCTTTTGGATGACGAGCGCTTCAGCCACATGCTGAAAACCTTTAATAAAGAGCCCCTTGCCGCAGAAGCCTGGAAAGTCTACCGCAGCCGGGAAGGTTTTGTGATGCGTGCGCGCGCCGAACTGAAAGCACTGCAGAAACGTCCGCTCGAATATTTCCTCGAACTGAATAAACAATTCCGGAAAGACACCGGGAAAAAGGACTTCGGGTAACACTTTATCTTTCGCGCCAGAGCATGTTGCGACTGCACTGGCTTCATGCTAGACCGAGCCAGAAGCCGTTTGAAGGCCTTCGGAAAAAGCAACAACAACGCTAAGGAAACCCTTATGGCACGTCAAAAAGTCACCCTGAAAGCCGCCCTGCCGCATGGCACCTTTTATTGGGTAACCGACGTTGAAGCAAACAGCGATGAGGAAGCTGTTGTTGCAGCAGAAAACCTGTTTCTCGCCGAGATGGAAAAAATTGACGAGTGGGAATTCACCGACTTTGACGTTGAACCCGCTTAACGGCTTCGGGGGCGATTAGCCTTGAACAATCAGGCTATTTTCCTGCCTGAGCGCTTGGGTCACAAGCTTTCTTTTCGTACATCACCCACCGTTTGAGCCCTGCTGCAGAAGCCTGCAGGCGCTGCTGGCGTTCTTCTTCCACACGAAAAAACCAGAAACGATCACTATATAAGACAGGTTGAATAACTTCACGAAACTTGACCCGTGTTCGACAGGCACCTTCAGGTATCAGCTCAACTTCCCACCAGCGTTTGTCAAAATCCGACTCTTGAACAGCCTTGAAAACGCGCTCTTGCACCAGCGCCGTAGTAACTTCATAGGCCCGCCAGGTATCATAACCACGTTTCCAATAAACCAGCCGATTACGGCCAACATCGCTTGACAGCCCCTGTACCCGCATCACCTCGCCCTGCCAGTTGGGGCGCTTAAGGTTTTCAACCACCCAAGGCCAAATGTCTGCTGTATTTGCCTCAAGGACAATTTCGTCTTTTAGCTCGAAGGCACCATCAATTACCAAAACCGCCCGCACAGCAACACCGAGGACAAATGCCGCAATCCCGGCAACAATAGATTTATGAAAGAGGCCCCAATCTCTAAAGCGATCTTTTGCCATAACTCTTTTATGAGCCTTTCAACTTCTCTTCTTGACCCTACGGCCAAATGCGTGGAACGTCCCTATGGGGAATTTGGTTTAGGGGAGCACCATATGCTTATCACACTTGTTTCAGCAAGCCTTCTGGGGCTGCTTTTGGTTTATTTGTCGATCGGCGTTACAAACGCACGCGGCCGGGCTGCGAAGGTAACAGATGATAGCGAAGAAGAAGCACTGCATGCCGCCATACGCGCCCACGGCAATCTCACCGAATATGCCCCCATCGGCCTTATATTAATCGGCCTTTTGGAATATACGGCTGCACACCAATATCTGGTCCTGGGCATAGCTGTGATATTTGTGGCAGCCCGCTTTATGCATGGGCTAACATTTGGTAAGTTTGAAGGCCGCAACCCGTTTCGTTTCTGGGGCACGGTACTAACTTTTCTTGCGCTCTTGATCGCCAGCCTGGCAGGCTTGGTCCAAGCCTTTCTGTTCCTCTAAAATACGCAGGGCACAGCAGAGTATTATCGGCAGATTTCGGCGTCAGCTTCGCTATTGAGCAACTGACCGAACCACTCGCGGAACTCGCCGCGTGCTTCACTGTCCGATAGCCCGATTTGGCGCGCAAGGAACGACCCGGCGATACCGTCCCCAACAGCAGCAACCGCCGCCAGCATAGTGGTAAAGCGAGCATGCTGCCTGGCTTTGCGCCAACTGCGTTCACTTTGGTCCTCTTGCTCCATAATGGCAACTGCTGAAACCTCTTCGATCAGTTGGTGAAAAAGATGCTGCATCTGGCTATCGCCGCTTGCTGCCCCCTGGTCGCCCTTCAGCATCATCCAGGCGAGAAGCCGTGCGTGCCCTTTGTCACTCAGTGTCTCGAAAACACGGAATAGGATTTCAGTGTCACCTTTGCCCACAGGACGGGTCTTAAAGACCTCAAGTATATCTTCCAGTAAGCGGTTACCCATGCCCGCAATCAAGGCGGCCCGCAGGCCCTCTGCACTGCCAAAGTGATGCAATACTGTTGAATGTGCCACGCCCGCCACAGCCGCCACTTCCTTGACCTGCAGCCCCTCAGGGCCTTCGCTCTGCAGCCGCGCTGCAGCCGCCTCCAGGATCAAGGCGCGGGCTTCTTCCGGCGTACGCCGAACACGTTTTTTGGCTTCCTTCATAAATATCGCTCTCAAACAAACACAAAAACGCCAACACCTACTATTGACATTTTTGTCGATAACCATATCTTTAAGGGAAACTAGCATATGTGAGGATGCTTAACCATGTCTAAGACGGGCCTTTCCGAAGCGGAAGAGGGAGCCTATGTGCCACCCAAAAGAGAGTGGCGCAAAGCGTGGCGCGCTTTGAAGCAACTTGTGGAAACACCAGAGGACACCACCCAGGTGTTCATCATTATGCGTGCGCTTGCAAAAGACGCCTTCTGGAAGGAATATCAGCGTTTCAAAAAAACCGAATTTGGGCAGCGTGTTATCAAGGAAGAGATTGAGCTTTTAGATACACTGACTGACCGCGAATATCTGGCGGGCCTGCCTGCAGGTTCCTTTGGCCGCACCTATCATGATTTTTGTCAGCGCGAAGGCATTTCACCCGAAGGCCTGATTGAAGCCGGCGAAGGCTTTTATGACAATTTCCCGAGCGAAGACATGTATCGCTATGCACGCCGTACCCGCGAATCACACGATCTATGGCATGTACTATCCGGCTATGGGCGCGACGGATTCGGTGAAGCATGTGTGGTATCTTTCTCTTACGCCCAAACCAAAAGCTTGGGCTTCGCCGCGATTGCGGTGATGGGTGCCTATAAGTTCAAAACCATGTTCCCCAAAGCCACAATTTGGCGCGCCGTATGGCAAGCCTACCGTATCGGCAAAAAAACCGAATGGTTGCCTGGTGTGGAATGGGAAAAACTGATGCATCTGCCACTAGAAGAGGTCCGCCGCCAACTGAAGGTGGCCGAGCCGACCCTGTACTGTCAGGCGGACGACGTTATCCAGGGCACCCGCCCCGAGGTATTTGAAGTTCTTGAAGCTTAGAGCTTCAACTTCGAAACCTCAAAAAACCTAGTTAAAAATGCCCCCCGCCTGCCTCCGGCGGTTGGTTTAGGGGGCTACATGCCGTGCCCCACCATATTTCCTTTTACAGGGCCCTGCTACATTCCCATTTGCCCTGCTACATTCCCATTTGCAAAGTCACTGTTAACCGCGCATGGTACATGCCATGACATGAGGGGGCCATGGCATGAGGGAAACGTCATATAGGGAGCAACCAATGACAGTGACATTTATCACAGCGGGCTTTATCGGCCTGCTGTTATCCGTAACCGCCGTCCAAACCGGACGCATGCGCGGCAAGACCAAAACACTACTTGGTGAAGGGGATGATATCTATCTCTTGGGTGCTATCCGTGCGCACGCGAACCTAACCGAGTATGCGCCAATTATTTTGATCCTAATCGGGGCCGCTGAATATATGCAGATGAACCATCTGTTCGTGCAGTCGATGGGTGCGGTGTTTGTCCTGGCGCGCGCTTGTCACGCCGTCGGCCTGATCAAATACCCAGACCGTACCAACGCCTGGCGCGCCATCGGTGCCCTTGGCACCATGCTGGTTCTCCTGGCGGGCTCGGTATCTGTCCTGCTCGGCGCTTACGGCATATTATAAGACAAAAATAATTGGGGCGGCCAAACAGCCGCCCTACCCTTTAGCGCCCAATTTTTAGCCCATAGCATAAGCTGAGGCGCAGGCGTCCAATATTGCATCAACACCGATCCGGTATTCGCTGTAAAGCTGACCGACATCCCCCGACTGACCAAAATGGTCGATACCAAGTGGCATGACCCGGTGCCCACGCACGGCACCCAGCCAGCTTAACGTAGCAGGGGCACCGTCGATCACCGTTACAAGCGCCGCGTTCGGCGAAAGGTGAGACAATAGCTGTGCGATATGCGAGGGGGACTGAAGGCGGTCCCGGCCAAGCGCAGCTACGCTTGCGGACCATCCCTTATGGACCAAATCTGGTGACGGCACAGCCAAAAGGCCCGCGCCAGGAATATCTTCGAGAACTTGATCCAGGGCTTCATTCGCTTCCGGTGCCACTGCACCCGTATATATGATCCCAAGCTCGGCACCTTCATCTGGCATGCGTTCCCAGTAAGCGCCCTTCAGCATATCCTGCTGCCAACCTTCAACGGCACGCTGCGGCTGATCAAGTGGCCGCGTGGAAAGGCGCAGATAAAGGCTATCGCCGTCTGGTTCCTGCATATGCTTGAAACCCCACTGCATAATAGACCGGAGCTCGTCATTGTAAGCGGGTTCGAAATAAACAAGCTTGTCCTGTGCCATACCTATCACTGGAGTGTGGATCGACTGGTGCGCACCGCCCTCTGGTGCCAGTGTCACCCCTGACGGCGTCGCCACAAGCATAAAGCGGGCATCCTGATAACAAGCATAATTAAGCGCATCAAGGCCGCGATTGATAAAGGGATCATAGAGCGTTCCCACTGGAATCAAACGGTCTCCGAACAAGCTACCCGACAAGCCCATGGCTGCCAGTGCCAGAAACAAATTGTTTTCAGCGATACCCAACTCCATGTGCTGACCGCCTTTGTGGCTGCGCCAAATCTGGGGGCTCATCACTTTTTCAGCCTTGAAGGTATCTTCCTGGCCGTCCCGGTCATAGATGCCCCGCTGGTTCACCCAGCCACCAAGATTGGTAGAAACCGTTACATCGGGGCTAGTGGTTATTATCGCGGACGCGAGCGCACTGTCACCCTTTGCAAGCTCATTCATAATCTTGCCAAACGCCACCTGGGTAGATTGTTTTGTATCACCGAGATCCAAAAGCCTCTCAACCGGCAGAACAGGGGCATTATAGCGCCGATTTATTTTGCTGTTGAAGGGAACATTTTTCAAAAATGTTTCGAGTTCTGCGGCCCGGTCTTCCATGCCTGCAAACTTGTCCCACTCTGCGCCTTCCTTGATGCCCATCTGGCTGCGAAAGGCATGCATTTGCGTGGGATTCATCAATCCGGCATGATTATCCTTGTGGCCCTGGAATGGCAGGCCGTAGCCCTTAACCGTATAACAGATAAAGCAGTGTGGCTGCTCGCTGTCGATTGAACGGAACGTTTCCAGAAGCAATTCCATATCGTGACCACCCAAGTTGGTCATCAGGGCGTTAAGCGCGGCGTCATCATAGCTGTTCACCAGCGCCCTGACCCCGCGCTTTGAGCCGATATCCGCCAACAGGCGCGCCCGCCAAGCACTCCCCCCTTTGTATGTAAGCGCCGAATATAGGTCATTCGGGCATTCATCAATCCAGTCCCGTAATGCAACACCCCCCGGCTTCCTGAAGGCCGCCTGCTGCATTTTACCATACTTAAGATTGATCACCTTCCAGCCCGTGGTCTCGAAAATATCGGTAAAACGCGTAAACATCTTGTCGCTGGTAATAGCGTCCAAACTCTGGCGGTTATAATCGATGATCCACCAACAGTTCCTGAGATTATGCTTATAGCCTTCGATCAGAGCTTCATAGATGTTGCCCTCATCAAGTTCCGCGTCGCCCATCAGGGCGATCATACGGCCAGCCGTTTCCGGTGCCAGCCGGCCTTTATCAATCAAATGATCCTGCACAAGTGACGCAAAGGCCGTTACCGCAACGCCGAGCCCCACCGAGCCTGTGGAAAAATCCACATCGTCTTTATCCTTGGTACGACTTGGGTAGGACTGCGCGCCGCCGAGTGAACGAAACCGCTCCAGTTGATCTCGGCTCTGCTTGCCAAATAGATACTGAATAGCATGAAACACTGGGCTTGCATGCGGTTTAACAGCGACCCGGTCTTCTGGCTTCAGCACACCGAAATATAATGCACACATAATGGTAGCCAACGAGGCACTTGATGCCTGGTGCCCACCCACCTTCAAACCGTCGGTCGACGAGCGGATGTTATTGGCATTATGGATGGTCCAGGCAGACAGCCACTGTGCACGCTCATAAAGCGCTTGAATGGACGCCAGATCCTCCGCAGGGATAGAGGGCAACGTCGTCTGGTGGCTCTTTTCCTGGGCTTCTGCATTTTGCATGCTTTTTATCCCTCTTAGTATAGGGCGTTCTTGACGCCTTTCCTTGTCTGTCACATAAGGGCCTCGCTGCTTTAAGTCCAGCTTCCCGTGCCATAAGCAGTGAACCGGCTAACCAAACAAGAGAGGGGCGACTAGTGACATCCATTGATCTGCGCTGCGCACCCTTTGTCTTGCTCGACGATAGCCGGGCCTCGCACCATGCCGGCACATCGCTTTTGTTTCATTCACCTGATTATATCATCAGGGCTGACAGCTTAGAGGAGATCCCCGCCGCCCTTAGGGCGCTTGATCAGGCTCACAGCGATGGCCTCCACACAGCAGGCTGGATTTCTTATGAAGTCGCGGCGACATTCGAGCCTAAGTTGGCGCAGCGCCTTACCAGCAAAGCGGACGAGCCACTTGTCTGGATGATAGCGACAAAACACCGTGAGAGGCTTACGCCCAGCATGCTCGCCGAGCTTTTTCACACAGCGGCACGCGGCACAACCCGGCGAAGCAAGATCAAGATCGGACAACCGGACCATGACCGTGCCGCCTACCTTAGGACCATCGAGCAGATACAGGCCTATATTCAGGCAGGCGATGTCTATCAGATCAATCACACCTTCCCGCTGCCGGTTACGGCGTCAGGTGATGCCCTTGCACTTTATGAACGCCTTCGGGCCAACCAGCCAGTGCCTTACGGTGCTTATATTGATACGGGCAATACGAAAATACTCTCGCTGTCGCCAGAACTGTTTCTTCAAAAATCAGACGATATTCTGAAGGCGCGCCCAATGAAAGGCACTGCACCGCGCGGCACCAACACCGAATCCGATAGAGAAGCCAGCGACTTCCTGAAAAGAGACGAAAAATCCCGCGCCGAAAACCTGATGATTGTGGATTTGATCCGCAACGACCTCAGCCGAATTGCCGCGCCAGCCAGTGTGAAAGTCGAGCAGCTTTTTGAAACGGAAAAATATCCAACTTTGTTTCAGATGACATCTACGGTGACAGCCAAAGCTGCACCCGGACTTACGCCCTCACGCCTATTGGCTGCCATGTTTCCTTGTGGGTCGGTTACTGGCGCGCCGAAAGTGCGGGCGATGGAGATCATCCAGGAATTAGAAAACAGCCCGCGCGGCATTTACTGCGGCACGATCGGCCATTTCAGCCCGGCATGTTCAGGCGGCTGCGATAGCTGGACCCTCAATGTGCCGATCCGCACCTTATGCCTGAACAAGGAAGGCGCAGGACGCCTTAATATAGGAAGTGGAATTGTTGCGGACAGTGTACCCCTGGCTGAATATGAAGAATGCCTGCTAAAAGCGCGTTTCATTCAAACAGACAGGGCAGAATTCTCATTGATAGAAACAATGCGGTTGAAAAATGGCCGCTTCCGCTATCTTGAACGCCATCTGGCGCGGCTACAGGCAAGCGCCGATTATTTTGATTTCAAATTCGATGCCGCCGAAGTGAAGCGGAACCTTGATGAGCATGCCGCAGCGTGCGTTGAAAGCAGCACGTTTCGCTGCCGCCTGCTGCTGGATAAACATGGCCATTGCAGTGTAACAAGCATGGCCCTTGAACCCGCGCCTTATACTGAAGGCACCAATTTTCTTGAACTGACAAAGCTGGAGCCATCGGGCACCGTCATTTTAAGCCTTGAACCTACAGGGCGCGGCGATGTCTTCCTGCACCATAAAACCACCCGGCGGAACACCTATGACCGTGCTATTGCCCAGGCCGCAAAAGCCGGACACCTGGACATGATATTCCAGAATGAAAATGGAGCCCTGACAGAAGGCGCGATCAGCACCTTATATATAAAGCAAAATGGTATGCTCGTGACACCACCAGTTTCTGATGGTCTTTTACCTGGCATCCACCGCGCGGAACTGATTGCCTCATTGTCACCCGGACAGCTCAGAGAAAAATCAATTAGCCTTGAAGACATTCACGCCGCAGAGGCAATCTACATTGGCAACGCAGTACGCGGTTTGCGCCGAGTTGTACTGGCAGAACAAAGTTGCTTTGCTACCTGATTCGCGCGAATTGCCGTATGTTGCAGCGCGTAATTCCAAAAAAAATGCACTCCCGCCGTTTAAATCCAAAAAAAACTACAAATAAGGGTATTATTCCAGGGTGCCGTTAACGCGTTTTTTAGAAGTCGCTCTTAGGGTCTTTCATGATGTTGCTGTGGCTGGTCGCCGCGCGACCGTTAGTTCATCAGTTAAGGCCCTGTGCATGCGTTCATATCCTCCAAAACCCACCAGGAATCCTGCGCCCGATTTTGAGCACAGTGCTATTTCAGAGCAAAGCCGCCTACTCGCTTCCAGATTGTCCGGCCACATGGGAATTGACGGCGCACTGCAAGTCAGCGCAGAGAATCAGTGGCACGGCGTCGTTGCTGCTTTGATGGAAATCAAGCAACGAAAAAGCTAATGCGGCGGATTAGGGCATATCGCCTAAACCTAAGCTTGGAATAAATACCATCTAAACGATTTTTCAAAAGTTTATGTCGTCATCATCCCGCTAAAAGCGCGTAAATGATTGACATTTATTTGACTATGTTACATTATTACATAAATTGTTCTCGCCAGTTTTGGCTTATTCAGAGGGAGAAAATTGTTCTTTGATGGCGTCTGAAACAACAAAAGTGAAATTTTTGCTTGGAATCGTAGAAGATTCTTGGATGATAGGCGCCGAGCGGACCACCCGTCTCATGCGTGCCGGATGTTGCGAAAGCAATTGATGGTAGCAATCATAACAGATCGTCTCACCGCTATGGCGGCTAGAGGACGGCGAGAGGGAGCGAAACAAATTCGCTTTGTGGTCGGCACAATTGGGAGAGGTACGGGAAAGCCTTTTTACGCAACACTTGCCAAAGCCTGACAGGTAATCTGTCGGGAAAAAGCATATGTGACGGCTTGCTCCCAATTTTAAAGGGTAAAGGTTTGGAGCCAACTGGCCTCGGTCTTTGCAAGGTTTAATCCGCTACGGGTTTGCCAGAGTTCCTCCAGACAGGAAACTCTACCACGGCAAATTCGCAGCTTAGTTAAAACCCATGTGGGCAGAAAATGGATAAAGCTAAAGTGAAACGGATAGCTGTCTCTACAATTGCAGTAGCTTCTATCCTTCTGGGAGCGTCTGCAGTATCAGCACAAAACGCTGATGTGAAGTCGATCGTAGAAGAAGTAAACGAAGCGAACAAACTCGCAAAATCATCGCAGCAGGCCATCGACGGCGTTGTTAATGCTACGGATAAACTGGTTACTGAGTTCAAAGGTGTGTTGAAGACCAACGCTGGTCTACGCGCCTACAATGCTCAGCAACGGCGTGTGATCACCAAGCAGGAAGAAGAGATCGCCAAGATCAAGACTTCCATTGGCCAGATCGATGAGATCAAACGGCAGATCACGCCTTTGATGCTCGACATGATCGCAGACCTCGAAGAATTTATCGCGGCTGACGTTCCGTTCCTTATGGACGAACGTAACGGTCGCATTGAAGCGCTTCGTGAAAATATGGATAACCCGAACATCAGCGACCCTGAGCGTTTCCGCCTCGTGCTGGAAGCTTATAAAGCTGAAGTTCAGTATGGCCGCTCTCTCTATTCTTACGAGGGCCCGGACGAAAATGGTCGCGCAGTGAACTTTGTGCGCCTTGGCCGTGTTGGCTTTTATTATCAGGCCAAAGATGGTTCTGAGACAAAAGCCTGGAACGGTAGCGCATGGGAATCTCTTGATGCCGAGTTCAAAACGCCTGTTCGCCAGCTAATTCGCATGGCGCTGAAGCGTACCCAGCAAGATGTAACTGTTCTGCCGATTGCGGCTCCAAAGGGGAAATAAGATGAAGAAGTTTATTGCATCTGCAGCCCTCGTTGCCCTCGGCTTCTCTGCGTCGGCAACTGCACAAGACAGCATGTCTGATCTTCTCAACAAAGTTCGCAATGGTCGTGCTTCTGAAGAACAGGCCCATAAAGAGCGCGAAGCTGAATTCCGTCAGCGCCGCGACCAGCAACAGCAACTTCTTCAGCAAGAGCGCCAAACACAGCGCCGTCTTGAGCGCGAAAGTGCGCGTCTGGAAGAAACCCGCCGCAATAACGAGCAGGAAATCACGCGTCAGCTTGAAATCCAGCGCGAGCGCATGGGTCAGCTTTCTGAGTTGTTCGGTGTTCTCCAGCAGGCCGCTGGTGACGCGAAATCTGTAATTTCTACGTCTCACGTTTCTATCGACAACGCTGGCCGTATGGAAGAAATCGACACGCTTGTTCAAAAAGCATCTAATGACGCTGAGCTACCATCGCTTGCAGACATCCGTGCATGGCCTGCACAGATGATGCTGGAAATGATAGGCTCTTCGCAGGTTGTAACATTCCAGCACACTGTTATTGGTAAAGACGGTACAAAATCACCTATCCAGCTCACTCGTATCGGTGATTTTGGTGTTATCGGCGACGGCAAATATTTCGAGCTGAAACCAGACGGAACTGTACATGAGCTTGTACGCCAGCCGCCTAGCCGTTTCCTTGGCACTGTTTCTCCATTTGAGGCATCCTCAAGTGGTGTTCAGGCGCTTGGTATCGACCCGACCCGTGGTCAGTTGCTGTCTCTTGAAGTTGAGAAGCCAAACCTTGAAGAGCGTCTCGCTCAAGGTGGCGAGATCGGTTACATCACTCTCGGCCTCGGCGCGATTGGTGTTATTCTTGCGATCTTCCAGTGGCTCTACCTCACTCTCGTGAATGGCAAAGTGAAGAAGCAGATCCGCTCTGAAACTCCATCACTGGATAATCCACTTGGTCGCGTACTCTCTGTTTACGAAAACAACAAGTCTGTAGACGTTGAAACGCTTGAGCTGAAGCTTGACGAAGCTATCTTGAAGGAAACTCCTGCACTTGAGCGTTTCCTGACGATCGTTAAACTGATCTCTGCCGTGGCACCTCTCTTTGGTCTACTGGGTACAGTGACTGGTATGATCGCAACATTCCAGGCAATCACCCTCTTCGGTACGGGTGATCCATCGCAGATGGCGGGTGGTATTTCTGCAGCCCTGATGACCACTGTGGAAGGTCTTGTTGTCGCAATCCCAACTCTGTTGCTGCATAGCTTCGTGTCTGGTTCTTCTAAGAGCGTGATCCATGTTCTCGAAGAGCAGTCTGCAGGCATCATCGCTGTTCACGCAGAGAAAGAGAATGCGAATGCTAGCGCTTAGTGAAGCATTTGACGCGATCCGTGCGTTCATGGAGCGGGGCGGCGACGTCCTGTTCCTGATCCTCGCGGTTACGTTCATAATGTGGGTGCTAATGGTCGAACGCCTTTGGTTTTATTCGCTGGAATATAGAAAGCAGCGGAACCGAGTAATCGATGCGTGGGAAGCACGCAGAGAGCGGAAATCATGGTTTGCACACAAAATCCGTGCAGCGATGATTTCGGAAATCAATCACAACCTGTTCCAGGGTGTGAACCTGATTAAAACGCTCGTCGCCCTCTGCCCCTTGGTGGGTTTGTTGGGTACGGTTACCGGCATGATCGAAGTGTTCGACGTGATGGGCTCTCAAGGCAGCTCCAACGCACGTGCCATGGCGGCAGGTGTGTCCAAAGCCACAATCCCGACAATGGCGGGTATGGTTGCGGCGCTGTCCGGGATTTTCCTAAGCACTTATATTGAACGCCGTGCAAAGCGGGAAGCAGAACGTCTTGAAGACAGTCTGACAACCGATCACTAGACCTGATTTGGAGAGTAACCCATGCGTAAGTTCGCAAAGGGAGAGGAAGAAGCAGAAGTAAACATGACCCCGATGCTCGACATCGTGTTCATCATGTTGATCTTCTTCATCGTGACGGCCTCTTTTGTCAAAGAAGACGGTATTGAGATCAATAAGCCGGAGGACAATAATACCCAAAATGATCCTCCGCCACCGGATGACGAAAAGCGCGCTATCGCTTTCATCGTTGATGGCAACAACCGCATCACCCACGATTTCATTCGTATAGATGTTTCATCGGTTGAATCCATCATCAAAAAAGAAAGCGTAGAACGCCCTAAGGCACCCGTTGTTGTTCAGGCTGAAGAAGGCGCACACCACGGCATTACGATTCGCATCATTGATGCGGCCAAGGCTGTGGGTGTACCTGACGAACAGATTGTTCTGACACCGCGCAAGTAATAATCGCCGGCGGGGCCTGGCCCCGCCGCTCAGGGCGAAGCACCCAATCTGGAATTGGGGCGAATTGGAGAAAACCATGCGTAACCACGCACAACAGGAAGAAGAAACCGAAATCAACATGACCCCGATGCTCGACATCGTGTTCATCATGTTGATCTTCTTCATCGTTACCGCGGTATTCGTGAAAGAGGCAGGGGTTTCGGTAACGAAACCCGAAGCCGAGTCAGCACGCACGCAGCCACAAGTAAGTGTACTTATTGCTGTCACGTCCGATGATGAAGTCTGGGTCAACCGGGAAGAGGTTGAGATTGACGCTCTGCGCACCGCAGTTGAAAAACTGTATGCAGAGAACCCCAAGGGGACAATCGCGATCCAGGGTGACGACGAAGCGGATGCTGTTCTTGTCATGAAAGTTTACGACGCCGTCAGAGACGCTGGCGTAGACAAAATCGCAATAGCTACGGAGGTGAAGTAATGATTGCTCGTATAGCCACCTCACTGGCAGTTGCCGGTGTAGTGACCTTTGGTCTCTTCCTGGTAATGCACATGCTCGTCGCTGGTGACGGCGAGGTGAATATTGAAGATAATGAGCGTCGCCGCTTTGTCGATGTCGTTCAGGATATCGAAGACCAGCCGCCCCAACGTTTGGAGCGTGTGGTCGAAAAGCCACCAGAAGTAGAAGCACCGCCGCCGGAAATCGACACACCGCAGGTCGATATGTCTGGCCCAGACAAGCTCAATCTTTCTATTGGTCGGGCAAATACGGGCGCTGGCGTAGATTTGGGTTCGATTGACCTCGGCCCTAGTTCAGACGGTGACTATATGCCGCTGGTACGTGTGCAGCCACAATATCCTCGCCGGGCCAACGAACGCGGTATTGAAGGATTTGTGATTGTTGAGCTGACAGTTGCCGAAGATGGTACAGTTCCACCTGAAAGCATTGTCATCATTCAAGCCGAACCAAAAGGCTATTTTGAACGGGCAGCGACAAAAGCCGCACAGAAGTTCAAATACAAGCCAAAGGTTGTGAATGGCAAACCACAGAAGGTGACCGGCGTGCGCTACAAGTTCACGTTCGATCTCGCCGACTAAGGGGGCAGGAGAAAGTCATGAAATTAATCAAGACACTTAAATCCCTGCCTATGGCTGTTGCTGCCGCTGCGGTTCTCGCCGCAGCGCCGCTTCCGGAAGGCTTGCCTTTCGCCAGCACCGCAGCAAGTGCCATGCAGGAAAAACAAAAACAGCAGGAAACACGCAAAGTTCCTGCCATGAGTATCAAGGTTCACAAACAGGTTCAAAAAGCCCAGGAGGCAATGGACCTTAAGGACTTGGCCTCTGCCAAGAAAATCCTGGCAGATGCACTTCAACAGAAGAAGATCAACGACTATGAGCGCGCCGTTGTATGGCAGCTCACAGCGATGATCGCTTACGAAGAAGATGATACCCGTGGTACGATCCGTGCGTATGAACAGATCCTTCGCTATAAGGACAGCATTCCGGTTGCACTTGAGCTCAACATCACTTACGGCCTCGCACAGCTTTATTATAGTATCGAAAACTATGATGATGCATTGAAGTATGTGAAAATATGGGAGCCGCGTGCCGGCGAATTTGTTGGCGTTTCACAGCTTACCTTCATTTCACAGCTTTATTATGTGCGCAATGAGTTCCCTCAGTCGATCGATTATATCGACCGTGCGATCACGATGGCACAAACCATCGCTACGATCGAGGTGAAGGAAAACTGGTATGGCATCAAGCTCTCTGCCCACTGGGAACTGAGCCAGTATGCTAAAGTGCGTGATACGCTAGAAACGCTTCTTATTACTTGGCCAAAGCCACGTTACTGGATCCAGCTTGCTGGTGTGTATCAGGAACTTGGCGACGAGAACGCTTTCTTTTCGCTTCTTGAAGCAGCCTACAAGCAAGGCTTCTTGGATGATAAGGAAGCACAGCTCGTCAATGTTGCTCAAATTCAGATTACTCGCGAGGCACCCATCAAGTGCGCGTGGATACTGGATAAAGCGATAACTGAAAAGCGGGTTGAGCGTACGGCTGATAACCTTCGCACACTTGGCCAATGTTATATGCAGGCATCTGATTTCGGCAAGGCAATTGAGCCACTCAAAGCTGCTGCAGCATTGAAAGCTGACGCAGACCTTTGGTTCCAGGTCGGTCAGGTACAGATGGCCGAGGAAGATCTCAAAGGGGCAATCAACTCGTTTGACAAGGCTCTTGACGCTTACAAAAATAATAAGGACAAAAGAGCCGCCGAGAAACGTTTCTCATCGATGATGCTGCGCGCACAGGCCCTTATCGAGCTTAAACGCTATAAAGAAGCCCGTGCAGCTTTCACTGCAGCAAACAAGGTTGCTAAAAAAGGCAAGCAGAAACGCGAGGTCCGCCAGTGGCGTAATTATCTTAAGGCTGAAGAAGCCCGCGAGAAAATGCTGCTCGGTTAATACCCGAAAGAAAAAGAATGAAGAACGGCGTCCTCTGGGGCGCCGTTTTTTTTGAGGGTAGAAGCAGTGCATATTTCACTTTGTAATTTCACCACAAAACACGGCAACGCTCGATCAAGGCCTTGTTTCTAAGCAAAGTAGGCATCGCAGTAGCCGCCAAACCTGTTCAAGCCACTAATTCAGCAAACACAGTAGCGCCTCGCCCCAAAGGTTCCTGCAAAGCCGCTGCTCCGCAGCCTCAAGATGATGCACCGTCACCACCACAGTGTCAGCCCCGCGCACCGCCCTATGCACACTCTGGCTTAATTTTCTTGCCTATCGACCACACCAAAATACTGGCCGCCAGCTTTTTCCTCGCGTGTTTGGGGGACACGCAAGCCGCTGCTGCTCGCAACCGTAGTAGCGGCACCCCCGGCCCCTCTAACGGGGGCGGGGGCGGACTATCCTGCCCATTTCCCCCAGCAACCTTAGTCCGCCAGCGCTTCATACACATATTTGCGCATATCGTTCCTTAAGGGAAACACGCCGCTTGGCAACAGGTTGGTCATCAACAGGGCAACAATGCCTTCTTTCGGGTCTATCCAGAATAATGTATTGGCCATGCCGCCCCAGTAAAATTCGCCGACCCGGCCCGCGCCGCCATTTTTGCTAATATCTTTCACCACCGCGAAATTGAGACCAAAACCTACGCCAGCCTTGCCGCCTGCAATGCCTTCAAGGTTTTCCGGCAATTGGTCGCGCGCCATCATCTCAACTGTTTCAGGTTTCAACAGGCGCATACCGTCCAATACACCGCCGTTCGCAACCATCTGCGCAAACCGCCAATAATCTGCCGTTGTAGACACCAACCCACCGCCGCCCGACAAAAGCGATGGCCGTTCAGTGAAATCAGAGAAATAGTCCCCCCGGTAAGCCGTGAGGCCCTGCTCTTTATCAATGCCATATATCTCAGAGAAGCGGTTTAACTGATCAGGGCGCACAAAAAAACCTGTGTCAGCCATACCAAGCGGCTTGAAAATGCGCTCCCGGAAGAAGTGATCAAGCGACATGCCCGAAAGCACTTCCACCAAACGCCCCTGCACATCCACAGCCAGCGAATAAACCCAGCCCTCGCCCGGTTGGTATACAAGCGGCTGTTTACCCAGCATATCCACAAATGTCTTGAGGTCTTTGTTTTCTTCAAACAGGCCAGAGGCCCGGTACGAGCGGTCAACCGGCGTATCGCCAAAAAAACCGTACGTCAGGCCAGCAGTATGGCGCATCAGGTCGCGGATTGTTGCCTCACGCTTTACCGGCACTGTTTTAATCTTACCGTCCTTACCCGCGCCAGCAAACACACGCTGCTTCCTGAAACTTGGCAGATATTTGGACACTGGGTCGTCCAGATCATACTTGCCCTCTTCCCAGAGCATCATCATCGCAACCCCGGTGACAGGTTTAGTCATGGAATAAATCCTGAACACCGTATCGTCCGCGGTTGCAATACCGGCCGCTTTATCCTGCTCGCCGTATGTCTCGAAATGCACAATTTTGCCGCGACGCGCCACCAGGGTCGTCAGCCCAGCGAGCTTGCCGTCGTCCACATAACCCTGGAAATGGGTTTTCAGCTTCTCAAGGCCTTCGTTGGTGAAACCAGCATCCAACGGCATCGCTTTTGGCAAGTCCGCAGCCACAACCTGCAGCGACGCACTGAGTATAAAAACAAAAAAAAGCGAAAGGCGTTTCAGCATATTTTTTCTCCCTCACAGGCAAGGTAGGCCAAAATTGGCCGAAATCAATGGCTTTACGGTCCATATACCAGCCTAGTTCCTGCCAAACTACAGCCTGGAAGCTGTATGGCTGCTGAACGGCGGCACCTGTAATTTCAGCCAGCCAGGATGGTGCCGCCGTAAGGCACCGAACCACCCAATGCTCGCAAGGTGTAATTGCACAGTTAACTCCGGTTCGTCTTTGCACACCTTATTGTTGCAACAATTGAGTTGCAGTCTAAATTGTGCTCTTCTAACAAGTACCTATAGAAATTGGATCTCCGACCGCGCATAAACTCGGAGCCACAGGACACAGAAATGCTTTTAAAAAAAATCAAATATAGCGAACATCTTGGCGAACCAAGAGCTTGGGAGCTTGAAGAGCTGACTTTGGATAAGGTCAATCTGTTCGTAGGCAAGAACGCCTGTGGAAAGAGTAGGATTCTCAATGTAATCTTTTCTATCGCCAAACTTCTTAGTCAAAGACTACGAAGCATTAGTAGCGGAACATTCGAAATCGAAATCGAAGTAGATGATAAAACCTACAACTATTTCATAGATATAGCTGATAACCAGATTGTAAGTGAATCCTACTCCCAAGGAGAAAAACAACTCCTCAGCCGCGAAAAAGATGGGACGGGAACTATACTATTTGCGACAGAAGACGATTACAAAGAGTTCCAAATTTCTGTTGATCAAATAGCTGCGGTCGCAAAACTTGACCTTATCCAACACCCCTTCTTGGCTCCGCTCCATGATTGGGCTTCCGCTGTAATACACTATAGCTTCGGAACAGATATGGGACGTACCAGCCTCCTAATCCCGACAAACAACTTCGGTGAGAAATTTTCCATCACTCAGACGGACAAAGCTGTGAATTTCATGCTCCAAGGACTGAAAGATTTTGGTGATGACTTTAAATCAGCCGTGATCCATGATCTTAACGAAATAGGTTATGACGTTGAGGACGTAGGTACTGCCGCCCCTACAGGTGTTTCAATTGAAGCACCACAAAACCTTTCAGTCGATGATATCCACGGTATCTTCGTTAAGGAAAAAGCGATAGAGGCTCGCGTAGAACAAACAAATATCTCACAGGGTATGTTTCGAGCTGTAGCCATTATCTGTGAACTAAATTACATGCTGCTTTCTAAATTCGAAGGCTGCCACCTGATAGACGACATTGGAGAAGGTCTGGATTTTGACAGATCTTCCTCACTAATTGAATTAGTTGTTGAGAAAGCCCTGCAAGGATCAATGCAACTATTGATGTCAACTAACGATCGCTTTGTTATGAATGCTATTCCGCTAGAGTACTGGTCGTTACTACAAAGAGACGGACAAACGGTCAAAGCACTCACTCACAAAAACAGCAAAGACAAATTTGAAGAGTTTAAATTCACCGGCTTAAGTAACTTCGACTTATATTCGTCAGATTTCCTACAAAGCTAGATTCCATGAAAAAACTAGCCCTTTTCGTTGAGGGACAAACAGAACTGATCTTCTGCGAGTACCTCATTCAGGTTCTTTTCGGTGAACTCAATTATGCCATTCAAACGCAAAGAGCTTCTGGTAGAAAAAAGGCACGTCAAATAACGACCATTACAGCCAAAGAAAATGGCAATAATGGAGCGGATTACTATTTTTTAATCCGTGATTGCGGAAATGATAGGTCGGTGATTTCCGACCTCAGAGACGACTCAAACTCGCTTTTCGTTCAAGGGTATGAACTAGCCCTTGGCATTAGGGATCTATTCCCTGATTTTTCGGTAGATGATTTAGAACGTTTTGAGAAGGGTCTGCAACAAACGCTTGAAAATTGCTCAATACCAATCACCCCAATTATTGCAGTCGTAGAGACAGAGACTTGGTTTCTATTTGAATATAAGCACTTCAAAAAACTTGACCCTAAACTCACACCCACTCAAATTCGGTCCGAACGTGGAATAGACGTCAAAAAAGATAACTTTGAAGTGGACGAATGCTCTGCCTCTAAGTTGGCGTCGATCTACAGCCTAGCCGGCATCGATTACGATAAGAGCGAAAAAGTTGTTCTCAGGATCATGAACAGTATGTCCGCTGAAAACCTTGCTAACTATGTCAGTAAACGGTCTAGTAGCTTCAATTCCCTCTACATGACTCTAAAAGGGTTTATTGCCTAGACACCCTTATATACAACTCTGCCCCACCAATAAGTGTTCCTTCAGAGCGAAGATAGCCCATTGTACTTATGAGATCGAAATTCGAACTTATTTAGCAAATACTACCAATAGCATCAAGCATCGGAAGCTCCTTGCTGTCTTCCCCGAACTTTATCAAAAGCAATGGTGCAATCGTGGTGCAAATGCCACGAATTCGCACTCAAATTTAACTGAACAGGCAAAAGCTCCGTCATTCTCTTAACCAAAGAAAAAGAGCCAAATCTTGCTAAGTTATTGAAAAGATAAAGGCTGCATCTAGATGCGAAAATACAGCCAGCCAGGATGGTGCCCCCGGTCGGAATCGAACCGACACTCCCAAAGGGAACGGGATTTTGAATCCCGCGCGTCTACCAATTCCGCCACAGGGGCCCCTAAAACGGATCTCAAAGAATCGTCTGGTAGAAGGCGCGCATCATAGCCGCTCTTGCCCGCTCGTCAAGATGGGAAACACCCCTGATCAAATTTGTCTCAGCATGATTGTACCTGCCCCAGCTATTTGCTAAGGCTATCGGGCATTTAAGGGAGGCCATGCGTGATCAAAACGCTCTATGATTGGACAATCGAAAAAGCACGCGGACCAGCAGCAGAACGCTGGCTCGGCGGCCTCGCCTTTGCGGAATCGAGTTTTTTTCCGCTGCCGATTGACCTGATGCTTATCCCGATGATGATCGCAGACCGTTTAAAAGCCTGGCGGCTCGCGGCGATCACAACCGTTATGTCGGTGTTGGGGGGCATCGCGGGCTATGCCATCGGCGCGCTTTTGTACGAGGTAATCGGCAAAGCGATTATCGAATTTTACGGCTACCAGGATAAATTCGTTACCCTGCAGGATATTTTCAACGAGCACGGCGTTTTGTTCCTGCTGGTTGCAGGCTTTACGCCCATGCCCTTCAAGGTGGTCACGATAACGGCGGGGGTTGTGTCGATGAACCCGTTTGTTTTCGCCTTGGCCTCTGTGCCTGCCCGCGGCGCACGCTTTTACCTGCTGGCAGCACTTATTTGGAAATTCGGGGAACCGATCCGCGAATTTATTGAAAAACGCCTGATGATGGTTACCACCGGCATGCTGGTGCTGGGCATTCTCGGTTTTGTCGCCATTAAATATGTTTAGGACCCACTATGATACCTTCTTTCCTGAAATTCACTGATGAACAGCCCGTCCTTTTCGCAGGGCTGGCTGCGGCGCTTATTCTGGGCACTGCTTTTGCTTCGCAGATATTTGGCGGCCTGCACCCCTGCGAGCTTTGCTGGTGGCAGCGCTATCCTTATATGGGCGCAATGGCGCTAGCGCTTGTTGGTACGGCAGTCAAAACCATCCCGCAAAAAGTTATCTTGGCCCTGTTGGCGCTTACGTTCCTCGGCGACGCCGGTATCGCGGGCTTTCATGTGGGTGTTGAGCAACGCTGGTGGGAAGGCTTGCAAACCTGCTCCAGCCTTGTCGACGTAACCGACAATCTCAACGCGGCACTGGATGCGATCATGAACGCACCCGTTATTCGGTGCGACGAAATAGCATGGAGCCTTTTCGGCGTTTCTATGGCAGGCTATAATATGATCGCAGCGCTCGGTTTAACAATTTTCTGCGCCCGGAAGGCTACCCAGAAAGCAACAAAGGCCTAAGCCCCAGGTGAAACCAACCAAAATGACTGAAACCATTCATAAAGCCATCACGGAAAAGCAAAAGCCCGCACGCCCCCTGCCGGGTGACAAACCAATGCGCACCGATACAGAGCGCATGATCCGGGTTGACCATGCGGGCGAATTCGGTGCGGTGCGCATTTACGCGGGGCAGCGTGCAGTGATGGGTGAAAATCACAAAAAGGCCGGGCTTCTGAAGCATATGCACGAGCAGGAAGAAGCCCACCTGGCGCGCTTTAACAAAATGATCGCAGAGCGCGGCGTGCGCCCCACATTGATGGCACCCTTCTGGCACGTGGCAGGCTTTGCGCTCGGCGCGGGCACGGCCCTGATGGGCGAGAAAGCCGCCATGGCCTGCACCCAGGCCGTTGAAACCGTAATCGACGATCACTATCAGGAGCAGCGCGACAAACTGAAGGGCCAGGACCCCGAGCTTGAAGAGATCATCGAAGAATTCCAGGCCGAAGAAGTGGAGCACAAACGCATCGCTGAAGAAAACGGTGCCAACGAAGCGCTCGGCCACCCAATCTTAACCGGCATGATCAAAGCAGGCTGCAAAGCCGCTATCTGGATCTCCAAGCGGGTATAAGTTTACTCGCCCTTTAAGAAGGCAACCTCCTCCACCGCTGGCGTACGTGCTTTAGCAGCTTGCACGTTTTCGGGCTCTTCCTCAGGTGCACTTTCGTGGCTCCAGCGGCCCTCAACCGACCGATGAAACACTTCATTCGCCTCGGTTGCACCGATGGCCCTGTATGCAGGCGGATTCCAGAAAAGCAGCTTGTATTTTTTTCCAACAGAATCCCGCAATTCTCCGAACCAATTGGGTTCTATGCGCCTTTCAATATATTTGGCATCCGGCACCAAACCACGGCTCTCAGCGTGACGTAACATCCACAGCAGAGCGCGATCTGATAAACCACTATCAGCATAGCCCCCGCCAACGTTTGAATGAACCCCAGGAAACCAGGCCTGAATTAGGGACTGGTCCTCAGTTCTGTCGTTAGCTTGCCATAAAGCAGGTTTGAAAGGGCCTCGCCGCTCATTTATTGCCACCGCATGGCATGCATGCTGAATATGGTTTCCCAGTGTTACATCGTGGAATTCTGTTACCCCGGCAAGCAACCGCTTGAAAAAGCCGATGGGAACACCCAAAGCCCCCACTGTGTCCCAGACACCGACAAAATGGACAGTATCAAACGAGACTCTTCTTTTTGTACGAAATTTTTCTGCAAGGCCACCACGGGCCTTTCGACTTCTTGTTTGGTAGATAGACTTCGCTTCCGCCACCGTTGCTTCTACTGCTTCCGTTCCTTCGCTGCCTTCAGCTTCTGGAAAAGGCAAACCGCAAAGGCCTATCAAGCCTGCCAAACTTCTCGCCGTATAAGCCCCTCGGCTAAAACCAAACAGGAAAATTCGGTCTTCACTGCTTTCAACATTTTCCAGCAGCCAACGATAAGCGTCCATGATGTTTTTGGTTATCCCCTGGCCAGTGGCACCGCCAACAATCTTATCGTGGAATCCATTGGTCCCAACGCCGGTATCATAATGTACCTTCTGGTAACCCCGATCTGTTTTACCGCCTTTGACGGCTCTGGCCATTTTCACAACGTTACTCGGCACCTGACGGCCACGATCCATTTGGTCAGGCGTATTCCAGGTTCCATCCAGGCAAACGACCAAATTTCGCATAAGTACCCCCTATTTCTTCGATACACTCAGAAACTAAGGGCAATATACACCTATAGCCATGCTTTAGACAGCTTTTGCGTGCCTTTTAATCCGCCAGATTTGTCCGTATACAAACGGAATATAGCTCACATCATTCCGCAGGTTTCAGCCGCGGGCCATATCCCCGGCAACCTCGGGAAGACTACGGCGACATGTGCACCAGCGGGCTTGATCGTTTGTGCGACATATATACCCACGTGAGAGAACCCCGAACAAAGGCAAGACTTAACCAAAGGGATTACCTTGGAATGGATGCGTTTTAGCTCTCCAGCTCGGCGTCCCAATATAAATAATCCCGCCAACTTTCGTGAAGATAGTTCGGCGGGAACAGGCGACCATTAGTGTTCAGTTCGTGGGTTGTGGGTCTGTGCGGCCACCTTCTGGGATGCATATGCGCCTCATTGGGCGTCCTGCCGCCCTTCCTGAGGTTGCAGGGGGCACAAGCGGCGCTGATATTGGTCCAGCTCGTCAGCCCACCCTGCGCGCGCGGCACCACATGGTCAAACGTCAGGTCCTGCCTGTTACCGCAGTAAACACACGAAAAATGATCGCGCAAGAACAGGTTAAACCGCGTGAAAGCAGGAAACTCCGGCTGACGAATATAATCCTTCAGCGCGATCACGCTTGGCAGCCGCATCGACATGGAAGGGGAGCGAACACGCGTGTCATATTCGGAAATGATCGACACCCGGCCCAAAAAAACGGCCTTCAAGGCCGTTTGCCAGTGCCACAAACTCAATGGGAAATAACTGAGCGGCCGATAATCGGCGTTCAAAACAAGGGCCGGGCTAGCTTCCGGCGAGGCATGAGGGGTGCAATGAACACCCATAATACTGTCCCCCGACAATAAGCAGGCAGACCAAGCTCCAACATCGGTCCACCAAATGGTTCAACTCCGATACGCTACTTACATCAAGATACAGTGTTACGCCCTGATGACAAAGGCAAATATTGTGGTTTTTCTGGAAATATTCGGAAGCTGAATTCTGTTTCTATGGCTTGCCGGGCGGTGCCTATTGCGTGGGCACACGTTCAAACTCGGTGCGTACAGCGGTTTTTAGTTCAGCCGGAGTTCGATGAAGACCACCCCCATAAGCCCCGCAAACATTGCCCAAACAAAATGGATCGTTACGGGTAAGCCTTTATTTTTGATGGTTAAATACACGTCAACCACGCCAGTGGATTTTAAAGTTCCCACTGTTGCAATGCAGTCGCCTTTAACTCCACTTTCGGCTTTGGGCCGACACACCGCACACTTTCAATCGGCGCGCTATTATCCAGATGTGCGCCAATTTCCAGGATATTGGTATCGTCCGTGCCATTCATCAAAGCGGTTTCCTTTTGGCTCTTGCCTTTTTATGGTGCAGCCATGGCTGAATGGAAAATTAAAAATCCGGCATATGTAACACGCTTCGCGCCGAGCCCCACAGGGCGGCTGCATAAGGGCCACGCCTATTCGGCGCTGATGGCTTATCGGGCGGCTGAGAAAAACGGCGGGCGCTTTTTGCTGCGTATCGAAGACATTGATCCCACGCGCTGCAAACCCGAATTTACAGACGGCATCTATGAAGACCTCGCCTGGCTTGGCCTCACATGGGAAGAACCAGTACGCCAGCAAAGCCAGCATTTTGCAGAGTATCAGGCTGCGCTCGACACGCTCGAAGCAATGGGCGTGATTTACCCCTGCTTCTGCACCAGAAAAGATATCCAGGCAGAGATTGCGCGTTCCAAGCGCGCACCACACGGCCCGGATGGCCCCCTGTATCCACGCCTCTGCCACACGAAGAAAGACACCGACCGCGACCATCTGATCAAATCCGGCGCGCCGCACGCCTGGCGGCTTGATCTACCAGCCGCGCTTGACCATATTGCCGCGCCGTTGGTGTGGCACGACGAAATCAAAGGCGACGTGCAGGCCACACCCGAAGCGCTTGGTGATGTGGTACTGGCCCGCAAGGATACGCCTACCAGTTACCATCTTAGTGTGGTTGTGGACGATGCGCTGCAGGGGGTAACCCACATCGTGCGCGGCGAAGACCTGTTCCACGCAACCCATATTCATATCGTCCTGCAAAAGCTTTTGGGCCTGCCGACCCCCATCTACCGCCACCACAAGCTTCTAACCGATAAGCAAGGCCAGCGCTTCGCCAAGCGCAATAAAAGCGCCACACTTGCGCAGATGCGCTCTATGGGCCTGAGCCCTACGGAACTCTTGGCAGGGTTACAATAAAGCAGGGTTACAATAAAATCGGGCAACAATCCGATTTAGTTTTCACAATCATTCAGGGTCACGTCAAAGGAAGAATAATGCGCGCCGTCAGACGCTGAATAGCTATAGGTGAAATGGCCACCCATTTTCATGGTTTCCACCATACCTTCTTTCGCACATACAGTTTTCAGCACCGAACCAGCCAGCTTGTTAATAGCCTTTTGCTGGTTCAATTCATCCGAAGAAAGCCCCAACTGATATTTATAAGTGAAATTGTCTGCTGAATATTCCACAGCGACTAAAGTGGTCAATTCATCCAGTTGCATAGGCAGTTTGGCCTCAAGTTCTTCTGCTGCGGCCATAAACCCATCGTTCAAATTTTGGCGGTCAAAATAACCACCAACAAAATGGTGCGCCGCAAAAAAAACGATAACAAAAGCAGCAATACCGGAAATTTTTCTTTTATTCACTGTAGGCCCTTCCAGAAATTGTGCCTTTTGCCTGTACTGGCTTGCCCGGCCAGAACCGTTTCCACCGTGCGGCAATTCTGCGCTTAACTGCTGATAAGGATGCGCTGTATTCCCCCAAACCTGACCAGGGAAACGCTACTCAATATGGATAAGTATCGCAACCCTGCCTGATCCTGGCGGTCTGCCCACTATTATATGCCGGCCCTATATGCTGCCCCGCGCATAGAAAGGGCCAAGCCCCCACAGCATAGCGGCCTGCCCTTCTTTAACGGGAACTACCTCAATGTTTACAACATTTACACCTGTCGCCGCAGCCACATGTGGGCCTACAAGAACATTTACTATCTGCTTTGCTGTCACTTTTTGCTGCGGGTTCAGGTGTGCGGCAGCATGTTTTTTCGTCACTCATAAATCTCTCCTTTTGCCTCTATTGCTTTCAGACAAAGAAAGTCTACAATCTGTAGTAACTACAGATTCAAGGATAAAATTATACTGACGGAGAAAAAATATGCGGCTGTCGATCGGCAAGCTCTCGAAGGAAACCGGCGTCAACATAGAGACAGTGCGCTACTATGAGCGTATCAAACTAATGCCGCCGCCATTTCGCTCGGAAGGGGGGCACCGCATTTATGACGAAACCCATATTGAACGGCTGCAATTTATCCGCCGCTGCCGCGATCTTGGTTTTCCACTAGAAGATATCAGAAGCTTGCTCGCCATGGCCGATAAGGGCGAGCACTGCACGAGCATGCGCCCGGCAGCCTTTGCACACCTTGATCTGGTACGCGCGAAAATCACAGCGCTCACGGAAATGGAAAAGGCGCTCACTACCATCCTTGATGACTGCAAGGACTGCGCAGCACCAAGCTGTAGCGTCGCGAGTGCTTTGTTCGGCTGCGCTGCCCGCAGTTGCGCCTGCGCAGGCACATACGATGTCACACGCCCGTGACATCGCAGGTCGAGCCAGCCTGAACGCCCGACCTTTTCCTAGCCACCTTCCTGCAGTGGTTTCCACTCAGGTAGCTTGCCTTTTGGTGGCAGGTTCAGTTCGTTGCGATCTTCAAAGAAATAGTTATTGCCGGTCCAATCATATTTGATTCTGCCAACCACAAGGTTTTGCTGGATAATCGGCCGCGGCATGGTTGAACCCACCAAGATCAATTCACTGCCGCCTTCGCGGTCGGTGATAATCAGGTTATTCTCCACCCGTAGCAGATTATTGTCTTTAAGACGCTTCTCGACACCAAAGGAAAGCAATTGCCAATTGGCAGTATTTGCGCCTTCAACCAAAAGACTGTTCCGTATTGCCGCCACGCCACCGTCCGGCAGGTCGATCAAGCGGCTGTCATCGCCTTCCAGAGATGCAATAATGCTATTTTCGATAATAGTGCGCTCTGCCCGCGATTTAATCCCGTGCCCCTGATCCTTTGAGCTCAGCACCTGGGTGCGGCGCACCGTCAGACGACCACCATTGATATACATGCCGTGCGAGCGACCACCCGCACCATTACCACGGAATATGCTGTCCTCGATAAGGATGTCGCCGCTTTTATGCCCGGCAAGAATGCCGTTTTCGCTATTCTCGAAAACAACACCGCGCATCGTAAGATTAGTGCCTTCAAAACGCACGCAAGCACCGTTACGGTCTCGCACTTTGATATTGCGGCAGGTAATATCCTCCAGCGTGATATCATTGCCGTCGAGCACAAACGCACCCTTGTTCCCAGTTGCAACCCCATCAAAAACCGTGCCCTGCGAGCCATAGATGGAAACCCGGTTCTTTTTCTTCAGGTGCCCTGCCATCCGGTAGGTGCCTGGTCCAATGCGGATAATGCCGCCGTCCTTCACCTGGTCAAACGCATCCTGCAAAGTCTCCACCGGAAAACCGTCAACAAGTATTTGCCCTTCATCCGGTTGATACTGGGCTTGCGCAGAGCCTGGTTCGGCCACATACATCACTGTCATAAAAACAATTGCAAAAAGACGCATCATCGTCCCCAAATCCTTCTCTGCCTCACTTGAGCGGCAGGTCTTTGGCCGCCCTGCTCCACTATATCTCATAATCACCTGTGCCATGACAGTCTGTCGCGTTTCAAGCAATCGGTCAATCGCTCGCCCGATTTCAGGTTGTTCCACCGCAATCTAACACTATTATAGGCTCCTCTATTGATCACTTTCAATGTACGCTCACCGAATGAACTGGCCGTGAACGTACCTAAAGCATGAGTTCCCTATGTCCGTACTTGTTACCCTCGCCATCCTTTCCGCAGTTGCTACGCTCGTGGTACTTATCATGGGCATAATGACGATGGGCCACAGCGACGAAAAAAACCTGAAGCGCAAAAACAAACTGATGCGCATGCGCGTTGGCTTGCAGGGCCTTACATTGGTGCTTTTGCTGCTTGCAGCCGTTAGCTACTCGAACTAACGGACACAAAAAATCATGGTTAAACTCACAAAAATCTATACGCGCGGCGGCGACAAAGGCAAGACCTCGCTGGTTGGCGGGCGACGCCTTATGAAAGACCATGTTCGCATCGACGCGTATGGCAGTGTCGATGAAGCTAACAGCGTGATTGGCATCGCACGTCTTTCAACCGAAGGGAATGCCGACGATATGCTCGCACGCATCCAGAACGACATGTTCGATCTAGGTGCCGACCTGGCCACGCCTGTCACGGACGAGGCAAACCCCGATTTCACCCCGGACGAGATGACCCTTAGGGTCACAGACTCGCAGGTAAAACGTCTTGAGGATGAGATTGACAAGATGAACTCTGAGCTCGCGCCGCTCACCAGCTTCACGCTACCAGGCGGCAGCCATGCCAGCGCTTATCTACACCAGGCCCGTACCGTTACGCGGCGTGCCGAGCGGCACGCAATTTCTGCAGCGGCCTCGGAAAGCATTAACCCGACCGCGATAAAATATTTGAATCGGCTGTCGGACCATCTATTTGTTTTAACGCGATACCTGAACAATAAAGGTGCAGACGATGTTTTATGGATTCCTGGCGCCAACAGGTAACAGAGTTGCCGCTACGGATCCCGCGAAAATGCTGCACCGCATTGACTCGGGTTTCGGCATGCTATAGGGCTTTGACCCTTAAAGAATTCAAGGGATGGCGGGTGTTACACGCCATTTTTCAAGCAAGAGTTTCCGCAGGAATTGCTGCCCTGCACAAAAACCGGGAGAACCAACCCCATGAAAATCATGGTCCCCGTCAAACGGGTCGTCGATTATAACGTCAAAGTTCGCGTTAAATCTGACAATACGGGCGTCGAGCTCGCCAACGTTAAAATGTCCATGAACCCCTTCGATGAGATCGCTGTTGAAGAAGCGATTCGCCTGAAGGAAGCTGGCAAAGCAGAAGAGATTATTATCGTTTCTGTCGGCCCAAAGGCGGCGCAGGAAACTATCCGCACCGGCCTCGCGATGGGTGGTGACCGAGGTATCCTCGTAGAGCACGACGGGGAAACCGAGCCACTTGCGGTTGCGAAGGTTTTGAAGGCGATTATCGCCGACGAAAATCCTGATATTGTTCTTCTTGGCAAACAGGCCATCGATGGTGATAACAACCAGACCGGCCAAATGTTGGCGCAGCTTCTCGGCTGGCCGCAGGGCACTTTCGCTTCTGAGGTTGTAGCCGAAGGCGGCAGTGTGAATGTAACCCGCGAAATCGACGGTGGCCTTGAAACAGTGAAGCTGAATTTACCGGCAGTGATCACCACTGATCTGCGCCTGAATGAACCGCGTTATGCATCACTGCCAAACATCATGAAAGCGAAGCGCAAGCCGATTGATATGAAAACACCAGCCGATTACGGTGCCGACATGGGCACACGCCTTACGGTTCTGAAAGTTGAAGAACCAGCGAAGCGCGAAGCCGGCATCATTGTCGAAAGCGTTGAAGACCTTGTTAGCAAGCTTAAAGAAAAGGGAGTAATCTAATGACGGCTCTCGTTTATGTTGAACACGACAATACTGAAGTGAAGGACGCGACGCTTGCGGCTGTAACTGCCGCCAAAGCATTTGGCGATGTACACCTTCTTGTAGCGGGCTTAAACTGCAACGGTGTTGCTGAAGCCGCTGCCAAAATCGACGGCGTTTCCAAAGTTCTGGTTGCTGACGATGCAGCTTACGAGCACCCGCTTGCGGAGGAGCTTGCTGCTGTTGTTTTATCGGTTGCTGGCGACTATGACGCTGTCCTTGCGCCTGCGACAACGACGGGCAAGAACTTCTTGCCGCGTGTTGCTGCAAGCCTTGATGTAGCGCAGATCTCTGACATTGTTGAAGTTGTGAGCACCGATACCTTCAAGCGCCCGATCTATGCAGGCAATGCAATTGCAACTGTACAGTCTTCTGACGCCACGAAAGTCATCACTGTGCGTGGTACAGCATTCGACAAAGCCGCCTCAGAGGGTGGTTCTGCTGAAGTCGCTTCAATCGGAGCGCCTGACAAAGTTGGTGTATCCTCATATGTGGGCGCTGAGCTTTCCAAGTCTGACCGTCCTGAGCTAACCAGCGCCAAGATTATCATTTCTGGTGGCCGGGGCATGGGATCTGGCGAGAATTTCGCGATCATCGAAAAAGTGGCTGACAAGCTGGGTGCTGCTGTTGGTGCATCGCGCGCGGCCGTAGATGCCGGATTCGTGCCTAACGATTATCAGGTTGGCCAAACTGGCAAGATCGTCGCACCTGAGCTTTACATTGCTGTTGGTATCTCGGGTGCTATTCAGCATCTTGCAGGCATGAAAGACAGTAAAGTAATCGTGGCGATCAACAAGGATGAAGAAGCACCAATTTTCCAGGTTGCGGACTACGGCCTTGTCGCAGACCTGTTCGAGGCAGTACCCGCCCTCGAAGCGGCACTTTAAAAATCTGAAATTACTCGAAAAAGGACGTCGCATGCGGCGTCCTTTTTTTATATAGTGTCTGCAATAATAACAGCTTGGGGTTTGAAACTAGGATCAGCCCCACGTCCCTTGAAGGTATAAAATGGTAGATACGGTAGGTATTATCGGCGCAGGCCAAATGGGTAATGGCATTGCGCACGTATGCGCGGTTGCTGGCATGAAAGTGGTGCTGAGCGACGTTTCAATGGATCAGGCCGAAGGTGGCCTTACTATGGTGCGAAAAAACCTGGAACGTCAGGTTGGCAAGGGCCTGTTGACGGCTGATAACATGGAAGCCGCGTTGGCACGCATAACGCTGGCGGATAACCCTGCAGCGCACAGCAAGTGCGATCTGGTGATTGAAGCCGCAACAGAAAACGAGCGAATCAAAACCGCTATATTCAAAGAATTATGCCCGCACCTGAAATCAGATGCGATGGTGGCCTCAAACACGTCTTCTATTTCGATCACACGGCTTGCAGCCAGCACTGACCGCCCAGAGCGTTTTATGGGCGTGCATTTCATGAATCCTGTACCGATCATGAAGCTCGTTGAACTGATCCGCGGTATCGCTACATCAGACGATACTTTCGACCGTTTCCATGCCTTCACACAGAAGCTCAACAAACAGACAGCAACGTCTGAGGATTTTCCGGCCTTTATTGTCAATCGCATCCTGATGCCGATGATCAACGAAGCCATTTATACACTTTATGAAGGTGTGGGCTCGGTGGATTGTATCGACAAGGCAATGCGCCTTGGTGCCAATCATCCGATGGGGCCATTGCAACTCGCAGACTTTATCGGGCTCGATACGTGCCTGTCGATCATGCAGGTGCTGTATGACGGGTTGGCCGACACCAAATACCGGCCCTGTCCACTATTGGTGAAATATGTGGAAGCAGGCTGGCTCGGCAAAAAAACTGGCCGCGGCTTTTATGATTACCGCAGCGGCGGCGAACCAATACCAACGCGCTAAAGCGGACAAAATAATGATATAGTAAGGCGTGTCGGGTATCCGGTGCGCCTTTCTTCTTTCGCTGTCTACGCGGCTTTCACACTCAACGCGACAGCAACAGTGCATCACCGACAAGCTGCTCAATCGGTTAACCTGACCGATGGCATTACTCTGACCACCTATGTGGTCACCGTACGTTAGGACACATAGTTTAACTGCGCAGCGCCGCGACTTGTCAACACGATGGCGTCTGCCCCGAAGGGAGCCAAATGGTTTTTACTTGCAGCAGGCGACAGCGCAGCCACCTTACTTAGCGCATCAGCCATAGCGCAGCTCTCGGCACGTACCAGCATATTCATGTCGGCCCAGTGCGCAGTCGAGCCAACTGTATCTGTTACGGTATCATGCAAACGGGCTGCGCCAAACATACTGCCAATCCCCGCAACGGCACCGCCCTGTAACTGTAAAGGGATGACAGGACGATCAGTTTCGGCATTCAAGCCTCCACCGGGCCGAAAGTCGATACGCCAAGCACGCGGCCCGAAAGCACGGATACACCCGCCAATATCTGCCAGCCCCGAACCAACGCCCAACTCTTTGAGTGCCTGAATAGCGAGGTCAACAGCAAACCCTCTTTTAAGCCCGCCAAGCGACAAAAACATGCGTCGTCTGAGGCGCACATGTCCGGGCTTCGAGAGATCAATATCTGTCCAGCGCGCGCTGCCTGCGCTGCCTGCCGCCGCAACATCGAAAACCCCGTTTGTCCGGCAGGCAACATCGTTGGCAAGCCGCAGAAGCTGCCACAGCCGATTTGGGACCGGAACAAGTGAGCCAGCATCACTGCTGCAAAGCCGCGTCAGGTCACTGCACGGCAGATCACGGTCTGTCATATGCAGAAAGCGCTCAATGACAAGGAAGGCCTGGGCCAGCGCATGCTCTATGCACCGTCCATCCGGGCCTACGAGCGAAATGCGAGCCTTGTGCCCCATCACTGCCTGCGAACGGCTATGCAGTTTGCACCGGCATCTCATAGGAAGCCACCCCAACTCATGGGTATACTGCGGATGATCCAGCGCGGTACCGGCTTTGTGAACCGTGCACCCTGTGCCGCACCCACTTTTGCGTCTGGTCGCCCAGTCACTCCCCGGCGCTGACGCCCGGCGGCCTGTTGGGTGCCGCTCAGTTCCAATTGTTCCCATTTGTCTTCTTGCACTATCATCTTGATCCTCGTCATGCCGCAACTGGCCTCACACCGGCCAGGCCTCTGTCGCGAAACTCTCTGTTGCTTATGCTTGGGTTTGGATATTATTAATAATGATTATTAATTGCAAATACATTTAGTAGAAATTATCTTCAGGCTAAGAAGCCATCGCTCGGCAGCCCCTCCCAAGCGTGATACAGCTACCTTGGATCAACCGGGTCACCCCTCCCGAAATTCGGAGCAAGCGCATGTCACAGTTGAAGATTATCATCGGTAACAAAACCTATTCCAGTTGGTCGCTACGCGGCTGGCTTGCCATCAACCATACGGGCAAAGACTTCGAAGAAATCCTGCTCCAACTTGATACACCCTCTTTTTACGAAGAGATCAAAACACACTCCCCTGCCTGCAAGGTCCCTACACTTCTGGACGGTGATACGGCTGTTTGGGATAGTGCGGCGATTATCGATTACTGCGCGCGGCTGGCCCCTGAAAAATTTTGGTGGCCGAAAGACCTGGCTGCATACGGCCATGCCCGCAGCATATTCAACGAGATGCACAGCGGCTTCACAGAGGTACGCACTCACATGCCAATGAATTTGCGGGACCGCTGGCAAGGGCTCAGTTTCAGTGACACACTCCAAAAAGAAATCAACCGGCTTGAAACCTTGTTCACCGAATGCCGTGAAACCTACGGCCAGAGCGGTGAATTCCTGTTTGGCGGCTTTTCTGCAACCGATATGATGTTTGCGCCTGTTGTCACACGCCTTGACACATATGGTGTCCCACTTGGCACAGTAACCCGCACTTATATAGATGCGATCCTGAACTACGAGCCGTTCCAAACCTGGAAAGCCGCAGCCAGCCTGGAAACCGAGGTGATAGAGATCGATCAGGTTGCTGCCAGCGCTACGCACCTCGGCTGAGACATTGAACCCACACATGGCCTAAAATGCGATTTCTTGTCCTTTAGGCCATGTGTAATTTGCGCTATTGTTTCTGTATACAAGAAGCAAAGACGCACCCATGGAACCTCAAAAACCACATTCAATCGCGATCATTCTGTTCGATGGTGTGATGGCCCTTGATATCACCGGACCAACCGACACGCTAACCGTTGCTAACTATTATTGGCGCAAATCCCACGGCTTTACCGGAAAGGAAACTTTCTATGACTTCCAGTTTATTGGGGTTGGGAAAACCATTATTACTGCGCTCTCTGGCTTAAAACTGGTAGCCGATCATACGATCCAGAATACCGGGCCCGGCACATTTGATGCGGTTCTGGTGCCCGGCGGCAACGGTGTTTTCAAAGCCAGTGAAAACAGGGACCTTATCGACTGGGTCGCTGCTGCCCACAACACTAATAAACGCACTGTTTCTGTCTGTTCCGGCTCTCTTTTACTTGCAGAAGCAGGCATTCTTGATGGCCACACCTGCTGCACCCACTGGACGCTTAGCAAAGCGCTGGCGAAGCAATATCCGAACCTTATGGTAGACCCGGAATCGCTTTATCTGGCCGACGGCAAGATCGTCACTTCAGCGGGTATTACGTCAGGCATTGATATGGCCCTCGCGCTTGTTGAAGCAGACATGGGCCGAGGTATCGCGCTCAATGTCGCGCGGCACCTGGTTGTGCACCTCAAGCGCCCTGGCAATCAAAGCCAGTTCAGTTGGCCGCTCAAGGCTCAGGCAGCAAGCAGCAGCGAGCCAATCGGCCGTGCCGTACGCTGGGTTCTGGAGAATATCAGCGGCCCAATTCCAGTGGAACGCCTTGCTGAACAATCGGGCATGAGCCTGCGCAGTTTCAGCCGCCATTTCCGCAGCAAAATTGGGGATACACCCGCAAAATTTATTGAGCAGGCACGCCTGGAGAATGCGCGTCTGCTTTTAGAGGAGAACCCTGGCACCACGCTGGCAAACGCAGCTATTGCCTCCGGGTTTTCTTCGTCAGAGCACCTGAGCAGAGCCTTTATGCGCCGTTTTGGCATTCACCCAACCAGCTACCGCAAGACCTTCAAACTCTCTTGATCAAACCCGACGACCGACAGTGAAAGATAAAATAATGAAAATCGCAATCCTCTTATACCCTGGCTTTACCTCGCTTGATGCTATCGGCCCCTACGAGATACTGGCGCATGTACCGGGCGTCGAAATGATGCTGGTCGCCAAAGAAAAAACACTACTGATCGGTGAAATGGACATATTCAAGATCATGCCCAGCCATGATTTCAGCGAAGTGGACACCGCCGATATCCTTGTGATTCCAGGCGGACCGGGAGACGTTACCGCAGCGACGGATCCCGCCACAATCGCATGGGTCCGAAAGATCCATGCCACTAGCCAGTATACGACCTCGGTTTGCACTGGTGCTTTGGTGCTTGCAAAAGCAGGGATTCTTGAAGGGAAAAACGCCACCACTCACTGGGCTGCTGCAGAAGTCCTTGAAGCGCTCGGTGTGTCCTACAAAGCAGAACGCTGGGTGGAAGATGGCAACGTCATTACAGCGGCTGGTGTATCCGCCGGCATCGACATGGCTTTGTATCTTCTCGGCAAATTGATGGGGCCAGCAATTGCTAAATCGATGCAGCTTGGCATCGAGTATGACCCACACCCCCCTTACAACGCCGGGTCGGTGGCAAAAGCAGACCCTGAAATCCACAGTATGTTAACCGCAACGCTCCAAGCAACCATGCGGGACCGCTATAGCAGCCTTATACAGTGATCAAAAGTACCCCTCAGCCTCCAAAAGACATCCCGCGGGAGACCAACTCATATCAGGTATGAGCATCAGCCAAAGCCCCGATTAGTGCCTCAGCTTCAGGCGACAACCAATTTCGCCCGGACGATGCTGTCGCCCGCACCTGCCCTGCAGGGTCTACAATCAACGTAATAGGGCCTCTCCCGGTAAATCTCAAATCTGGGTCCACCGATATGCGGCTCAAGAAATTGCGCGTATAATCCTGGTAGGCCGTCAAATTTTCCAAACCCTTTCGGTCCATATAGCGACGGACATGCGCATTAGGTTTTAAATCCAGATTTATAGCAATTACCTCAAGGGTGTTTTTACCGTAATGCTCCTGCGCTTTTGCCAATTGCTGCATATGCATTTTGCACCGCAGGCAACCTTCCCGCCAAAGCGTTACCAGCAGCACTTTGCCTTTTTTCTCCGACAGACGTTCCAAGCGTTTCCCATTTGCATCAAACGACGTACTGAGCAAAGTATCATGGATATTTACATTGCCCTTAATGACGTAAAGGTGCTCCAACTCTCCTGTGAAATATTTATCAATTCCATCAGCATCAGCAGAGGTGCTTGCGCTGACAAAAAACAGCGACAGCAAAGCAATGGCAAAAGGCCCTAAAGGTAACGCCGACATAATCAATCCCCATATTTGATTGCAACTTTAAGCTGGTCAAGGAAGTATTACTATATAACAAAACCCCCTCAAAAGCACGCTTTTATACTCGAATCAAAGCAGCCTTTCCTTAAGTGCTTTGAAAAGCGCAACGGACTCTGGTTTATCCCACCCAAGCGGCCCTACATAAATGGCCCGCACTATGGCATCACTGTCAATAATGAAACTTGTCGGCAGCTTGCCTTCCGCCATCTTGATCGCGATGGCCATCGTTGGCTCCGCGTATAAGGCCAACCCCTCAACGCCCCATTCCCTGAGCGTTTCGCGCGCACCAGCGATGCTCGAACGGTCTACATTGATCGCCACAACTTCAAAACGATCATCACCAAGTTCGCGTTGCAGCGCTGCCAATTCCTGCATCTCGGCTCGGCAGGGTGCACACCATGGTGCCCAGAGGTTTACCAAAAGAGTTTTACCCTTCATTTCATCGAGCGCTACAGGCGACCCATCCTCGCGCATAATCACAAAAGGCGCGACAGGCTCCAGGCTTTCAGGCAAGGTCAACTTGGCCATTTCACCTTTTAAATAAGAATTTATGGCATGATCTGGCGTTGCCGGGCTGATAAACAGCCGATAAGCTGCGACGCCCAACAACAGGACGATAATGGCAGGTATAATATAGGCCTTTTTGGCCATACCAATCTCCGGATGGAACTGACAATGAGTAGCGATCAAAATAGAGAGGCAGACGCCAAAGGCAAGCAGGCAGGTGATCAAAAATCCGCGATGCTGCAAAATGATGCGCCAGTGAAGCATGATGCTGGTAATGGCCAGAGCATGTGGGGCGGTCGATTTGGCGGCGGCCCGTCTGCAATCATGCAGGAAATCAACGCCTCTATTGATTTTGATAAGCGCCTCTACAAAGAAGATATCGTCGGCTCCAAGGCCCATTCTGAAATGCTCGCTGCGAATGGTATTATCAGTGCTGCTGACAAAGACGCCATCCACAGCGGGCTTGACCGGGTTCAGGCAGAGATTGAAGCGGGTGAAATGGTCTACGACCCGGCGCTCGAAGATATCCACATGCACGTGGAAAGCCGCCTGCGCGAACTGGCTGGGGACGCTGGGGCACGCCTTCACACAGGCCGGTCAAGAAACGACCAGGTGGCTACCGATTTCAGGCTTTGGTGCCGCGCTGCCGTTGATCAGTTATACGCCGCCTACGGCGCTTTACTTACAGAGATTATTGAACAAGCTGACAAATTCGCAGACGCAGTTATGCCGGGCTTCACCCATCTGCAAACAGCGCAGCCAGTGACCTTGGGCCACCATCTCATGGCCTACTATGAAATGTTTTCACGAGACCGCGGCCGCCTTGCAGATTGTCGCAAGCGCCTGAACGAAAATCCCTTGGGTGCCGCAGCGCTGGCGGGCACAAGCTTCCCGATAGACCGGCACCAAACGTCTGCCGTGCTTGGCTTCGATCGTCCGATGGCCAACTCTTTGGATGCTGTTTCCGCACGCGACTTTGCGATCGAGCTCTTGAGCACACTTTCGATTGGCGCGGTGCACCTGTCGCGCCTCGCGGATGAAATTGTCCTCTGGGCCACTTCAGCCTTCAAGTTCCTCAAGTTGTCCGACGGCTTTTCAACCGGCTCCTCTATCATGCCGCAAAAACGCAACCCAGATGCCGCCGAGCTGGTGCGTGCCAAAGTTGGCCGTATCATGGGTGCCCAGAACGGGTTGATGATGGTGATGAAGGGCCTGCCGCTTGCTTACTCCAAAGACATGCAAGAGGATAAAGAACCTGTTTTCAAGGCTGTCGACGATTTTGCCCTTTGCCTTGCGGCCATGACGGGCATGATTGCAGACTTGAAGCCCAACACCGAAGTGATGGCAGCAGCAGCGGGACAAGGCTTTTCAACCGCGACCGACCTGGCCGATTGGCTTGTACGCGTTTTAGGCCTGCCATTCCGGGACGCGCACCATGTGACTGGCGCTGTCGTCAAGGCCGCCGAAGACCGTGCGCTTGACCTGTGGGACCTGCCACTTGGTGTCATGCAAGAAATCGAGCCTAGAATTACAGATGAAATCTATAATGTGCTTTCTGTGGAAGCCTCAGTGAATAGCCGTACGTCTTTTGGTGGCACCGCCCCATCCAACGTAAGAAAGGCTGTACTCGAAGCACGCGAAACCCTCAATGCGGAGAACGAAGAATGAAGAAAATAGCCCTATTTTCCCTGATCCTTATCGCGGCCACAAGCCTTTCCGCATGCGGAAAGAAAGGCAATGTGAACCCACCGCCCAGCCAAAGCAGTAACTAAGTTTCGAGACCAACACCATGGACCACTTTCAATATATTGACGGCCAGCTTCACGCCGAAGGCGTTTCTATCGCCGAGATCGCACATGAGGTCGGCACGCCTTTTTATCTTTATTCTACAGCAACACTTGAACGCCATTTCAAGGTCTTCTCCAATGCCTTTGAAGGTATTGATGCGCTTGTCTGTTACGCGGTGAAGGCCAACAGCAATCAGGCGGTTCTTAAGACCCTCGCCAATCAAGGTGCTGGCGCTGACGTGGTAAGTGAAGGTGAACTTATGCGCGCGCTCAAAGCTGGCATCCCTGCGAACAAGATCGTTTTCGCCGGTGTCGGTAAAACCAAAGGTGAAATTGCAGCCGCACTAAAGGCGGGCATTAAGCAATTTAATATTGAAAGTGAAGCCGAGCTGGAGGCCATCAATGAGGTCGCAGCCAGCCAGGAAATGATTGCTCCTGTTTCGGTTCGAGTGAACCCAGACGTTGACGCGAAAACCCATGCGAAAATCTCGACCGGCAAATCCGAAAATAAATTCGGCATCCCCTGGAACCGCACCAACAGCGTCTATGATCGTATCAATAAGCTGGGGAATGTGCGCGGTGTGGGTGTGGATCTTCATATCGGGTCGCAGCTCACCGAACTTGAGCCTTTCCAGGCGGCATTTGGTAAAGTTGTGGCGCTGGTGCAGCGGCTACGCGCCAAAGGCCATGATATCAGCCACATTGATCTGGGCGGCGGACTGGGTATTCCGTATGAAGCAGACGGAACGGTTCCGCCATCACCCGGCGCTTACGGTGCCATGGTGCGCGGCGTTCTCGGCGATATTGATTGCAGCATTATACTGGAACCCGGACGACTGATCGCGGGCAACGCGGGCATACTTGTTTCTGAAATGCTATACGAGAAAACCAGCGAAACACGGCGCTTTTATATCATCGATGCGGCAATGAACGACCTTCTGCGCCCCGCCATGTATGACGCGCATCATGAAATTATTCCCGTAGCCCAAAAGGCTGGTGATAAAATCTCTGTTGATTTCGCAGGGCCGGTCTGCGAAAGCAGCGACGTATTCGCGAAAAATCGCGAAACAGATAAACTGTCCGCAGGCGATCTGGTTGCCATTAAATCTGCAGGGGCTTACGGCGCTGTGATGGCATCAACCTATAACAGCCGCCCCTTGGTGCCGGAGGTAATGGTCTCGGGAGAGCATTTTGCTGTGGTGCGCAAGCGTCAGTCGCTTGAGGAACTCATTTCCATGGATACTTTGCCCGACTGGTTCTTCGACTGAGAAACTGTGGCCGAGCGACTTTGTTGAAGCGCCTTGCTAACAGCGTCCAAAAGTTGATCCATATTGAAAGGCTTAGTGATCAGTCCTTCAATAAGAAGCGTCAGGTTATGCGCGCGTTGGCGCTCATCTGCAAAACCTGTCATCAAGAGAATTGGTACATGCGGGCGCGTAGCACGCACTTTAAGCGCAAGCGAAATGCCGTCCATCATCGGCATAGCAATGTCACTCAACAGCAAGTCAAAATGATGATTTCCCATCAGGTCAACTGCTTCAGCACCGTCCTTTGCGATCAAAACACTGTGGCCGTGTATCGTTAGCACACGGTTCACAAAATCGCGGACGGATTCTTCGTCTTCTACTACGAGTATCCGTGCCACAAGGCTTCCTTCCCACCGGATGGACCAGTGAAAATATCTCTACATCCTGCATAAATGCAGTGCACAAAAGCCTATGCAAAGACTGTTCCATCCCAGACGCTTCTGCGTCTTTGCACTCAATACCAATAAAAAGTTAACTATATTAGCTAACTTCAAGTTGAATTTGTCAAGGAAGACCCGGCTTTTTCGGGGGGAAATACGCCTATTTTCTTGGAAACTGCCTAAATTTACACAAACTTCAGAATCACTAGTTGAGAAATACCGAATTAAGTTGCATATCTATTCTTGCTCGTCCCGGCCATCACGAGCCGATTTACTGCCTTCTATGACATTAACTTCGGCCGTATAAGCACCAGCAGGCACAGGTGTTCGGAATTCTTCAAAGTGGAGCTTGCCGCCTTTTCGAATAATAAGGCCCGCCGGATTAAAGATCCAACTATCCAGCACATTGCCCGTGCGATCTTTAATAGTAGCCTGAACCTGCGGTACATTAGCACCCGTTTTACCCGCGTTTTCCACATACCCCCGCAACATCAGCCCTTGCCTGCCAGAACGTGTTTCCAATGACAGCCCTCCGGGGTCCAGCAGAAGGGCGCGAACATATACTTCAGCATGCGCAGGAGATGCTGTTAGGGTTTCCCCTTCTTCTGGTCGAAACCGTTCTTTGTCGGCGGCTCCCTCAAACAAACCGTAAATACGGGCAGATGTACCGGGGAAATAATGGCGCATGTTTTCCTGTTCGAAGACAAACACATAAAATACAGCCACCCAAAAAACTACAATCCCGGCCAGCACAACTGTATAAAGCTTGCGTTGACGGCCTACCGCCTCGCGCTCGCTCAGGCGGCGTTGGTCGGCCCGGCGGCGGGCAAGATAGTCATCTTCATCATAATCTTCGTCATCGTCTTCATCATAGTCTTCATCATAGTCTTCAGGGCTGTCGGCATCGGTGTCATCATCATCAAAACCGCTGTCAAAATCAGTGCCAAAGTCAGTACCCAACTTTTCCTTCAGCGCTGCTGATAAACCGAAGTCATTACTGGCGGCAGCTTCCTCATCCAACCCACCAGCGGGGCCCACACCGCCTCCGAGGCCTTCATCATACATATCATCGTCTTGCGACTTGGGCGCTGTGTCATCATCAAAGGCACCGCGCACAGACTGCCTGAGCGCCGCAGCGTCAGCCGCCGCTTGGTCATCCAGCTTGCCATCAAAGGCAACAGGTGCTGGTTCAGGCCTTCTTTGCGGCGCTTGATGCACAGGAGCAGACACAGGCCCGGAAGCGGAAACAGGCCCGGAAGCGGGAACTGGCGAGGGTCGCGGAGCCGGAGCGGGCTTGCGCATAATGTCCGTCGGGGTTGCGAACCAACTGTTTTTGCATTTGGCGCATCGTACGGTACGGCCACCTGCCGGGATGGCACCATCGGGAACTTTGAATTTTGCGTCGCACGACGGACAAACAAGAATCATAAATCAGCCTAAACAACTAGTTGGCATTTAGAAACTATCGAGGCTCAACTATATTTACTATCCAAGTCTATATGATTACACACAAAAAATACAAGCGCACACTTGCCAGCACAGGCAAAATACAGTGATCTGACGCTGGACGCCGCACTTGGCATATGTAATTCTGCGGCCTGATCTGGGTGAGGACATTTATGATTTCGTTCGAAAATGTTGGCATGCGCTATGGGATGGGCAATGAGATACTAACTGATGTCAGTTTTTCTCTTGAGCGCAGCAGTTTTCATTTTCTTGTAGGGCCGTCAGGCGCGGGCAAGACAACACTATTGAAGCTATTGTACCTGGCTCACAGGCCGTCCCGCGGGCTTGTTAATTTTTTCGGCAAAGACCTTGCGACACTGGAGCGCAGCGCACTACCGCGCATCCGGCGACGCATCGGCGTGGTTTTCCAGGACTTTCGTCTTTTTGAACATTTGACAGCCTTTGAAAATGTCGCGCTGCCGCTCAGGCTGCAGGGCGCAAAAAAAGCCCAGGTCGCAGACCATGTGGAAGAACTTCTAAGTTGGGTCGGCCTTGATGACCGAATGCACGCGCGCCCTGCCACTCTTTCTGGCGGTGAAAAGCAGCGCGTTGCAATTGCCCGTGCTATTATCAACAAACCCGACCTGTTGGTTGCCGATGAGCCCACCGGCAATGTGGACGCTGAGATGTCCAAGCGCCTGATGCATCTGTTTGTAGCACTTAACCGCGAAGGCACGACAACCGTTGTGGCTACCCACGATGAAAATCTGGTACGTTCTGTGGGCGCGCCTATTCTTCGCCTTGAAAAAGGCCATATCGAGTTGCAGCCTGGCGGCAAACCGATAGATCCAGGGGTATAGCCATGTGGGGCCGCACCTTACAATTCCTGCCAACAAAGAGCCTGCGTGAAGGCCTGCTGCCTTGGGTGATCGGGGTGATGCTTTTCCTGTGCACACTGTCGCTTACGGGTGCCGTTGCCATTGGCAAAGGCCTTGCAAGCTGGTCAGCGGGGCTTACCTCTAATTTCTCCGTCCAAATCGTCGTCAAGGACCCGGCTGAGCGGTCGGTACAAACCGAAGCCGCCATACGCTTATTGAACGCAACACCGGGCATCGCCAGCACCGCTGTGCTCGCGGAGGCAGATGTGCTTGCCCTTTTGTCGCCTTGGCTTGGCGACATGCCTATCAACAGTGATCTGCCTATACCAACCCTTATTGAAGTGAAGCTTGACGGTCGTTCAACTGTCAACACGACAGCACTTGCTGAGCGCCTGCGGGCAACGGCACCTGGCGCACAGCTTGATGATCACCAGGCCTGGATGACACAGATTCTTGAACTTGCAGGCGTAGTGCAATTGCTACTCGCGGGTGTGGTGCTTATGATTGTGCTATCGACAGTCGCCATCGTGATTTTCGGCTGCCGCGCTGGCCTTGCCACGCATCACGAAAGTATCGAGATCATGCATTTGATGGGGGCCGAGGACAAAACCATCTCGAAGGCCTTTGATGTGCGCTATTTGGGGCACGGGCTGAAGGGTGGCCTTGTGGGCGTTTTACTGGCAGGCGGTGTGCTGTGGCTTTTGGCAGACCTGGCGCAAGAGATGGGGCAAGGCCTGATCAGCGCCAGCATGCCTGACGCATCCAACCTGCTGTGGCTGGCCCTTCTGCCGCTTTCCGCGTCTTTACTCACGATGCTAACTGCACGCATTACTGTGCGCAAAGCGCTTCTAGAAATGATGTAGGCGGCGGACGTGGCAAAAAAGCATACAGGCTTGATCAAAGGGGTACTGAAGCTCCCGCTGTATCTGTTTACCGCCTGGGTTCTCGGCTTTCTGTTGTTTTGGGTGCGCCTTCCGACCCCGTATGAAAATGACAATCTTACCGCGGATGCCGTAGTGGTGCTCACAGGCAGTGCTGGCCGCCTTGAGGAAGGTGTCCGCCTTCTCAGGGAAAAACGGGCAGGCAAGATGTTGGTTTCGGGGGTGCACAAAGATGTGCTGCCGCACGAACTGAGCGCGCTCACTGGCAGCGAGCAAACGTTGTTTGATTGCTGTATCACCCTTGACAGGGCCGCGTCCAATACGCTTGAAAATGCGGTTGAAACCGCCAAATGGACGTCTAGCAACGGCTATACAAGCCTAATTCTGGTGACCGCGGATTATCATATCCAGCGTAGCGTCGTCCTCTTCAGAAAATCAATGCCGGAAACAGCAATTATACCCTTCCCGGTTAAATCGAAAATGCCACTCTTCAAATTGGCGAAAGAATATAATAAGTACCTCGCTACGCTCATTTTGGAGCTTGTAGGCTACTAGCCCTGTAAGGATTACGTTTTGATCAACCAGCTTAAATATGTAGTCGCCGTTATGTTTGTCGCGATCCTGGTTTATAGCGGCCTATGGTACACAGCCGCGTTTGAAGCCGAAAAACAAGTCGCTGCCAAATTCAGCGACTGGCGGGATCAGGGCTTGCATGTCGAACACGGCAAAATAGAACATGGCGGGTTTCCTTACCGCATTACTGTGACAGTCAAAAATTTTGACTTTGCCACACGCAGCAAGGGGCTTGAGCTTGCGGCAAAGGAATTCACCCTTATCAGCCATCTCTGGACACCGAACCACTGGATTACCGAAGCGCACAACGTAACGGGTAGTTTGGCAGGCCGCTCTACCAGTTTCAAAGACGGTTTCCTTCAGGGCAGCTATAAAGTGCATAGCAACGGCAAGGCCATGATTGTGCTGAATTCAGGTACGGTGGATGATTTTGAATTGACGCGGCTGGTGGGGCAAACGCCCCCCAAGCTTACCGCGTGGCAACTGGCATTTATGCTGGACGATCCCACTAAAGAAAAAAGCGAAAGCGGCTTGTACGGCGCGCGCAGCCTAAGCTTCAAAGTTAGCGGCAAGACGGCTGACCAACAGTTGGAAATCACGGGGGGCATTTCTGGCCCGGTGATAAAAGACTTCCGCAAGGATGTGCTCGCCAACTGGCGCGACGAAGGGGGGCTGATTGAGCTGGACGCAATTGACTATATGGTTCCGGGTGGGCGAATCAAAGGCAGTTCAAGCTTCACACTTGACGAACGCTTCCGTCCGCTTGGCAGCGCCAGTCTGGTTAGAAGTGGTAGCGCTGGCTTGTCTGGCCTGATTGAAGGCTTTGGGCTCAATGTGCAGGTTTCCCCTAACAAAAATGGCCCCGCAAGCCTGATGCTGCAAAACGGCCAGCTCAGCCTGAACGGCGAACAGATCGCCACACTGAAACCAGTTATCAATTAATCTTCGTGGTGGCGGCCAAAGTCGGCGACGGCTTCATCCTGGCCAGCGTCGACAATACGGCGGCGAATACCGCGTGTGCGTGCGAACAGTTCAAACAGCGCATCACCATCTCCCCAGCGGATCGCGCGCTGCAGTGCCGTCAGGTCCTCGCTGAAGCGCCCAAGCATCTCAAGAACTGCATCCTTATTGTTAAGAAACACATCCCGCCACATGGTTGGATCAGAGGCAGCGATACGCGTGAAATCCCGGAAACCACCCGCTGAATATTTGATCACTTCAGAACGCGTCACTTCTTCAAGATCAGACGCTGTGCCCACAATATTATAGGCAATCAGGTGCGGCACATGGGACGTGATCGCCAGGACAAGATCATGGTGCTCAGGCGTCATAATTTCCACGCGGCTGCCTAGCTTTGTCCAGAAAGCACTCAGCGCACCCAGCTTACTCTGGTCGGCATCCTTATTTTGGTCGGCATCCTCAAGCGGCGTGAGAATAACCCAGCGATCATCAAACAGGCTCGCAAAGCCAGCATCAGGGCCTGACTGTTCGGTCCCTGCAACCGGGTGCCCTGGGATCAGGTGTACATTGTCAGGCAGTACAGGCAAAAGGGCCTTCACGACACTCGCTTTCACCGAGCCCACATCGCTGATAATCGCCCCCGCCTTCAGGCCGGACGCCATAGCTGCACCAACCGCCGCCATCGCCCCAACAGGTACGGCAAGGATAATCAAATCAGCATCGACAACAGCCTCTGCCACGCTGCTAATGTAGGTGTCAGCCAGGCCAAGGCCCTTCGCTTCTGCAAGCACCGCTTCCTGCGCATCCGCAAGCACCAAAACATCAGCCGCATGTGCGCGGCGCACCGCGCGCGCAATCGAGGAGCCAATCAGACCAGCCCCGATAATTGTGATGCGCCCAAACACTCCTGCAGCCTCGCTCATGGCATAACCCTTATTTCTCCAGAAACTCAGTGATCAACGCCACAACACTGCGGTTCTGCTCTTCGGTCCCGATCGAGATACGCAGATGATTTGGCAGCGACGCCAATGCACGCACCAAATAGCCCCGCGCTGTCAGAAAGTCATTGCACGCAAGCGCACAGCGGTTGCCTTCCGGGAAAGCCACCAGCACAAAATTAGTCTGGCTCTCAACAGCGTCCAAATCCAGAGCACGCAGTTTAGCCGTCAGCCAATCCCGCCATTTGGTGTTGAAATCCACTGAAGCCTGAAGGTGTGCCTGATCTTTCACTGCCTCAATCGCAGCCGGGTGCCCCGGCACACACACATTAAACGGCATGCGCACACGGTTGATCACGTCAATGATGCCCGGCGCACCGTAAGCCCAACCTACGCGCAGCCCGGCCAGTGCATACATTTTAGAGAATGTACGTGTCATGATTACATTATCGGCACGCTCAACAAGGCTGGCACCCGCGCTGTAATCTTCTGCTATCACGCATTCTGCATAGGCAGCATCCAATACCAGCACCACATGCTCAGGAAGCGCCGCGTGCAAACGCTCAATCTCCGACCAGGTATTATACGCCCCTGTCGGGTTATTGGGATTATCAATAAAGATCAGCTTGGTATCTTCAGTAACAGCCTCAAGAATACCGTCGATATCCGCCGCCCAATTTTTATTGGGAACAGCAACACCAATAGCACCAACAGCGGCTGTCTGTACCGGATAAACCATAAACCCATACTGGCTGTAGATCACCTCATCGCCTGGCCCGGCGAACGTATGAATTAAAAGCGTCAGCAATTCATCGGAACCTGCGCCGCAAATGATTTTTTCAGCCTCCAGCCCGTGAATTTCAGCAATTGCGTCCCTAAGGTCGTTTGAATTTGCATCCGGATAACGCATCAATTTGTCAGCCGTTGCACGGAATGCCTCAAGAGCAATTGGGCTTGCGCCGTAAACAGACTCGTTTGAGGAAAGCTTCACTGGCTCAGCAATGCCTTCAACAGTGGAGCGCCCTGGCACATAAGGGGCCATTTCCATGATCCAGTCGTGGGCTTTGGGCGAGGTCATTATTTTCTCCAAGAATTCAGGATAACGGGGCTTTATAGAGCCTGATTTCAAGCCAATATCTGGCGCCTAGAACTAGACGCATGCAAAGCTAAAGGCAAAGGAAAGTTTTTACGCCGTTGACAATAGCTGAGCTTGCGGGTTTTCTGAGCGCCAACAGGATATACGGAGCCCACAAGTGCGCGGAAAAGAAGGCCATACAGCGACTCTCTTCAAAAAAGATTCGCTAACGCTCGATAGCGGCGCGACGCTGTCGCCCGTCAATGTGGGCTACGAGACTTACGGCACGCTGAATACAGGTCGCACCAATGCCGTATTGATTTGCCACGCGCTAACGGGGGATCAGTATGTAGCCTCCACCCACCCGATTACCGGCAAGCCCGGTTGGTGGGAACGCATCGTCGGGCCGGGCAAACTTTTGGATACTGATAAATATTTTGTGGTTTGCTCCAATGTGCTGGGCAGTTGCCTTGGCACCACAGGACCATGGGAGATTAACGAGGTCACAGGCCAGCCTTGGGGCCTTGATTTCCCGGTGATCACTATCCGGGACATGGTGAAAGTACAGGCGGCACTTTTGGATTTTCTGGGTGTAGGAAGCCTGATGGCTGTCATCGGTGGTTCAATGGGCGGCATGCAAACCCTTGAGTGGCTTACCACTTACCCGGAGCGGCTGCACAGCGCTGTTGTACTGGCATCTGCGGCACGCCACACAGCGCAAAATATCGCATTCCATGAGGTTGGCCGCCAAGCTGTAATGGCTGACCCCAACTGGCACGGCGGCACTTATTACAACGAGGACAGCAAACCCGACAAAGGACTGGCGGTTGCGCGCATGACAGCGCATATCACCTACCTGTCAGAGGATGCGCTAACCAAAAAATTTGGCCGTAACCTGCAAGCACGCGATGCAGTGACCTTTGGTTTTGATGCGGACTTTCAAGTTGAAAGCTACCTGCGCTACCAAGGCTCGGCTTTTGTCGACCGATTTGACGCCAACAGCTATTTATATATCACCCGCGCGATGGATTATCTGGATATTGCACGCCGCTATGATGGTCGGCTGGCGGACGCCTTCAAGGCTGCAGCCCATGTGCGCTGCTGCGTGATCAGCTTCTCGTCCGATTGGCTCTATCCGACACTTGAAAATAAAACCATCGCCCACGCCATGAACGCTGCAGGTGTGCCCGTAAGCTTCGCCGAGATTGACAGCCCGCACGGCCATGACGCTTTCCTTCTGGACGAGCCCGAAATGGACCAGATGCTGGATGGCTTCATTGCCGCTGCCGCCAAATCACGGGGACTACCATCATGACCAAAAGCCTTCGGCCTGATCTCCAATTGATTGCAGACCTGATCAAACCCAATTCACGGGTTCTGGACGTGGGCTGCGCAGATGGTGCGCTTTTGAATTACTTGGTGAACAAAAAGCAGGTAGATGGACGCGGCCTTGAACTTAGCCAGCAGGGCGTGAACGCCTGCGTCGCAAAAGGCCTGTTTGTTATTCAAGGCGACGCCGACAACGACCTGCACGAGTACCCGGATAATAGCTTCGATTATGTGGTGCTATCGAAAACGCTGCAAGCTGTGCACCGCCCACGCGATGTGCTGGTGAACCTTCTCAGGATCGGTAAGCGCGCTGTGGTGACGATCCCCAACTTCGGCCAGTGGCGCGTGCGCTTGAGCCTATTACGACGCGGGCGCATGCCAGTAACCAAAGAGCTAGACAAGGCCTGGTACAATACGGACAATATCCACTTTTGTACGATCCATGACTTGTTTGACCTGATCGAAGCCGAAGGCCTGACAGTGAAGGAATTCGTACCGCACACCAAAGCTGGCAAGAAGCTCAGCATGAGCCGCACTCGCGCTAACTGGACAGCAGACCAAGGGCTGTTTCTGCTGGAGAAATAGCATGAACGAGGACATTTTCAGGCATATGGGGCCTGCCCACTTGCTCGCTGAGGTCACTTTTAAATCTACAGAAAGCGGCGGGAGACAAACCGCCGCCTCATCAAATTACCGACCTCACCATCTGGTTAAAGACGATTACCTTACTAGCGGCTTTCACCAGTATTTGGACAAAGAAAGCGTCAATCCAGGAGAAACAGCCACTGCAAATATTTAGCTGATCACACCAGAATTTCATCCAAACACAATGTGGCCGGGGAAAGAGTTTCCTATTCAGGAAGGCTCGCGTGCCGTGAGAATTGTGAAAGTGCTTAAAGTCTACAATCAAATTCTGCTGAGAACCAATTAAAGCGACGGTAATTCGCGTGTCACCACCACACCGTCGGCGTCGGCGATAATCCAGTCGCCGGGATGAATTGTGACACCGCTAATCGCGAGCTCCACATCCTGTTCGCCGCCGTCCTTCTGATTCGGTCGCCTTGGACTGCTGCCAATCGCCTTGATCCCGATGTCTTCATGGCAAAGCTCGTGCCGGTCACGCACACGACCATAAATCACAACGCCTGCCCAGCCATTTTTGGCAGCGTCAGCAGCTAAATTTCCGCCCAGCAAGGCCGCGCGGTCACTGGCACCACCGTCAACCACCAAAACACGTCCCTCGCCGGGTGTCGCCAGCAGGGCCTTGGGCTTCGAATTATCATCAAGTGTCCTGACGGTTACGGCAGGGCCTGCGAAATCCACGCGCCCACCGTAATCCGTGAAATCCACAGCGAGGATTGCCGCTGCACTGCCAACGGCGTCGCAGACGTCAGCCGTCGCCAGCTTTGGCGTCGGCAAATTCCTCACTGGAAATCCCTTTTCATCAGTCAGATTGTTTGTGGATGATTGGCACAAGCATATCGCCCCAAGCACCTTCTTCGTCATGGTAGCGGGAGGCACGCATAAGTTCGACGGTTACGCCTTTGCTAACCGCGCTGATAACGGCGTCATTCAACCGATGCAAAGCATTTGCTACCTGCCGGATCGCCATTTCCTGGCTTTCTTCCATGGATGACTTGTTCGGTCCGTCACTCATTTTTATGCTCTCCGCTCAATGAAAGTGAATAATTTTATAACCCAAACGTTAGAGTTTACGCAATAATAATACAAGAGCAATATCGCCGCCCTATGCTGTTTTTTTTGCCATAACAGGGTGAATATTCTATTAAGAAAACTACCGCTCTCCAATAAAAACAAAGCTAGTTTTCGTGTTGATATTTCAAGGATTTATCTTCAAGAAAATCGAATGACAGCCCACTGACACTAGGGAGACCGCGTCAGTACAGGCACTGCGGGCACTTTTGCCGTTCCTTTTGGAATTGCCCCGTAAACCTGCTTGCGCGCCGACACAATAATCACGCCGCCCAAGGTGCGCCCCATAGCACCGATCAGTTTCTCGCTGGCACGCATCAGTTTAGTTGCCCCAGGCCAAGTGAAAGGGGGCTGCATCAGCACGGTATCCCAGGCATCCGGTGCCAACATCTGCTCTGACATAAGGCCAAAGAGCTGGCTTTTGGTATACGGACGGCCATGCCCAAAGGGTGTTGCTTCGGCGGCTGACCATGTCCTTAGGCGATTGGGAGCCAGCACCACCACCTGACCACCCGGTGCCAAAACCCGCCATGCCTCCCTCAGAAGATTCGCGGGCCGGTTTGCATGCTCAAGCGCATGAGTTAACAAGAGGCGCTCAATAGACGAATCCGCCAGCGGCAGATGATAGGGATCCACCAGCGTCGTGCGGCTATCGTTAATCGACGGCCAATGACAAACGCCCTGCTTCGCAGGCATGAAAGCCAGATAACATGCGCTTGAGCCCTCTTTCTCTTCGTTCCTCAGGTGGTCCAGGTACGGCAGAGAATACCCCAGCCCTACGGTGATGGCACCCGGCTGCAGCGGGAAATATTTCTGCACGCGTTCCGCAATCAGTTCCGCGGCCTGCTCCCCAAGCAGGCTCTGGTAAAAGCGGTGTATAGTCAATACATCAGGTTGCACTATTTAGCCTCCAACCATTCACACAGCGGCTCCCAAAGCCCGGCTTCCGCACGATCACCAACAACCATCCCGATATGGCCCGACGGCGGTGCGTGCGATGTGCCGTCTTTAAGCCGCGTGAGCATGGCAAAAGCACTTTCCTGTGGCACCAAACGGTCGCCCTCGGGCGCTGCGATCCAGACCGGGCAATCGATGTCCGCAAGCCGCACTGGTTCGCCCGCCACGGTCCAGCGTTCTTCCATAGTGTCGTTATCCACATACCAACCTTTAAGGCACTGCTCAGCCACTTTACGTGCGAGCGGAGCACCGTTATTGGCCCACACTTCCATTGCAGAGAAAAAGTCAGCCTGCTCGCCCTGATATTTGCCAGCAGCGTAGCTCCTAAATTTGCGGTCGTTAAGGGTTGGATCAACGCTCGCAAAAAATGTTTGCAGCATATCGACGCCAATGGTGCCAACACCGGGAACATTCTTCATATGTTTGATCATGGCGGGCACAAATTTGCGGCCCGCATGCGGATGTTCGGTCGCAAAATCCCAAGGTGCCGCAAGCAGTGCCAACTTTGAAACCTGCTCTGATGTGCGTGCTGCAAGCGCCGTCGATAACGTTCCCCCCATACAGTAGCCAATCACCGGGACTCGGCCTCCCGCAGTTTCGGTCAAGAAATCAAGGACCGGCATCAGACGCTTACAGATATAATCATCAAGCCCAAAGTGAATTTCCTCCTCACCCGGCTCACCCCATTTCACCAGATAAGGCCGATAGCCCTGCATCTTCAGGTAAGCCGCCAAACTACGCCCCGGCATCAGATCCAATATATAATGCGGGTTGATCAGGCTGGGGACCATCAGGATCGGTGCACCCGCCCCGCCAAAATCCTGCACCTGTACACCGCCCAGTTCCATGCACACGTGTGCCTCACTCGGCCGACGATCATAGTCCCGTGACAGATACTCATTAATGCCGCTTAGAAAAGTCTCCTTACGGGCATTGGCTTTTTCACGCACTATTTGGTCGAATCTGTCGTGGCCACCCGAATGCGCAAGCCTGGTTCGCAGCAACACTGCAACATCAGCAATATCCTTGTGCCAATGCCCGGCCTCAAGGGCGGCACCAGCCGATTCCCCTGCCGCACCCCAAATCACCTGACTATTGGAAAAATGCAGAGACAAGGGCCTCGGGCCTTTGATGAAACCATCAGCCATCCACCGCCGCCCCGTCTTCCTTCGGTGATACAAGAGCGAGCAGATCCTCAAGCGGCAGCAACTCCCTGTCTACCGACCACAAGCGGATGTTTTCCTGCCACAAATCCAGGAAGTCTTCTGCCAATTTTTCGAGTTCGTCGGTTTTGGTCATAGGGGGAGTATAGTTGCCCTGCGTCGAAGCAAAACCATATTCTTTTTGTGCAGTTGCACAATTTATCTTGCGGCAGCGCACCAAATACCATTTAATCGCCTGCTATTCAGTGTTTTGAGCAGCTTTGGCTTTTTGCCGCGCAGCACAAAAAGGGCGCAAGAGGGACTAATATGGCGCGGAAAAAGCGGGCACCGGGCGAACCGATCACTATCAAGAAATATGCGAACCGACGTCTTTATAACACCGAGACCTCTAGCTATGTGACACTTGACCATTTAGCCGCCATGATCCGCAATGGCGACGATTTTGTGGTGCATGACGCCAAAACAAATGAAGACCTCACGCGCTCAGTGCTGACACAGATCATTTTCGAAAAAGAAACGCGCGACGACAATATGTTGCCGATCGCCTTCCTAAGGCAGTTGATCAAATTCTACGGCGACAGCATGCAAGCGATGGTGCCTTCCTACCTCGCCAGCACCATGGATGTACTCAACCGCCACAAAGAACAGATCCGAACTGCCTTCGGTGGTACTGATAACGGAAATTTTATGCCATTGTTTGAAGAAATGACCCGCCAAAATATGGCATTCTTCGAACAGACGATGCAGATGTTTGCACAAAACGCCGCCGCACGCACAGATACAGACACAAGCGAAGCCGGTAACGGCGACGATAAAAAGATCGAAGACTTGCAAGCAGAACTTGCTGCACTGAAAAAAAAGGTCGACTCGCTTTCTAACTAAGGCGATTGGGCCTTCGTTAGACTTATAAGCCTCCACTAATGGGGCACGCGAGGAATTGGCCCAATGCCGGTTATTTTGTTTGCAATTTTTATCGACCTCTTGGGCTTTGGCATCATTGTCCCAATCTTACCCTTCCTCACCGAAGAGTTCGGCGGCGACGCGCTTACAGGCACGGCACTGATTTCCATTTATAGCTTGTTTGCTTTCATGATGGGGCCAGTATGGGGCCGCTTTTCAGATAAATTTGGTCGGCGGCCTGCGCTCGCAGGGACGTTCCTGGGTGCTTCGATATCTTACGTGGTGCTGGGCCTTGCGGACACGCTGTTGTTATTGTTCATAGCACGCGCCCTGTCCGGTGCCATGGCCGGCAATGTGGGGATCGCGATTGCGGCCATCGCCGATGTCACCACGGAAGAAAACCGGGGTAAAGCGATGGCAAAAGTTGGTGCTGCATTCGGGCTTGGTTTTGCCTTCGGCCCCGGCATTGGCGGTATACTAAGCGGTATCGACGGCGACAGCGAAGTCGGTATTTTGGCGGCAGGTTTAACAGCGGCAGCCCTGTCTTTTACCGCGATGACCCTTGCCGCTTTCTTCATGCCCGAAACCAGCCCCGGTAAATTAACCGACAAAGACACGGAAGAAAAACTACCGCACTGGACAAAGGTAATCCGGCAACCGGGCCAGTTGATGCTGTTTGCCATGTTCATTGTTACCGCGGTTGCGCAAAGCGTTAGTTTCGCCATCACGCCCTGGTGGGCAAAAGAGGTGCTTGACTGGGATGCCATGCAGGTTGGATATCTGCTTATGGCCTCAGGCGTGGCGGTGTTTTTCCTGCAAATGTTTGCCGTAGGCCCGTTATTCAAACATTTTGGCGAAGTGAAATCTTTAATGCTGGGTGTTGGCCTAAACCTGCTCGGTTGTTTTTGCATCGTTTTTTGCGAACCAAGCGCCGCTATTGCCATCATCAGTTTCCCATTAATCATGGGTGGTCTGACACTCTCTTTCCCAGCGCTCAACAGCTTGGTTTCACGGCGAACCAGCAAAAACCTGCAGGGAACAGCGCTTGGCATGTCAAACGGCTTTTCGGCGCTTGGGCGCGTCGCAGGCCCGATTGCCGCGGGCACTATTTTCAGCACCAGCACCAATGCGCCTTTCCTGATTGTCGCAGGTGCCGCGCTGTTGATGTTAATCTGGAGCACCCGCGAGATCATTCACGGCGAGAAAAAGCAAGAAGCCATCGCCGAGGCCCTTCACTAAGAACATGTCAGCTAGGGGTTATAAAATTCGGTGGTACACGCGCGGCTTTCAACTTTAAACCAGCGTCCATAGTCGCGCGCAGCTTCTTCCATTGCTTCAGAAAAGGCTGCAACAACACCCCGACCTCCGGACGATGACACACCAACCGATTTCCTAAAGGTTGGGTGGCTAAGCAGCCTGCTATCGGACAACCGAACGAGCGAAAACTGCATCGCAACCTCAACTTTGTCTTCGGCGATTGTCTGGCCTGGCACAAACTCCATCGCCCATACTTTTACACCCAATCTGCAACCGGCCTTGATATCCAGCCCACCTTCACTGACCATATTGGCATCGGACACAGACCCAAGTGCAAGCGTTACATAATCCCTTATCAGATCAGGCAGGTGCGCAGACCAAGCCGAACCAGAAAGCACGGTACGCCGGTTATCGTCAAAGCGTACAGAAATGTCGCGCCCGTCCAAACCCTCGATCATGCGCGGGCTATCCACATAAACGACAGGGCCGCTCGGCGTTTCGCTTTTAATGGGGCCTTCGTAGCGCAGCGTGTAAATAGCCGCAGGCGGGCCATCGTCCCCAAAGGAAATCAGGGGGCCGCACGCAGCAACCATCAGAGCACCTGAGGCTGCACAGAAACTCTTCAGTTTTACTTTGAGTGTATGGCTCATTGTTCACCCTCCTTGGCGCTACGCGTCTTGAGGTCGTATTTAGCTTCTTTGGTGCCGAAAATAATTTCAGCCGGATCTTGTTCCAACCGTTTCATTAAACGCGAAAGGCTTTGTGCCGTTGCGCGTAAATCAATAATCATCCGAGAAACTTCCGGCAGACTACCGCCTACAAACTGCGTAATATTATCTTCATTCGCGGCTACAAGGCTGTCGACACGCTTGATCATGGCTGTCGCGGCCTGCATGGTTGCCACGGCTTCATTTACAATACGTTCTCCGTCTTTCTCCAAGAGACTATTTCCAGATTCGGCAAGCTTCGAAATGTTATCTGCTGCCTTGGTGGCCTTAACCAGCACCGCCCGCGCCTCAGCAACAATTGCCTCAATATCATCGGTGCCACGCGCTAGGTTGGCCGAAAGCCGATCCACATTTTTCAGCGTATTGCCCACAGACCGGATATTCTCATCGTCTACAAGTTTCTGGATTTGCACCACCGCCTTAATCACCTGGTTGATCAAATCGGGGGCGCCTTCGTAAACAGCCTGAAACGCTGACGTACCCGCCTGGATCACGGCACGTTCCTGGCCTTCAAGTGCTACAATCTGCGCACCGCCCGGCGGTCCGCCTTTCAATTCGATATAAGCAACCCCTGTCAGGCCCTGGAATTCCAATTTGGCTTCGGCACCGTCGGTGACAGGCACCTCAGCACGCAGGCGTATCCAGACGCGTACCTTTTGCGCGTCATGCGGTGCCAGCGTGATATCCCGCACATCGCCGACAGGTATGCCGGAATAATAGACAATGCTACGCTTATAAAGACCAGATACCGAGCCATCGAAATAAATATCATAATCGATATATTCAGCATCCAGATCCACTTTTGCAATCCAAATGGCAAACGCAACAAGCCCGGCCAAAAAGGCCAATACAAAACTGCCAACGAGAATATGGGAAGCCCGCGTTTCCATGCCTGAGAATTCCTTTCGCCGTACCTTGTTTTAATTCTTGTTAGTCTATACCTGCTGCGCGAGCGCGAGGCCCGCCAAAATATTCCTGCACCCAAGGGTGATCAAATTTCATAACGTCTTTCAAAGGTGCTGCAATCAGCACCTTCTTGTCGCCAATAACCGCCACACGGTCGCATACCCGCACCAGCGTGTCGAGGTCATGTGTTACCAAAAAGACCGTTATTCCCAGGGATTTAGTGAGTTCCCGTATCAAGCCATCAAACGCCGCCGCACCGATCGGGTCAAGTCCGGCTGTCGGCTCATCGAGGAACAATATCTTTGGATCAAGCGCCAGAGCCCGCGCAAGTGCCGCACGTTTACGCATGCCACCAGAAAGATCAGCAGGAAACTTGCAGGCCGCCTCCAGAGGCAAGCCTGCCATCGTGACCTTTGAGCGTGCCAAATCATCCATCAAACCCTGCGACATATGAAAATGTTCCCTGAGCGGCACCTTGATGTTTTGGGCGACAGTCAGCGAACTAAACAAAGCACCATCCTGGAACAACACTCCCCAATCCCGACGCGCCATTTGAATCTCTTCAGGCGACAGCTTGGTCTGATCTTTACCGTTGATTTCAACAACACCTGCTTTTTGCTTTTGCAGGCCAATGATTGTTCTGAGCAAAACTGACTTGCCAGTACCAGAGCCACCAACAACACCAAGGATTTCACCTCGGTAAACATCAAGATCAATGCCATCGTGAACCACATGGTCACCAAAGGCATTCACAATGCCGCGCACTCGGATAACAGCATCTTTTTGCAGTGACCCATCCATACCTACAAATCCACGGCAGTGAAGAAAATGGCAAACATGGCATCCAGCACAATGACGAGGAATATAGACTGTACCACGCTTTTTGTCGTGCGTTCGCCAAGCACATCTGCGCTGGAAGATACTCTAAGCCCCTGATAACAGCCACAGGAGGCAATCACCGCCGCAAAAAACGGGGCTTTGATAATACCCACGGCATAATGATCGAAGCTGATCACATCGCGGAAATAGACCAGAAAATTGGCAGGCGAAATATCGAGCTGCGCCCATGCCATCGTCACGCCGCCCGCAATACCAATAATATCCGCATAAAAAGTAAGGAGCGGCAGGCATATCATCAGCGCCAGCAACCTTGGCAACACCAACACATCCACCGGGTTCATCCCAAGCGTGCGCATAGCATCGACTTCTTCATTGAGCTTCATTGAGCCAATTTGCGCCGTAAAGGCACTGCCTGAACGCCCGGCAACAATGATCGAGGTCAGCAAAACACCCATTTCGCGCAGTTGAGTAATACCCAGTAGGTCAATCACAAAAACGTCGGCACCAAACTTGGCTAACTGGATGGCCCCCTGGTTCACCATCACCGCACCAATCAAAAAGGCGATCAAGCCTACAATACCCATAGCCTTCAGGCCAACAGCCTCCATCTGGTGCACCATCGGCACCAGTCTGATGCGCCCAGGAGCAAGCAGCGTTCCAAACAGCCGCGTAAGCACCAGCCCAAGGAAACTGAGGAGCCGCGCGAACGACGAGACTGCGCGCAAAAAAGCTTCGCCGACCTCAAGGACCGGAGCAATATACCAGGGCAATACCTCCGGTTCTGTTGCCGCTTCCGGAGGACAACAGGAGATAACTTCCAACAACTCTTTATAATCCGACGATATCCCCGTTAGGACCGCCGCGCCCGCATCATCTATTTTGGCCGCAAAACGGCGAATCAGAACAGCGCCGGTTGTGTCCAGCCCGGTGATGCCCGTGCAATCCAGCACAGCGCCTTTGTCAATCGCCTTAATCGTTGCCGCCATCGCATCGTCGATTGCCTGTGCGTTTTCGATGGTCCAGCGACCAAGAAAGCGCACAAGGGAGCTCGGCGCACCCTCCTCGACACATATAAAATCGGTATGATAGACGACTTCAGCCATAGCTGATGTAGTTCCCCAGATGCCTGATGTTACGCTCCCGACACAGCTTCAAAGAAAGCCTCAGGCCTTTGCGCAACAAGCGAAATTTCTATTTCACAGCCTTGCCGAGTTTGACTTCAAAAACAAGCCCATAAAAAGTGCAAATTTAACACGCGCTACTGACTGCGCCCAGCAGCCAGAAAACCAGGCTCCTTACCCCCGCGTCTAGCTTTGAGCACGCGCATGGCATCCTTCAGAGCCGTAACGCCCCAATCATAAAGGACCAAACGACCAAACGACTGCGCGCCACACTTGTCAGCACGCACCGAGCCATCTATCCTTTGTAAAAACACGAAGAAGGGACGGCATCAGTGCGCGCAGACAGCACCACAACATTCAGAACGCTTTATCCGCCCATAGAGCCTTTTAAAACTGAGCATCTGCCAGTAAGCGGCGGGCATGAAATTTATATCGAACAATCGGGGAAACCCGATGGCATTCCGATCCTGTTTGTACACGGGGGGCCAGGCGGTGGTACAAGTGCCATCCAGCGGCGCTTTTTCAATCCGCAAAAGTTTCGGATAATATTGTTTGACCAGCGCGGCTGCGGCAACAGCCGCCCCCATGCGTCCCTGCATAAAAACACAACCTGGACCCTGGTTGAGGATATGGAGGCGATCCGCGCCCATCTTGGCATTAGCCAGTGGGCGCTGTTTGGTGGTTCCTGGGGCAGCACACTATCGCTTCTTTATGCGGAAATGCACCCAGAACGCGTTAACAACCTTATCTTGCGCGGTATCTTCCTTATGCGGCAGCGCGAAGTCGACTGGTTCTACCAAAACGGAACAAGCTCGATTTTTCCCGAAGCTTGGCACCGCTTTTCTGGTGCCGTGCCTGAGGCAGAACGCGGCGACCTTGTGAGCGCGTACTATAAACGTCTCACAGAACGTGAGCATGAAGGGGAACGCCTGCATTTCGCCAAAGAATGGAGCCTGTGGGAAGGCAGCACCGTCACACTTGTCCCTGACGACGAACAGCGCGCCCACTCAGTTGACCCGGTGTTTGCGATAGCCTTCGCGCGTATTGAAGCCCACTATTTTATCAATGGCGGCTTTCTTGAACAGGACAACCAAATTCTGCGCGACGCGGGCCGTCTGATGAATATTCCCACTATAATTATACAGGGGCGCTATGATAGTATCTGTCCTCCAACATCGGCTTTCGAGTTATCGCAGGCCATGCCTTGGGCGAAGCTGAAAATTGTGCCGGTTGCCGGACACTCCGCGTTCGAGCCTGCTATACAGCATGAATTGATCTGCGCTACTGACGCCGTTTAGAAACAAATTTTGGAGAGGTTTCATGAAATTGATCGCATCCCTGTTTTCGCTGCTCTTTTTCTGTAGCCTCCCTCTTGATGCCCACTACAGCAACCACCAACACAATCTTCTGGTTGAAGGTGCCTGGGCACCACACACGGGCAAACGCACAATGTCGGCCGCTGTGTATTTCACTTTGAAAAATACAGGAGAAAATCCAGACACACTCACTGGCATCAGCAGCCCTTTAGCTGCCATAGCGATGCTGCACGAATCGAAAGAGGTCGTAGGTGTGATGGTGATGGAGTATGTGGATAGGCTCTCGGTTCCCGCAGGTGGAAAAGCCGAATTAACGCCTGGCAGCCAGCATGTCATGATGATGCAGCTTACCAAGCCGCTGAAGCGCGGAGAGGTTTTCCCGCTCACGCTATCGTTTGAAAAAGCGGGAGACGTAACCGTCTTCGTCGACATCACCGGCATTGGCGGACCCGAATAGCTATAAACGCTTCATGTTCCGGCGCGTTAAAGCCAACCAGCCAGCTCTTCGCGAGCAACGCTTTCCAGCATTTTCATGCTATTTTCTGTATCATTCAAACAGGGAATATAATGGAAATGCGTGCCCCCAGCATCAAGGAAGGTTGCCCGCAATTCCATATTGATTTCCTCAAGTGTTTCAAGGCAGTCGGCACTGAAAGCAGGCGCAAGCACGGCTAATTTTTTAACACCGTCTGCTGCTAATTGTTTCACGGCCTCGTCCGTGTAGGGCTGCACCCATTCGGTTGGGCCAACACGGGACTGAAAACTTGTGCGCAGAAAGCCTTCCGGTACGTCCAGTTTTTCCTGCAGCAAACGGCTGGTTTTCTGACAGTGGCACGGATAGGGGTCGCCCTTGTCCCAATAAGATTTTGGAATCGAGTGATAAGACGCAAGCAATATATCGGGCTGCCAGTCAAGCTTGGGCAATGAGCCTTTCACCGACTGGGCAAGCGCATCAATATAAGCATCATTATCATAATAAGCGGGGACGGTCCTTACTGCGGGCTGCCAACGCATTCCTTGCGCCACCTCGAAGGCTTTGTCATAGGCCGTCGCCGTAGAAGTGGCACTATATTGCGGATAAAGCGCGAACAACAGGATGCGGTCACATCCTTTCTCCTGAAGCTCCTTGATACCAGTTTCGATCGACGGTGTACCGTACCGAAATGCCCAAGCCACCTCGGCGGCACCGGCAAACATCTGCTGCATTTTTTTGGCTTGGTTTCGACTAAAAGTCCTTAATGGCGACTCGTTCAGGGTTTGGTCCCATATTTTGGCATAAGCTTTAGCGGAACGAATCGGCCTGAAGGTCAAAATCGGCCCATAAAGGATCGGCAGCCAAAAAAGTCTAGGAGTTTCGATCACTCTTTCGTCAGATAAAAACTCCTTAAGGTAGCGCCGCACTGCCCTATAAGTCGGGGCATCGGGCGTACCCAAGCTGATCAACAAAATCCCAACTTTTCCGCTGCTTATCTCTGGATGCTGATCCACCATCTAAACAAAAGCCTCCAAATCGCCCTCCTGAGCACACCAAATGGTTGGTCTCATACTGATCCTGCTACTGGTTTACCTGTGTTACGCTTTCACCAAATTTAAAGCAATTACTCCGTAAAATTCCGTCCGAAAAACATTCCCGGCAAGCCAGAAACAAACAGCGAGATGGCAAAAAAACAGAATAGGGAAAAAGATGACCTCCTGGCAGATTTGGAGGCCTCTATTACAAAAGCACTTGAGGCACGCATGGTTGATCTTGCTGGTGCCTTGTACCGACTGCAGGGCAGCGCGCAGGGCTGGTGTGATCATGCCGACTGCGGTGACTGCCCGCTTGCCCCTATGATGTGCGTGAGCTCGCTTGACGAGCGCGTCGAAGAGCTGATCAGCGCTCACCACAACAATTCTGTTTCACAACCAACACCACCACAACCAGACCTACCTTCAACTGACCCCGCAACAGCTTCTTCACCGCGTGATACCAGCAGGCCCCAGAGAGCGATGCCCCAAGCCATAGTTAAACTGTATGCTAGTCGCCTGCATCACCAACTCGGCGCTGGTGCCCCCGACTATATTTCAGAAAAAATCAGGTCGATCAATTCGTCGATTGACCCTGAAAAAGAAAAAGACTGGAAGCGTATCCGAGCAGCACTTACCACCGTGGTGCTTGAGCAGAAGTTCGGTAATACCGGAAAACATTAACGCCCTCTATCAACCACATTACATTACCGCAGGATGCGTACCAACATCGCGCCAGCCTCCCGTAAAGGGTCTGTGGCAACAGCAAGCACTCCCCCATCATGCGGCGCAAAATAGCGGCGAATTTCTCCGCCAAACGGATCAAGCATCACAGCGATCAATTGCCCTTTTTCCACATTGTCCAACAATTCAACCTTCAAAACGGCGGTCCCGGCCTCTTCGGCCTCCACGTTGGTATAGCTTGAGCCAATAAACGGTGCCACCGCCGGGCTGCGGCTCTCACCTTCAAGCATACCTTCCGCAATCATCATATTCTTGAGCCCATCAACTGCACGGGCAACCAATCCGTCCTGAAACACTTTAGGGCCCCCCACCTCAAACGTCACCGCAGGAATAGCTGCCTTTAAGAAGGTTGTTTCCAGCGTGCCTTCTTGTCCCTTATCGTGCTTGATCATGTCGGGCATCAGCTCAAAAGCGATATCCTTGGCCTTTGAATTTCTAAAATCTGCAAAAACAAACAAGGGATATTTTGAGCCAGTTGTTTGGGTGTGCAGGTCAACGGCTATATCCGCATTGTCCTTGAGGATACTGTGCCAGACCGCACCGATAAATCGCTCGGCCGTACCGCCGCCCGTAAGTGTGCCGGGGAAAATCCGGTTCGGATCAGTCTGGGTGCCGCCGCCGCCACTGCTCCAGAAATGCCGGCTGTTAGCTACAAGTCCGGTCTGGTTCACACCCGGAAGTGCCAGGATGGTGCCTGTAAGTTTGTCAGCGTCTATAGTTTCAAGCAGCCGGTGGATAACTGCAATGCCGTTTAATTCGTCGCCGTGTACAGCAGCCGTCAGCGACAACCGCTTGCCCGGCGAAGCGCCCCTAATTACAATGACCGGCACCAAGAGCGACTGCCCGCTCGCCGTCCTGCCCGCCCGGAAATAAAAATGATGCCGTCCAATCTGCAGCTTGGACACATCAAGCCCCGAGATCACCGGCACGCCGTCATGCAAATCACCTGTCGCAGCAAATGCGCTATTCTCGGTTTGCTGTCCATGTACTACGCCAGCACTGGGCAAAGTCATTGCCAACAAAGTTATAACAATGACCACAATCCTGTTTTGCACGCGATTTTCCCCTTTTCACAGAAGCCTTTGCCGATAAAGCCTTCTGATTTGACAATTTTTGCAGCCTCACTTCTTAGATAGCAACCCTGAAAGCCCCAAAAGGCCATTTTCATGTTGCAGTGTAGCAGTTGCTGGTGCCTAATGGCTGCAAGTGAGTGAGGGCTTTCTATGGGTGCTAATTGTTGCCACGATGTGAAGTTTGACGGAATGAACCCCGCCTATAAACGGGCGCTCATTATTGTCATTGCCATCAATGCCGCCATGTTTCTGATTGAGATGCCAATGGGTTTTATAGGCCAGTCACAGGCACTAAAGGCAGACGCGCTCGATTTTCTCGGGGATACATTTACCTATGCCATCTCGCTGGCGGTAATAGGAAAGGCAGCAACGACGCGCGCGAAAGTCGCGCTTTTAAAAGGCGTCAGCCTTCTCCTGATGGGTGCGTGGGTGCTGGGCTCCACCATCTATAGTGTTTTTTATGTTCCGCAACCAGCAGCCATCATCATGGGATCGATCGGCTTTGCCGCGCTTGTTGCCAATCTATTGAGTGTGCTTTTGCTGGTGCGCTTCAAAGACGGTGATGCCAACGTACGCTCGGTTTGGCTCTGTAGCCGCAATGACGCTATTGGGAATGTAATGGTAATGCTTGCAGCCTCAGGCGTTTGGATATCCGGCACCGGCTGGCCTGATCTGATTGTCGCCAGCATTATGGCAAGCCTGTTTCTATGGGGTGCAGCCTCCATTATCCGTCAAGCTGCGTACGAACTTAACCACCAACACTCTCCGGCGGAATAGGCCAGTTTAGTGTCAGAAGGCAGCAACAACAGCTTCATCCTGAAGCGGCATTTCCTACCCCTGTTTGTCACCCAGTTCCTGGGGGCCTTTAACGATAATCTGTTTCGCCAGGCCATTATCATCCTGATCACCTTCGGGCTGGCACAGCAAGTAGGTATGGCACCCGCCATCCTGAACAATCTTGCTGTCGGCTTTTTTATCTTACCCTATTTCCTATTTTCTGCGCTTGCAGGGCAACTGGCGGACAAATATGAAAAGGCAGATCAGATCGTCTGGATCAAACTCTGGGAAGTCGCCTTGATGTGCGTGGGTGCGCTCGCACTATATTTCTCAAGCCTGCCTTTACTGATTGCAGTTCTTACGGGACTTGGCCTTCAGTCCACCTTCTTTGGCCCAATCAAATACGGCATCCTGCCCGACCTGGTACAAGAAAAAGAACTGCTCACAGCCAATTCTGTTGTTGAGGCAGGCACCTTTATCGCCATCTTGCTCGGCACCATCATCGGCGGTCTTTTAATGAAAGAGGCCGACGGCTGGCTTTATCTTTCAACCCTGACGATTTCGGTAGCCCTTATTGGCACACTTTCGGGACGCATGGTCCCCAAAACAGGCCGCGCCGCCCCTAATATCAGGGTCCGGGCCAATATTTTTTCTTCCACCGGCCAGCAGCTCAAGATCGCCTGGCAAACCGATGTAACGCGCCGATCGATTGTTGGTATAAGCTGGATATGGTTATACGGCTCTATTTATATCAGCCAGATGCCTGTCGTCGCCAAGGATCATCTGGGCGGCGACGAAACGGTGGTCACCCTGTTTATGGCGTGCTTTTCCGTTGGTATTGGCGTGGGTTCTTTTCTGTGCAGCAAGCTCCTTAAGGGTGTTATCTCGGCCCGACTTAGCAGGCCTGCGCTTCTGTTGCTGCTCCTACTCAGCCTTATCCTTTATGCCACGCTGCCCCCCGAGCGGCCAGGCGCTACGCCGGTGCCTGTTGCAGTTTTCCTCACAAGCGGTTTCAACTGGTTCATTGTCGCCGTCCTCACGCTAACCGCCATTTTCGCTGGTATGATCATCGTGCCTATGTATGCAATTTTGCAGCATGAAACTCCGCGATCCCAGCGCTCGCGCATGATTGCCGCCAACAATATTATCAACAGTGGCTTTATGGCCGGCGGCTCGATTTTAGCAGCGGCGCTTATTGCCTCGGGGCTTTCAACCACCGATATTCTCCTGATTTTTGGTGGTGCAAACCTTTTGATTTTGTCGTCAGCGCGCAAACTTGAAAAGATGTTGCCTGCATAGCCACCCTGGGCACATAAACTTTTGAAGCAATCTAGATAGAATCATTTGAATCAAAGACTTGAGCCAACGCCCCCGTGCTGATTATAGTGTCGTTACCGGGAGGAAACGTGAGCACACTTTTTAACAGACGCAGGAAGCCAATTCAGGAAGCAATCGGACAGTTTTTACTGCTGGCATCTTTCCTTATGGCTATTGTTTACGGCGGCGGCTGGTATCCGGCTGAGTGGTTATGGCCTGCGATTGTAAAAGGCAGTGCTGTTGGCTTGCTGGTTATTTTTGTGATGATCAGCATGCAAAGCCTCAATCATTTTCTGTTGCTGCTGGCGCTTGCCGCGTCGGTCGGCGGTGATGTTTTGCTGGCAATCCCGCACGAAAACAGTTTTACCCGTGGGCTTACATCATTCCTTGCGGCGCATGTAGTTTTCATCATTCTCTACATCAAAAATCGCATGCTTGCGGAGGATGTTACATCGCTGCGGGTCTGGATTGGCGCTGGCCTTTGGGCTCTTGTTGCGGCTGCAGGTTTTCTTTTGTATCCGCAGCTCGGTGATATGATGATGCCGGTCTTCACCTATTCAATCATACTGGCGGCGATGGCTACTACTGCCATATTCAGCAAGTATCCTATTAAATTGGTGGGGCTCGGTGCCTTGCTGTTCGTTATCTCGGACGCAGCGCTGGGCGCGAACAAGTTTCTTGAAGTGCCTGTATTTGTTGGACATATCGTTTGGGCAACCTACTATCTGGCGCAGCTTTTGATGACGCTCGGTGTGATACTCACCGATGAACGCCCTACCAATTATGGCGGTTATCGATTTGACTAATGCTTCGTTTGGGGCCACAAGAAAGCCCTATTCAGGAAAGTATGAAGGCATGGCCGTGGTCGACCGGGACAAAAAGAAACTCCAGAAAAAAGCCGCAACCCTTGTTGAAGCACTGCCTTACCTGAAAAAATACGCAGGCGACATATTTGTTATCAAATACGGCGGGCACGCAATGGGGGATCCCAAGTTAGCGCTGCAGTTTGCGGAAGATATTACCCTGTTGAAACAGGTTGGTATCCATCCCGTTATCGTACACGGTGGTGGGCCGCAAATCGGCAAGATGCTTGAGCGCCTGGAGATTAAATCTGAATTTATCGACGGTCTGCGCGTCACCAACAAAGCCACCGTTGAAGTCGCCGAAATGGTACTATGCGGCAACATCTGCAAAGCGATTGTCGCTGATATACAGGCCGCAGGCGGGCGGGCGATCGGCCTTTCGGGCAAGGATGATGCTCTCGTCACCGCAACAAAAATGGACCGCACCAAAGCTGACCCTGATTCAAACATTGAGAAGGTAATCGACCTCGGCTTTGTTGGGGACCCGACCAACGTCGACCCAACGCTGCTACGCCAAACAATCGAGGCCGGTGTGATCCCGGTTATTTCGCCAATCGCCGCAGGCAATGATGGCCACACCTATAATATCAATGCCGACACAATGGCAGGCGCAATCGCGGGCGCGCTCAACGCACGGCGCTTCTTCCTGTTAACCGATGTGCCGGGTGTCCTGGGTAAAGAAGGCGAAATGCTTGCCGAGTTGGACCGCACTGAAATCAAGGGCCTGATCGAGGACGGCACCATTTCGGGCGGCATGCTGCCCAAAGTAGATACCTGCCTCAAAGCCGCCGAAAAAGGCGTTAATGGCGCGGTAATTCTTGATGGCCGCGTCAAGCATGCCCTACTTCTGGAGATCTTCACCGAAAGCGGTGCTGGCACCCTGATCAGGGCCTAAGATTATGCCTGATCAAGGAAATAGCTCAGGTGCCATTCAAGTTCGTTGGCGTCGATGGGGTATTTGTCACCATTTTTACCAACCAATAGCTGGGCCGTCGGCACAAGGGCAAATTTGGTTTGTAGCTCGAAGGCTGTACGCATGTTTAAATCGCATTTCCACGCCATGGCAGCAACGGCCCGGCCGCTTTTTGAATGAACAATCTGCCGCACCGTATCAACCGGCAGGTCACCCATAACAGCAAGGCATTGCACTAACAGTTCGCGGCGGTTGGCTTCAATCTGCTCGCGGACAAATTTGTCAGTCAGCATACCACGCTGGAAATAATCAAGCGCGGTTTTTGCCAGCTTTGCTTCTTCACTTTCCCCAACTTTTTCGCCAGCAAGACGGTCTCGCACCTTTTCAAGAATATCTTCGGCCTGATCCTCTTCAAGGCCAGCCTGATCCATCATTGCATGCACCAGCGCGGAAGCGACAAAGCCAGCCACGCGTTTCATTGCGCGGATCGACAAATGCGGCCTGAGGGCAACCGGCTTGTGCAGCTCCTCAACGCTCTCAGCTTGTGAAATTATCTGGTCCAGCGTGCTTTCGCGGATCTGAGCATTTTCGTTGGTCAGCAGAGCCGCAATCGCCGGTATTTCAAGGCTGGCCGCGATATCCTGCGAAACTTCTTCCGATACGAGCGGCCGATTGGCAATTGCTTCCAGCGCATTACCTGTTGCGCCTGCCGCAATAATTTCCCTTAGATCATCGTCATTCAACAAGGGGCTATACTGAAGAATTGGTCCACAAACAATTGCTTCTACATCGCGCGCCAACTGATCAACAATATGCTTTGGGACTTTATCTGAAGATTTAATCGTCTCAGAGATAATGGCCCGCACCTTGGGAAGCTGATCCTGCGCCAAACCTTCAAGCGTTTTAATCGCTTTGTCCCGAAGCGCCGTTCGCTCGCCTTCCTCCAGCCCCGGCACAAGACGTCCGATCTTGCGCGCGAGCTCTGCCCGCACTTCCGCATTTTCATCGTCCTTAAGTTTTTCATCTGCTTGCGGCGGCGTTGATGGGTTTTTCGCTATCTGTTTTCTGACTTCAGGCGAGCTGTCATCCGCCAGGAAATATAACACTTCCGGGCGCACATCCCGCCGAGCAGCCAGTTGGCGACGCTGGTTATCAGACCCTTTTTCAAGGATTGTCTGTTCATCTTCCTTCGAGAGCTTTTCTGGCAGCTTCTTCTCACCGCTGAGCAAGGCTTTTAATTTCTTGAACATCTGCCTATTACTCCCCTTCCACTGGCAGCGGCGCGACAGCAATCGCGTTCTTGCCTGATTTCTTCACTGTATACAGCGCGGCGTCGGCCCGTTCCGTCAACTCCGTCAAGGTTAAATCCTTGCCCGGCAACGATCGGCAAATTCCCACCGAAGCCGCAAGTTTAAGCTCTGACGCGCCAATTTTTTGCCTGACAGTTGGCATATAATCCAAAAGTTGCTGTGCTTTTACCATTGCGGTTTCTTCATCAACATCTTCAATCCACAAAATAAATTCATCGCCGCCAAAGCGTCCGGCATAATCGCTTGCTCGGATTATATTCTGCAATTTATTTGCAACCAGAATAATCGCCTGATCCCCGGCTTTATGGCCAAGCGTATCATTTACTTCTTTAAAATGATCCAGATCGATAAACACCAAACAACCCGAATGCCCGGAACGACACTGATGCTTCAAGCGCCGTTCGACTACTTCCCTGAGTGCGCGGCGGTTCAAAAGGTCTGTTAGCTCGTCCTTGCCCGAAAGCCTATACAATCGGTCAATCAGTTCCGCTTTGCTGAACGCAGCCGTGAGCACATCACCAATATCATCCAGAAGCTGACGCTCTTGTGGCGACCAAGGACTAATCTCCGTATCGCGGCTAATCACCACCATACCGATGCCATTCCCGCCCCGTTCAATGCGCAGGGCCAGATGGTTGCGGTCCCCGCCATTAATTTCATGCACACCGATACTCGACTTGGAAAGTTCATGCCAAATTCCTTCAAGATCGAGAACCTCGGCTCGGTCTCCGCACAAGGAAACAGGTACCAGCCCCGTCTTGTATTTCATAACCGACCATACAAGATCAGCGCGCAGCACATCGATCAATTCGCGTGAAGCATGCTCAAGCAGTTCTTGTGCGTTCTCAGATGAATTCAAAATGCGCGTGATACGCTGCTGCACGGCCACCCTCAGATGGTCCTGGCGGCGCGCCTTCTCTTTCGCGATACGCTCGGTCACATCGCGGCAGGAGCCGCGCACACCTGTAATTCGGCCATCTTTGGCAATCGATGGCTCAACAGAAATTGCTACATGGCGTTTTTGATCACCCTCTATTTCAACTTGTACCGCGTCATAATCTGCGACGGCTGTCACCATAAAGGGGTTTCGCGGCGGCACCTTGCCGTTTGACCAAAAAACATCGGTTGCTTTTTTACCGATCCAGGTATCGGCTGCCAGGCCGAATGCATCAGCCGGCGATACGAAACGAAAGCGACCATCCGTGCCCACTTCAAACGAAACGGAAACCGCCCTATCCAGAAGGCTCTTCAGAAGGATACGACTCTCAAGGAGCGCCTCAGCCATTTTTTCAACAAGCTCGGTATCTCGCGCAACAAGCAGCGTGCCACCAAGCTGCGCTACAGCGGTGATCCATATTTTGGCGCCATGCTCTCCCTCAATGTGGAATTCGCCTACAATGCCGCTGGCGCATGTTTGCTTAACTGCCTCCACAAGTCCCGTGTGCCCCGCCCGCCACAGTGCGGCAAGGTCGGCGGCACTGCTGGACTGTTCAAGGATATTACCTTCCCCGTCAATCAGGACTGCTGCAGAGCGAGACTCTTTAACTGAAACGCCTGCTGGCACATTATTTTCCACTTGTTTAGACGACATACTATCAAAGACACCAAAAAATTCATTGGAACACACTGTATCGTTAACAATATTAATGTAGGTTTAAAGCTGAGCATCAAGCAATTAAGGTAAAAATCATTAGTAAACCTATTCCAGAGTATCATGACGCCTTCCACGACAACCTCGATACGTGGGTTTTTGACTTGGATAATACGCTCTATGCAGCGGAGTGCTCGCTCTTCAATCAAATCGACCGCAAGATTGGCGAATATGTGCAGAAACTACTGCAGGTTGACGCTGGCGAAGCCCGAAAACTTCAAAAACGCTATCTTCTTGAATTCGGAACAACGCTCAATGGCTTGATGAAAAACCACAAAGTGGACCCAGGCCATTACCTGGCAAGCGTCCATGCGGTCGATTTTTCGCCGATCAAACGCGACGACAAACTTTGCAAAGCAATTGAAGAACTGGATGGTCGCAAGCTTGTCTTCACCAATGCGGACAGGCCTTATGCAGATGAAATCATGAAACGCCTCGGCATTGCCGGGCTGTTTGAAGGCATATTTGATATCGTCGAAGCCAAGCTTCAGCCCAAGCCTCACAAAGCCGTCTATGATATGTTTATCGACAAATTTGAAGTCAATCCCAAGCGGGCAGTGATGTTCGAGGATATGGTGAGAAACCTTAAGCCTGCGCACGAACTTGGCATGGCGACTGTCTGGATCAATACTGGCAGTACATGGGGCGAAGCCGACTATGACGCGGCGATCGTACACGCAGAAACACCGCGCCTCAATGACTGGCTTTTCGACTTCGCTCACTCCCGCTAATGGCGACCCCAACGACCACCTGTCCAGCCTGACGGCAACCAGCGCCGACAACTTGGCTATCACTATAAATTTGTCTCTGGCTTAAATAATTCTAAGCCGCAGAAACCAAGGCGTTGATTGACTTGCGCGCCCTGCCCGCTATTGTGCTCAGGATTTTTTAAGACCCGCAAGTAAGCCCATCAAACTAGAGGACAGGTCTATGAGTTATGCCGACCTTGAAAGCACCATCAATAACGCATTTGACGCGCGCGACAGCATCAGTGCCAGCACACAAGGTGCCGTGCGCGAGGCTGTTAACACTGCGCTCAACCACCTGGACAGCGGCACGCTGCGTGTTGCCAGCAAGGAAAACGGCACGTGGACAGTCCATCAGTGGCTCAAAAAAGCGGTACTGCTTTCGTTTCGCCTGAACGATATGGAAATGATCGCGGGCGGCCCTGGCGAAAACACAAATTGGTGGGACAAGGTGCCCAGCAAATTTGAAGGCTGGGGTGCCAACAGGTTTGCCGGTGCCGGATTCCGCGCGGTGCCGGGTGCCATCGTGCGTCGCTCGGCCCATATCGCCAAGGGTGTCGTTTTGATGCCATCATTCGTAAACCTCGGCGCGTATGTAGACGAGGGTACGATGGTCGATACTTGGGCCACTGTCGGTAGCTGCGCCCAGATCGGCAAAAATGTACACATCTCGGGCGGCACTGGTATCGGCGGCGTCCTGGAACCGTTACAGGCGGGTCCTGTAATTATCGAAGACAATTGCTTCCTCGGCGCACGCTCGGAAGTGGCCGAAGGCGTAATTGTTGAAGAAGGTGCAGTGATCTCGATGGGTGTATTCCTTGGTGCTTCTACCAAGGTCGTTGACCGCGAAACCGGCGAGGTCTTTATGGGCCGTGTGCCCGCTTACAGCGTTGTAGTGCCTGGCACATTGCCTGGCAAACCGCTGCCAGACGGCACACCTGGGCCGAACCTCGCTTGCGCGGTGATCGTAAAACGTGTGGATGAACGCACGCGCTCCAAAACCTCTATAAACGACCTTCTTCGGGAGTAAACCTGTGACCGTGCTCGACCCTATTGCCCTGTCGCAGGCGCTGATCCGCCATGAAAGCGTAACCCCAGATACAGGTGACGCGCTCGACCTTTTGGCGTATCATTTGATCAAGCTTGGTTTCACCTGCCACAAGCTTACCTTCGAGGAAGAAGGTACGGATCCGGTTCCGAATTTATATGCCCGACTAGGGACTGCGAAACCGAATTTCTGCTTCGCAGGCCACACAGATGTGGTGCCTGTGGGCGCGGCAGATAAATGGTCAGTAGCCCCATTTGTAGCGGAAGTGAAAGACGGCCAGCTTTGGGGCCGGGGTGCTGCAGACATGAAATCCGCAATTGCGGCATTTGTTGCTGCAATTTCACGTTTTGTCGACGGCGGTACTGACCAGCTTAAAGGCTCACTGTCCTTGCTGATCACCGGCGACGAAGAAGGCCCTGCAGTGAACGGCACTAAAAAAGTGCTCGATTGGCTCGATGAACGCGGCGAGAAGATCGACTGGTGCCTCGTAGGTGAACCAACCAATCCACAAGAACTGGGGCAGATGATTAAGTCAGGCCGGCGCGGCAGCCTGCACGGGATGATCACAGTGCATGGCACGCAAGGCCACGTGGCCTACCCTCATGTTGCCCACAACCCGATCCCTGACCTTGTCAGGCTATTGGCTGAACTGGACAAAGAACCGCTTGATGCTGGTAACGACTTGTTCCAGCCATCAAACCTTGAGATTGTGAATATACATGTGGGGAACGAGAGCCATAACGTAATCCCTGCGGAAGCAAAAGCCCGTTTCAATGTACGTTTCAACGATGAATTCACACCGGAAGGTCTCAAGGAAGAACTGAGCCGCCGAATGGCGCGCGCCGGTGTCGACTATGAGATTGACTGGTGGCTTTCTGGGGACAGTTTCCTCACGCCGAAAGGCCCGTTGTCAGATGCTGTTGTAGCAGCAGTTGAACACCATACGGGAAAACGCCCTGAGCTATCGACAACCGGCGGCACGTCAGACGCGCGCTTCATTAAAAACATGTGTCCGGTGGTTGAATTCGGGCTGGTAGGCGCGACCATGCATAAAATTGATGAACATGTCGCCGTTTCGGATATCAAGATACTCACCGACATTTATGCCGAAATCATAGGGACCCTCGTCACATAGATTGAGCGCCCGGCATATGCTATGCAACCGATTCGCGCTTAATTTCGCGTAAAACGACAGGCGTCCGTCCAATTTCACAAAAAAACTTTGCACCTAACTTTTTTATAGTCCGCGCAGAAAATCAGACTTAATTGGTACTGTTTTACGCTGGTGAAGCACACATATCCCATAGCGAATAACTGATATGTTTATCAGGACAAGGATAACCGTCAGTTGCCCGGATTTCTGACTGTAGGTCACATTTCATGCCGTTACCTAGATGCAAAAATATTCCGTTTCGCTTCCTCAACGATCATTCAAAATTTCTTCGTTATCAATCTTTTACCTAAAAAAAGAGAAGCCAAAACTTACGAATTACCCCCACCTCAAAGAGCTTCAACAGCATAAATTTAACACACAATTTAAAGTTATGGTTGTATCCGTTACAATAGCAATCAACACCCATTTCACAGAAAGAATATCCGGCATGAACCACTGGTGAAGCTTCTGCTGGTCAAAAGCGCTAATTCACATGCTTAATCGGAACTGTCGTAGAAGTTTCAATTTTTTGTAAAGGTTTTCTTTGATAGGCTTAGACATCGCGTGGGGCGTGTCAGGGGCAAAATTAAAGGAGTGATTGATGGGACAAACCTATCAAATTGACCTTATTGACCGCCGGGCTCGCAAATCCTGCCTTGGTTTGGTCGGCAAAGACAGCATACGCTGCACGATGGATACTAAACGCCCAATCAGCGTTGAGGGCGAACTACATTTTTCACCGGAGGACAAACAGATATACCTGAAGACCGCATCCACGCATGGGGATACGCTCAAGCTCAGTATTTCAAACGATACACGCACCTTCCTCGGTGACTTCTGCCTCTATTTCTTTGATCCACAATCCAACCGGGCTGTATTCCGCTCGATAGGAGATGTCAAAGTCATCTGCTAAAGCTTAAAAGCAGCATAAAAGACAGGGGATACTGTTGGAAAACATGTATGAAATCAATATCATACACTCTAATGGCAAAAAAGATTGCCTGGGGTATATGGAAGAACACCATGTTACTTATAACCGCTATAATGAAGGCCTTCTGATCGGCGCGGGCAAGCTGCATAACAGCGATATGCGGCGGGAAGTCTTCATTGAGTACGGCGTGCGTTACCGTAACAAAGCAGAGCTGGAGTTCAGGGGAAAAAACCGTGTATTCACTGGCACTTTCTGCTTTATCAACTTTATTCCCGAGATCCATACGGTAGTCTTTGGCTCGATAGGCCCCGTCCGTGAATGGTGCCCAGTGAGGAATCGGCCACTTACAGAAGAAGACGTGGTTCCCGACAAAACGCTTAGCGGCCAATCAGCAACAACCGCCTAATCCCGGTTACGCAATTGAGTTAATATTTGCTTCCCAGTTGTCACCATCAAACCCGGTAACGCTTAGTGAACGGACCGTTTCCCTGTTGATGCAATGCACGTTCACAGACCAGCCCTCAGGATGGCTTCTTGGCACGTAGAAAGCTTTCACACCACATGATTTGCAGAACAGATGTTTTGCTATGCCCGTATTGAAGCGATAATCGCTAAGATTGTCCTCACCCGCTGTGATACGAAATTGATCTGCCGCCACAATCAGATGTAAAAATCCGCTTTTACTGCACATGCTGCACGTACATGACAAGGCGTCAATATCAGTGGGAGCTTCAACTTCAAACCGGACCTTGCCGCAATGGCAGCCACCTTTGTGAACCACATTCTCTTTGGAAATTTCATTTTCAGGCATCACTTCACGTCTCCCCGCGCCTTCAGTGCCGCAGCCAATGTTCCATCGTCAAGATAATCCAACTCCCCGCCAACGGGCACACCGTGTGCAAGTGCCGTGACCTTCAGGCCTTCAAAGGCAACGAGGCGTTCCGCCAGATAATGGCTTGTGGTCTGGCCGTCCACGGTGGCATTCAAGGCCAAAATTACTTCTTTGACACCGTTTTCTTCAACACGCGCCATCAGGCTGTCAACGGCCAGATCCTCAGGCCCGACACCGTCCAACGCCGACAGCGTACCGCCCAGCACATGATAAAGGCCTTTGAATGTTTCGCTGCGATCAAGCGCCCACAAGTCGGCCACGTCCTCAACTACACAAACGGTCGAGCGGTCCCGCCGCGTGTCTTCGCACACATGGCAGGGATTATGGGTATCCACATTACTGCAGACCTCGCAGATCTGGATTTTTTCAGCAACTGCCGTCAAAGCATCCGCAAGTGGCACCATCACGCTGTCGCGCTTTTTGAGAAGCTGCAGCGTAGAACGCCGCGCAGAACGCGGCCCCAGCCCTGGTAATTTCGCCAGAAGCTGGATCAAAATATCAATGTCGTTACCGTGAGATCGGGGCATAAAACTTCTCAAACATAACTAAGTAGCGGGATGCATAGGCATCTGTGCCAGTTCAATAGCTCTATCCCAGGAAATACCATTGGCAAAGTCAACATAAAGCCGATGATCGCATTCTGGCAGAATAATGTTGGGCCGCTGCCCTTTTGTTCCCCACAGCAAACCATTTCGTAAACATAGCTAATACCTTAAAACGGCATTTTGAAACCCGGTGGCAGCTCCAAACCACCCGTCAGGTCTTTCATCTTGTCCTGCATGGCATCGGCGGCGCGGGCCTTGGCCTGCGTGTGTGCGGCAATGATCAGGTCTTCGACAACTTCTTTTTCTTCCGCAGAAAACAAATTCGGATCAATGCTCAGGCTTTTCATATCGCCTTTGGCGGTCAAAACCACCTTCACCATACCCGCGCCTGCACTGCCTTCCACCAGCACATCATCCAGCTCGTTTTGCATATCGCCCATCTTGGACTGCATTTCCTGTGCTTTTTTGAGCATTTCTGTCAGGTTTTTCATGGCTTCACTCCACACCTCTAAAAATCAAAATCACCGCTTTCATCATCTTCAACGCCCGCCATCGGATCGCTCGGCATCTCGTCGCCGACAAGCTCGCCTTCGTCGCGGCTATCCCGCACAGCCAGCAGCTTTGCGTCCGGGAAGCTCGCGAGCAGCGATTTCACGATCGGCTCCTCAAGCGCTTCATCGCGGCGCTTTTTCTCTCGTGCCACTTCGACGGTGCGAATTGTTTCTTCGCCGCCTTCCTTGCCGACAGCGATCATCCAGTCCACGCCCGTCCAGGCCTTCAGGCACTGACGTACACGCAGCAGGAAATCAGGCGGCGTTTGCCGCGTAATGTTAATTTCCATCGTGCCGGGCTTATAGCGGATCAGCCGCACATAATCTTTCAAAAGAATCGCGAGCTGTGCTTCTTTATTATTGGTAAAAAGAGCAACCAGTTTCTCGAAATCGATGGGCATCGGATACGGCGCATGCGCATCGCCGCCGCTTGCTTGCGCCGGATTAAGCGCCATAACCTGGGCTGACTGCCGCGCAGTCAGGCCGCTTGTGCCGCTTGCCATCTGGGCTGCCTGCGCGCCAATTGCTGTCACGCCGCCCGTACTGCCCGCCCCCACCGCAGAGGCTGCGCCCGGCGCACCAGCAGATGCTGCCGGTTGATTCTGCAATTTTTTCACGAGGTCCGCTGGTGCGGGCAAATTAGCCGCATACGCAAGGCGGATAAGCACCATCTCAGCCGCTGCAATCGGACTGGGCGCGGTTTTCACTTCGCCCAGGCCCTTCAATAGCATCTGCCAGGCGCGCGTCAGATGCGGCATCGAAAGCTTTTCCGCCATCGCTCCGCCCTGGCTTTTCTCGGCTTCTGACACCAGCGCATCGGTGCCAGTATCCGGTGTCACCTTGAGGCGCGTTAGCCAGTGCGCGACTTCAAGAAGATCATTCAGCACCACCTGCGGGTCAGCACCACTGTCATACTGCTCCCTGAGCGTTCGGATCGCCTCGGCGATTTCGCCTTTCATCAGTTGCTCAAACAAATCCAGCACCTGCGCCCGGTCGGCAAGGCCCAGCATATCCCGAACCTGAGCCTCCGAGACATCGCCTGCGCCGTGCGCAATCGCCTGATCAAGAAGCGACAGGCTATCCCGCACCGAGCCTTCCGCCGCGCGGGCAACCAACTTCAACGCGCCATCCTCGGCCTTGCAGCCTTCGGCCTCGGTGATTTTAGCAAGGTGCGCCACAAGTGTCTCTGATTCCACCCGTTTCAGATCAAAACGCTGACAACGAGACAGCACTGTTACCGGCAGCTTCCTGATCTCGGTAGTCGCAAAGATAAATTTTACATGTTCGGGTGGCTCTTCTAGTGTCTTCAACAAAGCGTTGAAGGCATTTTTGGAGAGCATATGTACTTCATCAATGATGTAAATTTTGTAGCGCGCAGACACAGGCGCATACCGGACGCTTTCAATAATCTCGCGAATATCGTCCACACCTGTGCGGGAGGCGGCATCCATTTCCAGCACATCCACGTGCCGGGATTCAGCAATCGACTTACAGTTATCACACGTACCACAAGGGCTGATCGATGGGCCATCATGGGCAGTGCAATTAAGCGCCTTGGCGATAATACGTGCCGTTGTGGTTTTACCCACCCCGCGCACCCCCGTCATGATAAATGCATGCGCCAAACGGCCACTGTCGATCGCATTCGACAGCGTTTTCACCATCGCCTCTTGGCCAATCAGCGTATCAAAATCCGCCGGGCGGTATTTACGGGCTAATACCCGGTAAGCCTGTTCGCCCACTGCATTACTCATGAAAAAAGTCTCCCCGAAGCCAAGGTCTAATGACTAGCAGGATCACCCCCCTGGGGGAAGCCTAAATCCGCCCCCGGCGTTCAGGTCTTGCGCGCAATAATCCAGCTTGTCAGCGCGGCGAGGTCTTCTTTCGAATATTGCGTAAAATCTGAATGCAGTGGAAACTTCTCAAGCGCTGTCAGTGCCCTTTCATCCACCACAGCGTCCGTGTGCACCAGTTCAAACGGCGACGCTTCAAACATCATCACATAATCACTGTGACGGAGCCTGTTTTGATAGGCCTGCGCATTCAGGTGCGTCAGGCGCCAGACCGCACTGGAATATTGAAGGAAATTCACCCGTGTCAGGCGCTTGTCCGCATGCTCGAAATGGTCGCTGTTATCAATGATGTGCGCCGACATGCCACCAGGCCTGATGACGCGGTGCATTTCGCTGAGCATTTCCGCGAGCGTGGCGGGCGCAATATGCTCCAGAACGGTGCGGGAATAAACCAGATCCAGCAAGTTGCCTTCGACCTCCTCGAAATGCAATGGGCACAGATAGTCGTAGGATAAGGGTTTGTTCAGATTTTCACTCAACGTTTCCAGCGCAATGCCTGTAATGGCGGCAATATCTGGCAGCCTGCTCTCCACAAAACGTGCCGCGGCGGCTAACGTCACCTCATCCATTAGCGGCTCAACATCTGTAAGCCACAATTTCTTTGCGCCTGCGGCGTGAAAAACAAAGGGGACGGTTGGCATCCAACCAGTTCCAATTTCAAGTACTGTGCCGATCTCTGCGTTTTGCGCCAATAGTTTGGCGACTAACTCAGCCCCCTGTTTCAACGCATATTCGTCATTGTCGGGCAAAGATGCATAAGGCCGCACGGACCGCAACGCACGCCGCGCCTGGTTTTTGAAGGGTATTAACGCCTTTACAGAATCAATGGTAACTTGCCGCCACATATCTCCCCCAAGATAGCATTTATTCTCACTCGCTGGTGATAATACCTAGCAAGAAGCCTGCGGTCTGGCAAACAACAGAGGACAAACAATAGATGAATTGGGGAGAAAGGGTGGGAGAACAAACGACCCGCACAAAACTCGTTACGGCTGCTACCTTTCGGTCCTGACCGGATTGGCGAGCAGCACGTCCGCCGCTCTCCCGCGGCTTATATGGCTATTTTGATCGCCACTTGCAAGTGGAATCGATGCGCCCTAGATAATTCCTTGCCTAAAAGGAGAAAATTTATGGGCCTGGCCGAAATTCACACCTGCTTTTCAGGCAATCCGCTTGATAGAGCCGACTATATGCGCACAGACCCTGAAATTTTCGGGAACCATATGACGCAAGAAAATGCCCGAGTCGTCCTGCTTGCAGGTGAAAGCAGGCACCCAGACGGCCAGATCCGTGTTGGCCTGTCGACAGAAAGTCGCATCCTTACCGATACCACCGGCAACATCGCCTGGCAGAAGCCATCAAAGCTTAGGTTCCTGCCCGTAAGCACAACGATTTTCCTGGGGCTGATGGACGGTGCGCCCTGCTACGCCGCCATGCTGGATGGCAGCGCAGACGAATTTTCTGAAATGTTCGAGGCAGAGCACTGCAAATTCCGGGATGGCCGCGGCATCGCTTTCAAGCTAGGTGGCCCGCACCCCTCGCTCGGCATAATCGCGCAGGCCAAAAGCATGCTCTTGTGGCACGAGAGCCACCGGCACTGCGCTAAATGCGGTAACGAAAGCAAACTCGCCAAAGCAGGCTATGAGCGCAAATGCGACACCTGCGGTGCCCACCATTTCCCGCGCACCGACCCTGTGGTGATCATGTTGGTGCGCCGCGGCGACAAAGCGCTTGTGGGCCGCGGCAAGGGCTGGCCTGAAGGCCATTATTCCGCGCTTGCCGGTTACATGGAACCGGGCGAAAACATGGAAGAGGCCGTCGCGCGCGAAATATTTGAAGAAGTTGGCCTAAGGGCAACCAAGGTGACCTACAAGGCCAGCCAGCCCTGGCCCTGGCCGTCTACCTTGATGATCGGCGCTGAAGCCTGGGTCGAAGAAGGCGAGCTTGAAATCGACGAAAGCGAAATTGAGGACGCTGTATGGATTAGCAAAGACGACGTAAATGCCAGCATCAAGGGCGACCACCCTTACCGCCTGCTGCCGCCGCCTTTTGCCATCGCCCATAACCTGGTAAAAGCATGGCTGGAGGAATAACGGGCAGACGCTTATTCCTCAATCATCCTTTGCTCATGCACCATTTTAGCGGCTTCAGCCTGCTTGCGGATAGCAGGGTAAAACTGGGTGAAACCGCCGTCGTAGGCAGCATGTCGGCTTCATGAGAAATTTGATTTTGAAACGATTAAAGCGCCCCGCGCTGCTGGTGACAAGTTTGTTTCCGATGTAAGTGACTGAGGTCGGCAGCTTTTCCTCTAATCAGGCTGTGTTCAACTATGAAACCATAGGCGATGGAGAGCCTGTTTTATTCTGCACAGCTATTTGTTGTGCCGGGCAGCAGCCATTATCTGCATCAGGAAAAACCAAAATTTCTTATGCGTGCCGTTTCCGCCCTCTTAAAACCCTGAGTTTTGTCGCACTTTCTGATAGCGCTATAAAAGGCTGGGCGTTTATGGTAAAAATATCCTTTACCATACTCCAGAAAAGAGGCTGAAAAGCCGAAGCAGGAGGGGCGGCCATGCATATGACAGAAACACAGCAAAGCTTGCTCTTGCATTGGAAACACATGCGAGAAAAGCGCGGCGGGCTGCCAGCGCGCGGCGACTTCCGACTGCAGGATTTGGGGCGCCATGTCACCGACATCGTGGTCATGGATATTTTAGAAGGGCCTGAAGACTTCCGTTACCGTTTGATCGGCACTCATGCCAGCGAACATCTGAACCGGGATTACACAGGCAAAACCCTTTCCAGCCTGCCCGGCAAAGGCCCCGGCAGCAAAATTTGGGAGAATTTGAATATTGCCAAACGCAGTAAAGAACCACAGCACCTACAAGTGCCCTACGTTGGGCCGCAAGCAATCTTTAAAGAAGCTTATACCTTGTACCTACCACTCGCCAGTGACCACAAACACCCTGATAAATTGATACTTGTGACCAATTTTCCGCAAAAAAACCCGTAGTTACGCGCACGGCACCCAAGGCATTACTCGCCCGCGAAGCGGTTCATAGCGTTTGCCATCTCAAAATCCCACACTGTAACACCGCCAGCGTCGTGCGTTGTCATCTTCACTTCAACACGGTTATAGACATTGAACCATTCTGGGTGGTGATCCATTTTTTCAGCCAAAAGTGCTGCACGGTTCATAAACCCCCATGCCTCACTGAAATTCTTAAATTGAAAAGTTTTTGTGATCGCCGCTATTTCGGCGTCATACGCCCAGCCGCTCGCACTTTCAAGTGCCGCATCACGGTCAGCATCCAATAATTTTGTTGGTCTCTCGCTCATTGTTTCACCCTTTATTCTAATAATTCTTCAACCAGGCCCGGCAGCAGCTCCCCTGCTTTACCGTGATGGCATTCGGCGAACATGGTCGCGCCTTCGCTTGGTTCCAGATTCACTTCAATGGTATGCGCCCGCCCAATAGCCCGCACATTTGCCACAAAACCCGCAGCCGGATAAACATTTCCGCTGGTGCCCACAGAGATAAACAAATCGCAGGCCTCAAGTCTGTCTGCGATCTGGTCCATATGGAAAGGCATTTCACCGAACCAAACAATATGCGGCCTGAGCGTAGGCATGCGGCGGCAGGTGGGGCATTCGGTATCCTGGGTACAGTCTGTTTCCCATTCAAAAACCGATGAGCAGGCGCGGCATCTGACCTTCTTCAGTTCACCGTGCATATGGATAACATTCTCAGCGCCGCCGCGCTCATGCAGATCATCCACATTCTGGGTAATAATCGTTAGCTCACCCGCAAGTTCCTGCTGCAACTTAGCAAGTGCTTTGTGTGCCGAATTCGGTTCAACAGTACCAAGCTGCATGCGTCTGAGGTTATAGAAGCGCTGTACTAATTCAGGGTCACGTGCGAACGCTTCCGGTGTCGCCACATCTTCGACCCTATACTCCTCCCAAAGCCCGTCATTATCACGGAAGGTGCGTACACCTGATTCTGCTGAAATGCCCGCGCCCGTTAAAACGACGATATTTTTAAAGCGTGCCAAAAAACTGTCCCTTTGTTTCGCATCGCGGTGTAGGCTACCGTTAAAATCCAAAAGTACAAGTGGGAGATAAAGGATGGTTGCAGTTCTGTTTGTATGCATGGGCAACATCTGTCGTTCGCCAATGGCCGAAGGTGCCTTCCGCGCGGCGGCTGCGGAAGTGGGCCTTCTGGAGAAGATGCATATCGATAGTGCTGGCACCATTGGGTATCATGCTGGCTCGCCGCCAGACCCGCGCGCGCAGGAAACCGCCCGGAAGAACGGTGTTGATATTAGTAGTCAGCGCGCCCGGAAAATCGAGCCGGAGGATTTTGAAAAATTCGACTATATCCTGGTGATGGACGACGATAATTTCAATGATGTCTGCGCTCGTTGCCCTGAGGAATATAAATCCCGCATCAGCATGTTCCTAAGCCATGCGCCCCATCTGCCTATTGATGAAATGCCTGACCCTTACAGCGGGCACAGGAACGATTTTGACATGTGCTTCAGCGCCGCGGTTGACGCCGCAGACGGCTTGCTGGAGCTGATCAAAGATAGACACTTTTAAATCCCGTGGCCGCGCCGCTTATAGCAAAACTGAATAAAACACTCGGTAGCCGGGTGGTTGGTTCGCGGGCACTGCCGGGCGGTGATATTGCTGATGTATCGCTCCTGAGCCTTGAAAACCATACTCATGTTGTTGCCAAACGCCCGCGCGCCGACCAACCCGACACTACGGCTGTGGAAGCCAAAATGCTCAAGCATCTTGCAGCCCATTCGGCGTTGCCTGTGCCGAAGGTCCTGTTTCAGGCGAAGGGTATGTTGGTGATGGGCTATGTGCCGCACAAAGGCACCAAAGACGCTGACTCTGCTGCAGCCGACGTTGCAGCCCATATCGCCGCACTCCACCAGGTTCGGCCCAAAGGCAAATGCACGACTTATGGCTTTGAAGCAGATACTTTCATTGGCCCGTTGCCGCAAGTGAACCATCCCTCTGATAATTGGGCCAACTTCTTCGTCGAGCAACGGCTGATTGCGATGGCGCAGTCTTGTGTGAACACTGGCAAACTGAACAGTAAACAGATGGCAAGCGTTGAGGCTCTTGCAAACAAACTGCCCGATTACCTGCCAAGCAAGCCCGAAAGCAGCTTGCTACACGGCGATTTATGGGCGGGCAATATGCTGATCGACGGAGATAGGGTAGCGGCCTTTATCGACCCGGCCATATCCTATGGCCACCGGGAAATGGACTTAGCCTTTATCGACCTGATGGGGGGCCTTTCCCCTGCTTTCTTCGATACATACAACGACCTATATCCCATTGAAGATGGCTTTTTCGACGAGCGCAAAGCACTTTATCAATTGTGGCCCCTTTTGGTCCATGTTCGGCTGTTTGGTGGCGGCTATGTACGCCAAGTTGAAGCCATACTGGAACGGTTCGGCACCTCACTCACCCAACTGTGATCGTTGCCATCTGGTACAGCCATTCAGCTATGCCTATCTTGAAAAGCAATCGCGAGGGAAATGGCAGTGTGGATGATTAAGGCAGCGTGGGTGATTAAGATCGTGAAATCCTGGAAATTCTGGCTGACACTTCTGTTGACACCCATGCTGCTGGTCGGTTGCTCAGGCCTGATCGTGAATTTTGACAGCGATTTTGTGAGCGACACTCAGGTGATGCGCGAAACCGTACAAGCAGACGATATTACCCTCAGCTACCTGCGGACGGGTGACCCCACAGGCCAGCGTGTGATCTTCCTGCACGGCACCCCCGGTGATGCAGGCGGCAACTGGCTACAGATTCTCAGGAACGTGCCAGAGGGGTATGAGTTTTTGGCAATTGACCGGCCCGGCTTTGGCCATACTAAACCGCGCAAGCCCGTAACCTCCCTGGATGCACAAGCCGCAGTGTTGGAACCTCTCTTGGTCACACGCCGCGGCAAAGGCACAATCCTGGTGGGGCACTCGCTCGGCGGCCCGGTTGTAGCAACGGCAGCAGCCGATTTCCCCGACAAGGTCGGCGGCATCATTATAGCGGCAGGCGCTCTGGACCCTGATCTTGAGGAAGTACTTTTTATTCAATATGTAGGCGATGTTCCACCCTTTAGCTGGCTGCTTGATAAAACACTCCGAAACTCAAACCGGGAGCTAATCGCACTTGAAGCAGAACTGCGCCTGCTGCAGCCCAAACTTGCAAGCATCGCCCAGCCGGTATTAATCGTGCACGGCACAAAAGACGAGCTTGTTCCGTATGCCAATGTTGCTTTCATGCAGCGTGAGTTCACAGGCAGCCAGTATCTGGACGTAATCACCATTGACGGCATGAACCACTTCCTGCAGTGGAACAAACAGGCCGAAATCATGGAAGCAATAGGGAAAGTGCAATCTCACCTATAGGATTTACAGATTCCAGAGCCTATAGACTCAAAGATTTACAGACCCGAGGGTTTACATATCTGAAAGTTTACAGCGCCGCACCTAAAGTGTTTCCAGTTCTCGGCATTCGACAAATTCGAAGTTGACATCATGGGTCATGCCATCACCGAAGCGCGCCTCCACCAGATAACAAGGCCCCTCGTCCGAGCGCTGGCTAGAGAAAAGGCTAAAATAACCAACAGGTTGCGCGGGGGTTCTCAGCACACCGTTTGCGGTTAACCAATCCCCGATTTTGGCGTGCAGGCTGCGCGGAAAACGAGCCAATGTAACATGGGGTTTATAGCGCCGCCTGTCAGTTTCCATGCCTACTCGTTCAAGCGCATTCTGTACTTTATCGTGCAAATGCTGCAGCGGCGCTTCGTTGGCAACACCCGCCCACAACGTTTTGGGCTGCCGCGTACTGCCAAACATGTTTACGCCCTCAAGGGCCAGTTCAAACGGATCAAAATGAATGTCTGCAAGGGCTTCTTCAATTTGAACAACTGCAGATGAAGGCACTTCGCCAATGAATGCCAGTGTGAGATGAAGCTGTGCATCACTTTGCCAGTGCGCCCCTTCAACGCCGCCTCGGGCGAATTGAAGGGATTGCTTCAATTCTTGAGAGAGTTCCAGGCCTACAAATAACCGCACCATATGCGCCCCCTCTTATTGTCCAATTCACAAACAGAATAGCGCAATAAAAGCTACTGCGATAGAGCATCAAGTACACGCGGGCCTAACTTGCCAACAATGATCGCTACACCTTCCTTGGTGGGGTGCAGTCCGTCAGGCTGATTGAGCGCTTCATTCGCCGCCACCCCATCAAGGAAAAACGGGTACAAAGGCACACCGTATTTTTCAGCCACATCCGGGAAGATAGTATCGAAGGCCTTGCCGTAATCAGGCCCCCAACTCGGGGTGGCCAACATGCCTGCGATCAGCACCGGAATATCCCGTTCAGTCAATATCTTAACCATCGCCTCGATATTGTTGCGCGTCAATTTCGGCGGTACGCCCCGAAGCGCGTCATTGGCGCCGAGTTCCAGGATCACCAGGTCAGGCTTGCCGCCCTTGATCGGAGACAAAGCCCAATCGAGCCGCGCGCGGCCACCCGACGATGTATCCCCCGACACACCACCATTGATCACTTTTATGTGTTTATGGGAGTTTTCGTTAAGCCAATCTTCAAGCTGGTCGGTAAAACCATCACCAGTTGGCAGGCCGTAGCCTGCGGTCAAACTGTCGCCAAACGCGAGAATTTCAACAGGAACGCTGTTTTCACGACCATCCGCCGCAAAAGTACCGCCTTTTGTCGCAAAAAGCGCCAAAGTACTAGTAATAGCGGCGAAAAATAATATCTTAACAGGGCCTAAGGCCTTCATGGTCCGCTCCTAAAAATAACCGCCACGCGAGGGCGGCGCTTGGGGTGATAATAAAATAACTGGCAGCAGAGGAATAAAAATACAATGGCCAAAGAAACTAAAGTTATCAATTTAACGGATGTCTCCCTAACGCTCGAGTCCGGCGCAGGGCCTGTGAACATCCTCAAGGAAATCAACTTCTCGGTCCACGAAGGCGAAAGCGTTGGCATCGTTGGGCCGTCGGGTTCCGGCAAATCATCGCTGATGAGCCTGATGACCGGCCTGGAACAGGCCACTGCGGGTGAAATCCATGTAGGCGGGCTTGCTTTCACCGGCGCGGATGAAGATACGCTGGCACGCCACCGCCTTTCGAAGGTTGGCATCGTGATGCAGGCTTTTCACCTGATCCCGACAATGACAGCGCTTGAAAATGTTGCTGTGCCACTTGAACTGGCAGGCGTGAACGATGCGTTTGACCTTGCCGCCAAAGAGCTTGAACTTGTGGGCCTTGCACACCGGATGGATCACTATCCGGCACAACTTTCGGGCGGTGAACAGCAGCGCGTTGCGCTTGCCCGTGCGCTCGCACCGCAACCGTCGATTCTTTTTGGCGACGAACCAACCGGCAACCTGGACGGCAAAACCGGCCGCGCCGTGATTGACCTGATTTTCGATCTATCGCGTGAGCGCCAATCGACGCTGGTGCTGGTGACACACGATCCAGCGCTTGCAGACCGCTGTGACCGGGTAATCTCGATGTCTGATGGACGCATCGTCGACGATACCGGCGATACCCGGTCTGTAGATGGCAGCAAGGACATTATCTCGAAGGTTGCTGGCAAATGATTACCAGAAATGCGTCCACGCCAGTGGCGCTAAGACTGGCACTTCGCGAGCTGAGAGGCGGCCTAGGCGGTTTTAAAATTTTCATGGCCTGCCTGATTTTGGGCGTAGCGGCGATTGCTGCGATTGGCTCGCTCACCCGCGCTATCCAGGAGGGTATGGAGCGCGAGGGACAATCAATCCTCGGCGGCGACATGGAGATCAACCAATTCCAGAAAGCGGCAAAGCCTGAACTTCTTGATTGGGCGAACCAGCAAGGTACGCTTTCGCAGTCTGCCCGCTTCCGCACAATGGGCCGTATCGACGGCCAGGCGAAATCAACACTGGTCGAACTCAGAGCTGTCGATGACCTGTACCCGCTTTACGGAAATTTTGTCACAACCCCATCCCTGGATACATCGGTACTTCTTGAAAAGCGCGGCGACATCTGGGGCACTGCGATTGATCCGCTGCTGGCTGACAAGCTGGGCGTTAACGTTGGCGACGTACTGACCTTCGGTGCGGTTAGAGCCGAAATCCGCGCCTTTGTAGACATAGAACCCGACAAGGCCAATCTAGGCTTCCAACTTGGGCCGTCTGCCTTTCTGCATATGGATGCGCTTGGGGATACCGGCCTTGTAACCACTGGTTCGCTAATCAATTTTATCTATAAAATCCGCTTGCCTGCGGACACTAACATCAATGCGATGCGCGAGAACCTCAAAGAGGCTTTCCCCGATGCTACATGGCGTGTACGAGACCGCGGCACCTCTGCTCCGGGTCTCCGGCGCTTCATTGAACAAATGGGCATGTTCCTGACGCTCGTAGGCATTTCGGCGCTTGTGGTTGGCGGCGTGGGTGTTGGCAACGCCGTACGTGGTTATATGGATCGCAAAACCAAAACCATTGCTACGTTGAAAATTCTGGGTGCGCACGGCAGCACCGTGTTTAAAACCTATTTCTTTCAGGTAATCCTGATTGGGCTATTCGCTATTGTGGTGGGCCTGACGGTCGGTGCCATGCTGCCAGATCTCTTGGCGGCCTTTCTGCCCGCAAGCCTGCCGGTAAAACCCGACAGCGGCATTTATCCTGTCGCCCTAGCGCTCGCGGCGCTATACGGCCTGATGATCACCGTCGCTTTCACCGTTTGGCCGCTTGGAAAAGCGCGCGACCTTCCTGCTGTGCATCTGTTCCGTACCATCGTGGCGCCTGAGCGCAAGTGGCCGCGCCTTGTGTATATGGCGGCAATTTTCGGTGCGGCGACCGTGGTTGTTTTTTTGGCCGTTGGTCTATCCGATAACCGCATCCTTGCTGCAGGATTTATGATGGGTGCCACCGTTGCGCTGGGTATCCTTCGTTTTACCAGTTGGGTGATTGAAAAAACCGCCTCCAAAGCGCCGCGGCCCAAAAACGCACTCGCCCGCATGGCAGTTGCCAACCTGCACCGCCCGGGCGCGGCCACGGGCACTGTTGTAATTTCACTTGGCCTTGGCCTCACGCTGTTTGCTGGCCTCGCGCTGGTCAAGGGCAACCTCAGCCAGCAACTACAGACTCAGGTGCCAAGCGAAGCACCGGGTTTCTTTATGCTCGATATCCAGCGCTATCAGGCGGAAGAGTTTGTTGAAACAGCAAACTCACTGGAAGGTGTTAAAGAGATCGATATCATCCCGAACCTCAGAGGCAGAGTAACCATGCTGAACGGCGTTCCGGCACAGGATGTTGAAGTTACACCCGAAGTGCGATGGGTTCTGCGGGGTGACCGCGGCCTAACGTATGTTGAAGAGCTTAATAAAGGTAGCACCATCGTTGAAGGTGACTGGTGGCCAGCAGACTATAACGGCGCCCCCGAGGTCAGCATGGGCAAAGAGCAAGCTGACGGCCTTGGGCTCAAGGTCGGCGACACCATCACGGTTGTTGTGCTTGGCCGCGAAATCACCGCAACCATTCGCTCCCTCAGGGAAATCAACTGGGGCACATTTGGCTTCAATTTCGTGATCATGTTCGACCCCAACACCCTAAAGGCCGCGCCCCACACCTTTATGGCGACGATGAAAGCGTCTGATGAAGGAGAAGCATCGGCGCACAAACTGCTGACGGAAAAATATCCAAATGTTACGGTGGTGCGCATGAAAGAAGTGCTTTCAAGTGTCAACAAAATGGTCGAGCAGATAAGCACGGCGGTTGAAGCAACAGCCATGGTGTCGATTGTTGCCGGTGTTTTGGTGCTGGCAGGTGCGATCGCCGCGGGCTTCCGTCAGCGTGTGTATGAAAGTGTGATATTGAAGGTAGTCGGTGCCGTGCGTGCGCAGATCCTGAAGGCATACCTTCTGGAGTATGCGCTGATTGGCCTGGTGACAGCCTCAATCGCGTTGGGGCTTGGCAGTTTGGTTGGCTATCTTGTTGTATCGCAGGTGATGAATATGGAGTTCACATTCCTGCCGGTGCCAATGCTGGTCACGGTGGGCACCAGCCTCGCGGTAACGGTGTTGTTTGGCATCGGCTCCAGCTTTAGGGCGCTGTCGATCAAACCAAATGCCGTCCTGAGGACAGAATAGCCCTTTCAATGGGTCAAATTCTGCCTTTTATCACAAAGAGCGGAAGGCGGTTGCAAGACGGCCTTCAAATGCCCATATTAGGGGTAACTATGTTTAATCCGTTGGGGAGTTCTAAAGTGGAACGTTACAACACTGCATACCGGACTGGTACTGCTACACAAACTGCTGAATATGACGAAGGCCTGCGTGCCTATATGCTGAAGGTCTATAACTATATGGCCTCTGGCGTGCTTTTAACCGGCATCGTTGCGTTGGTTCTATACAAATCGCCAGCATTGCTTGGCATCTTCTACAATCTTGTTGATGTAGGCGGTGGCCGCGTTGGCATCGCTGGCATGACAGGCCTTGGCTGGATCGCCACCTTCTCGCCGTTCGCGTTCATTCTTGTGATGAACATGGGCATTAACAAGCTATCTGCTGGGGCACTGCAAGGAATTTTTTGGGCATTTGCCACCTGTTTCGGCATCTCGCTGACAACAGTATTGTTCCGGTACACCGGCGAAAGCGTTGCATCCACATTCTTTATCACCGCAGCGACTTTCGGTGCGCTTAGCCTTTACGGCTACACAACCAAAAAGTCACTTTCAGGCATGGGTACGTTCCTGATCATGGGCCTGTTTGGCATCATTATCGCGTCGATCGTGAACATATTCATCGGCTCTGGAATGCTGGCATTTGTTATTAATGTTGCTGGCGTACTCGTATTCGCTGGCCTCACAGCTTATGACACGCAGCGCATCAAAGAGAGCTACTATATGATGGCAACCGGCAGTGCCCTTGCCAAAGGCGCAATCATGGGTGCGGTGAGCCTGTATCTTGATTTCGTGAACCTGTTCATGTTCCTGCTGAGCTTCCTCGGCAACCGCGAATAGGCCACTGCAACCCAGTAATGTGGGGATAAGAAGTTTGAAAAGCCCGGTCCTGCACCGGGCTTTTTTAGTGGTGGCCTGAAGGCCACCGTAAGCGATATTCAATTCAGGCCTATACTCAAAAAGATAACAACGCCTGCCACACGCTGCTTAAAAGCAATGCGCAAAAATATCTTCGCCCTGTGACGCGCCCAATGATGCGTCCCGTGAACAGCGGGATTATCGGACTTCTTTACAAAGGAATTACCAGATCTTAACGGCGCTTGCCTGATGATGGCCAAGTTATTGTGCATCTTTTGCAATACCCACCTCAAGAGCACATATGTGACCAACTATGGTAAAAGACCGCCGCGACGAGGGTGTGACATTCGGGACCTATAGGGCACAAACCTTTATAAACTATAGCCCAATTGACTTCTTTCCTGCTCGGGCGTTCAATAGTTCATACAAAAAAATAAACTTTAGACACGACTTACATAGCGAAAGATAGAAAAGGAGCCTTCCATGCTCAGGACTATAGCAGTTGGTCTGCTATGCGTTATAGGGGCGCATACAGCAGGCGCGTCAGCGTTTGCAAAAGAAGACGAGCCAGTTTCCCTTGTTTCAGAGTATGATGCCAAATCAAAATATCGTCTGGATTATAGCGACCTTAACAGTATTCTCGGTTCGACAGTGCTTGAAATGGGTCCATCCACTCATAAACGCGCCAGGAAGCTTACAAAAAAAACCGGCACCAGCATTCGTAAGGCTAATCCCCTGCCGTCCCGGTTTGAATCCAACCGGGTAATGCTGCACGAATTCAACAAGAACCAAATCGAAGTACTGGGCCTAATCCGGGACGACCTGCTTGCAATTCCAGAGCAATTGTCACTTGCCAAGCTCAATAGAAACGAACAACTGGCATATTGGTTCAATCTGCACACTGCGATCGTACTTGCCAAAGTGGCAGATATGTATCCTGTGACGCTTCTTGAAAAAGTGTTTTCACCAGAGCGTAAATCATCTTTCTTCCACAAACGCGCATTCAACCTAAACGGCCAGATGATTTCGCTCGCTGATATCCAACATCATGTACTTACCAATTGGGAAGACCCACGTGTAATTTATGGATTTTACATGGGGGTCGTTGGCACGCCGAATGTGCGCGACACTGCTTACAGCGGCGGCACCGTCTTTGAAGCGCTTGAAGAAAATGCCGTTGATTTTATCAACAGCATACGCGGCACACAAATCTGGCACAAAGAACTGCGTGTATCCACTTTCTACAGAATGATGGCTGCGCAGTTCCCGAACTTTGAAGAAGACCTGATGGCGCATATCAAAAGCTATGCGCGCGGCAATTTCAAAAGCAGGCTTCGTAAAGTAGACAAAATAAAAGTCAGCATTAAAGACTGGCATATTGCTGATCTTTATAATGGCAAGCTGTCTGCGGGTGGCGGCAATCACGCTGGCACCACGGCCACTCGTGAAGGCCTGAGCAACGGTGAAAAAATGCCTGACCATGTGATGGACCTGCTACGTCACCGTGCAACCCAACTGACCACCCATAGCAAGGACAAGGGATAGAGTTCCTCCCAGCAACGGAGGAGACTACCGACGTGCCCGCTATGCCGCCCTGAGGCTGCTGCAGACGGTGCTGGTGAGCAACGACAGGTCCGCACTGTCGATCACCAAAGGCGGTGTCAGATAGACGATATCTCGGAAAGGGCGTATCCATACGCCCTTTTCTACAAAGAAAGGCTTCAACTCCTCAATGGCTGAAGCATTCCTTAATTGCACCACGCCGATCGCCCCCAGAATGCGTACATCCTTGACGTTATCGTAAGCCCGGCAGGGAGCCAACTCCGTTTCAAGCTGCGCGCTGATCGCGGCAACTTTAGCCTCATAATCTTCGGTTTCAAACAAATCCAAGGATGCGTTCGCCGCCGCGCAGCCAAGCGCATGCCCCATATACGTAGGGCCGTGCATCAAGGCCTTCATGGGATCATCATCATAGAAAGCTTCGAAAATCGTTTCGCGTGCCACACAAACGGAAAGCGGACCAACTCCCCCCGACAGCGCTTTTGAGAGCGTGACCATATCGGGTACGATGCCCGCTTGATCAATCGCAAAACGGCTGCCGGTGCGGTAAAAGCCCGTGAAAATTTCATCGACGATAAACAATATGCCCGCTTCATCGCAGGCCTCCCTGATCCATTTCAGGGTTTCAGGCCCGTGCATCACCATGCCGCCCGCGCCCTGCACCAGAGGCTCCGTCACCACCGCTGCAACGTCATGCGCATGCGCCTTGAGGAACGCTTTGAATGTTACAGCTTCCTCTTCGGTACGCGGCAGATCGGCAAGCATGTTTTTCGCGAGCAGACCATCAAAATGGCTGTGCATGCTTTCTTCCGGATCGCAGACAGCCATGGTGGCGAGTGTATCACCGTGATAGCCATCCCGAAAATGCACAAATTTGCTGCGACGCTCACCCTTGTTCAGGAAATACTGCGCCGCCATTTTCATGGCAACTTCGACAGACACCGAACCAGATTCCGCGATAAAGCATCGGTTAAGGTCTCCTGGCAGCATATCGGCGAGCCGCCTAGAGAGCCTCAGGGCGGGTTCGTTTACCATGCCACCAAACATCACATGCGAGACCTGGTCGATCTGCTTTTTCATCGCCGCGGTGATATGGGGGTGGCCGTACCCGTGCGCTGCTGCCCACCAGCTTGAAATACCATCAACAAGCTCTCGGCCGTCCGCAAGCGTGAGCCTCACTCCCTCTGCCGACGCCACCGCAAGCGGCGGGCGTGTGGTTTTCATTTGGGTATAAGGCAACCAGATATGGTTTATGCCATCTTTGTACCATTGAGGGGCGTTGGTCATCGCTTGCCGTGTCCGTCTTAGTGGTCGTTATTCCTGCGAAAGCGGGTCTTGTAGGCTTAACCCGCGGCTAATGGGCTCAGAGCATATAGCCAAGCTGCCGCAGTGGTGTCCCATCGTGGGCCGTAAGGCGGTTTGCTGGGAAGGGCAACATTGCGGTTAGGCCGGTGTCAGGCCCAGTTTCTTGAAGAGCGCCAAATCTTTATTGTTTTCCGGGTTGGGTGTTGTCAGCAACTGCTCACCGTAGAAGATGCTGCTTGCACCCGCCAGGAAGCAAAGCGCCTGGGCTTCTTCCGATATTTCCTGACGGCCAGCAGACAGCCGCACTTCGGATTTTGGCATCAGGATACGTGCCACAGCGATCGTGCGCACAAACTCAAGCGGATCAAGCGCTTCTATATTCTCAAGCGGGGTGCCAGGAACGGCCACCAGCATGTTGATTGGTACGCTTTGCGGATGTTCCGGTAAGTTCGCCAGCGTCTGCAGCATGCCCGCGCGGTCTTCCTGCTTTTCTCCCATGCCAACGATACCACCAGAGCAGACATTGATGCCTTCTGAACGCACACGCGCCAGTGTATCCAGACGGTCCTGATAAGTGCGCGTGGTGATGATCTCGCCGTAGAATTCCTCAGACGTATCGACATTATGATTATAATAATCGAGGCCCGCATCGGCGAGGCGCCTGGTTTGCTTGTCGGTAAGCATACCAAGCGTCATGCATGTTTCCATGCCCAGATCTTTCACACCTTCGACCATTGCCGTCAACGTATCCATGTCGCGGTCTTTCGGGCTTGTCCAGGCGGCCCCCATGCAATAACGGCTCGCCCCGCCTTCTTTTGCTTTTTTTGCAGCGTCCACAACCCGCCGCACTTCCATCAATTTTGTCGCATCCAGGCCGGTGCCATTTTTATGCTTGGCCGACTGCGAACAGTAACCGCAATCCTCGGCACAGCCGCCGGTTTTAATGCTGATCAGTTGCGACAATTGAACCTTGTTTGGATCGTGATACAGCCTGTGCACACGCTGAGCCTCGAACACCAAGTCCATGAAAGGCATATCAAAAAGCGCGTTGATCTCGGTACGGGACCAATCGTGGCGGGTCTCCCGCTCCTTGGTCGGCACCATATTACTTGCAGAAGAAGACTGATCGATACTGGTTGGGGCGTTCATTCTTGTAGCCACTCCTTACAGGGTCTCTCTAGGACCAGATTTAGGCTCTTTACGGCGTGCAAACTCGGGGGAACCGGGCTTAGAGTCAAGCAAAAAGGCCGGTTGACGCACGCTTTCAATGAGCCTATCTCAAGCAAATGCCACATTCAAAAGCCCCGATAAACAGTCTTGATGCTTTTGCTTCCGCGAAGCTTGAGGCCCTCGAAGTCAAAAACCAACGCCGCACGCTCAAAGATGTTGCCCGAGCTGCCAATATGGCCCTAACGGACGACAAGGGTGCCTCGCGCATAAGCTTTACCGACAATGATTATCTGGGTTTGTCCACACACCCTGAAGTGATTGCCGTTTCCTGCCGGGCCGCACGTATGTACGGTGCCGGATCAGGGGCAAGCCGGTTGGTAACAGGCAATCACCCACTTTACCGGCAACTTGAAACCAAAATTGCCAAAATCAAGGGAACTGAAGCGGCGGCCGTGTTTGGGTCGGGCTATTTGGCAAACGTTGGCATCATCCCAACGCTGGTTGGCAAAGGCGACCTGATCATCGCTGACGAATTGGTGCACACCAGCATTCACGCCGGAATGAAGCTAAGTAGTTCTACGATAAAGTTTTTTCGCCACAATGACACAGATCATGTGTCCCAAATACTGGCACAAAACCGCGAGGCCTTCGAAAAGGTACTAATCCTTGTTGACGGCGTTTATTCGATGGACGGCGATATCGCACCGATGAAAGAACTTGGGGAACTTGCACGTGCCTATAACGCTTGGCTAATGAACGATGACGCGCACGCGCTAGGCACCATTGGCGGTGGTCGCGGTTCGATGCATGCCTGCAAGGCCGAAGGGCTTGTGCCGCTGCAAATGGGTACTCTTTCCAAGGGAGCCGGTTCTTACGGCGGCTATCTGGCAGCAAGCAAACCCGTGATTGATCTGATCAAAACGCGCGCACGTTCCTTCATCTATACGACGGGCCTGCCGCCTAGCGCGGTCGCGGCATCCCTGAAAGCGCTTGAGATTATGGAGGCGAACCCCAACCTGGTGGCCCGCCCGGTCTTGCTGGCACGGCGTTTCGCAGCGGCTCTGAAGCTGCCCAAACCTGACACACCGATTGTACCACTTGTGATTGGTAGTGAGCTGGATGCCTTGAATGCCTCTGAAAGCCTTTCTGCTAGTGGCTTTAAGGTGATCGCCTTTCGCCCTCCGACCGTAGCTGAGGGTACTTCGCGCCTTCGCTTCAGCTTTTCAGCAAGCCACCGCGATGAAGATGTCGAAGCCTTGATCGCCGCCTGCCAGAGTTTGGGGCTGGGCGGCTAGGATGAAAGGGCTATTCATTACTGCAACCGGCACCGAGATAGGCAAGACAATGATCACCGCCAGTCTCTGCCACCAGATGCGACAAGCAGGTAAGGCCGCCGCAGCCCTCAAGCCCATCATCAGCGGTATTGATGAAGCCAACATGATCGGTACCGACACCGCTATTATCGCGGAAAGCCTTGGCCTTGAGCTGACCGCAGCCACACTGGAAGCCATCTCTCCATACCGTTACAAGGCCCCGCTCGCGCCCTCAATGGCAGCGAAACTGGAGGGAAAATCACTTGATTATCAAGCCCTTCTTCGTACGTGCCGCGCGGCACTAGAGGCCAATCCCTTTTCGTTAATTGAAGGGGTGGGCGGCAGCTTCGTACCGCTGACAGACAAAAAACTTGTCGCCAATTGGATCGCAGACCTCGGCCTTGCTTCAGTGGTGGTCGCCGGCAGCTATCTGGGTACGCTATCTCATATCACCGCCACCCTTGAAGCTATGCAGGCGCGCAGCCTTTCGGTCGCGGCGGTTGTTGTCAGTGAAAGTGCTGGCAAAGATCACCCCGACTTCGCAGAGACTGTGCGCCAAGCCCGCACCTGGACAGACGTGCCGGTGATAGCGCTACCGCGCATCGCGGGTGAAGCACCCTGGCGGCGCGCACCTGACCTCCTTGGCATCCTCGGCCTGTAGTTACCCACAGGCAAGCCTTTCCCACCCAAGCACATGTCTGCCCGGCATTTTTTTGCCGCACACCAGCTACTCCTCTGCGTTTGCCCGCCAAACCCTTGAAAAACAACAGCCCCTCCAATTGGCATGGCTGTTGCTAGCTAAGTGAGCAAGTTTAACCCGCAGCGTTGGAGCAGAACCATGCAAGAGCAAATGCCTTTCGACCCAAACTTCTATTTCGGCTTAGTTGCTGACAATCTGCTGAAGAACTTGGGTGCCAAGGCACTTACTTACGCGGACGAGGCGCTTTCGAAGATGAAAGCTCTCGGTGACGACGAAGGCTTCAACATTTGGCTCAATATCCACGAGCAGCTTACCAACAAAGCATCTCTCAGCCTGCGGCCAAAAAATACAGTTCTTCACTAACCACGGAACACCCGGACGGGGCTTCTCAGCACCCGGCACCCAAACCACCCCGTCCGTGACCGGGTCATACCCAAACCCGGTCCGAGACCCGCCCTTACCCAGGGCGGGTCTCTTTCATATGGCCAGGCAACCTTAATGCCTGCATGCGCCAACCTTGCGCCGTTTAGAAGTTTTTTGGATCAGTTTTCTCTGCAACAGCATCAAAATAACAACCATTATCTATTTTTTAGACAATCCCGTATTTAATACTTCAATAGTCGCTGTTTCTTGTTGGTCGCGGGCAATGAACATGCCCTAGTGAAAAACGGAGTGAGGGAAGATATGGATACTGTCATAGGATCGCTGATCGGTGAATTCGAAGAATGTTCCAGCAGCTATGAGGTATGGGAAATTTTCCTGGGTTTCATCACAACACGCGGTTTTAAGTGCGCCACCTATGCCTATAATTACGCCCCTATCAACGAGCAGGAACGAGAAGACAAAGGTAAAAAAAGCCACGTGCGCTTTGCTCTTGCGGGCAATACGTGGATCACCAGCATGCCAAAAGAAGGCGTGGAGGAATACCGTGCACAGCGCTATGAAAAAATCGACCCAATGGTCCAGCATGTTGGCCGCCGGTCGATGCAGCCGCTTTATATGGCGCGTTGCCTGTTATCGCCAGACGATCCGGCCTTTCGTTCCCAGGATTTTGTCCTGTCACGGGCGGAACATTACGGTATATTTTCTGCGGTAGGTTTCCCCTTAATGCACCCTATGGGGCGCGGGCACGGGCAGATTACCTTGCACTGTGCTGAGCCATACCCTGTTCTTGAAAGCATTATGGAAACACGCGGGAATGAGGTGCACCTGGCAAGCCTTTATATGCATAATTTCTTCCAGCCACACGAACGCAAGGAACGCGCACGCACGTATGGCGTGAAGGGCCGACCACTTGAGGTTCTTCAGCTTTTGAATGCAGGCTTTACTAACAATCAAATCGCCGAAAAATTAAACGTCACGGCACCTACTGTTTCTTTCCATATCAAAGAGTTACGGGAAACTTTACGTGTAACTTCAACACGCGAAATCCTGCCTGTCGCACTTCGGCTTGGGATTTTTGATGATTAAGATTGCCGTTTTTGTTAACGCGCTATTGAGGTTTTGGAATTACCCTATATGCACTATCCTATTCGTGCCGAGCACGACAATTGATATGTGATTAGGGCCACAATTAAGTATGAGCGATAGCAACACTCGTTTTGCCCAGGAACTGGATGTCACAGGCCTTTTGTGCCCCCTCCCGGTTCTTCGTGCGCGCCGCGTCCTGGATAATATGAAAGCAGGCGAACTGCTTCTTGTGAAAGCCTCGGACCCCGCATCCGTACATGATATGCCCGCCTTCTGCAAAATGACCGGCCATAAATTACATATGGCGCATGTCGAGGGCGGGAGTTACGTGTTTGAGATTGAAAAAGCTACCCAGCGTCCAACCGACGATATCGAAGCAGAGCCAATCCGCCGTACACGGCAATAGAATTCATATGAAAATCTGAGTATCTCCAGAACCGCAGTCGCGGCCCTCTGTTTATTTCTTGCCGAGCACGCCCGCGAGCCAACCCGCGCCAAGCGCCACAAACACGGCTGTCAGGCCGTACAAGAGCGGAAAACCATGGGCAAAATCATACGCAGCGCGCTCAAAGCCCTCTTTATCCACATTCAAACGAATACGGTTACGTGCCTTTAGGCTGCCTTCCTGAAAGACAAAAGTTTCCACCAAAAACTCACCCACGGGTACATTGGCAGGCAAATGTACGTCCGTGCGGAACAGGCCTTCCGCAACAAGTGAAACGCTATCGACTTCCTGCCGATACAGGTTTTCTGAGGCCCGAAGGCGATACAACGCGCGGCGAAACTCAGGGTCTGGGTCCACTAAGCCGCGTTCAGAGCGCGCAATAAGCGGCAAATTGTTAAATCCAATGCCATAACTCGCAAACACCGTGGGGTGCGCGATATCAACAAGGGGCCGCGACGCTGCCACCGCATAATATCCAGGTGCTGCCGGAAAATGCAGGTTGGCATTATTGATCCAAATACCGCCCACCTTATCTTTGCGGCGCACAACGGTATCGGCCTCCGGCCCCCGCACCACAACAACAACATCAAAAGCATCGTTAACCGGGTCAACTGCCGATGAACCCACAGCGCCAAACAGAATCAACTGCGCACCGTCAAAGCTGTAACGGATTTCGATCCGTTTGTTTGACAGATCTGTCACCAGGCCTCCTGCAGGCACACTGGAAAGCAGGCTCAGGGTCATCAATAGGCATAAACACAAAATACGCATCAGTGGCCTGCCGCTTCTGTTGCCACTTCGGCGACACTGAATAATTCATCAGGCTCAACCACGAGGCCAAAACCCATTTTTACACAAACCACCAAAACCATTAGAGCAAGCAAGGCGCGTAAATGCTCGCCTTTCAGCTTGAAGCCAACACGCGCGCCAACCTGTGCGCCGACAACCGCGCCAAAAAGCAATAAAACCGCAAGGAAAATATCGACTGTTTGCGTATTCACCGAGTGAAAAATTGTCGTAAGGGCTGTTACAAAAATAATCTGAAATAGCGACGTGCCAACAACCACGTTCGTAGGCATGCCAAGTACGTAAATCATGGCTGGCACCATAATGAAGCCACCACCTACCCCCATGATCGCCGCCAACACACCAACCAACATACCAATCGCAAGCGGCAGCAGCGCTGAAATATAAAGCTTTGATTTTCTGAAACGCATCTTGAAAGGCAACACATGGATCCAGGCCTTGTGCCGGTCCTCGCGGGACAGAGGCGGCGATACATAACCGCGGCGCTGCCTGAAGATCGCGCGCATACTTTCCCAGAACATCAAACCGCCGACAGAACCAAGGAACACTACATAAGCCAAGGAGATCATCAGATCCACCTGCCCCAGCGATTTCAGATAGGTAAAGACCTGCGCCCCAAAAAAGGAGCCTACTGCGCCCCCGATGATCAGCACAAAACCCATCTTTACATCAATACCCTGGCGCCGCCAGTGCGCCAGTGCGCCAGAAACAGATGCGGCTGTGATCTCGTTGGATTCGGTTGCCACCGCAACGGCTGGTGGCACACCGGCAAAGATTAGCAGCGGCGTCATCAAAAAGCCGCCGCCGACGCCAAACATGCCAGAGAGAAAACCAACAATAGCACCCATGCCAACCACGAGAAATACATCCATCGAGAGTTCGGCTATCGGCAAATAAAGCGGCATACGGAACTGATCCAAAAAATAAAGGACAGTGGGCGTTGATTCTGAAAAGAATCTCTTCTCACTGTCCTAACGAAACTTGGTTAAAAATGCAATCACACCGTCAAGATTGTTGGTATCAGGCCTGCGTGCTTTAGGCGGCACCTGGCACATTTTTACTATTGCGGCGGCCATGCTTTTCCATGGCATCTTCCATCGCTGCGTCAATGCGCCCGGTCGCAAACAAGCTCAGCATCTTGTAATCGCCCATAAAAGACCACCAAGGATAATCGAAAGTAGCAGGTTTGTTTTTCTCGAAAACGAAATGCCCAACCCAGGCAAACCCATAGCCAATTATAGGGAACAGCAAGAGCATCCACCATGTCTGGGTATAAACCGCATACAACAACATTGAGGTCGCAATCACAGTGCCCACATAATGCAGCGCCCTGCATACGGGTAGCGAATGTTCCGCCAGATAATAGGGGAAAAACTCCCCAAAGCTCTCGAATTTTGGTGCCATGTCAACGCTCCTCCCTTTTGGAATTCCCTTTTGACCTTCCGCTACGGTTGGCTCCGATTCGGCCTATATTAAGGCCGCAGCAGGTAACGAACCGTGAAAAATCAAACTCCTCCGTCCAGAAAATATAGTGCGATTCCAGCTATCTAGCAAATTTCATGTTTCTATTCTTGACGTTTACGTTAACGTAAACTAATTAATGGAGCAGATTAAAGGACAACCTGCATGCCAAAAGACACCAACCGCGCCTATTCGATCAAGGAACTCGCCTGCGACTTTGGGGTAACCCCGCGCACACTGAGGCATTATGAAGATCAAGGGCTGATTTCACCGGAACGTCAGGGCCAGAACCGTATTTACCATACAGAAGACCGAGTACGCCTTGCATGGATACTGCGCGGCAAGCGTGTTGGCTTTTCGCTCCAGGAAATCGGTGAAATGCTTGACCTTTATGATCTTGGCGATGGCCGCGAAAAGCAGCGTGCTGTCACTGTAGAGCGCTGCCGTGATCGCATCCACGCGCTTGAGGCCCAGCGCGATGACATTAACGCCACCATCGATGAATTATCCGAATTCTGTGATCTTATCAGTAACCTTGAAAGATCCACTGACGGCACCTGGATCCGCCGCGACACCGGCACCCCCCTGATGCCCTATAGCCCGACATAAACGGCCAACGCGACCGAATATCCGAATTTAACTAGCTGAGGAAATCCCTATGCCATCATATAGCGCCCCCGTAAAAGATATGAATTTCATCCTGAATGAAGTCTTGAATATCAACAAATATTCGAACCTGCCTGGCTACGCTGACGCGACGCCTGACCTTGTTGCAGCGATACTTGAAGAAGGCGCAAAAGTCTGCGAAAACGAGCTGGCACCGCTTAACCTTTCCGGTGATCAGGAAGGTTGCACACGCAGCGACGATGGCTCAGTCACCACGCCTAAAGGCTTCAAAGAAGCCTATAATAAATTTATCGAAGGCGGCTGGACCAGCCTGACCTCTGATCCCGAATACGGCGGCCAGGGCCTACCGCATGTGCTCGGGTTTTGTATCGAAGAAATGATGGTATCTTCGAACATGGCTTTTGCTATGTACCCCGGCCTGTCAGCCGGCGCGATGGCCTCAATTGAAATTGAAGGCACCGACGAGCAGAAGCAAAAATATCTGCCAAAAATGGTTGCTGGCGAATGGACTGGCACCATGAACCTCACCGAGCCACACTGTGGTACAGACCTTGGTATGCTCCGCACCAAAGCAGAGCCAAACGATGACGGCACTTACGCGATCACAGGCACCAAAATATTCATTTCGGCTGGTGAGCACGATCTATCTGAGAATATCATTCACCTTGTGCTGGCGCGCTTGCCTGATGCACCGAAGGGCGTGAAGGGGATCTCTCTCTTTATCGTACCGAAGTTCGACGTCAATGACGACGACAGCCTCGGCGAGCGCAACAGCCTGATCTGTGGTTCCATCGAAGAAAAGATGGGCATCCACGCCAACTCTACTTGCGTAATGAACTATGACGGTGCGAAGGGCTACCTGCTCGGCGCACCCCACAAAGGCCTGCGCGCTATGTTCATTATGATGAATGCGGCCCGTATCGGCGTATCTGTTCAGGGTTACGGCCAGTCGGAAGTTGCATACCAAAACGCTGTTGAATATGCGAATGATCGTATCCAGGGCCGCTCGCTTACTGGCCCAAAAGCCGAAGATAAGGCCGCTGATCCAATCATCGTACACCCTGATGTGCGGCGTATGCTGATGAACGCTAAAAGCTTTAACGAAGCCGCCCGTGCATCTGCCCTTTGGTGCGCGATGCTAATCGACCTTTCCCACGATGCGGAAACTGAAGAAGAGCGCGAATGGGCATCCGATATTGTCTCTGTGCTCACGCCTGTGATGAAAGGCGTATTTACGGACCGCGGTTACGAGTATTCCACATCCAGCCAGCAGGTGTTTGGCGGCCATGGATATATTAGTGAGCACGGCATGGAACAGTTCGTACGCGACGCCCGCATTACCCAGATTTACGAAGGTGCCAACGGCATCCAGGCGCTTGATCTGGTTGGTCGTAAGCTGCCAGCAAACGGCGGGCGTGCCATCCAGGCATTCTTCAAGCTGATTGGCCGCTTCCTTTCGGATAATAAAGAAAACGAGAAGCTTGCCGATTTTGTGAAGCCGCTTTCAGGTGCGCTAACCGACTTGCAAAGTGCTTCTATGTGGTTGATGCAAAATGGCATGACGAACCCTGACAATGCCGGTGCTGGCTCAACGCCTTATATGCACCTGATGGGCCATGTTCTTCTTGGGTACCAGTGGGCGCAAATGGCTAAAATCGCACAGGATCAACTGGACGCCGGGACTTCGGACCCTACCTTCTACAACAACAAGATAATCACCGGGCGCTATTATATGAAAAAGCGTCTGCCAGAAACCAAAGCCCTGCTTGCAGAACTGGAAGCCGGCGCTGACGACCTTATGGCGCTTGACGCGGCCAATTTTTAATCCTGACCCCAATATTCAAGGGATATTTGAGACATGACTGAAGCATATATTTATGACGCCGTCAGAACCCCCCGCGGCCGTGGCCGCAAGGACGGTTCGCTGCATGAAATCACACCAATGCAACTGGCCGCCCAGATGCTGGAAGCGGTACGGGACCGTAACGACCTTGACACCAGCTATGTTGAGGATGTTGTTCTTGGCTGTGTTGCCCCGGTAGGCGAGCAAGGCGCTGATATTGCCCGTGTCGCAGCAATTACCGCAGGTTATGCAGAAACAACAGCCGGTTTTCAGGTAAACCGCTTCTGCGCATCAGGCTTAGAGGCCACAAACATTGCGGCAGCCAAGGTTATGTCTGGCGAAGCTGATATGGCGATCGGCGGCGGCGTGGAAAGCATGAGCCGTGTGCCTATGGGCTCGGACGGCGGTGCCTGGCCGATGGACCCCGCAGTAGCCTTCAATAGTTATTTTGTGCCGCAGGGCATCTCTGCTGATCTTATCGCCACCAAATACGGCCACAGCCGCGACGATGTTGACGCCTATGCAGTCGAGAGCCAGCGCCGTGCAAAAGCGGCCTGGAACGATAACCGCTTCGCCAAATCCATCGTGCCTGTGAAAGACGTTGTCGGCATGACCGTATTGGACCACGACGAATTCATGCGTCCTGAAACTACAATGCAATCGCTCGGTTCCCTGAAACCATCCTTTATTGATATGGGTGCGTTTGGTTTCGACAGCGTGGCGATCCAGAAATATCCAGAGATCGAAAAGATTAACCATGTGCATCATGCAGGCAACTCATCGGGTATTGTCGACGGTGCATCTGCGATCCTGATCGGCAACAAAGAAATCGGTGAAAAGCTGGGCCTCAAGCCGCGGGCGCGTATCAGATCAATGGCCTCAATCGGCAGTGAGCCAACGATCATGCTTACAGGGCCTTCTTTTGCTGCTGAAAAAGCCATCAGGCGCGCTGGCATGAGCACAAGCGATATCGACCTTTGGGAGCTGAACGAAGCTTTTGCTTCTGTGGTTCTCCGCTTCATGGAAGTGCTCGATATTGATCACAGTGATATCAATGTGAACGGCGGCGCAATTGCGATGGGTCATCCTTTGGGTGCCACTGGCGCAATGGTTCTGGGCACGGCGCTCGACGAACTGGAACGTTCAGGCAAAGAAACTGCCCTCACCACGCTTTGCATCGGTGCAGGTATGGGCACCGCAACCATCATTGAACGCGTCTAATCGCTGAATTCGGAGTTTGAGAGAATGACTAAGACAATTCGTTTTGACGTCGACAGCGACGGTATCGCGCTTCTGACGATTGACCTGCCAAACACTGGCATGAATGTTTTTAACGCCCAACTGATCGAAGATCTGGACACCTGTGTTGACAAAGTGCTTGCCGACGAAGCCATCAAAGGCGCAGTGATCACATCGGGCAAACCTGCCTTTCTTGCAGGCGCTGACCTCAACATGCTTGGATCTTCTGCAGGCGCTGAGCAAACACCTGAAGAAGCTTTTGAGAGCGCCTTCCGCCTTAACAAAATCCTGCGTAAAATGGAAACTGGTGACAAAAACCGCAAGGTGCTGATGAAAGAAGGCACAAAACCTTTTGCGGCGGCTGTAAACGGCCTCGCGCTTGGTGGTGGCTTTGAACTGGTGCTTGCCTGTCATTACCGCGTGATTGCGGATGACCCGAAGATGCAGCTTGGTTTCCCTGAAGTACAGGTTGGCCTTCTGCCCGGTGCTGGCGGCACACAACGCCTGCCACGCCTCACTGGCATCCAGGCAGCAGCGCAGGCCATCACAACGGGCAAACCCTATGGTGGCCAGATCGCTATGGGCCTCGGCATCGTACAGGCGATGGCACCAGCGGCCGACGTTGTTGAAAAAGCCAAAGAGTGGGTCAAAAAATCCCCGTCTGCTTTGGCTCCCTGGGACAAAAAGGGCTTCAAATATCCTGGTGGTTCTGGCGCGATGCATCCTGGCAGTGTGCAGACCTTTATCGGTGCCAACGCGATGGCACAGAAGCAAACCCAGCATAATTACCCGGCTGTACAGGCGATCCTTTCGTGTCTGTTCGAGGGCGGAGTTGTTGATTTCGACACGGCGATCCGTATCGAGAGCAAATATTTCATGACGCTGCTGGCTGGCCCGGTTGCTGGCAATATGATCCGTAGCCTTTTCATCAACAAGCAGGCTGTTGAAAAAGGCTCCCTGCGTCCTGAAGGGTATGAGCGCAAGAAAGTGAAACGCCTTGGCATGCTTGGTGCTGGCCTGATGGGAGCTGGCGTTGCGTATGTGTCGGCAAAGGCTGGCATGGATGTTGTGCTCTTGGACCGTGACGAAACATCTGCCGAAAAAGGCAAAGACTATTCGCGCAACCTCGTCAAGAAAGGTGTTGAGCGCGGGAAGGTATCGAAGGAAAAAGGCGAAGCCCTTCTGGAGCGTATCACCACAACAAGTGATTACGCTGACCTTAAAGATTGTGACCTGATCATCGAGGCTGTATTCGAAGCCGAAGACATCAAAAAATCTGTCACAGAAGCAACCGAAGCTGTGATCAGCAAGGATGTTGTGTTTGCCTCTAACACCTCGACACTGCCAATCACTGGGCTTGCCAAAAACTTCACCCGCCCGCACCAGTTTATCGGCATTCATTTCTTCTCGCCGGTCGACAAGATGCCGCTCGTTGAGATCATCATGGGTGAAAAAACCGATGACGAAACCCTGGCGCTTGCGCTTGACTATGTAAGCCAGATCAAGAAAACACCGATCGTGGTGAACGACAGTCGCGGTTTCTATACCAGCCGTTGCTTCGGCACATATGTGACCGAAGGATATGCTATGGTAAAAGAAGGCGTGAACCCGGCACTTATTGAAAACGCAGGCAAGATGGCTGGCATGCCGGTTGGCCCACTGGCTGTGGGTGACGAAGTAGCGCTCGACCTTTCTTACAAAGTCGGCATGGCAACCAAGCAGGCACTCGGCGACAAATATGTGGAAAGCCCTGCAGACAGTTTTGTTGAAAAAATGGTTGTTGACCTGGAGCGTTTTGGCCGCAAGAACGCCAAAGGCAACTATGTTTACCCAGAGGACGGCGGGCGTAAATATCTGTGGCCTGGCCTTGCGGATCATTTCCCGCTCTCAGACGAACAGCCAAGCATTGACGAAGTGAAATCCCGCTTCATGATCCGCCAGGCTGTTGAAGCCGCACGCTGCTTCGAAGAAGGCGTACTCATTGACGCTTCTTCAGGCGATATTGGTGCCATCTTCGGCTGGGGCTTCGCACCTTTCACCGGAGGGCCATTCAGCTTTATCGACACCTACGGCGTGGCCGAATTTGTGGCCGAGGCTGACCGTCTGGCGCAAGCCTACGGTGCCCGCTTCAACCCGCCGCAAATGCTGCGGGATATGGCCGAAAAGGGCGAGGCTTTCTATGCCAAGGGCGACACCAGAGGCCGCCTCGCCAAAGCCGCTTAGGCTAGGCGACTATCCAACACACACTAAAGGGCTGCCATCCGGCGGCCCTTGTTTTGTTAGCGTCCCGATAACAACCACTAAGGGGCGACACGGGCTGGAAACTTCTGCTCTAGCGGTCTTTGTCCATATAACGCCAGGCCCGGTGTGCCAAGAAGGCGAACAGAGCACTGAACGCAAGCGCCGCGCCAATGTTTACCGTCGGGATCACATCGCCCTTGATACCAATCGCTGCAAGCGCCAGTTCGCCGAAATGATAGCTAGGCAGCAAAAGCGCAAACATCTGCATAATTTTGGGAAAGACAATAATCGGCACCCAAAGCCCGCCCAATAACGAAAAGCCAAAGAAAGCCAGGTTGGTGATCGCCGCCGCTGACTGCGCTTTGGCGTTGAGGCCTATCGCCAACCCCAACAAGGAAAAAGGCACAGTCGTCAAAAGATTGATGCCAACCAATGACAGCCAAGTTGTTGGGGCCAGCCGCACACCTGCACCAAAATAGGCAACCGCAAACAAAGCGAACGTGACTATGAGCGCAAAAATCATCGACATATAAAGCCGCGCAAGTATAAGCGCGCTGAACGGCAATGGTGCTGCGCGCTTCACCTCCAACCAGCCACGATCCCGCTCTGTCGCGATCGAGACACCAAAGGAAAACAGGCTGGGGCCAAGCGCTGCAAAAATGCCGTATGTCGCGAGCATATAAGTGGCGCGCGCAGGCTCACTGCCAAGCACCACGCCAAACATACTGTAGAATGCAATCGGGAAAATCAGCGTCGGCACAGCAAAGCTCGGCATCCGCCAGGCTTTCAGCAGTTCGGTTTTACATTCAGCGAACAGGATACGGGCCATTGGTGGCCGGACTACGGTTGTGCGGGCGCTCATGCGGCTTCTCCTTTTTCGCGCGTGATATTAAGGAAGGCCGCTTCAAGCCCGGCGCGGGTGACGCTAATATCATTCACACTGCAACCGGCTGCGAACAGCGTGCGCAGTGTCGCTTCAGCGGCGTGGCTCACGAGCTGCACACGGTCCCCTACATGCTTCAGGCTTTCAACTCCATCCAGCGCCAGCAATTGTGCGTCAGATGCGTCTGTGCGCAGCTCAATGAGCTTACCGCCCGCAAGTGCTTTGATCTCAACAGGTGTGCCGTCTGCGACAATCTCTCCTGCCGCCATCACCAAGATGCGGTCTGCCAGTGCATCAGCCTCCTCAAGGTAATGAGTAGTCAGCACAACGCCGCAGCCAGCCTTTACCAAATCCCGGATCACGCGCCAGAACATATGGCGCGCATCAACATCCAGGCCAACGGTTGGTTCGTCCAACAAAATAAATTCCGGGTCCCCGCATACAGCAAGCGCTAGCTGCGTACGGCGTTTCTGGCCACCTGACAGCACGCCGTAGCGCTTATCGAGGATATCTGCGAGCCCTAGAAGCGCCACAAGCACATCAAATTTCATTGGTGCAGGATAATAGGTTTGAAACAGCTTAATATGCTCTGCGACAGTTAATTGCTCCGGCAGTTCGGCGGATTGCAGCATGGCACCGATGCGTTGGCGCGCAGCAAAACTGCCCGCCGGGTCACCCCCAACGGTCACGGTGCCCGACGTGGGTGTCACCAAACCCAGTATCATTGATACAGTTGTTGTTTTCCCGGCACCATTTTCGCCCAAGAGCGCCGTTACCTTGCCCGCCTGCAAATCGACAGTGACATCGCTAACAGCCTGTTTGCCGCCATAGCTTTTTGTGACAGAGCCGACATGTATCGCGGATCCATTTTTTACTAATTCCACGTCTGCACCCTCCTGTTTGTCCGAACCCAGGCACGCTGCACCTATGAGGTTCGGTATTTGGCTTATATTTTATTTACACTTTGTTTTTCAAAGTTCTTTGTAATATGCAGCTTATGTTCCAGCTTTTCAAGAGCAAGGCCAAATCGCCTAAAGATTTTTCCGTCAATGGCCACCAACATACGGTGTCGCACAAGCCAGACAATTGGAGCACGGATGGTTTTTGCCCCTTTAACTGACAGCAGAGTGCGGGTAGGCTCGCCTCCACAAGGGAGATAGCGATGCATCTTAAAATTGATGAAACCTTTGCGCGCCTTGGCATGGAAACTCACATTGGCATCCTTGATTATAAGATTGAGGTCCGAAGCACACCGCCAGCTTTACTGTCTGCCCTTGAAGACGGCGCAGAAATCCGCATGCAGGAACTGATGGGTGAGGCTGCATCAACAGACCCGGTGATCGCGGGCGTGCGCAGTGCCTTCAAGGCAATCGGCAAGGACCCGAGCCGCTACCGGCCATCATCGGAAGCACTCACTCGCCGCATTTTGTCCGGCAAGGGGCTATACAGCGTCAACAATGTCGTTGATTGCGGCAATCTGGTTTCCCTTATGACGGGTGTACCTGTTGGCTGTTATGACGCCGCCTGGCTTAAAGGTGACACGGTGGCGCTTAGGGTTGGCCAGCCTGGCGAAACCTACGAAGGCATAGGCCGCGGTGACATCAACCTTGAATGCCTGCCCGTGCTCGCGGACAAAGAAGGTGCCTTTGGTACACCATTTTCCGACAGCGCCCGCACTGCTGTAACTGAAAACACCCACGACCTGAAGTTTGTTTTGTACGGGCTGAATATCGATGTGGCACACGTGGAAGCAGCTTCCGAAATTGCCGATACGCTGATCACACGGTTTTGTACTCTTGAAGAAGGTGAGCCACCGGAAGATTAGGCTTGCACCCAACCCTTTTTCTTCGTTAAGCAACAATTTCAGTTACCTTGGGGAGTTATCTATGCGCTTGGCCACTTTTTTATTGCTTGTTACTAGTTTTTTTACCGCACCAGCACTTGCTTCAAGCAGCGGTATCCAGCTTGAAAACAGCAACCTGATCCTGAAGTTGCATTTTGATCAAACCCCACGCGATAGCCAGATGGTAGGTGCCTATTTGGCAACCATCAAACCAAAAGTAGGCAAAGATGTTAGTAAAATAACGCTGCTCCTTAATCCCGGCCTGCAATTTGTAAAAGCCGACGCTGGCAAAAAACGCCTAAATGCAACGGCCTCAATAAAGCCCGTCAAGGGCATGGACATGCTTGAACTGAATGTAGTCGAAATCGACCTTGGTAAAACGCTTTCGGGCAAATCTCATTCGTATGGCAGGTCTGCGATGGATATCGCTATTCATTTTCGTGGCTATATTGAAGATATCTCCTGGACCGGCCTCTCGGGCATCAAGGAAACGTTAAACCCAAATTTTGCAATGATCCGAGCAGAAAGCTTCGGTTACCCCGTGTTTGCGGAACCCTCTATCGACGCCATCAAAACCACCTGGGCACACAAGCCATTTCACCAATCGGCCACCATCGAATATCCTGGTTCCAACGCTGCGGTAAGCAACCTCATCGTTGATCACAAGCAACTGAATGGCAGTAAGACAATTGCCGAATTAAGTACCAAAACACCGGCTCGGCTTCTTTCTGTCGCGATTGCCCCCTACTCGACACTCATCAATGGTGCCGTTTCAGTTTCCTATCTTTCCGGTAATAGCGCCGGTGCGGGACGGGTTTCGAACCTGTTATCAACAGAGATCAACACACTGGAAAAGCTGCTCGGTACAATAAGTGGCGCGTCCATCAATGTTATCGAGATGCCCACGGGGTATACAAGCAATGTCCCAAGCGATGCCATTTTTGTGGGAAGCGATTTTTTTGATGCCCCCGTTTTGTCAGCCTTACACAAGAACCGCATTCTCAACCTGTGGAAATTCAACAAAACAGGCCGGGAAGGCCATTGGGGTGCAGGTCTTGATGCGGTTATTGCGGCCGCAGTTACAGCACCGGACATGATGGCTGAAGTCCAAATGTTGCAATTCTCAAATGCTACACAATTGTTCGCGAGCAACTCCAGGCTGGGTAAAACATCGCTCGCAGATTACATCGTGGATGGCTTCGCTGCACAAAGCGATGTTGTCAGTCCCCTCGCTTTCTTGGTTCTTTATGAGTTGCTCGGTCAAGATAGCTTCTTTGCCACAGTAAGCGGCCTGCGCAGTACACTTGGTAACGGATATGCCGACATGGAAGCTGTGGCAGAATATCTTCAAGATACCTTGAAGAATAAAAAGGCCAAGAAATTTGCGAAAAACTGGTTTTCAACCGGCAAAGCAGGCAAGGATATGGCAAAAGCCAAAAGCTTTAGCGAATTAGTGAAACGCTACAAATAAACGCCCCCTACATTCAGATTCAATAGTTGGTCTTATCGGCGCTGCGCCCAATATCAATGGGTAAGCCGCTTGATAAGGAGCATAAAGAATGGACTTTGAAACACTAGACGTAAGCTTTGAAGGCGCTATCGCGCATGTCGCCCTCAACCGCCCCGAAAAACTTAACGCCATGAATGGCACCATGTTCACGGAAATCGGCAAAGCTTTCCGCTGGCTTAGCGACAAAGAAGGCGTGCGCGCTGTTGTATTATCTGCGAACGGCAAGCATTTCACGGCAGGATTGGATCTTAAGGAAAGCGGTAGTGTTCTGGGCCAAAGCGACGGTGACCCAGCACGCGTGCGCGAAAAATTGCGCCGCCATATCCTGCACTTACAAGATTGCTTCACTGCCCTTGAAGAATGCCGCGCACCAGTGATTGCAGCCATTCACGGCGCATGCCTAGGCGGCGGTATCGACCTGATCTCAGCCTGCGATATGCGCGTTGCCTCCCACGACGCATGGTTTGCAATCCAGGAAATCAATGTGGCGATCGTGGCTGACGTGGGCACACTGCAGCGTGCACCCTATCTGTTGCCGAACGGCATTCTCAGGGAATTGGCGCTTACTGGTCGTAAATTTGCGGTCGAGGAAGCCAGTAAATATGGCTTTGTAAATTCGATCACGGACAACCGAGAAGCGGCAATCGAAGCCGCGATGACAATGGCAAAAGAAATAGCAGGCAAAAGCCCTCTTGCAGTTGCAGGTACAAAAGCGGTACTGAATCATTCGCGGGACCACACAATCAGGGACGGCCTTGATTATGTGGCGACATGGAACAGCGGCCAGCTCCTCGGCGAAGATCTGATGAAAGCGGCCATGGCAGCACTCACACGCGAAAGCGTCGAGTTCGCCGAATTGATGGAAAGCGACGACTGAACATGATGGATGTAGCCATTGCGTGGGCAAAAGAATATGGTGACGTTCTTGGTGCCATTGGCTTCATATTCGCTATGTTCACTGTCATCGTCACTAATGGCAAAGTCATCCTGCAGCGCCTGAGAGGCGAACAGCCGAACTTTCCATTCCAGGGTATCGCCGCATCAGGCGGCATCTCTATACCCTCCTCGGTGCCCGTTACTACTGGCACTGGAACAGATCTTGTTTTCGATGCACCGCCTCCCATGCCCGATTACGGTGGCAAGGTTCCTGTCGCTGTATTCCCACCGACCGAGCGCGGCGATTTTGATGATCATTTCGCCGACGGCTTCACCGACGACTTGATTGCCGGTCTGCAAAAAAACAAGTTCGCCACACCTGAACTCAACACTGTCGCCGCAATGCAGAAAGCTGGCGCTGACACCAAAAAAATCGCACGGACTTTGGGTGTCGAACATGTGCTCACCACCAGCATCCGCCGCCAAGAGGACAAGATACGTGTTACCGCACAGTTGATTGACCCGTCGGGTGCGGTTCTGTGGTCTGACCGCTTTAACGCTGTGGGCGATGATTTGCTGGCAATTCAGGAATCGGTTGCAGACAAGATAGCAACGGCTGTTGCGGGCGAACTGGATACATCGACTGTCCTTAAAAACCCCGATACAGGCATTGTATATAAATCCCGTCAAGAAGCCCTTGAGGCAATTGCCTCGCCCAAGAGCCGCTTCACTGCGCTGCTTCTCTGTATTCCCCCGCTCGGCATTTTTGGTATTCATCGCTTTTATCTTGGCAGGCCTTTCACTGGAATTCTGTATCTGCCTACCGCTGGTCTTTTTATCTTTGGCTGGCTGATTGATACAGTTCTGATCGCACTTGGTACGTTTGCAGATGGCAAAGGCAGGCCTGTTCGCATTTGGCGGCACGATCCTCTCCAGAAATTGAAATAGTCATGCCTGTGGACGTTAAAATCTGTGGCATCACTGACGCTATGCATGCGCACGCTGCGGCGATGCACGACGCAAAATGGCTTGGCTTTGTCTTTTTCCCGCCATCACCACGAAACCTAAAGATTACTGAGGCCTACAAGCTGGCACAGGCGCTCCCTGAAGGCCCCAAACGTGTTGGTGTTTTTGTTGATGCGGATGACGAACTTCTGAAAAGCGCGGTGCAAACGCTGTCACTTGACGCAGTACAATTGCACGGAAACGAAACACCCGAAGACGCCGCCCGCATTAAAGCCGTGCTCGGCGTTCGTATCATCAAGGCCATCAGCGTCAGCGATGAAACAGACCTGGCAAAAGCTGACGCATATGCCGACATCGTGGACCGTATCCTGTTTGATGCCAAGCCACCCAAAGACGCCCTACTGCCCGGTGGCAATGCAGTAGCTTTCCCCTGGCATATCCTGAAAGGTAAAAAACTACCGTATAAGTGGATGCTTGCCGGCGGCCTGACAGCTAAAAATGTCGTCCAAGCGATCAAGGAAAGTGGTGCCACGGCCCTTGATGTTTCCTCCGGTGTTGAGATAGAGCCAGGAAAAAAAGCATCCTACCTAATCCAGGCCTTCCTAAGCGCAGTAAAAACAGCTAAATAAAGCGCTCACTGGATTTCATCCAACAGTCCGGTTTGTTTTATAAGGCCGCGCGTCCAACCGTGGCCCCTTTGGAGTATATCCTAATGGCGCGTAACAGCTACCGCACAGGCCCCGACGAAAAAGGCCACTTTGGCACTTTCGGTGGTCGCTACGTTTCTGAAACCCTGATGCCACTTGTCCTAAAGGTTGAAGAAGAATACAAAAAGGCCATCAAGGACCCTGACTTCCTCAAAGAACTGGACGACCTGAACAAGCATTATATCGGCAGGCCAAGCCCACTTTATTATGCAGAGCGGCTTACCGAGCATCTGGGCGGTGCCAAAATCTACTTCAAGCGCGAAGAACTTAACCATACAGGTGCCCACAAAATCAATCACGCAATCGGCCAGGTTCTCTTGGCGAAACGCATGGGTAAAACGCGCATTATTGCCGAAACCGGCGCAGGTCAGCACGGTGTAGCAACAGCGACTGTAGCTGCACGTTTTGGCCTCAAGTGTACGGTATTTATGGGTGCGGTTGATATTGAGCGCCAAAAGCCAAATGTCTTTCGCATGAAACTGCTGGGCGCGGAAGTAAAGCCTGTGACATCAGGGTCCGCAACCTTAAAGGATGCGATGAATGATGCTCTCCGGGATTGGGTCACCAATGTGCATGATACATTTTATATCATTGGCACGGTCGCAGGCCCGCACCCTTATCCGGCAATGGTGCGCGACTTCCAATCAATCATTGGCCGCGAAACGCGCGAGCAGATTATGGAAGCGGAAGGCCGCCTGCCGGACACGCTGATTGCCTGCATCGGCGGCGGCTCGAACGCCATTGGCCTGTTCCATCCATTCCTCGACGAGCCAGACATCAACATCATTGCTGTAGAAGCCGCCGGTTACGGCGTAAACACTGATAAATCCGCCGCTTCGATTGCCAGCGGCAAACCTGGCGTTTTGCACGGGAACCGTACCTACCTGCTGCAAGACGAAGACGGGCAAATCATCGAAGCCCATTCAATCTCGGCTGGCCTTGATTATCCCGGCATAGGCCCGGAACATAGCTGGTTACATGAAGAAGGCCGGGTAAAATATGTGCCCGCGACCGACAACGAAGCGTTGGAGGCCTTCCAGCTCTGCACACAGACCGAAGGCATAATCCCCGCACTTGAGAGTAGCCACGCGATCGCCGAAGTGATGAAGATTGCGCCCAAACTGCCAAAAGAGCATATCATTGTGCTGAACCTATCGGGCCGCGGGGACAAAGATATCTTCACCGTCGCGCAAGCCCTTGGGGAGCAGATCTAACATGAGCAGACTTCAAGCACGCTTCGAAGCCCTGAAAGCAGAAAACCGCGCTGCCTTTGTAACCTACATTCAAGCTGGTGACCCAAACCGGGAAGTATCAAGCGCAGTCCTGAACGGCCTGCCCGTAGCGGGCGCCGATATTATTGAACTCGGCATGCCATTCACCGACCCGGCGGCAGACGGGCCTTCGATCGACAAAGCGGCGCAGCGTGCACTCAAAGCCGGAGCCTCTACCAGGCAAACGTTTGAAATGGTGCGCAAGTTCCGTATCCACGACGATAAAACACCGATTGTATTGATGGGCTATTATAATCCTGTGTACCACTATGGCACTGAAGCTTTCTGCAACGATGCGGCAGATGCTGGCGTTGACGGCATGATTATTGTTGATTTGCCGCCTGAAGAAGACGCCGAGTTGCGAATGCCTGCAAATAAAGCGGGAATCGATGTCATCCGTCTCGCAACACCAACGTCTGATGCAAAACGCCTGCCTGCTATACTCAACGGCGCGTCCGGCTTTATTTATTATGTGGCGGTGGCAGGTGTAACCGGCGGAAAATCAGCAACTGCTGATGACATTGGCGCTGCGGTTACCCATATAAAATCATATACAGACTTGCCAGTTGCCGTAGGATTCGGTATCCGCACTCCCGAACAGGCGGCTGATGTAGCCGCACGTGCAGACGGTGCCGTTGTTGGCTCTGCCATCGTTGAAATGATCGCCGCAGGCATCATGGAAGACGGTTCTGTCAAAGATACAACGGCACAAGAGGTTCTGGACTTCACCCGCAAATTGGCGGATGGTGTAAGAGCTGGAAGAGAGTAAGTCTTGATAAAAGACACTTAGAGAAGGGGTGAATTCCATGAGTTGGCTCACCAATTACGTCAAACCGAAACTGCAAAAAGTGCTGAACCCAAAGTCCACACCGGACAATCTTTGGCACAAATGCAAAAGCTGTGGCCAGATGATTTTCCAGAAGGAATTCATCGCAAACCAATATGTATGCGCGCACTGTGATTTCCATGACCGCGTACCACCGAAGGCTCGCTTTGACGCTCTCTTCGACAACCAAAATTATGACCTGTTGGCACTTCCTGAGGTCAAAGCAGATCCACTGAAATTCAAAGACACCAAAAAATATACTGACCGCCTGAAGGCTGCACGTTCCAACACCGGCGACGAAGATGCGATCAAGGTCGCGGTTGGCAAAATCGGCGGCACAGACTGTGTTGTGGGTGTACAAAACTTCTTCTTTATGGGTGGCTCGATGGGCATGGCGCTCGGCGAAGCCATCATCACGGGTGCCCGTGAAGCGCTGCGGCTTGAGGTGCCCTTCGTACTGCATACCGCTTCAGGCGGCGCGCGCATGCAAGAAGGTATTCTCTCGTTGATGCAAATGCCGCGCACCACTGTTGCGCTGCAGATGCTGCGGGACGCGGGCCTGCCGTATGTGGTTGTGCTCACTGACCCAACTACAGGCGGTGTATCAGCCTCTTACGCCATGCTCGGTGATATCCAGATCGCAGAACCTGGTGCCATGATCGCCTTCTCTGGTGCCCGGGTGATCGAGCAAACGATTCGCGAGAAACTGCCAGAAGGCTTCCAGCGCGCTGAGTATCTCAGAGAGCACGGCATGGTTGATATGGTGGCGCACCGCCATGAAATGCGTGAAAAGCTCGGCACCGTGCTGTCCCTGCTGATGGATGGCCGTCACAGCAAAGCGGCCGCTGAATAAGCGCACTTTGATGGCTCTCGAAGCACAGACAATCGACACTTCAAAAAGCGACGCGGTGCTGGCCCGGTTAATGGGCCTACACCCGAAGAAAATTGACCTGTCCCTGGACAGAATGCACGCGATCCTGCATGCGCTTGGCAATCCGCAGGCCAAATTACCACCCGTAATCCATATTGCAGGCACCAACGGCAAGGGCTCTACAACAGCAACGCTACGGGCGATTGCGGAAGCCGCAGGGCACCGGGTGCATGTTTACACATCCCCGCATCTTGTGCGTTTCGCAGAGCGCATTCGCGTCGCAGGTAAGATTATCAACGAAGATCACCTGACCGAATTGCTGGAGCGCTGCGAACGCGCGACCATGGGCCGCCCGATCACCTTTTTTGAGATCACCACGGCTGCGGCGCTTGTAGCTTTTGCTGAAACCCCGGCGGACCTCTGTATATTGGAGGTTGGCCTAGGTGGCCGTCTTGATGCCACCAATGTTGTCAAGAAACCTGCAGCCGTTGGCATCACGCCGGTGAGCATCGACCACGAGCAATTCCTTGGGAACAGCCTAGAGGGCATTGCCGCCGAAAAGGCAGGCATTATCAAACCGCATGTACCATGTGTTGTTGGTTTTCAACCCAAAGACGCCTATAAAAGTATCAGGCAGGCCGCCGAAAAAGCAGAGGTAACGCCCTACTATTTCAATGAAGCCTGGCATGCCGAAGTTAAGCAGGAGGGTGGTTTCCTCTATGAAGACTGGAAAACAGTACTCGACTTGCCCAGCCCTAACTTGACAGGCGATCATCAAGTCCTTAACGCCAGCATGGCAATCGCGCTTGCGCATGCGCAGAAGGCGGTTCCGATACCCGACGCAGCGATTAAAGCAGGCTTGGGCTGGGTACGGTGGCCCGCGCGCCTGCAAGATCTCCGTGGCTCCAATCTGCACGGCCTACTCCCCAAAGATTCTGACCTCTGGCTCGACGGCGGTCACAACCCGGCAGCAGCGCGGGTACTCAAAAGCTATCTGCGCACACTCGATCCCGTGGAGCGTTCGATAACGCTAATTCTTGGTATGATGGGCACCAAAGATGCTGAAGGGTTTTTGAAACCGCTTACCGGCATCGTCGAACAGGTTATAGCTGTCGACATTCCTGGGGAAAAAGGCGCTGCAAATCCGTCTTTCCTGGCGGGTGCAGCAACTGACCTTGGCATCAGTGGCGTGCTGGCAAAAGATGTGCGTTCCGCGCTTGCTGTGGTCGCAGAAAAAGCCAATCCCATGCGTCCGCCTTTTGTGTTGATCGGCGGTTCTCTCTATCTTGCAGGGCGTGTGCTTAAGGATGCAGGCCTGTTTCCGGAATAAGGTCAAAGCGCTTTCGCGAGTTCCAGAATTTTACCGACTGAGCGCCAGTTGCGGGCAGTGATCGCTACACCCAACATCCGTTCAGCGCGCTCTGCGAGCTTCGAACGGCCAATGCCTTCGGGTGCGTGAAGGTAAAAAACCTTACCTTTGAGTTCAAAGGACTCGCTGTTTTTTTTCCATTCCGCCAACTCTGTCAGGTTGGGTTTTTTCGGCGTTTCCTTTGCAAAAGAAAGATGAAGTGTTTTGGGTTCTGCTTTGCCCTCAGGAAATGGGTTGTCGGCAATGGCTTGCTCAAGCTCTTCAAGCGACAAGATCATCAAATGCGGCGAGAAACCGAACGTGGCTTCTATCGCCGTCGCCACTTTTATTGCGATCTCTTCTCGGAGCAGATTACTTTTGAAAACTACGTTACCGCTTTGAATGTAGGTTTTAACACTTTCAAAGCCAACATCTGCGAGCATCGCGCGCAAATCCACCATTGGTACAATATTGGCACCACCCACGTTAATGCCGCGCAGCAGCGCAATCCAAACCTGCATGAAAGTGTCCCTTATCAGCTTACCGAGTATTTTTCTTTCATATGATCAAACGACAGTGTGATCAATTGCTCCAAAACATCCCGATCAACATCTTCCAGCTTATTGATATACAAGCAGGATTTACCTGTCTTATATTTTCCGAGCTTCAAAAGCAGCCCCTCATACTGCGAAAAACCCGACATGATATAAAGGGTTAGCGCCGTTTTCCTCGGCGAAAAACCACCCATCATCCAGCGCCCACTGCAGCCTGTCGGGTATTTATACTCATATACGCCAAAACCGACGATACTGGTGCCCCACATTTTGGCAGGTTCGCCGGTAAGGCGCTCCAGCATCTCTTTGACAATAAAGCTGTCTTCACGGCGCTTCTTGTGCTCTACGCCTGCCAGAAAATCGTCGACGCTTGCGTCATTTTCCTGAGTTTTCAGTTCCGCCATATCCACCTCCTGCTTCTGACCGCCCAATAATCCACTCACTTGGTAAAAATGGCAAGCACCGACAGCAGGCAAAAGAAAAGGGCACCGTGCAGGCGCCCTTTTCACAAAACTCGATTTTCGCGGCAGATTAAAGTGCGCCGTCGATCCAGCTAGTGAGCTGTACTTTAGGCTTCGCGCCCATCGTCGTCGCAACCGCTTCGCCACCCTTAAAAATCAGGATAGTCGGGATCGAACGCACACCGAAGTTTGTGGGAACTTCCGGGTTCTCGTCGATATCCATTTTTGCGATCACAATATCATCGCGCTCGCCAGAGATTTCCTCCAGAACCGGGCCGATCATCTTACACGGGCCACACCACTGCGCCCAGAAATCCACCACAACGGGTTTATCTGATTTAAGCACCAATTCTTCGAAAGAATCGTCCGTTACATTGATTGTAGCCATAGTCATTACTCTTTCTATTTCTGCCCAGCGGCAGACGATTGTGGGGCCTGATCCCCCTTGGTTGCCTAACGTAAGTAGGGCACCTCACGCCGTCAAGGTTTAGTAACAGATCAGTGATCGAGCCCTATATATGGGTTAAAGCCCCGATTTGGTAAGTGCTTCTTCCATCAGGGATTTTGGCAATTCCATCAATTTTGCCGCGTCTGTCCACAACAGAGCTGCGCGCACTTTCTTTCCTGGATAGATGCCTTCGAGAGCACGAGCGTATAACCCCATCTGCCTGAGGTAAACCGGCGCGACACCAGATGCTTCCATAGGTGGCGGTCGATTCGTTTTATAGTCGACAACCAAAACCTCCTCCCCCGTTACCACAAGGCGGTCCACCTGCCCGCTGATCGCACGGCCCGATACCAGGCCCGCAATCGGCACCTCGGCACGGCTATCTGATCCAAAGAGCGCAGCAAAGTCCCTGCCGGACAGAATAGTGTCCACTTCCTGCCATAAGGCATTATGCTGAAACAGGTCCAATTCAGTCGCAGATTTTGCAAGAAAGCGCAGCGCTGCGGCCTCGCGCAAGGCGGGGTCAATATCTGGCAACCATTCAAGCATCGCATGGATATAACGCCCGCGCTGGAAACGTTTGCTATCCGTACGTGCCAAAGGGCTTGACACCGCAGGCTCTTCGTCGGGGCGCGAAGGCGCAAGGGGTTTTGGTGGAGTGGGTTCCTCAGGCAGGGCTGCAAAAAGCCATGTCGGCGCATCCATCACCTTAAGCGGCATCGCTTGAACGGGTTCAGCCGTTACCTCAATAGTCTGTGGCACCTCAAAGCGCAGCGCAGTCCGCTCAGCGTCGAGCTGGACCTCACTTACACCGAGCCGCTCGAAACCTTCTCGGATAGCAACAGCCCAGCATTCAGGATCAGGATCACCCTTTGCTTGCCAGCCGGCAACATAAAGCCGGTCTTCCGCCCGCGTCAGCGCCACATACAAAAGCCGGCGATACTCGGCAAGCTGTTTGGTTTTGACGGCCACCTTGAGATTTTCAACAAGAGACAATCCCTTCGCGGGCGATGTCCAGAAGGGCAGCGGCGGCGTGCCCTTAGTTGCACTCTCAATCGACAAAAGCCGTGCCTCTCGGGTTGTATCTGGCAGGCCGACCAGATCAGAGAGGAAAACAATAGGGGCCTGCAGCCCCTTTGCGCTGTGGGCGGTCATGATGCGCACATTATTGCCCGCTGCCTCAAGGTCACGCTTGATCTGAAGGCCACCGCGGTCGACGCTTTGTACAAAAGCCTGCATAGATGCTGAGGCAACAAGTTCAAAGCGCAAAGCTTCTTCCAAAAGTTCATCTACCGGGTCATGGATCTCGTCGCCCAGCCGCGCCACCAGTTTTGTGCGGCCATCCATTTCCGTGAGCACATAACTGAAAAACTCAAACGGCGTTTTCACATCAATCATATCAAGCAACCGCTTGAGCATCACAGCGACGCCCACAAATTCCGTCTGGGATTTCTGCCTCAGAAGCGCCTGCCAAAGGCTTCCTTTGCGGTCATGCGCCAGCGTGAACAAAGCGTTGTCATCCAGCCCAATGAATGGGCCTTTAAGAACCGTCGCCAAGCTCAAGTCATCAGTAGGCTGTAAGGCAAAGCGCGCCAACACCATCAGGTCCATCACTGCAAGCTCGTCCGTGAGCACCATGCGGTCGCGCCCGGCTACGGGAACAGCAAGGCTCTTGAGTGCCCGCACCAAATGGTCAACAAAAGCCGTACGACGACGCACCAATATCAAGATATCCCCTGCCCGAATTGGCCTGCCTTTAGACGGCAACATCTCGCGGGTGGTGATCATTTCATTGATACGCCGTGCTATGCGCCAAGCAGTGCGCTGCTCGGCATCATCAACACTTTCCTGCACCAGGGGCAAAGCCCATTCAGGCGTTTCTTCGGTTGTTTTATCTTCAGGTGCTTCAAGCGGCCAAAGCTCTACCAGTCCTGCGTGCCCACTGCGGACAAAATCATGGCGCACCTGCTCCCCGTCCGGGGACAAGCCGGTGGCGGCCCGAGCCTCATCGTCAAACACAGCATCCACTAGCGACAACACCGCCTCACCCGACCGGAAAGAAAGGTTCAGTGGCACTGCTTCGGCTGGCATACCTGCGCCGTGCGCGCGCCGAAAAACCCGGTTCCGGGCTGCGATAAACTCTTTTGGGTCGGCACGCTGGAACGAGAAAATAGACTGCTTGGCATCTCCAACTGCAAACACCGTGCGTTCAGCGTCTGATGCCCCTTCACCAGCAAAAAATTCGGAGGTCAGCGCCTCTACAACACGCCATTGATCGCGGTTGGTATCCTGGGCTTCATCCACCAGAATATGCTCCACTGCTGCATCAAGCTTAAACAGAATCCAGGGTGCTACTTCAATTTGCTGAAACAGATTAACTGTGCGCTGGATCATATCGTCAAAATCCACGAGACCACGCTCAGCCTTCAAATGGCGATAACGGGCCAATTGCGACAGGCCGAGCTTCAAAAGTGCTGCTGTAGCCGCCGCAGCTTTCAGCTTAAGCACTGTCTCAGCAATTCGCGTCAAACGTGCCTGCTCTTTGTCGATAATGTCATGAAGCGCCGGATCAGCTTCCAAAGTACCCTTATTCGCAACGCGGGCACGTGGCTCAGACTTGGTGGTCAGGAAGACCAATTGATACTTTTCGAACAAGGCGGGACGATCTTTTTCGGCAGCACTCAAGAACGCAACCAACCGCTCCCCGCCTTCCACCTCTTTTTTACTGCCCTGAAGCATGGCATCCGCCAGCCTGCGCGTGCCAACTGTATCGAAAGCGGTATTCTCAATAGCGGCCTTGTTTACACGGTCAATGCTATCGCCCGGCATAAGCCCAAGCGCGCGGTAAAGGGCCGCAACCAATCCAGCAGAGCCCCCATAAGCGGCTTCCGCTCGTGATAACACTGGGGCTTCATGCGCCAGACGGTCAATCACCTCATCAAAGGTATTTTCAGTCACCAGCTTGGCGACATGCCCCAAGGCTTCCGCAAGGTCCGTACCGCCCGGTTTGCGCGTCGCGGCCAACATTTCATCCTTGGCAGTAGCCATCAGGTCGCGTGCTTCGGCTTCATCCACGCCCTCAAAGCCCGGTGCCATACCAGCCTCAAGCGGGAAACGCCCCAGAAGCGACTGGCAGAAACTATGGAAGGTTTGGATTTGCAGGCCAGGCGAGAGATCAAGCACTTCCGCGAACAACTGGCGTGCCCGTACCAGCATGGCTTCGTCTGGGTACTCTTCCGTGCGACGGTTGATTTCCTCGGCAAGTGCCGCATCTTCCATCAAGGCCCAGCGCCCCAGCTCTGCGAAAATACGGTTAGTCATTTCGGCGGCTGCGGCTTTGGTGAAAGTGAGGCAGATGATATTCTCGGGCTTCGTGCCGGTGAGCATTAAGCGCAGCACGCGTGCGGTCAACACATGCGTCTTGCCTGTACCCGCCGAAGCCCCTACCCACGCCGTCAGGTTTGGCACCGTCGCACGGGCCTGCTCGATTGTCATTTTTGGCTTTTGGCTTGGCTTTTGGCGAGAATTTTCCATCAACCTTCCTCGCCTTCAAATGGGTTAATGCCACCGCGCCATTCTTTCACACGCGCCAAATGATCATAATCACCATATCCTGCCTCTTTGGGGCGTGGGTTCGAAAGATAGGGTGTAGAGGGTTTTGCAAAGGCCACAATCAGCGCCTGCAAACCCCTAAGCGCTGCTTCAACTGTATGTTCCACATCTTTCACCGGCCTCACCTGCCGTTGCACCGGATCACCGCCCTTGAGTTCCCAGAATATCAGGTCCTCAACCGCAGTCGCGGCCAACCCTTTGAAACCGCCAACCTCGGCCAACCAGGCCTCAAGCGGCAACTGCGGGGCGAAGCCCGCGGACACTCGTTTCGCTGTCGGAATATTTCCGGTTTTATAATCAATCACTTCCAGTGTGCCCGTTTCACGCTTACGGTCTATGCGGTCGGCTTTGGCAACCAGCGTAAAATCCGTGTCCGGCACATTGGCTTCGGCCCAGCTTTCAACGGCCACGACTTCATATTTTTCGGCGCGTCGCTTCTCGTTTTCAACGAACCACTCGGCGATATGCTCAAATCGTGGCCACCAGAAAGCGTAAACTGTCGGCTGCGTTAATACAGGTTCAAAAACCCTGCGTCCCACCGCAATCAAACGAGCGAGGCCATCCTCGCCGTATTTCGGGCCTTTTTCGCTTAGAAACAATTCAAGCGCCTCATGCAGCAATGTGCCTTTAGTGGCAGCGGACGGGCTGTCATCCACCGGATCAAGCGTCCTCAGCCCAAGTATCTTGTTGGCATACAGGCCGTACGGGTCCCGCATCCATGTCTCAACCTGTGTCACAGACAGTTTTTTAGGGCGCGCACTCAACGGCGGCTTCGGGGCTGGCGGCGTAGCAGCCGGCAAGCGCTCGGGCGCCGCAAGCGCATGAGCCCAGCTCAGGTAATTGTCAACGCGCGGTACAGCGCGGCCTGCAAGCGCCTCCATACGGAACCACCAACGGCTTGGTACTGTTGGCGAGCCATCGACCTTTTCGGCACGGGTGATAAAGACGGTGCCACCAGATGCCGCCTGCAGAAAATCATGCGCCGACTGACCTGTTCGACGTTCCAGCGGAGGCAGTTCAAACGCTGCCCGCATCGGTCGGTTCATCCAAGGATCGCTTTTAATCTCGCCTGGCCAAATGCCCTCGTTGAGCCCACCGAGGATCATCACATCAGCGCGCTGCAGCCGCGCTTCCAAAGGCCCCCATATACTAAGCCGCGGGTGACGCCGCCAAACTGGGCGCACCATAATTGGCGCCAGCATCTCCGCAAACAGAGCCGCATACCCATCTTGCGAAAGGCCCGCAAGTGCAGCAGTTTCTTCAACCAGATCAGAGAGGCCATCCGCCAAAGCGCGCCCGGCTTCGCCTTGCCATATCACCGCATCGCCAGACTGTTCCGGTATGCAAGCAAGTGTTTCAGCAGCCGCGACATGGGCGGTCAGAATATCCTGCAAGGATTCTCCATTCTCGAAGGCGGCAATCAGCGGTGCAAGTGCCTCAAGCGCGCGCGCCAGTATCCCAGTGTCCTCTGCGGTGAATGGGCTCTGGCTATCTGCCGCCACTGCAGCCGCGCGGGCTGACAGGCCCTCGGCACCGCCAGCCGGGCGCACACCACGCAGCACAAATTTGTCAAGCCGTCGGATTACCTCCAGATAATCCGCGCGGTGCATCCCAAGCGATACAAGCGGGTGCTGCAATAGCGCAAGCAGCGACACAGGTGACAGATTTTCGGCAACCACCTGAGCAATCAATCCCAGGAAGCGGCCCGGCATCGTATTCAAGGCCCTATCACCGCCGGAATCGTCGATATTGATCGACCAGCGGGTAAGGCTGGCGCGCACGTGGCGGGCGAGTTGGCGATCAGGTGTTACAAGCGCGGCTGTTTTACCAGGCGTCTCCAGAGTTTCCCGCATCAGGACAGCAATAGCGTCGGCCTCCTCGCGGCGGGTCGGTGCCACGATCGCTTGCATGTCGGCAAAGAGCTCTTCCGCAGACAAACCGCGATACACCATCGAACGCCAGTTGCGCGTCAAATCAGCGGGCAGGAGCGCATCCTTCAGGAACTTGCTTCTAAGGTCATGCTCGCCCCTTATATGTGACCAGAGCTCAACCTCGTGACGGCTGGCACCAATAGCCTCAATGAGGTTTTTCATCGCTTTCTGCGGATGGGTTGCATCCACCTGCGCCCAGCATTCTTCACTCATCGTATAGTCAAAGCCCGGCAATATGATACGCCCGTTTGGCAAGCGCGACACGACACCAAGCAGTTCTGCGGTAGCGGGAATTGAGCCCGTCGAACCTGCGGCGATAATTTTGCCCGCAGGCGGCTTGGCTTCCCAGGCACGGGCCAGCATGCGCAGCAGACGATCCCGGCGCACGACAGGGTTTTCAGCTTGCTCTGCTTGCAGGATTTCAGGCCAGGCATTTGTAACGATGCGCAAAAAATCAAGCGTGATATCCCAGTGGTGGGCAAGCCCTTCCGGCACCAATTCAGCAAGGCCATCATAGCTCAGGCCTTCGGTGTCGACCTGATCCATAAACCGCGCAAGTTCTACTGAGAGCCGCCAAGCCTGCGCTGGTGCCAGCGACTGATCCAGCCCACCCCAGGCCATCACCTGACGCATCAGCATTACCTGACGCCGCACCGGCGAAATCGCAGGTAAAAGATCAGAAGGATCAAAGCCAATGCCTGCACCGAGGAAGTTCACTTCTTCTTCGTCCACGTCACCGATGGGCCGCATCACGGGCAGCAGCGTGGTGCGGTGCTCCAGCTTTCTAAGGAACGCCTCCTGAAGCGAACGCTGCGCGCGCCGGTTCGGCACCAAAATCACCATCTGGCTAAGCACCAAAGGATCGCCGTTTGCTTCCGCCAGCAATCCATCAACAAGTGCGTCGACAAAAGATACAGAAGGATCGATCGTATAGATAGAAGGAGACTGGACCATTTAATTGGCCCCAATCGCACGGAGCTTTGCTTCTGCCGCAGCAATAGCTTCCGGCGTTCCCACATGCATCCAGCTACCTTTTATCGGAAGACCATACAAACGCCCCCTGGAGGCAGCTTGGCGGTAAACCTCGCGGTTGGAAAAAGCATCCGTTGGCATACCATCATAAAGGTGCGGATCAAGCAATTGCACACCACCAAATATATAAGGTGCAGCAGGTGCAGCGTCCCGGAAACGGATCGGCTGCACACCCCCTGGTGCGGCAAAAAAGTCGCCGATACCCTCATAGCCAAGCGCTTCTTCCCTTGGCACCAGCAGCAAAAGCGCGTCCATTTTCGCCGGATCCCAGGCATTCCTGAGGCGAAGCAAATTACTGTTCGTTGCATTGATCCATAACGCATCGCCGTTCATTACAAAAAAGGGGTCACTACCCAACAGGGGCAACGCTTTTTTAACACCGCCACCCGTTTCAAGCAGTGCATCTCTTTCATCAGAAATTTGAACGACACCCGCTGCAATACGGTCAGCCAAATGCGCTTCAATCTGCTCCGGCAGGTGATGTACATTCACCACCAGTTGCCGTATGCCTGCCGCATCGGCGTGGTCCAGAAGGCGATCTAACAGGCAGACACCATTCACTTTGGTGAGTGGTTTGGGTGTATGATCTGACAATCCGCCCATGCGTGTGCCGAGACCGGCTGCCAGTATCATCCCCCGCACGCCAAGCATTAAACCACCCCTTTAAGCAGCTCGGCCCAGCGGTTCAGGTTTCCCTTACATATCAACCGGCGTTTTTCGTCACCTGCCTCGGTTACTTCACCTTCTCGTACGAGCTCAATCTCAAGCGCATCCTGCCACCAGGCCATCGGCATACGATCCGGCCACTCAACGAGTAAAATCGCCTCGTCGCGCTCTTCATCAAGACCAAGATCATAGACTTCGTCCGAGGTCTTCAGACGATACAGATCGGTATGATGAATCACACAGTCACCGTCATACGACTGAACAAGCGTGAAGGTTGGGCTCGGCACCTCGGCATCTGCATCCCCGAGCGCTGCGCGAATGAAAGCGCGTGCAAATGTACTTTTACCTGCTCCCAAATCACCCGTGAGCGCAAACAGGTCCCCTGCACTGGCGTGCGCGGCGATTTGGGCAGCAAGTTGCTCCGTAGCACTTTGATTTTGGCAAAGAATTTCCGGCACTTTTTTACTCTTCGGCTGGACGGTTGCACGCCATCGCGGCGTTATCGTTTACGGATATTTTCCGGTTGCTTTCTGGGCAAGCTACAGCTCAAGGTCAAGCCTTCTTCTTTAAAAGGCGCAAGCGCTATAATGCCACCGTGCAGTTTGACAATACTGCGCGCAAGCGATAGATCGAGCCCTGTCGCGCGTCGTCCGCCCGGTGATGCACCCATGGCAACTGCTGCTACCAAACGCGCCCGTTCGCGCGGAGCAAGGCCCGAGTCTTCGTTCGTGATCGAAACAACGACATTCTCGTTGTCTCCTTTTAGGTTGATCGCCAGCTTACCGCCATACCGTGCGAAACTCAGCATTGACGATACCATATTATAAAAAGTCTGCTTGAGGCGCCGGTCATCTGCTTCGACCACACCAACATCCACAGCACCGTCAAGCGCCAACGAGATATCCACCTTGCGCGCCAGATCCTGTGCTAATGTGGCAGACTCTTTTAGCGCCTCTTCCACATTCGTATCGGAAACAATCAACGTCACCTCACCGGCATCAATCACGGCGAGATCAAGCACATCCGAAATCAGATCACGCAATTCCCCTGCCGCAGTCAGAATATCGGCCAGATAACTGGATTGCTTTTCATTAAGTTCACCAAAAATACGCTGATCCATCAATTCAGCAAAGCCGATGATCGAATTCAAAGGCGTTCTGAGTTCATAGGACATATTGGTGATAAATTCACTTTTGAGCCGGTCCGCCGCTTCAAGCGCGCTTGACCGCTCCCTCAGCGCCTGCTCAACCTTGAAGCTATCGGTGATGTCACTTTGGGTCAACATCACACCGCCGTCAGGCAGCGGTACAATTGCACAGTCCACTACACGCTCATCCTTGTGCCGCAAACGTCCGGCTTTATGCTTGCGCTCCGCTACCCAAGCGGCGAGGTCGGAAATAAAATGGTTTTCATCATCAACAAAATCATTTCGGGCTTCGATCGCCTTCGCAAATTCTGTCAGGTGCGGTCGACCACTGATTTCGGCCTCCCTGAGGTTCCATATTTCCTTGAAGGCCGGGTTCGAGAGTTGCAGACGCCCGTCAGTGCCAAACACCGCAATGCCCTCGTGCATATTGTCGAGCGTTTCCTGCTGCACCGCGATCAACGTATTATAAGAGCGCTCAAGCGCCAGCCGGTCGGTAACATCTTCGAACAGGATCAGAAGCCCCCCCAAGGGGTGCGGCTGTGTTACAACCCGGTGCGCCGTACCATCCGGTAAGTGCCACATCTCCTCAAAGGGTTCCAGAAGGTCGGTATATTGCTTCAGAATACCGGATTTCCACTGCATGAAGTCTGCCTGCTCTGGCAGCCGCCGCTGGGTACGCATCAGATCGAGCATTTCACTGTGCGATATCGCTGACGACAGCGCATCCTCGCTGATATGCGATAGCCGGGCAAAAGCACTATTGTAAAAACGGAGCGTCTGCCCAGGGCCAAAAATTGCCACTGGCGAGCGCAGCCGGTTAAGCGTCTCGGACTGGCTTTCAAGGACACGCGCCAGTTCTGAGAGCGCTTCTTCTTCGCCGGTTACATCCACTGCTACCGCGAGTACATTACCGCCATCATGAAGCGGCGTATAAGTGACAGAAAAAGCCCTGCGTTGGCCTTCGATCACCCCGAAGCGACGTTCGCGCACGGGTTTTTTGGTCTCGCGGGCTTTCTGCACTGCTGCCTGACCACCGCGGCCAAACAATTCCATACCGCGCGAAATCACGTCCGCGGCACTATCGGCATCAACCGCACGCACATAAGCATCATTCACTTCCGTGTGCCTGCCGTCTTTCGCAAGAATCCACACCGGATAGGGCAGGCTGTTGAAAGTTTTAACCAGATCTTTGGTCCGGAGTTCCAGCGCACGAACACTTGTCTTTTCCGTGGACACAGGTTGATCGAGCGCCTCCTCAAGCCACATAATGCTAAAAGGCCAACGTGTGTCTTTGGAGGGAAGCCACTGCATATCAATAATCAATCGCGGTGCGGCCAGGCCGCGGTCAACCACTAACGGTGTTGGCACCTGCTGGCCCTCATCAAGCCCGGCGCGAATGGCCGCGACGGTCTCGGCAGGTAAGCCTGCGCCGTCATGCTGCGTCAAATCAGATAAGTCGGTCACCGTATCCGGCAGACCAACAAGCGCAAGCGCGCCAGCATCCGCCTGCAGGCGGCCATCAGGCCAGATCCAGATCGGATAGCGATGATCGGTTTTGATCATCGTATCAAGAAAGTCGGCAAGATCCTGGAGAGACTGCGCCCGGTCAGTCATCCGGCCCGCACGCCAGAAGGCATAGAGGCTAAGAGCAAACCAAATCAGGAGCGCTACAGCAATCAGGCCCCAAAGCCCCGCTGATGACCAGATATCTGCGTCCATATATTGGCTTTCCTCCTCATGTTCATGCTCACGTTCGCGCACATGCTGAACAGGAAAGAAGAGTAGCGCTAACTGCCCCCCAAGAACAAGGCTTTAGGGGACAGAGAGATTGTGCAAAGTATTATTTTTAAACGCCAAACTCGGATTTTAGCTGATCAACGAGGTCCGTACGCTCCCAAGAGAAGCCGCCGTCGTCAGCCGGGTTGCGACCAAAATGGCCGTAAGCTGCCGTACGTTCATAAATCGGCTTGTTAAGCCCAAGATGCTCGCGAATACCGCGTGGGCTCAGATTCACCAACTGCTGCAACACGTTAGAAAGATGCTGCGGATCTACTTTTGGTTCATTGCCCCAAAGGTCTACATAGACCGCGAGCGGCTTGGAAACACCAATTGCATAGGCAAGCTGGATCGTACAATTATTGGCAAGACCAGCCGCCACAACGTTTTTCGCCAGATAGCGAGATGCATAAGCCGCAGAGCGGTCCACCTTGGTTGGATCTTTACCGGAGAAAGCACCGCCACCGTGCGGTGCGGCACCGCCGTATGTATCAACGATAATCTTGCGACCCGTGAGACCGGCGTCACCGTCAGGCCCACCGATCACGAAGTTTCCGGTTGGGTTCACATAAAATTCAGCCTCAGGACACATCCAGCCTTCCGGCAGAATTTTTTCCACGTGGCCGCGCACCAATTCCCTAAGTGCCGCCTGGGTCACGCCTTCTTTGTGCTGGGTAGAAACCACAACACTCGTGGCACCAACTGGCTTGCCGTTAGCGTACCGAAGCGTAACCTGGCTCTTGCTGTCAGGCTCAAGTTCTGGAGCCTCACCCGAATGGCGCGCCGCGGCAAGCGACTTTAAGATACGGTGCGAGAAATCGATCGGCGCTGGCATCAGGCTTTCGGTTTCATCGCAAGCATAGCCAAACATAATGCCCTGGTCGCCCGCGCCTTCGTCCTTGTTGCCTGCCGCATCCACACCCATGGCAATATCGCTTGATTGCTCATGCAGATAGTTCTGGAACTCGGCGTGTTTCCAATGGAACCCATCCTGCTCGTAACCGATTTCTTTTACGGCTTCGCGGGCAACAGCTTCGATATCATCATCGCTTATGCTTGCCGGGCCGCGTGTTTCGCCTGCAAGAATGATACGATTGGTTGTCACCATTGTTTCACACGCTACACGCGCTTCAGAATCTGCGCCGAGGAACAAATCAACAATACCGTCCGAAACACGGTCCGCTACTTTGTCTGGGTGGCCCTCAGAAACCGACTCACTCGTAAATACATATTCACTCATAATTTCATCTCTCCGCAAAATCTGTTTTTCAGGTGCATTCACTGCGTTGCTCCATCAGTAGCGGTAATGTTCCGGTTTAAATGGCCCTTCGACATTGAGGCTCAAATATTTCGCCTGATCCTCGGTAAGGGTCGTCAATTTGGCACCAAGCTTGGCGAGGTGAAGCATGGCAACTTTCTCATCAAGATGCTTTGGCAGCACATAAACATTGAGGTCATATTTTTCGGCATTGGTCCAAAGTTCAATCTGAGCCAAAACCTGATTGGTGAAAGAAGCTGACATTACAAAACTTGGATGGCCAGTGGCACAACCCAGGTTCACAAGACGGCCTTTCGCAAGTACAATCAGGCGCTTACCATCAGGGAATATCACTTCATCCACCTGCGGCTTCACTTCTTCCCAGACATAGTTGGAAAGCGCCGCAATTTGGATTTCACTATCAAAGTGACCGATGTTGCAAACGATCGCACGGTCTTTCATTTCGCGCATGTGATCCAGGGTGATTACATCTTTGTTGCCTGTCGTCGTTACAAAGATATCACCAACAGTTGCCGCATCTTCCATGGTGGTAACTTCATACCCCTCCATCGCAGCCTGAAGCGCGCAAATCGGATCAATTTCTGTCACCAGAACACGGGCTCCCTGACTACGCATAGATTCAGCAGACCCTTTGCCAACATCGCCGTAACCACAAATTACGGCTACCTTGCCAGCAATCATTACATCAGTAGCCCGCTTCACACCGTCCACAAGGCTTTCGCGGCACCCATACAAGTTATCAAACTTGGACTTGGTGACACTGTCATTCACATTGATCGCAGGAACCAGCAGACGGCCTTCTTTCGCCATTTCATAAAGACGCATCACACCAGTTGTGGTTTCCTCAGAGATACCTTTGACGCCTTTCATCAACTCCGGGTAATCATCATGCATGATCTGCGTAAGATCACCGCCGTCATCAAGAATGATATTTGGTGTCCAGCCGTCTGGGCCTTTGATTGTCTGGTGGATACACCATTCGGCTTCTTCTTCGGTCTCGCCCTTCCAGGCAAAAACAGGGATGCCGGATGCAGCCATTGCCGCCGCCGCCTGATCCTGTGTCGAGAAAATGTTGCAGCTTGACCAGCGCACTTCAGCACCGAGCGCAGTTAGTGTTTCGATCAATACAGCCGTCTGGATCGTCATGTGCAGACAACCGGCGATACGGGCGCCTTTAAGGACCTGGCTTTCACCATATTCTTCGCGCAAAGCCATCAGGCCAGGCATTTCAGTTTCCGCGATGTTGATTTCTTTCCGGCCCCACTCGGCGAGAGAGATATCGGCAATCTTATAATCGGTCATGGAAGCTCCTGCTCACTCACTAATTCGTTCGAGCATGCCTTATAGCAAACAGGATCAAAAAGATAAAGAAATCTTTATATAAAAGTTAATTGATATTTAACCCATATTAAAACAGCGCCCATTTACAGCCGTGAGGATCAGCCTGATTTTTCGCCAGCCACAAAAAAGGCGCGCAGTGCGCACCCTTTAACCCCTTATAAATACTGCTTTATTTATTCGCCTTCGCCGAACATATCATCAACCAGCGCACATAAATGATCAAGCGCCTTGTCGGCCTCTGGGCCGGCGGCGGTAATATTGATTGTCTCGCCTCTGGCTGCGCCGAGCATCATCAACCCCATGATAGAGGTGCCAACAACACATGTGTCATCCTTGCACACTTCGATTCGTGCATCAAAAGCACCAGATTCTTTAGCAAACTTCGCAGACGCACGCGCATGCAGCCCGCGGCGGTTACAAATGGTGACATCCCGGCAAATCTTGTCAGTTGTGGTAGTAGTCAATGCATCAGCCCCCAAGAACCTGGCTGGCTACATTAATATATTTGAGACCTGCTTCTTTTGCCGCATCCACGGCTTCCTGCAGGGACGACCCACGGCGCACACTCGCCAGCTTGATCAGCATTGGCAAATTGATACCCGCGATCACTTCGGTCTTGTCTTTTTCAAGAAGCGAAATCGCCAGATTGGAAGGCGTACCACCAAACATATCCGTCAAAAGAACGACGCCGCCGCCAGTATCAACTTCCTTGACGGCCTCCATAATATCTTCCCGGCGCTGTTCCATATCATCATCGGGGCCGATGCAAATCGCACGCATCTGCTCTTGTGCTCCCACCACATGTTCTGTCGCAGAAATAAATTCATCCGCCAGTCGTCCATGCGTTACCAACACCATTCCAATCATCAACAATCCCTCAGCTCGTTTATCATGCCCTACTGGCTATTGTGCCTTGCTGGCGAGTTCGCGGTGGTACAAATTAACAGCCATACCGTCCACTGCGCTTTGCCCGGCGATCGTTTCCGCAACCGCAACCGAGCGGTGACGCCCACCTGTGCAACCAAAAGCAATCGTTAGATAAGACTTACCCTCGTCGCGGTAGCGCGGCAACAAAAAGCCGAGTAAATCCTCCAGCTTGATAACAAATTTATCAAATCCTTCGTCCGCGCGCACATAATTGGCGACCACCTCTTCACGGCCCGTCAGTTTCTTGAGGTCGTCCTCATAATGGGGATTGCGCAAGAAACGTACATCAAACACAAGATCTGCATCCCGCGGCACACCATTTGAAAACCCGAAAGACATAAAAGTAACTATCAGTTTTGGCATATGGTCGCCTGCGAAACGGCGGCGGATGATGCGCCGCGTTTCGGCACCCGTGCGCGCGCTGGTATCCAGAATGCCGTCGATATTTTCGCGCACCACTGCCATCACATCGCGTTCTTGCTTGATGGCTGCACGCAACAACTGACGCTCGCCAAGCGGGTGCGGCCGCCTTGTTTCGGAAAACCGCTTCATCAGCACCTCATCCGACGCGTCCATGAACAAGACATGTAGCTGCACTTCGGCACGCGTGCGTACCTTATCCATCGTGTCGGCAAACAACGCTGGCGAAAATTGAAGTGTTCGCGAATCGATCCCGATCGCGATCGGCACCCGCATCTTGTCAGCCACGGCTTCATCCAACAACTGCTCCACCATCGAGAGTGGCAGATTATCAACCGCTTGGTAGCCTATATCTTCGAAGGAATGCAGGGCTGCAGATTTACCAGCCCCCGACAAGCCAGTTACAATTACCAACTGGCGCTTCAAAGGTTCTTTGGCATCCTTGGCCACCGTCTTGTTGCCCGCGACGTCAGTTTTAATGCTCATCAGGTCCAATTCCCCCAATTCTTAATGGTTCCCCCGTAGCCAACTCTATTTTAATCGGTGTAGAAACTTCAAATGCATTTAAGCGAATAAGCGGAATTTTTTGTCCCATAAGCATTTTAAACTCGGCTTCCGGCAGCCTCGGCGCATCTGCGGCAGGTACTAACTCTACGATCAGGGATACAAAACAACCGCCCGTGACGGGTACTGAGATTATGCCAATACCCCGTACTTCCAAAAATCCGCGGATGGCCGTGGGTGCCGCAGCAAACACACCGCGGCGACGCAGTGTCAGTTCAACCTGATCGTCACTGACAAAAGAAGCCCCTCTATCCACCAACCGGAGGGCCAGATCAGACTTTCCCGAACCGGATGGCCCCACAAGCAGCACGCCCTTTCCCGCGATATCAACGGCAGTGGCGTGCAGGCGTTCCATGACTATTCCTTGTAACTGAGCGGCAATCTGACAGTAAATCGTGCACCGAGCACAGCATTATCATCACCAATGCAGTTTTCAACTGAAATCCGACCGCCGTGTGCTTCGATCACTTGTTTGCAGATTGACAGGCCAAGGCCCGAATGATTGCCAAACTCTTCAGTATCGGGACGTTCGGAATAAAAGCGTTTGAATATCTTGGCATTGGCACCCTCGGGAACGCCAGGCCCTTCGTCCCCCACGGATAACGTAACAAATTTTTCTTTCACCGCCATATCCACCCGCACAGTGCCACCTTTCGGGCTAAAACTAAGCGCATTATCAAGAAGGTTGCGCCAAACCTGGCCAAGCCGTGCCTCAATACCGCGCACCATGAATATGCCTGCTTCTTTGTCATCATAGTCAAGCTCAACGTCGTCGGGAAAACGGGTGGTACGGTAGGCATCCGCCAAAACGTTAATCATAACGCCTAGATCAAAACGATCCATCTTGCCGCGCGTCAACTCAGCGTCCAGCCGCGAGGCATCCGAAATATCGGTAATCAGACGGTCGATACGCTTGACGTCTTCCTCCAGTATCTCGAAAAGTTTGGCTTTGGCTTCAGGCCTTTTAGTCATCTGGATTGTCTCCAGCGCACTACGCATCGAAGACAAAGGGTTTTTGATTTCGTGGGCCACATCGGCGGCGAAGCGTTCAACCGCGTCAATCTGGGTATAGAGCGCGCGTGTCATATCCGAGAGTGAACGCGACAGGTCGCCAATTTCATCGAGCCGCTCGGCGAATTCGGGGATGCGTTCCTCGCGCCCGCGACCGCGCCTGACGCGCTCGGCAGCACGTGCCAAAACCCGGATTGGTCGCACCAGCGTGCGCCCTAGAAAGAAGGACAGGAGAATCGTAAATATAAAGGCACCGATAAAGACTTTAACTATCAGCATCTGTTCGGCGCGAACAATGCGGTCGATATCGCTTGTCTGCGCTGTCAACAGGATCGCGCCGAGCACGCGCCGAAAACGCTGCACCGGCACAGCGATGTTGATGGTCAGCTTGCCATCGGCACGGGTCCTGAGTTGAACGGACTGGCTACCCTCAAGCGCCGACACTACCTCGATATAATCGCTGGCACGCATGCCGGGACGGTCAACCTCAGGCGGGGCTTCAATTTGCTGAGTGAAGCTGTCGAGTAACTGATGTAGCTGCTCAAGCATCTGCGCTTTGAAGGTTGGTTTGTAATTGATGCTCTGGAGCGGCTCTTCGGTTACGCGCTTGTCACCCGCCAGAAACCGGCTATCCGCCACCAGCGTACCGGACACGGAAAATATGCGTGCGCGGTGATCGGTAGGGCCGACAAGCCGTGTGATAATCTGGCGTGCGGGTGCCAGATCAATGTCCACCGCTTCAGGCCCTGTAGCTGCAGATTCGCCGAGCGCACCGGCGATAATTTCTGTCTGCACTATCAAACTTTCGATGCGTGCATTCACCAAATTCTGCCGGAACTGATTGAGGTATAATACCCCGCCCACAAGCACCAATAACACCACTGCATTCACCGCCATGATGCGCAGCATCAACGGCGACACCCCGCGTGTATAATGGCGGGGGTGGCTGGCGGGGGTGTAATCATCGTTATCAAACGGGCCGGACTGCGACAGAACCTCCTATCAAAAGGGCGAGCCTGCCTTTGATAAACAGAAAAGGCAAACCAATCCGCGGTATCCTGTCCGCGGCAAAATGAGCCTAGCTGTCCTTGTAGCGGTAGCCGACGCCGTACAGCGTTTCAATCGAGGCAAAATCATCTGCCACAGCGCGGAATTTACGGCGCAAGCGCTTGATATGGCTGTCGATGGTACGGTCATCCACATATACATCGTCTGAATAGGCCGCATCCATCAGTTGGTCACGGCTTTTCACATGGCCCGGGTGCTGTGCAAGCGTCTGCAGGATTAAAAACTCTGTCACGGTCAAGGTCACATCCTTATCGTTCCAGGTAACACTGTGCCGAAGGCTATCCAAGACCAACTTGCCGCGCTCCATCACGGTTTCTTCTTCCAGAGAAAAATCGGTTTCTTCTCTTGGTGCTTTGCGCATTTCAGCGCGACGCAGCAATGCACGGATGCGCTCAATCAGGAGCCGCTGCGAGAAAGGTTTGCCTATATAATCATCTGCGCCCATCCGCAGACCTAGAAGCTGGTCGATTTCTTCGTCTTTCGACGTTAGCAGTATGATCGGCATGTCAGAAACTTCACGTAGACGGCGCAGCAATTCCATACCGTCCATGCGCGGCATTTTTACATCAAGGACCGCCAGATCAGCCGGATTTTTTGACAGTGCGTCCCAGCCTTTCTGGCCGTCCGGGTAGGTGCGCACCATAAAGCCCTCGGCTTCAAGCGCCATGGTTACGGATGTGAGAATGTTGCGATCATCATCAACAAGCGCGATCGAAGCTGTCATTTTAGTCCCCTCAGTTTGCCGGTCTACCCCTCTGATTTCCGGGCCGACGCCATAGTCTAGCCCGAAAACAGTAACCGGGTTAAGCATCATTTGCGACAAAAACGTGGCCGAGTTGAGGCCTGGATGCGACACAATGCTTTCTAAACATTCAGGGAATCAGAATCCGCTTGATTCTGACGGTCATTTCCGCGAGCTTACCGGCACTCCGGCGTAGATCGGATCTTAAAATAATAAGATTGAGGCCCACCAAAATAAAACAATAGGGTTCTCAGCTAGTGTTTTATCGGTTGCGATGAAGCAGCCCCAATAGTTTTGGAAGGAAAGACGTTGCAAGTCTTTGGCGCCCTATCAAAAAGGGCCGGTCTAGATGCACAGGGCATCACCGGCACTGGTAATCAATATTGGAATCTGGGCACTGCCCAACTTTATGAAGAAGCGATTCGCCGCGGCGAAGGCAAAATGGCCAAAGACGGTCCGCTTGTTGTCAAAACCGGCAAATGCACAGGTCGCTCCGCGAACGACAAATTCACCGTCCGCGATGACTTCACAGAAACAACCGTCGACTGGGGCAAAGTAAACCGCCCGCTGACCCCCGAACATTTTGATGTAATCCACGAAGCGTTCCTTGCCCACATGAAAGGCAAGGATCTTTTTGTTCAGGACCTTTGGGGTGGCTCCGACCCCGAGAACCGCGTCGCGGTTCGCACCATCGGTGAGTTCGCCTGGCACAGCCTTTTCTGCCGTACCATGCTGGTGCGCCCGGAACTGGACGAAGCCCAGAACATGGAACCACAATTCACCGTAATCAACCTGCCAAGTTTCCGCGCCAACCCAGAGACAATGGGCAGCCGCAGCGAGACAGTAATCGCTGTTAACTTCAAAAAAGGCCTGGTTTTGATCGGCGGTACTGAATATGCAGGCGAAAATAAGAAATCTGTTTTCTCTATCCTTAATTACCTGCTGCCTGAAAAAGGCATCATGCCGATGCACTGCAGCGCCAACATCGGCCCTGAGGGTGATGTGGCGATCTTCTTCGGCCTATCTGGCACCGGAAAAACCACTCTGTCGGCTGACAGCAGCCGCACGCTGATCGGCGACGATGAACATGGCTGGTCTGACGACAGCGTCTTCAACTTCGAAGGTGGCTGCTACGCGAAGATGATCAACCTCTCTGAGGAAGCCGAGCCAGAGATTTATGCAACATCACGCCGCTTTGGTACGGTACTAGAGAATGTTGTCATGGATGAGGAAACGCGTGAGCTGGATTTCGACGATAATACGCTCGCTGAAAATACCCGCGCGGCTTACCCAATCCACTTCATCCCGAACACCAGTGAAAAGAACCGCGGCGGCAAACCAAAGAATATAATCATGCTAACGGCTGATGCATTCGGCGTCTTGCCTCCGATCTCAAAGCTCACCCCTGAGCAGGCTATGTACCACTTCCTCAGCGGTTACACCGCCAAGGTGGCTGGCACCGAGATCGGTGTTAAGGAACCGCAGGCAACCTTCTCAACATGCTTTGGTGCGCCATTCATGCCCCGGCATCCAAGCGTATATGGCGACTTGCTCAGGAAAAAGATTGCTGAAACTGGCGTAAATTGCTGGCTCGTGAACACCGGCTGGACAAGCGGCGAATACGGCGTTGGCCATAGGATGCCGATCAAAGCAACGCGAGCCCTGTTGCACGCTGCGCTTGATGGCAGCCTGAACGACGCTGAGATGCGCGTCGACAAAAACTTCGGCTTTGCTGTTCCTACATCGGTTGAAGGCGTGGATACATCAATCCTCAACCCGCGGGAAACCTGGACTGACAAAGACGCATACGACGCCAAAGCACGGTATCTGGTTGAACTGTTCATCAAGAACTTCGAATCTTTTGCAGACCATGTGGACGACAGCGTAAACGCTGCTGCACCAACGGCAGCCTAGATAGTTACGAAACCGAAATGAAGAGGCGCGGGGGAATTTCTCCGCGCTTTTTTATTTGCGCAGAACGCACCCTTGGTAAAGGTAAGTCCTACCACTGATAAAAAATCATGTTGCGGGCGGCGGAGCTGCCGGTAACGATATCGAGTTTTCCATCGCCGTTTATATCACCGAGCGCGAGTGCATAGGTGCGGGCATCAGCGCCGTCGAAGGCGGCATGGGGAACAGGGACGCCCGTGCCGTCATTCAGATATACCTGATTTTTCTCCCCAACGTTTGCGATCACAATGTCTGTGTCACCGTCTTGGTCCAAGTCTGCCACCTTGATAGCATACGACCGTGTGCTGCCACCAAAAAGAACCTGCTCAGAAAATTGTGTTGTGCCTGAATTAAAAACAACTGCATTGGGACTGTTGATATTAGCAATAACAACATCAAGCCTGCCATCACTGTTCATGTCGGCCACAGCCACACCGCGCGTATCATCGCTGCCGCTGCCGTAAGGAATTGCTGTCTTGAATGTGAGATCTCCTTTTCCAAGCAGGATCATATTCTGCTGGCCATCCCGGTTGGCAAGCACAAGATCTGGATTGCCGTCGGCATCCATATCAGCAACCGCCACGTCGAGCGTACTGTCCTCAAGACTACCAAAACTACCTGCAAGCGTGAGACCGCCCTTGCCGTCATTGAGGAAGATATTGTTCGGGGTTCCGCGGCATATTTCCAGCACATCGGGCACACCATCACTGTTCAGGTCGGCAACCGTGATGCTGCGTGTATTTGACTGAGCCGTCCCAAAGTCGTGCGTTTCAGAAAAAGTGCCGCTGCCATCATTGATATAAAGCTTGTTCGCAAGCCTGTCGGCAGCCATCACCGCATCCAGGTCGCCGTCGCCGTCCATGTCCACAAGTTCAACCCTGTAGCCGGTTGTCTGCTCTGTGCCTAGTTGCACGCGCTTGGTAAAGCCGCGCCCATCCGCGTTATAATAAACATAACTTGCGTGCGCCCAGTGACGCCCGTTCGATTCGATCAGGTCCAGGTCGCCGTCGCCGTCAATATCACCGAGCGCCATACCTGCGGTGATGCCCGCATCCATTGAAATCGGATACGATCGCCTGTCACTATAAATCGGGCGCTCCGCGTCCTGTGCCGCGGCAATGTCTGTAAGAACCACCACTATCACACTTGCGATCATAATACGCATTTCACCCTCCCCAGCTTAAAGTGCGTTTCCTTACTTATAAGACGGACAGTATGAGTCGCCAATACAGCTTATCGCAGCAGCGCGCCGGTTTGCCGCACAATATCTGTTGGTCGGGTGAATGCTTGCTTGGCCCGCTTCTGGTATTTCACTTGATTAAGTTGCCCTCAGGCGAGAGCCGTTTCGCGCACAATACGCTCTGGTGGGAACCAAAGTGCCACACAGGTGCCTTCACCCAGTTTACTGGTAACTTTCAGGCTGCCACCGTGTTGACGCATCAATACTTCACTAAGCGGCAGGCCAATACCAACGCCCGAGTTTTCATGTCGCTTGCCGCTTGCAGCCTGTCCAAAGCGGGAAAGCACAACCGATATATCTTCCTCCGCAATGCCGATCCCCGTATCAATTACATCAACACGCAGGCCGGTTTCATCGCCGTGCACCTCAATTTTGATTGAGCCGTCCTTCTTGTTGAATTTGATCGCGTTGGTAATCAGGTTGATCAGCACCTGCTTTATCTTGCGTTCGTCGGCAATTATAGGCGGCACCTCAACCATATGGCTAAGCTTCATGCGGATGTTTTTCTGTGCAGCCTGAATTTTATGAAGTGTGATCGCCTCTTCGATCATAACGCAGATGTCAATTTTCCCGTCATCAAGTTCATCATCACCCGCTTCGATCCGCGACACATCCAAAATGTCATTCACAAGCGCCAACAAGTGCGTACCAGAGGAATTAATATCGTTGATATAGCCCTTATAGTGCGGGCTACCGATCACCCCAAAAACCTCTCGCGACATCAGCTCGGAGAAGCCTATAATTGCATTCAAAGGCGTCCTGAGTTCGTGACTGAAAGTTGCGAGGAAATTACTTTTGGCTTTGTTGGCCTGTTCCGCTCGTTTAAGCGCGAGATCAAGTGCCAATGCCCTGTTCTGAAGGTCCCGGTTAGCGTCCCTGAGACGCTCTAATAAAGCGTCACGTTCATGCTCCGTTTTACGGGCTTTGATCACAAAGGCATGAGCATGCATCATTACCACGACAAAGATTATAAACTGGGACCATTCAAGTGAATAAGCAATTGCACCTGTAGTCGACAGAATTTCATAAGCAGCATAAGTAGCCGCCGCGAGGCTGACCGTAACGGCCTCCTTGCGCAGTTCAGGCGAGCGAATGGTGGTATGGAACACCGAATAAACCACCATTAACACTATCGACGCCCAGATGATCTGGATCGGCTCGCGCATCAATGTAATGGTGCCGGGTGCCGTGAAGGGCGCAAGGAAAATTGCAAAAAAGATCAAGCTGCCGGTAAGGCCGTAAATTACATAATCTATTTTGAGCCGCCTGCCGGGACGCAGCAGTTGGTTCACAAACGTATAATAGGCCACTGCAATCACAAACAAGGAAAGATACTCAAGATCATATTTCCGCGCGAGACTGAAAGCTGGCACATAATCCCAGACCAGATCACTCACAAAAGCGGCCCGGGAAGCGGCCGCAAAAGCCAAAAATCCGAACAAGCGATGATCAACCATATCACTGCCGCGGTGGCCCATCAGCAAGGCCGCCAACGCAACCAAAATCAGACAAATCACCAAGGCACTCGGCAATGCTGTTGCTCGATTTTCCTCGGCATCCAGCCGCCATTTGAAATCCAGCTTGGGCACCTCAACCATACCGCCTTGCTTGTGGATGCGGTTGCTTAGCTGGATCACCAGCGTCATGTTTTTTATACCGTAAGGTAAGGTGAAGGTGGGAACCGCCGGGTTATTCACTATTTGGTCAGCCGCGGTATCCAGATCGCCGTTTTTCTGAAGAAGCTCTACCTGTTTGCGCCCGTCAGTGCCTTGATAAACCGCATAAATATGCGAGATAGACCGTAGTGTTCCAGTCCTGATGGAGAAAAAAGTGTCATTTACTGGCAGCGAAATATGCTGGCAATAGGTCGCCGTACCATGCCCCGTATAGATGGATGTCGTGAAGCTTGGCCCCCAGAGGTCCGGTGCGGAAATCAATTCTGGGGAGGTAGCGGCTGTATCACTAGCAACAGCGCAACTTGCTGGCTCAAAATCAGCAGGTGCAATGAAAGTATCGCGGTAGACCGTCCAACCGTCTTTGAGCTGGTAAGCGCCCTGCTCTTCAAAAGACCATGTCTTTAAGTCGCTGACTCTCGCAGCATACGGCGTGTCTGCTTGAAGTGAAGGGGCAGGACGGAAAATAAGGAAGCCGACGATAAGCATAGCGAAAACCGCTAGTATCAACTGCCTAGACCTGCCGGAGACCATTATTGAACTCCCCCCCTGAGTTTCGCCTCTGTGGGCATAGTGCAGCATATGGTGTGTAAAATTCAAGGGCTCTCACAAAATTCAGCTAATGATTGGCGCACTCAACTTAAAGCTTTGGCCCTACACTTAGCGCCAGCAGGCGTGAAATATGCGCAAATGGACGACCACTTTCCGACGACCAGGTGTTGAAAGCGGCCTGCACCTGTCCCTGGGCGGTTTTGCTGGTAGGTGCCTTATCGATAACACCTTCCCGGATCAGTGCCTCCACAACATCTCGCGAGAGACACCAGCCGTCCCGACCAAGGCTGCGCAAAAAATATTGACCCGTCATGCCGCCGAGCCGCGAACCGCGTTTCTTGAGAAGCTCTAAAAGCCCTGTAAAGTCTTCTAGCGGCCAATCAGCGATGCACGCTGCAGCGGAGCCATATTCATCTTCCAGATCACAAACAAGGATTGCGTTTTCGCGCACGCTCAGGATTTTCTGCCCGTTGCGAACGATGCGCTTGTCGCTCACCAGGCTATCCAGATCATCGTCGGACATAAATTTCCAGCGTACAGGGACAAAACCCTCGAACGCCTCTTCGAAGCCGCTCCACTTGTTGTGGATCACTTTCCAGCTAAAGCCTGCCTGAAAGACCGACCGGGTCATGGCTGCAAGGATACGGTCCTCTGGAACCTTTTTGATCTCCTCTGCCGTTTTAAGGTCGGGCATCAGCTCTTCGACAGCGTCTGTGCTGCCTTTGAAACTCACTGCCAAATCCATCAATCCGTCAACTGACCGCACAATATCACCTCTTAAACTATGTTAGCATGACGCTAGCGCAAAATGTGTCATATGGTCCAGCGGGAATGGCTGGACCAACCGGCTCAAATCCGGTATGGGACTGTGCAGGAATAAACCGATGCCAAATCTTTGCTTGCGCCGGTTTTTGATTTCTAACCTGTAGGACTTTGGGTTAAACTGGTTTAATGGCAAGCGATTATATTAAAAGTTTTGGGTTCCCGCGCTGGGGCGAGTATGGCCGTGATCAGGACACTACCGCCCTCAGAATGTGCGACTATACAGGCTGCAGCGAGACCGGCGACCACCCGGCCCCCAAAACGCCTGGCTCTTCCGAGCGCTGGTATTTTTGCCAGAGCCACGCAGCGGAATATAATCGTAACTGGAACTTTTTTGAGGGCATGAGCGAAGAAGAAGCGCGGCGCCACCAGGATGACGGCAGCCAATCGTCAGATGCCTTTGCCCATGCCCGCACCTTCGAATGGAGCGGCGCAGCCGACGAAAGCGGCTTCAGCAGCTCCGAGCAAGCGGCCTTCGATACGCTTGAACTTGATGCCGGTGCAGATCAAACAATGATCAAACGGCACTATAGAAAACTGGCCAAGCAATTCCATCCTGATGCCAACCGCGGCGACCCTGAAGCTGCAGAACGTTTTTATAAAATACAAGCCGCTTACGATTTGCTGCGCGAAAAAAGCTTCTAGGCGACCTTTCGCTCAACATAGTTTTCGAACAGGTATTATACCGTGCTCGAATCCAACAAAACGGCGAGAAAACCGACCTTTACTGCACAAACAAGGATGGCAACGAGCAGATCGATTTGGCCTGTACCATCCAGCCGGAAGCCAACTGACCTCAAGTAGAATTTCGAACCCGTACTTAATGGCGTTAAGGGAAGCGATCGCCTTAGCGATTTGGCGGCTATTGTCTTGCAGGCAATTCAGGGCTTGAAATCAAAATTATCCAGTTCAGTCGTCTTAGGATATTTCCAGATAAAATATCTGTTTTAAGGATTATAAAGCTATGAATTAGCAAAAATTGCGAAGAAAAGAACGCTTTCCGTCCTACATAATAGGCCACGATTAATGCAGAGGCAGTGACAATGGTAAGTAAAGAAGAACTGGACAATAAGCCAGCCCTGAAACTGGGCATGTTGTTCGGCGGGTCTGCTGCCCTTATTTGGGGTGCTTGGCCCGTCATCACTGCGCTTGGTGTCAGTGCCAACCTCAGCCCTTATCAATTGGTGATGCTACGTGTTTTCATTGCAGGTCCGCTCCTCTTACCTTGGGCTTTAAAGGGAACACACAACCTTCGTGGCTGGACACAGGTTGGTGTTTTGGCAATCTTGTCCGGTGCGCCTTATAGCTATGTAGTCTCGTCCGGCTTTCAGTATGTATCTGCCACTCACGGCGGCGTAATCATCCCCGGAACCATCATGCTCGCAAGCCTGTTCGCAAGCCATTTGTTCCTTGGCGACCGGCTTAACCGTTTCCGGCTCCTCGGCGCGGGCGGCATAATTCTCGGACTCGTGCTTCTGGCAGTAGGCGCGCCTAAGGTTGAAGGCGCACCCTCGTCCATTGCAGGCGACCTGTTATTTTTTGTGGGCGGCATAATGTGGGCAACCTATACATTGCTGCTACGTGTTTGGCCGATGGACCCAACCGTCGTAACCGCACGCGTGGCTTTGGTTTCGCTTGTGGGTCTGAGCATAGTGCACCCCTTTGTTGCCGACGTGGATTTTTCTGAAGCTTCCACAAGTATGCTTATTGGCCAAGGCCTGTGGCAAGGTGTGGCTTCCTCAGTGCTTGCTGTAATTCTATTTACCCGTGGTGTCGGCATTATGGGGCCAGCGCGGGCGGGCGTCCTAAATGCCATTATTCCGGTGGTTTCGACCATCATGGCTTTCCTGATATTGTCGGAGGTGCCTACAAGCCTGGAGGCAATTGGCCTGCTTTCGATTTTAGCCGGGATTGGGACGGCGATGTTCCTTACACCAAAAACTGCCAAACAAAAGGCCCCGGCAGCACAGGAGGGTTAGGTACCAAGCAGGTCGTGGGGCTTTTGAGTTATTGTCTGGCCCCATCAAAATTCGAGGGCGCGAGCCAAGCCTTAAGGGCTTCCACACACTTCGACCAGCCTGCATGCCGCATGGTTCGCACACAACATAGCACCCCTGAGCTAAGGTGTACCGGGGCGCACACAAGACTGCCTGTTTTTCAAATCCTCCAGTAGGAGCCGTTGCTTTCTATCGCTCTGCAGGTGGCATATTTTTGAGTGCCGCCGAAAAAGCCCCGTGCTCAGCCACATCAACAGGCTTCAGCACGGATGCCGTTGCAGGTAGTTGCTTCAGACGCGACACCCCCGCACGCCATTCGCTTTTTGGCCGTAACGGGCGGGGCACAAAGCCGCCGCCGCAATTGGGGCAAACATTCTCCAATACATCATCAACACACCCCCTGCAGAAGGTGCATTCATAGCTGCAGATGCAGGCCTCTGTGCTCTCAGGCGGCAAGTTTTTATTACAGTTCTCACAGTTTGGCCTCAATTGCAGCATCGTAGATCCCTAACTTTTAATCCAACCATAACGCTCCATGGTTAAATGATTAAGCGGCGCTTTTTCACCTTCCGGTGCCACAATAGCAGCATCCTGCACGGTCCGCAGCGGGATCACACCAGACCAAACTGGGAAGTCACCTTCTTCACCGTCGCCGGGCGGGGTGTTGCGTACTTTTGCAGCGGCATCTTCTATCTCCATCTCAAGCAGCGCGGTTGCTTTGCGTTCTTGCTTGAGCATTGGACGCAATTGGTCCCATCGGCCCGGTGCAAGTTGCTCAAAAAACAGCTTCATCTGGCGATTAAATTCCATTTCATCGGTTACCTGTTTTGGCTTGCCGTAGCACATAACCGAGCGATAATTCACACTGGTGGAAAAGGCCGAGCGCGCGAGCACAAGGCCATCGAGGTGCGTAACAGTCACACAAGCCGGGTTGCCCGCCGCCAAATGCCGGATCATCATGCTTTTGCTGGCACCGTGCCAGTAAATCCTGTTACCTTCACGCCAGTGGCTGGTGGGAATAACCTGCGGCTGGCCGTCTATCTCAAAGCCCACGTGGCACAGAAAATGGCTATCCAGGATATCGTAAACCGTTTTTTTATCGTAAGTCGCGCGCTGGTGCCCACGCCTGACCTGGTTCCGGTCGGTTTTTGCGAATTCGCCCGCTACGCAGTCATTCAGCACACCACTGCTGCCAGGTTTATCACTCTGCTGTCCTAACTCTGCCATTTTCCATTCTCACTTCGCTGGAATCGCCAACAATTTCTATTGTAGCTATGGCATCACATTGATACCATCATAAGGTCCAATATAAGTAATTTTATGGTGCCACTTTTGGAAAAACTGGTAGAAACCACGTTCACCGTCGGGGAAGCCGTGACCGGCACCTTGCAACAGCAACTACATGCACGCATGCGCACAGCAATACTGGACGGCGACTTACCTGCTGATACCAAACTGCCTTCAACCCGTGCGCTGGCAAAGCAACAAGGCGTTTCGCGAAATACGGTGCTTGCGGCCTACGAGCAACTCATTGCAGAGGGCTATCTGGAAACCCGTCGCGGTGCCGGTACTTTTGTCGCGCGTGATTTGCCTGACAATTTTGTCAAAGCGCATTTGGTTTCGAGTCCAAAAGCCAACCCTGATCCGGCAGAGGAACGCCGCCCACCCCATACAGGGCTGTCGGCCGTTGACGTTTTCCCCATGGATATATGGGCACGCCTTAACAGCAGTGCCTGGCGGCAGGCCAGGCCCGACATCCTGAACCATAACGACCCAATGGGGTATCGCCCTTTAAGAGAGGCAATAGCAGCCTATCTGGCTAGCTCCCGCAGTGTTAAGGCGAATGCTAGCCAAATTTTGATCATCTCGGGACTGCAGCAAGGCATGAAGCTGATTACCGACAGCCTTATGACGGCAAACGATACGATCATTCTGGAGGACCCTGGATATGATGGCCTCTTGCGTACAGCCCGTGTATCCGCGCCGTCAATTGCCTATACGCCTGTTGATGAGGCCGGTGCCGTTGTGCCGTCACTCGCCAAAAAAAATAGCCTATTGGTGATCAGCCCGTCCCACCAGTACCCCCTTGGCATCACCATGCCGACCGCGCGGCGCCTTGAACTGATAAATTGGGCACGCGCAACGGAAAGCCTGATTCTGGAGGATGACTATGACAGCGAGTTCCGCTACGAAGGACGCCCGCTGAATTCCCTGCAGGGAATCTCGTGCGGAGAGCATGTAATCTATGGCGGCAGCTTTTCCAAGGTTACCTTCCCTGCGCTCAGGCTGGGCTATTTGGTATTACCTCCACATTTGGTGCATCCAACGCTCAAGCAACGCGAATCCGCCGACAGTTTTCCGTCCATCATGCCACAACTGGTGCTCGCTAAATTTATCGCGGAGGGACATTTTTCCCGGCACATTCGGCGCCTCAGGAAAGTCCATGCCGCCAGGCAACAACATTATTTGCAACAATTCTCGCAGCACCTAAGCCGATATTTTACACTGGCACCGTCACCTGCCGGGCTGGATATGGTCGCTCGCCCAACCAAACACCTGAGCGAATCCACTATCAATACCGACGGGGACTGGGCCAAAGCCGCACACAAAGCAGGGCTGAGCGCCTTGCCGATTTCCAAAACCTATCGGCAGGCCTCGCCGGTCCCCGGCCTATTACTCGGTTTTGCCAACTTCACGGAAGACCAAATCACAAAAGCCACGCAAAAGCTGGCCCGAATTATGCTTTCAGAAACAGGCTTTTAATCATCGCCGCTGCGTTGTAGCCTTAGAATCACAATTCAAGTCTCAGGCATAATCGGCGACCTTCAGGAGGTATTCATGGTGGGTAAAATTTCGGCTGTCCTTCAGGCGGGCTTACTGACATCCGCGATCGCACTATCGGGTGCGTCAGCACAGGACAACTGGAGCTATTCCGGCAACAACGGTCCACAGGCCTGGCACACACTGTCACCTGGGAATGTTCTGTGCCGTTCTGGACAACGCCAAAGCCCCATTAATATTGAGGGCACCGATCCCGTGATTATGCATCGGCTGGTCACCGATTATAAAGTTGCTCCAATCGAAATAAAAAATAACAGCCATTCTGTTACGATGACCTACTCGAAAAATAGTCTGCTTAAAGTCGGTGCCAAGTTCTTCACGCTCAACAGCATCAGTTTTCATACACCGGCCGAACATACAGTTGCAGGGCAAGTGTTTCCCATGTCGGTCCAGTTCAAGCACCGTGGCCCTGGCGGTAACTGGGCCATCATTGAAACACTGGTGAAAGAAGGGCGCGAAAATATCGCCGCCACAGAATTCCTCGCCAATTTCCCGCTTGAGCCTGGCCAAACAATGAAACAGCCAATGGTGCTGGTGAATGCGCGTGATTTGATGCCGACAGACAAAGCTTATTACCGCTATATGGGTTCTCTGACCACTCCGCCCTGCAGCGAAGGTGTGAGTTGGTATATACTTAAAAAACCAATCCAGCTTTCGAAAGAGCAAATTGAATTGGTGAAGGGTGTTGTTGGCGGCGATAGCGCTCGCCCAGTTCAAGCCCGCAATAACAGGATGATCCTCGATGCCCGGCCGCAGTAAAAGTCTTTATATCTTCCGCGCGACAGGCACATTGCTATCGCTCGGCCTTCTTGCGGCCTGTTCTTCGGTCAATCCATTTGGCGGCGACAGAAGTACATCAACGGGCGCGAACGGCGGAACGGCGCGCATGCCGCAGGATGTTTTGAGCGCAATCTGCGAGGGCCATCCCGAGGATGCTGTCGCCGTGATGACCTCGGAGCCACTGATGTCCTCTGCGGATCGCTTTTTTGTCGCGCTCGCCACCGAGCAGGCGGGCCACGCATCACGCGCACGGCAATTATACGCACGGCTAATGCAATCGGGTTCAATGGACCGCGTAAGCGTACGCTGCGGACGTGATGTACTTGCAGAAGGCTCAGTAAGTGACGAAGCTGCCAAACGATTGGCTGCCGTTGCGCGCGACCTGGCAGTGCTGGATGCAAACCTAAGGCCCCTAATACCACTCCATCAGGGTTTACCACCTGCAGTACCTGTTGCCCGCAAAGGAACTTCCGCGCCCGTTGGCCCAGCACGCGCTGTAAACCGCCCGGGTAGCCAATCACCTTTCGGCCAGTGGTTTGTTCATCTGGCCTCCTACCGTTCGATTGAAAATGCCACAAAAAATCGCTCCACAATTGAGGCCAAGTTTCCCGCGCTCAATGGCATTCTCGACCAGTGGGAAGTGAATGTAGGCGGTATGGCGATCAGGCTTGGTGTCCGGTTGAATGACCGGGCTGAAGCTGACAACCTGTGCGGTGCCGTGAAAAGCCAGGGCGCTTATTGCGCGGTACTGGACACTTCAAACTAAACGGAAAGCCCCCAAATCTGAACTTTGGGGGTGCAAACGAACTTCTGACTGGATCACAACGGCCCGTATCCCTATGATGGCCGCCAATTGGGGCTGCTCAGGGCTGGGATAGCACCAAAAATATAAATAGATACTGGGTTCTAAGGGGAGACATGGGATCATGGCTGGAACTACTCATGCACATTGGTCATCGCGCTGGGCGTTTATTATGGCGGCCGTCGGTAGTGCGGTCGGACTTGGCAATATCTGGAAATTTCCATATGAGGCAAATGCGGGCGGCGGCGGTGCCTTCGTTCTTGTTTATCTGGCATTTGTATTTCTTATCGGCACACCGCTTCTGGTAGCCGAGCTATCTCTTGGTCGCCGCGGCCAAAGTTCACCGATTCGCTCGATGGAGAAGATCGCCAAAGAAGAAGGCCGCACCAACTGGTGGTCGCTTGTCGGCTGGTCAGGTGTTATCGGTTCCTTCATCGTGATCAGCTTCTACAGCATTGTCGGTGGATGGACACTCTCTTACGTGGTGGAAGCCGTTACAGGTGGCATGACCGGCATCACAAAAGATGCTGCTGAAGCCCACTTCAACGATATGGTCACCGATCCAATTAACCCTTTGATCTGGCACGCGGTCTTTATGGCAATCACGGTTGGTATTGTGCTACGCGGCGTGGAAGGCGGCCTTGAAAAGGCAGTTACGGTTTTGATGCCAGCCTTGTTTGTCCTGCTGGTTGGTCTTGTGGTCTATTCCGGTGTTACCGGCGACTTCTCAGCGGCGGTCAACTTTCTGTTTGCACCGGACTGGAGCAAAATGAATGCTGATGTTGCCCTGAACGCATTGGGACAGAGCTTCTTTTCACTCTCACTCGCGCTGGGCTCGATCATGGTTTATGGCTCGTACCTTACGAAGGACGTTAAGATTGGCAAGGCTGCGGTTACAATTGCGGGCGCGGACAGTGCCGTTGCGATTATGGCTGGTCTTGCCATTTTCCCGATCGTATTTCAGTTCGGCCTGACTGTTGGCAAGGAAGAGGGTCTCGTATTTATGACCCTGCCTATCGCTTTTGGCCAAATGACGGGCGGCGCTGTTATCGGTACGCTTTTCTTCGGGCTTCTCACCGTTGCGGCAATCACCAGCAGCATCAGTCTCTTGGAGCCATCTGTAAGTTACCTCGAAGAAACCGACAAGCTGGACCGCAAGAAAGCCACTTTCCTGATCGGGACGGCTGCTTTCCTTCTTGGTTCCCTATCGAGCCTTGGCTTCGGCGTGCTGAGCGACGTGACCATCTTTGGTAAGAGCATCATCGGCTTCAAAAGTTACATCACCAATAATCTGATGATGCCGCTGGCGGGCATGTTCATGGCCATTTTCATCGGCTGGTTCATTAGCCGCAAGAACATCATGGACGAACTCGCAATGGAAGATCGCTGGTTCCGTGTCTGGTACTTTATGATCAAATTTGTTTGCCCGATTGCGATCCTTATCGTCTTCTACAATATCGTATTTGGCTTCTAGGAAACGCTAACAGAGCTAATAGTAAAGGGGCCTGCAGAGGCCCCTTTTTTCATTACAGCTTCTCTGGCAATGCTTAGCTTTCTTCGGCGATCGCCTGAATACGCTCAACCATTGAGAACAGGCCATTTGCACGCATAGGTGACAGATGGGATTCAAGTCCAAGCTGGCTGAGGATCGCTTTAGCGTCAATCGCCTTAATCTCAGCGGCTGTTTTGCCAGAGAAGATTGACAACATCACCGCAACAAGGCCCTTGACAATAAAGGCGTCGCTGTCGCCGCGCAGATGAATGCGTCCTTCATTGTCAACCGTTGGAATCAGCCAAACCTGGCTCTGACATCCACGCACCTTATAGGTGTCTGTCATTTCTTCGGGTGCCAGCGGCAACAACTTTTTGCCTAGATCAATGATATATTTATAGCGCTCCTCCCAATCATCGAGGAACTCGAAAGTATCTAAAATTTCAACGATCGTTGTATTTTTTTCCGACATCGGTTATTCCATACTGAAGCAAGCCCTTGACAGCCGGGCCAACTGCCCAACTTCATAAAGGCCTATATATTTTAAAAGACCTCTATAGAATTGGCCCCCAGAAGAAAAGGCCAAACTGTACCGAGTAACTTTGACTTCGACCCCGGGGAGCACCACATGTCTGAACAAAATAGCGGTTATCCAAAGCCGGCCATCGCTTGGTATATGGTGATCCTGCTGCTGATTATCTACACGTTTTCCTTTATCGACCGGCAGATACTGGGGCTGCTGGGCAAGGAAATCATTGAAGAGTTCCAGATCAGCCTCACCCAGTTCGGGTTATTGACGGGCTTTGCTTTTGCCATTTTTTATGCGGCATTCGGCCTGTTTTGCGCACGTATTGCCGATAGCAAAAGTCGACGTGGCCTTATCGCGCTCGGGCTGTTTGTCTGGAGCCTCATGACCGCCGCCACGTCCACGGCAAAAAGCTTTACCGGGCTTTTTCTGTTTCGCATGGGCGTGGGTGTCGGCGAAGCCACATTGGCTCCTGCGGCCAACAGCCTGCTCGCTGACAGTTTTCCCAAGCACAAACTCTCAACTGCCTTATCCGTTTATTCGATGGGCATCCCGGTGGGTACAGCGCTGGCTTTTATGGTTGGTGGCAGCGTGATCGGGCTTGCAGACAATGTCCCGGATATCCGTCTTGCCGAAGATCTTATAATTACTGGCTGGAAAAAGGTTTTTGTTATGGTCGGCGTGCCCGGAATGGCGCTCGCCCTCTTGTTATGGTCATTCAAGGAACCAAGCCGCAAAGGCACGACCGGCGCAGGCGGAGCATTGCCGCTTTCCGATGTTGCCACGCATGTTCGCAACAAGATGCGGGCTTATTCCTCGGTCTGTATTGGTGTCTCACTTAATGCTGCGCTTGGTTTTGGCAGCGCAACCTTTATCGCCATCTTTTTCCAGAATTATCACAACATGACAGCGGCCGATATCGGCCTGACCTTCGGTAGCATAACCATATTTACCGGGCCTGCAGGGCTACTATTGGGCGGTTATCTTGCCGACCGCTGGTACAAACACGGCAGAAAGGATGGCCATATATTGGCGCTGATGGCCGCGCCGCTTGGCTACGGCATCCCCAGCCTGGTATTCCCATTTGTCAGCGACACCACCACCGCATGGATTGTTCTTGGCACGGCCAACATCTTTATCAATCTGCCATCAGGCGTTGCCTACGCCAGCTTACAGTTGATTACACCCAATCAGATGCGCGGCCAGATAATTGCCATGTATGTGCTGTGCACTACGATCATTGGCTACGGGATGGGCCCGTTCCTGCTGGGCCTGTTCACAGACCAATTATTCGGCGGCGATGTGATGAAGTTGCATCTGTCGCTTGTATTGTTGGCGGCAATCACCACACCGCTTGGCATCGCCACCTTCCTGTGGGGACGAAAAGCATATGCGCGAGCGCTCACCGAAGAAGAAACACGGCTCAGCGACAATGAGAATGCGACCCCCTCAGAGAAGAAGGCCGCATGACGTTATAGGGCTGCGGGCCTGCTTTGCTGTGCTGCTACGATCTTTTTACGGATACGCCGGACAAATTGTTCGTCGCCGGCATTTTCAGTAGTTACAAAAAGCTGAAAGTAATCTTCGTCTTTCATGTTTACTGTAAGGACACTGTCTTCCAGAGCATTGCCTTCGCTTGTCCAAACAACATTCATGATTTCAGCAAATTCAGCGGAAGCCATTTCCAGCTCTCCGTTGTTTTGCCAATAAGAAACGATACGCCTGTTGGTAATAAGATTCCCATCCTCCAAAAGATTTAGAAGACCCGCACTGTAAAATAATTCTATTTCCTCATCTTCCTCCAGAATACCGTTATCAACCAAAGCCTGGCGTTGCTGTTCAGGTAAATTGCCGCCGGCAACAACTTCATATGCCGGCATCATTCCCGCCTGCTGCATAATTGTCATAGTCACCCCCAGGACCAACAACAAAGCGACAACAGCACCGATGGACCAGCGCATAAACGTCCAGATTTGATGCTTTCTTTTCACCTGGAACTTACGGAAATACCGCGCACCCAAGACGCCGCCATAAAATAAATAAATAAACAAAACCGACAAAAGGATACCGCTTGGGTTGCCAGTCTCATATATCGCCAAAATTTTTGCGATAATGAAATACACCAGTAAAAACACGGCTGCCGGAAAGGATTTTCGCCCAACGTAAAACGCCAACACGAGTATCAGAAATGCGTCCAGGATTATCCAGGGGTCTAAATAATAGGCCAGGCTTGGATCATCGCTGTTGACGAACACACCAAACAGCCCAAAGAGCAAGGTCAATGCAGCGGAAACATAGCCTGCTATTGATGCTATCTTGACCCGCTTCGCAGCAATGGCCTCTGCCTCAGTATCATGCGGCTGTGGGGTATCTGTCCCCTTTTCTGAGCCCGGTTCCGATAACGGCGCTTTTTTGTATTCTGTCATATGGTCCCCCCAAAATTACAGGGAGACCATAGGTTACCCCATGCCAACAATCCAGCTACTAAAAAGGGTCAGAAGCCCCATAAACCTTCGTGCCCGCATTGCCATATACAGCAACTAAAGGAACTTCTACCCCCGAAATAATGGCAGCCAGCAGCTATAACAAAGAAGCTGTCGCTGCGCTGGTGCTTGCTACTGCCTCCGACGCCCAAACTACGTCGCCGCGCAAGTTGACAGCCCCTACCGCATCAATGCTTGGCGTTACACCAGCTTTCTCCAGATCAAACACAAGTGTCACTTCATACACAACAATCTCTTTAGGCAGCAAAAACTCTACTGTCTGCTTACCGCCAGCAGTGACAGTGTTTACCTCCTTCAGGTCCGCGCGCGCAAAAAAATCCCCATTCACTTCCAGTCCCGTGAGGGAGCTCGCGGTATCGCCGTAATGCACAAGGATGGAGGCGGCACAGATAGAGTAATCGTAGCTGAGCCTGAGCCACTCTATACCGGAGCTTGCAGTAGCAGGGGTCCAATTAGGAACGCGGTTTCCGGTTGCGCCGTCAGGACCACCTGTTGCTTCAGGGGCAGGGGTTTCATTTCTGGCCTCGGCAGCTATCGCTATATGCGGAGCCGCGACGACCGCCGCCGCAAGCGCGGCACCAATCAAAGTATGTTTCATTTTCTATCCTTCTGCGGTACCGGCTCTTTTATTTTATTCGGTCGGTTACCAACTGTCGTTTTATATATTCAGTAACTGCACCTTAGCACGACAAGGGCAACAAAAAAAGGGACAGAGGCGGCCAAATACCCCTGTCCCTGGTTTGTCTTTCGCTTCTGGGAGGAAGGGAAAGGCAGTAACCCCTTTTAATCTTCCAGGCTCCTGAGTTCCCGCTCAAGCCGGAAGCGCTTGCTTGTCATATAAGCTTCCATATCGTTGGTGCGGCGTTCTATATCACGGAACCGGCGGCGCAACTCTGCTGCTGTATAATCCGGTGCATTCCTGGTCTGCTTCCAGAATTCTTCTTCCTGCTCGTCTTCATACAGGTCGCCAGGGCGGGCATCGAGTACAAAACCAAGGATGAAATAGCCAATGAAGAAGACCGCAGCCAACGGCGTGAGGAGACCAATCACGGCCAAAACTCGTACCGCTGTTGGGGAAATGCTGAAGTAATCTGCAATCCCTGCGCAAACCCCCATAATTTTCCCGTCGCGCGGGCTTTTATAAAGGCGTGTTGGTGACTTCTTAAAGCTCATGACGGCTCCTCCAATCCGGAACCTCATCATCCATGATGCGTTCCATCGTGCGCAGGCGGTCTTCAAGACGGTCTGCTGAGTTCCTAATATCCGTTAGTGATGCCTCATCTTCCGGTGTGAAGCCCTTCATCGCTTTCCACTTGGTTACATAGTGGAAGACGATCCAGGGCAGTATCACAAACAAGATCGTCATAGGTACGATAGCGTCCATTGTTCAGGTTCCCCTTATTATTATTTTTCTTCCCGAAGGGCGTCGATTATTTCGACGCCGCTTTTTTCTTAGGAGCAGGCTTAACGGCAGGCTTTGGTGCGTTCTTCGCTTTCAATGCTGCCAGTTCTTTCTCGATATCGTCGTCAGCCTCAAGGCCAGCGATTTCTTCGGCGATTGTCTGGCCTTTACCAAGATCCATCGCTTCCGCTTCCGCTTCGATACGGTCCAGACGCTGATCTACTTTATCAAAGCGATCAAAGGCCTCCTGAATACGTCCGTCATAAAGGTTCTTTTTTACACGAACCTGTGCCGAGGCTGTTTTATGACGAGCCTGAAGTGTCGCCTTCTTGGCGCGCGCCTCACGCAGCTTGGCATCCAGCTTGATTACATCTTCTTCATTGCGGTCAAGAGCGCTCTGAAGGTGTGCAACCTCTTCTTCCAAATGGGCAACCATGTCAGCCACTTTGGCTTTTTCAATCAACGCGCCTTTTGCAAGGTCATCACGGCCTTTCGAAATTGCCAGTTCAGCTTTCTTCTCCCAATCAGACTGGGCTTTGCTAAGCTTTTTCAGCTTACGCTCAACATCCTTTTGGTCGGCAATCGCTTTTGCGGCGCTTGAGCGGACTTCCACAAGCGTATCTTCCATTTCCTGGATGACCATCCGAATGATTTTTTCTGGATCTTCTGCCTTATCAAGAATGGCATTGATGTTAGAATTTACAATGTCCGACAGGCGGGAAAAAATACCCATTTTTGTTGTTCCTTTCTTACTCTTCCTCGCTTCGTCCCCCGGGCGTTTCTTGCCACTTTTTAGGACTATGGTTCCGTGGGCGGCCTTGCCGAGCGTTGAGCCTCTTGTTGGGCGTTTGCTTCTTATTTATCAGGGCCGCGCGGCCCGGTGCTTTTTAAGAACACCGGGCCATGATTAAAACTCAGGTTCTCCGACGCCGACGGATCAGACGGCGCTCGCGCCTGCTCGCTTCAGGCATATACTTGTCCGCATGCTGCACCAGGCTCCTGCCTGCAGTCACGCCTTCAAACTCCTGAGCCTTATGGCTTCTTTTAGAGAAAGCTGATGTCTCGTGCATCATGGTCATTGTCGTTGTTCCTTTGTTCTAAATTCGCTGTCTTGCATGTCAGTTTGTTTTTTTTGTATCTGACAGCCTCTACTTTGCAGAGGGTGTGCCAGTTTTATAAAAAAATTTAACGCATTGAAATATATGGATATTTTATTTTTCGCCTTGAATAAATCATATCACCATAGTAAATAACTCATATTAATTGGTAATTTTCACCACATATTGGTATCATGGCAAAATCACAAGATCAAATTATCGGTTCATCGCCTGCACTCCTTGACATGATGGATCAAATCAGCCGCGCCGCGCCTCTTGATCGCCCCATGCTGGTAATCGGCGAGCGCGGTACGGGCAAAGAGATGATCGCTGCGCGCCTACATTTCCTATCAAACCGCTGGGATAAGAACTTTCAGAAGATGAATTGTGCCGCGCTAGCCGAAACACTGCTTGAGAGCGAACTGTTCGGGTACGAGCCTGGCGCTTTCACTGGTGCCCGCAACCGCCGCGCCGGGAGATTTGAAGCTGCAGACGAGGGCAGTTTGTTTCTTGATGAGATCGGCACCATGAGCCAATCCGCACAAGAGAAACTGCTGCGCGTAATTGAATACGGTGAGTTTGAGCGTGTTGGTGGCACCGATACCATTGAAGTGGACGTACGCGTGATTGCCGCCACCAATATCGACCTGCCCGCAGCAGCAGACGCTGGTGAATTTCGGCATGACCTTCTGGACCGCCTGGCCTTTGATGTCATCACCGTACCCCCCCTTAGGGAACGCCAGGAAGATATCCCAACCCTTGCCGAGCATTTCGGTGTGATCATGGCGCAAGAGCTGGAATGGCTACAGTTCCCGGGATTCACCCAGGGTGCCATGGACGCCATGCTCACGTACGCCTGGCCAGGCAATATTCGTGAGCTAAAAAATGTAGTCGAGCGCGCCATTTACCAAGCCTGGGACGGTGAAGAACCGATCAAGGAGATTATATTCGACCCTTTTGAAAGCCCCTACAGGCCTCCCGCAAAAAAACACCTGTTTCAGCCGCCAAATACGCCCGCTTCAAGCTCAAAACAGGCTAAAGACGAAACAAACGAGCCTTGCCTGCCAGAAGGACCATTCTGCTTCAGAACAGAAGTTTGCGCTCACGAAAAACGCCTGCTCAGTCATGCACTTGAAATCAATAAATTCAATCAGCGCGCCACGGCAAAACATTTAGGGCTGAGCTACGACCAACTGCGGCACGCCCTGAAGAAACAGGGAATAAACTGTTCATGACTTGATTAAAACCACCCCTCCCGCCATAGTGCCGCCATGTCCGATAATAAATATATCCAGAAGCGTCGCCGCGCCCGCAATAAATCGTTAATAACAACCCGTAACATCCTCATGCTCATCCTGTTGAGCGTGGCTGTATATGCAGGTTTTTATTTCGAATATGGTGTTATAGATGACGGTACGTGTGAAGGTGCCTGTGAAAATGAATATAGCCTTTGGGCTTGGGTGCTCGGGTTTTTCTTTATTTTTGCTGCCATTATCGCGGCGGGGGCGCTTGGAGGCGGGATTTTAGCATTCTTGCGTTGGTCACGCAGCAGGAAAGGCGACACACTTTCAACCTTGTTGAACTCTTCGCCTGACGACCAGAAAAATTGATAAAGAACATTAAAGAACATTACAGCCTCAGGCTTGCGGCATTCCACCAAGCCAGCCCGGCATTAGCGAGCTGCCGCTGCGCCAGGAGTCCATTTGTCTGAGGCTTCGTTTGCATCTATCACGCGGGTTGTCCCCAAAAGCGTCAGCTTTCCTGCCATCAATTGATCACCGACCACGCTCGTCATAACGATGATCGCCAGCACATGATAAAACACATCAAACGTTGCAATATTCACGGTCAGGCCACCCACAGCATAGCCGACAATACTCAGTTGCAGTGCGACATTCAATTCTGCCAGCCATTTGGTTTCTTCGAATCGTCGGAAACGCTTGGCCTGTGTGCTCGCTGAATACCAGCCGGTAAAAATCAACATCAGAAACAGCGTCAGCCCGACATAACCGTGTTCTGCAATCACCTCAAAATAAATCGAATGCGGTGCCCGTGCCTTAAAACCCGGCGGCATATAAAGCTCTGCAGCGCGAGGAACATAAAAAACGTTAAAACCACCACCTGCGATAGGATTGTCGTCTGCAAGATTAACCGCATATTTCCACATTGAAACGCGGCCCCGGAAGCTTTCATCTTCTGTCGCTGCTGATTGTGTGGTTGCCAGCCTTGCTTTGTATTCCGCTGGCATAAATGTCCACCCCGCATAACCAAGCACAGCGACCGCGAGCAGCAATTTAAATTTATACTTGGTTTTTAAGATCAGTATTAAGGTAACAGCACCCACCGCTACTGCGCCGCCGCGGGACTGGGTGCCAATTGCGCTAAGCGGCACCAAAACGGCCGCCCCTATCAAGGGCCATTTCAAGAGTTTCATGGGCGGATTCTGAGCAACATAAATTGCGAGTGGCATCAGCATCGCCATGCCCATCGCCAACTGATTATTATCCTGCATCATGCCCCCGGCACCCTGTACCCTCGCTGCACCTCCGGTCAGCAACACAAACAACCCACCCTTGACAGCGATATAGCCGAGAGAAAGCGCCATAACCCAAACATAGGCTTTCAGCCTGTTAGGGGATTGCATGATGGCGATTGACACCAACGCAAAAACATAAACCTTTGAAATATGAATAAGTTTCCCTGTAGCTGAAAGTGACCGGGAGGAAGGAAGTTCATTCATGCCAACAATAGTGGTGAAAGTGACCCACAGCCAATAAAGGACCAACGCAATTACAATGGGGTGTGCCGGAAGTCCTTTTTTATCCTTGTTCAATATCATACCCACGGCGGTGGCAAAAAAGATGGCCACCAGGAAGGGGAAACTGCGGGCAAAATTATAGGTGTACCACTGGGGAACCATATGGGACATCCAATTCCATACCAACACACCTATGTGCGGTTTGAAAAGGATGATAGGTATCCACCCCAGAACCAGCAATGCAACGAGTAATCCTCGCATAACATCAACACCTTACAAATAAACCCGCCAACCCGGCATTTTGTCGCATTGTGCCCAAAGCACCAGGTCGGTGCAAGGCAAACCGACGCGCACCAAGCTGTGCCAACCAACACCTTCCTCCTTGAACTCCAGCACGCGTCGCCCTAGCATAGCGCCAAATCGGGAGAGACCAGATGCGTGCCTTTTTGACCGCCCTTGCGGCATTATTTTTCACCTGCGGCCTGTCGGCACAGGAAACAACACCGCCACAAGAGCCATTAGAGCCCGCCGTAAACCCAATAGTCGAGGCCACAAACGCCCCCGACATGATTATTTGGGGAGGCCCGATCTACACGGCTAACGACGCCAACTCTCAGGTGGCGGCGGTTGCCATTAAGGACGGTCGGTTTATTTATGTGGGTACTCGCGAAGGTGCTGAGGCCCTTCTAGACGATACAACTACAATATTTTCACTCAACGGTGCCGCCCTGTATCCAGGTTTTGTCGATGGCCATGCGCATCTTGAAGGCATTGGCCAACGAGAATTGTCGCTGAACCTTGAAGGCATTACATCCCTGAAGGCACTCAAAGAAACCGTGTTGGCTTGGCGTGCAGGCCACCCGGAAGAACCCGTGCTCGTTGGCCGCGGCTGGATCGAGACCCATTGGCCCGAAGGCCGTTTCCCAACCCGGTGGGACCTGGACATGGTGATCGACGATGTACCTGTGATCCTTGGCCGCGCCGATGGCCACGCGCTGGTGGCCAATTCAAAAGCGCTGGAGATGGCAGGAATTTCGGGCGGAACCGCTGCCCCGTTTGGCGGCGAAATCATCAAGAATGCACTTGGCGAGGCGACAGGCGTTCTCGTGGACACTGCACAAGAACTTGTCGTGCCGCTGATCCCGACCCCCAGTACTGCGGATATAACCGCCCGTCTTTTAAAAGGCAGTGACGTATATGCCAGATACGGCTGGACCGGCCTTCATAATATGTCTGTGCCCTGGCAACAGGTAGGGCTGCTGGAAGATTTATCGGACGGGGGCCGGATCGGTATTCGCGTTTATAACAGCATAGTACCCGAAGCTGCCGAATTGTTGTTCGAGGGCGGCATCACAGAAAGCAGCAATCGCCGCATCATCACCCGCGCGATCAAATTATATATGGACGGTGCCCTGGGGTCTCGTGGTGCCGCGCTCCTGAAGCCGTACTCCGACGCCAATACGTCGGGCTTACTGCTTTCGACACGCGCAGAAACTATGCCGCTTTTGGAGCGTGCGCTGCAGGATGGTTTCCAGGTGAATATGCATGCAATCGGTGACCGGGCAAACCGTCAACTTCTTGACTGGTTTGAAGAAGCGATGGCTAACGTCCCCCCCATAGACCGTGCGGTTGAAGATCCACGCTGGCGCGACGAGCATACACAGATCGTTAATATGGATGATATGCTACGTTACAATGCGCTGGGTATTATCCCCTCGATGCAGCCATCTCATGCGATCGGTGATTTGCATTTCGCCCCTGCACGCCTCGGGGATGATCGTTTGGTCGGCGCTTATGCCTGGTCGACCCTGATCGGCAGCGGCGCACGCATCGTTGGTGGTTCAGACGCCCCCGTTGAACGCGGCGACCCGCTTATCGAGTTTTATGCTGCGACCGCCCGGCGGGATTTAAATGGTTTCCAAGGCGTCAACTGGCACCCTGAAGAAGCGCTCACACGCTCAGAAGCCCTTAAGATGTTCACGCTATGGCCAGCGATAGCCTCCTTTCAGGAAGATGAAATCGGCAGCATTGAAGTGGGCAAGCAGGCAGACCTCACCGCGTTTGACATCGACCTGATGACAGCCACCGAAGCAGATATCCCAAAAGGCAGTGCTGTCCTGACCATTGTTGCTGGCGATATCGTCTACAATAAACGCGCCGAAGCGGAAGAAGCCTCTGAAACTGGTGCTGCCCCCGCGCAAAGAGATGGCGAACAGACAGATGGAAAACAGGGAGACGGGGAAACGGCAAGCCCCGGCATTACAGGCGAAAGTACCCACGATGACGGGGCACCATCACCAAACGCCTAAGCTACAAATGGCTTGTGCTGGGTACTTGGCGGATTTTTGGCGGGTCAGTGGCGACTGTTTGACCGAAGGAATGCCGGTATACGGCGTTCACTTTCAGCCGCTTTATTGGCAAAAGAAGCGCACTGAAAACAAACGTTAGGAACTCATATGAGCCTCAAAGCTCTAAGGCGCGACAAGGGCTGGTCACAAGAGCAGCTATCAGAGATCAGCGGTGTCAGTGTACGCACCATCCAGCGCATTGAAAAAGGCGAAGTACCAGGCCTTGAAACGTTAAAAGCTCTCGCCGCAGCTTTTGAACAAACTGTTGCAGAATTTCAGCAAGCTCTAGATCCGGCGGCGGCCATCCCTGTGCCTGCGGACAAGTCTGTCTTGAAATATGGCTGGAAGGGGCTTTTCATCAACCTTGGCACCATGATGGGTGTGATCACCTGGTTAATGTTCCTTGAGCATCAGTTTGGCATCAGCAAGGAAGTTATTTATCTGCTGGCGATGATGTGGGGCATCGGGCTTATGGTTCATGCCATCCATCTTTTAAACATGGATGAGTAGCCGCCTGCCCAGTTTCAATCATCTTGGCAATGGCCTTCGTAACACCCGAAGCCCCTGCTGCGAACATTGCTCATTACAAACAATATATGGTTTCCCGTATCAACGGCATCTGCAACAGCAACCAGAAACAGGATAGAACCAACCGTGCCTTCGCTGCCCACGTCCACTGTACCGTGGCAAGCTACGCTATTGAGCTGCTGGGTAAAATCGACAGCCATACGGTAAAATACCGATAATGCCGACAAACGGTAGCTATGGCTTTAGTAAAATGGTCAAAAGCTACTGGTCAGCAAAGGGCCCCAGGGACAACCCTGAGGCCTTGGAGCGCATCTGTACAACAAACATCTATTCGGTGTCAGGTTTATATCTCTCAAACCAGGCAAGTATGTTACCAACTTTCTGCACCAAATTACTCGGTTTGGCGGCTATCCCGTGCCCTGAACCTGGGATACGTACCATCACCGTATCTACGTCCCTGAGCTTAAGCGCCTGATAATATTGCTCGGTTTCTGCCATCGGTGTGCGTACATCGTTTTCGCCCGTCAGCAGCATGGTGGGAGTATTCACATTGCCCACAAGCGAAAGCGGCGAGCGCTGCCAATAATGATCAGGGTCTTCCCACGGCATTGCCGGGAACCAATATTTGGTGAAAAGCGTCGAAAAGTCGGCCGTCAGTACAAAGCTGCCCCAGTTGATTACAGGTTTGGCAACCACAGCCGCCCGAAAACGGTTGGTTTTGCCGACGATCCAGGCTGTCAAGACACCGCCGCCCGAGCCACCTGTCACATACAACTGTTGGTCATCCACACTGCCCTGTGCCACCACCGCATTTACAGCATCCATCAGATCGTCATAATCCTGGTTAGGGTAATTATGGTGAATAAGGTTGGCAAAATCCTGGCCGTAGCTGGTACTACCACGCGGGTTCACCCACAGAACCATATAGCCCTTGGCTGCCATTAGCTGTATCTCGCTGCTGTAAGCCGGGCCGTAAGCGGCGTGCGGCCCCCCGTGGATCTCCAGAATAAGCGGATACTGTTTGGCCGGATCAAAATCTGCAGGTTTCGCAAGCCAAGCCTGAACCGGGCGGTTGTCAACGCTTGAGGACACGCTGATTTCCTCGACCGAAGCCATATTTTTACCCATGAATACATCATTATTCAGGTCGGTCAGTTGGATCGTACGGCCAATTCGATCAATGACCGCAAGATCGGCAGGCCGGTCTGTGCGCGCTGCCGTGTAAACCACACGGCCATCCGGTGCCACACGGAAGTTACCGCTGGCGTATGGCCGCCCAAGCGTCGTACCGCCCACTTTATTCGTCAGGATCCGGCCACCACCCGCAAGTGTAACAAACGCGACCAAGCGCTTACCGGCATCATTATATGCGTAATAGAGTCCCTTGCTGTCGGCTGCCCACTGCACACTGCCTACACCGCGGTCCAGATCTGGTGTGACGTTACGCTGATTACTGCCATCCAGATCCATCACCATCACGCTGGGGTTTTGGTAGGAGAGACCTTGATCGGTAAAACTTGTATAGGCAATCATCGTACCATCGGGCGAAATGACGGGCGCGGTATCCGGCCCGACATTATTGGTTAACTGCGTCAAAGCACGGCTCGCAATATCAAGGCGATAAATCTCGCTCTCGCGTGGGTTTAGCTCCCACTCGTCACTGCGGTTGGCGCTAAATACCAGCGCGCTGCTATCTGCGGTCCATACCGCTGCGTCGCTGTGATTAAAGTCGCCTTCCGTTATCTGGCTCGGCGTGCCGCCATCGGCCGGAACCGTAAATATATGGCTATGGCCAGACGGCAACATACCAACACCGTCGATCCGATATGTGGCTTTATCGACGATCTTGGCATTGCCTGCCCATTTGGCACCCTTTGGTTTCTTGGGGAGCGTAAACAGGGAAGTCGGCTTATCAGGTGCAAACATATTGAATGCGATTGTCTTGCCATCCGGGGACCAGCTCAGGTTCCTGGGGGCGAGTTGCAGGTCAGTGACACGCGCGGTTTCACCCGTATCAAGCCAACGCACATAAATCTGCGTCTTACCTTCAACGCTGGAAACATACGCGAGCCGGGTGCCATCAGGAGAGAAACGCGGCATCCGATACTGGGCTTTACCAGAAAGAACTGGCCGGTGCCCACTGCCATCCAGGTTAACCCGCCAAATGTTGGAACGCTGGCTATCTGACATAATGTCCATCGACCGCCGTTCATAAACGGCATAATCGCCTGAGGGCGCGATTCGAGCATTTGTCGCAAATTCCAGATTAAAGACATCTTCATAGGAAAACTTGGATTTATCGGTACTCTCTGCACTGTTTGCGGCCACTGAAATTGCCAGCATCGTAGCAGCGCCAAAAAGGCGTGATGAAATAGCCATCAAATATCTCCCTGATAATCTGAAACGCAACCTAGCAGAGCCCACCCGTGTTTCAAAGTAGGCACATGTTTATCTGTCAAAATTTCTTTACTTTTCCTGATTTAGAATAGCCAATTGATACAATGGCTTTTATAAATTTAAGATCAGAATGCTTTGGTCTGCAAAGCCGAGTAACTTTAGCTTAAGTAAACCCCTGGGGGGAATGATGTCAGGCGTCCTTGAAGAAGTAAAAAAAGAAAGAGAACGCTTTGTAGCGTTTGCTTTCGCAGCGGCCGAAATCTTCCTTGAAGTCGACAAAGAAGGTGAAATCCTGTTTGAAGGCGGCGCGTCTGATCGGCTCGGTAAAGACAGTGCTAGCAGCATAGTCGGCGAAAATATTTTCGATATTATCGATCCCGACGATAAAGAGGTTTACCGCGCCCTTTTTACCCATTTGGAACATAAGGGCCGTATCGGCCCCTTGCCACTGCGTTTCACCAGCGAAGGTAATCGAAGCATGGCACTCCGGGTGTTCGCACTTGGCATGCCTGGCGCTGGTGGACGGACCTTCCTTGCCCTACGCGCCGCGCCGCTTGGTGGCACTGGTATTAGTGAACAAAGCGCCGATAAAGAAACCGGCCTATTGACCCGCGACGCCTTTATGGATCTGGCTGCCAGCACGATGGCAGAAAACACCCAGGGCAGTAACCTCTATATGACAGCCGTTGAAGTGGACGGGCTCGAAGAGGCACGCAAAAAGGGCGGGCCCAAATATATGAAACATCTGCTGAAGCAGGTGGCAGCGCATTTGCGCACCCTGTCTGTTGATGGTCAGGCTGCAGGGCAAATCGGCGACAAGCATTTTGCCTTCCTACACCGTACCAAAGCGGACGGCGAGCAGCTTAATAAAACACTGCAGTCAGTTGACAAAAACATCAGTTTAAAAACCAGCTATTCGACCATAACAGCTGAGGGGGCGGACGTGTCCGAGGATCAGGTTCTGAGGACGCTGACATATATTCTCAACGAGTTTTGCAATAACCCTGGCGAAGTTGATTTCGATACGCTCACGGGCGCTTATGAAGGGATGGCCAGCAAAGCTCAGCGCCGCGTCACCAACATGCGCACTATGATTGAGACCGGCAATTTCAAAATGGCCTTTCAGCCTGTGGTATCGCTGCATGACCGCTCAATCCATCATAATGAGGTACTGAGCAGATTCGACCAAAACGGCGAAGACAGTTCGCCAATGGAAATCATCAAATTCGCCGAGGATGTTGGCATTATCGAAGAGTTTGATATCGCGCTGGTCAAAAAAGCCGTCGACTATGTGCGAAAGATGAAAAGACTGGGGACCCCTCTAACACTCGCGGTGAATTTGTCGGGCCGCACCCTTGATAGTGATAAATTCGCCGAACCGCTTGTGGATACGCTCAAGGATGCAAAAGATGTTGCGCATTCTCTACTGCTTGAGCTTACAGAAACAACCGCAGTGCAGAATTTCGAGAAAGTTGAGGCCATACTCAATGACCTCAAAGCCTGTAATTTCAAAACCTGCCTTGATGATTTTGGTGCTGGCGCGGCAGGGTATCAATACCTGAGGGCCTTCAATGTAGATTTTGTCAAAATCGACGGCCAATATGTACGCGATATGAATTCGCCTGGCTATCGCCCTACTTTCCTTTTGTCAATTGTGCGGCTGTGTGGTGATTTGGGCATCAAGACGATCGGCGAGCATGTAGAAAACCGCTTTCAGGCAGATTTCCTGCGTTCGCTTGGTGTTGATTTTGCCCAGGGGTTCCACTTTGGCAAGCCCGACTTCACGCCGCGCACCAATTAAATGCCCTTCAGCGAAAGTCTCATTTAATGTCCGTTGAAATAACAATTGCCAGCATGCTTGCCTGCGCGCTGGTTTGGGGGCTCGCGTCCTGGCGGGAGAAACAGAAACAGCTCGGCCAAGTACCAATAATCCCTTACCTCTATTATAAATATAGTGCGCTTATTGTGTTTCTCGTGCTGGCGGCAAACCTGTTTTCCACGCTAACCGGAATCGAATGGGAATCGCCCTTTAGGCGCTAGGGCCGCAGCATAAGATACTTGCCAAACAGTAACAGAGGCGCATAGCCGTTTTAGTTGGGCGCCCTCACTTCTTCACCTCCGGCCACGATTTCCGCGTCATCATCAAAATGAATATCCAGCTTTGCGAGTGCGTCTTCGCTGGCTTCAAAAAAGTGCGTATTGTGGCGAACATACATTTGCGCCCAAAAGGCAGAGAGAAAAAGTCGTCGTTTTCCACGGCCACCAATCGCTATATAGAGGCCACTTTTGTGTTTATAGACAAACTGGCCAATCTCTTCGCTCTCTTCAATCAGCTTATCTTTCACATCGCTTGCAAAACCGACACGAAATTTCGGCATTGGTTTCATGCGCCTACGCGGCCTGCGAGACTGGTTTTTCTTGAATATGCGGATAAATACATACGCGCCGACAGTCACCATGGCTAGAATAACCAATAGCATACCTGCCAAGTACATATAGTCATACTCGCTGCCGAGCATCACGCGTGATTTAGTCTCTTCCTTGATTCGCTCTATGTCGAAACCGCTGTCTTCCACCTCGCCTTCTGCATCAAGGCTATAGATCACTGCGTCGCGCCGGTCGAGCGGTGCCAGTATGCTATTGCCACCATAAACAGAGACAAATCCGTTTGAAGCGACCGTTACACCGTACAAGGGGTCCCCACTGCATTTTACCTTGATATCGGTAATATTGGGGCGCTGGGTAAAAACCTGATAATCCGTTACGCGCGTGCAACGATAGCGAAATAACTCAATCGCTTCCCGCAGTTTAAGCGCTATTGTTGCCGGTTCTGTACCCCTATTGATACCGCTATAGACATCAAGCGCTATTTGGCGCGAGTCGATATCGCCGGTGCGATTTTGAGCCATAGCACCATGCGCACCAAAACCCAAAGTCAGAAAAACAAAAACTGCACGTACCAAGGATGTCATATAAGCGCCCAAAAATTTCACTTTCGCCCATTGAAAGCCAATTCTGAATGTTTTTCAATATGAGAGTGTATCAACACACGTATTTGAGGGTTGAATCTAAAGCATTTTTTGAAGTTATGTGCATAAAAAAGCGGAACCGCAATCGGGGGAGGACATGCGGTTCCGCGCGACACAGTCAGATCAAGGGAGCTATTAGGCTGTATCAGCACCTTCTTTATACAGGATTACGCCTTAACAAGCAGTAAACAAAACGCCAAAATCAGGCTATTTTTGCCCGTGCACGAAAAAACTCAGGAATTCTGCGTTTTAGTGAACCCTTTTTTCACAAAAATTAAATTTTCCGCTCCACAATTCAACGTCAACGGGTTACCGCAATTTTACCGTGTGTTTTTTTAGTTTTCACGCATTTTCAGGGCAGCAATGAAAGCGCTGTGGGGGATTTCCACTTTGCCATACATCCGCATCTTAGCTTTACCCTTTTTCTGCTTTTCAAGAAGCTTCTTTTTCCGGGTCACATCACCACCGTAACATTTTGCTGTAACGTCCTTGCGCATCGCAGAAATTGTCTCACGTGCGATCACCTTTCCGCCAATTGCCGCCTGAATTGGAATCTTGAATAGCTGGCGCGGGATCAAGTCCTTAAGGCGCTCACAAAGGGCGCGGCCTCGGTTCTCAGCCGCAGATCTATGTACCAACATGGACAAAGCATCGACAGGTTCTGCATTCACAAGAATCGACATTTTTACCAGATCTGACTGCTCATAACCACGCAATTCATAATCAAAGCTGGCATACCCCCGGCTGACCGATTTCAAGCGATCATAAAAATCGTAAACCACTTCGTTAAGCGGTAATTTATATTTCAGCATCGCGCGCGAACCCACGTAAGTCAGATCTTCCTGAATGCCGCGCTTGTCTTCACAAAGTTTCAGCACAGTGCCTAAATGCTCGTCCGGCACCAGGATCGTGGCATCAATCCACGGCTCTTTGATATGATCAATATAGGTCACATCAGGCAAATCTGCTGGGTTATGCATTTCCAACACGTCGCCGTTATTCAGATAAACTTGATAGATCACACTTGGGCTGGTGGTGATCAGTTCGATATCAAACTCGCGGCTGATGCGCTCCTGAATGATTTCCAAATGCAGCATACCAAGGAAGCCGCAACGGAATCCAAACCCAAGCGCTGTTGAGCTTTCGGTCTCAAATTCAAAGCTGGCATCATTCAACCGCAGTTTGGCGAGTGCTTCCTTGAGCTGCTCATACTCGGCAGTATCCGCCGGGAACAGGCCACAGAACACCACTGAACGCGATGGCTGGAAGCCCGGCAAGGCCTCTTTACACGGCACTTTCACGTCGGTGATGGTATCCCCCACATGGGTATCGGCCACTTCCTTGATTGAGGCGGTGATAAAACCAACCTCACCTGGCCCCAGGGACGGCACCATCACACCCTTTGGCGTGAAAACACCCACACGATCAACCTGATGCTCTGTATCGGCTGCAAGCATTTTGATCTTCTGGCCTTTTTTAATGGAACCGTCGACCACGCGCACCAACACCATCACACCAAGGTACGAATCGTACCAGCTATCCACCAGAAGTGCTTTTAGCGGCGCATCCCGGTCCCCTCCGGGGGCTGGTAATCGTTCGACGATACCCTCTAACACTTCAGAGATACCAATGCCCGACTTGGCAGAGCATTCGATCGCATCCGAAGCGTCAAGGCCAATCACATCCTCGATCTGGGTGCGCACCCGCTCAGGTTCGGCTGCAGGCAGGTCGATCTTGTTCAGAACAGGCACAATCTCGTGGTCGTTTTCCATCGCCTGATAAACATTCGCCAGCGTTTGGGCTTCCACGCCCTGGCTGGCATCCACAACCAAAAGCGAGCCTTCGCACGCCGACAAACAGCGGCTTACTTCGTAAGCAAAATCCACATGACCTGGCGTGTCCATCAGATTGAGTACATATTTCTCGCCGTCTTTGGCGCGGTACTCAAGGCGCACAGTCTGCGCTTTAATCGTAATGCCGCGTTCACGCTCGATATCCATCGAATCGAGGACTTGTTGCTTCATCTCCCGGTCCTCAAGACCGCCCGTATACTGGATCAGTCGGTCAGCGAGTGTTGATTTACCGTGGTCGATATGTGCAACGATTGAGAAGTTGCGGATATTTTTTAATTCGGTCATGCCGTTACTTGATACTTCTTTTATATTTATGATTAGGCATGCCGCCGGGCTTTACTGCCGCTACGCGCATACGCCTGGTTCTTAACCTTACGAAAAGGGGATCACGCGGTCTGGGGGACGGTGGCTATCAACAAAGGCGCGGATATTGATCAGCACCTTTTCACCCATCGCCACTCGCGCCTCGATTGTCGCCGAACCCATGTGCGGCAGCAGAACTACATTATCCAGCTCCAGAAGTTTCGGGTTAATCTGGGGTTCTTCCTCAAAAACATCAAGGCCTGCACCGGCAATTCGGCCCACCTCAATCAGGTCCGCAAGCGATTCTTCATCAACAATTTCACCGCGCGCCGTATTGATAATCACGGCATGTGGCTGCAACTTCTTGAGGCGTGTGCGATCAAGAAGCCTGTGTGTTTCGTCCGTTAGCGGGCAGTTTATCGAGATAAAGTCCATCCGCGTCAGCATCTGGTCAAGATCATCCCAGTAAGTTGCCTCAAGTTCATGCTCTGTCTGCTCCGGCAAACGCGTGCGCTTGTGATAATGCACCGACATATTGAAGGCTTTAGCGCGCCGTGCCACCGCCTGACCAATGCGACCCATGCCAATAATTCCAAGGCGCTTGCCCTGAATACGGTGGCCCATCAGGAAAGTCGGCGTCCAGCCCGTCCATTCGCCTGCACGCAGGATTTTCTCACCTTCAAACAGACGCCGCGGCACTGACAGCAACAGTGCCATCGTCAGGTCTGCAGTGTCTTCCGTCAGTACGCCTGGCGTGTTGGTAACCGCAATATGCTTGGCCTGCGCCGCATCAATGTTTATATGATCAACACCTGCTCCGAAGTTCGCGATCAACTTCAGCTTGTCGCCTGCGGCTGCAATCACATCTGCATCGATTGTATCGGTTACCGTTGGCACCAAAACATCTGCTTCCGCCACAGCAGCCTTGAGCTGATCTTGCGTAAAAGGCTTGTCCTTCAGGTTCAAGGTCACATCAAAAAGCTCCGCCATGCGGGTCTCGATACTGTCCGGCAGTTTGCGCGTGACAATAACCTTGGGGCGGTTCCTGTTTCCTGTTTGACTCATGGGGCAAAATAACCTTTTCTGTCGAGCGTAAGGTCGTCCGAACTCAAACCCAGAACTCGAACTAGGGGGTTCTGTACCAGAAGGCGGCTGTGGTTTCAAACGCCAAGCGATGGGGAGTTGGCCATGAGTAAACAGAATGGGACGTTTTTCGCCCTTTTTGCCTTCTGGGTGACCACAATAGCACACACAAATGGTGTTGAAGCCGTCTTATTGAGCGATCCGTCGATTGGCCCAAGCGGCAACCCCTTGCCGAGATTCGTCGCCCTGCATTCTGAAAAAGTGCATATGCGCACGGGGCCAGGAACCCATTATCCCATAGATTGGGTATACAGACGCGAAACATTGCCGATGGAAGTGATCGACGAACATGGCCCCTGGCGCAAAGTACGCGACCATGAAGGCACTGTAGGCTGGATCCATATGCAGTTGCTCCTGGGACCCCGGTACGCCATGGTGCGCGGCAAAACCCGCAAGCTTTATACAGAGAAAAACCTGGCAGCGCCGAGTCTTATTACCGCAGAAGCAGGCGTGACCGGGCGGCTGATCACCTGTGAAGACATTTGGTGCCAATTAAATATTGGTGGCCGAAAAGGCTGGATAGAGCGCCGCCACTTGTGGGGCGTCTATAAAAATGAAGCATTTGATTAGCTTTGTTAATTGATCCCATTTTTTCCTAAAAATTAATTCTAATTTAGATTATAATTTAATATAAGCCTTTGTTTTAATTAGCTTTTTATTAACATAGCTTTTGGATGCTGGACTCTCAGGCATTTACGGTGGCTCCCGGTGGAGCCGTCAGGAGAGAATAATGAGCATCCAGGATCAGGCATCATTCACCCGAAAATCAGAAGAAAATGACGAGGCACGTGAACTAGAGGAACGTCAGGAACAAGATTGGCGGGACTTGTCCGAAGAACATGAACAACAATGGCAAACGCTCGAAGAAGAACAACACCCATTGTTCGAGGCGCTTGAAAAAGAGCACAATCAGCTAGTCGAAGAACTGGAAAAGCGCCAGGAAAACGAGCGCGAGGAGCTCGCAGCCCAGCAAGAAGCTGAGTGGGCAGAACTGGCAGGTGAAGAATCGGCTGAAATGGCCGAACTACACGCGCGTCATGAAGAAGAATGGAATGCCCTCGACGAGCAATTTGAAGCCGAATGGGCTGAATTGTCAGCAACGTCCGAAGCGGCGGTAGAAGAGTTGCGGCAGACGCAAGAAACCGAATGGCAGGAAATGGACGAGCGCCAATGGACAGAGTATCAGGATTTCAAACACGAGATGCAGACGGCAGCAGATGCGCTGGACACTGAATATGAAGCGCGCGTCAAGGCACTGAGCGAAGAACAAGAAGAAGATTGGACCGCCCTCAACACTGAAACAACAGCCGCCGTTGATGCCTTGGCCGTGCATCACGACGAAGAAGTAAGTGCACTTCAAGAAACCCAGATGGCGGAAAAGCATGATCTGGAAACTTCAAGCGTCAACTTTTCAGCACTTGAAGAAGAGCAGAAAGCCCAGCGCGCAGCGTTGGAAGCGGAGCATAAGGCAAAATGGGAAGAACTGGAATCCAACTTTGCGGAAGAAATTGACTCCACCGAAGTCCGCCACGCAGCGGAAATGACCGCACTTCTCGAAGCACAGGAAGACGAACGCGCCGCTGCCGAAGAAGCCGGCGAAAACCTTGAAGCACTTCAAGAAACCCAAGCGGCGCAAAAAAAAGAACTTGAAACAACACAGGAAGCCGAGTGGCAGGAACTGGAAGACAGCTTCCGTGCTGCCAAAACAGCGACAACTGTACTCCAGGAAGAAGAGTGGAACGAATTGACCGCCGCTCAGGAAAAAGAATGGAGTGCCGCTGAAGAAGAAGTTGGTGCGGCGCATGAAGAACTTGAAGAAGCACACGCAGCCCAATGGGAAGACCTTGACGCCCACCAGAAGGCCGAGTGGCAGGACCTTGAGCTAGGCATCCAGAATCAGATTGAGGCCTTATCCGCTGAACAGGAAGAAGCATGGGGTGCGCTGTGGACTGAAAAGGAACAAGCATGGCAGGAATTCGAAGGCAAATGGCAACCTGCCCGCGAAGAAATGGAAGAACGCCACGACGCTGAGCGCGAGGAAATGGAAGCGGCGCATGAAGCAGCCTTCGAAGCGCTTGAGGCTGAACTTGACCCTCAGTATGACGCGCTCGCTGAAGAGCAAGAGGCCATGCGAGCCGAATTGCAAGCACAGCAGGAAGCCGAATGGGAAGAATTTGGCGGCCCTGACACTGACCAGGAAGTTATCGCCCAATTGGCCAGCCACCAGGAAGATGAGTGGCGTGCGCTCGAAACTGAGCTGGAAGCCGAATGGGAGCAAGCCTACGCAGACGCGGAAGCCGCTTTCGACGGCATGCAGGAGCGCCACGAGAACGAGTGGAGCGCTCTGAACAAAGCCCAAAATGAAGAGCGGGAAGAGCTCGAAGAAACAGTCAACACAGCAGCACAAGCCCTACACGAGAACCTGAGAGAACGGGTTGAAGCACTGGCAGACACGCAGGAAGCAGAATGGGCAGCCTTCGACGCAGAACGCGACAGCGCGGTAGATATTTTGGTCGCCCAACAAGAAGCCGCCGTCCAGGAAATAACCGAACGCCAAGAAGCGGAGCGCCAGGAAACCGAAGCAGCAGGCGGCGATATGGCAGCCCTCGAAGAGCGCCAAGCCGCCGAACGGGACGAACTTAAAATCGAGCAAGACGTTGAATGGGCTGAGCTTGAGCTTCAGTTGCGCGGCGAGATCGCAGAAATAGAAGCCAACAACAAAGCTGCCTGGGACGAACTCGAAATCGACAAAAAGGCCGAGTGGGATGCCTTCGAAGAAAAATGGGACACCGCGTACAAAGAGATGAACAGTCGCTTTGAAAGCGATCGCCGTGCCCTTGATGAGGCCCAGTCGGGCGAGCGTGACATGTTGCAGGATGAACTGCGCGACGCGTTTAAAACCATGCAGGACAACACCTATGAAGCACGGGCTGAGCTGGAAGCCCAGCAAAATGCTGAATGGGCAACGGTTGAAATTGCAGGGTCAGAAGAAGCCGCGGCGCTGATGCAGAAGCACTATGAACAGTGGGCTGAACTGAACGCCCGACAATATGAAGAGTGGCGTGACCTCGATAACCAAATGTGGAATGACTGGGCCGCGCTCGAAGAGGAATTAGAAGCAAGCGTTACGGCACTCGAAGAGGCACAGAACGAAGAACGTGAAACCCTTGCAGAAGAGCATGCCAGTCAGTGGGATACCTTTTACGCTGACGCCCAGGACCCCGACGAGCGTGTTCGCGGCAGCACTGAAAGTGATAACCTTGAAGGCGGTGACGGCAACGACACACTTGTTGGCGGCGACAGCGACGACACAGTCAATGGCGGTGACGGTGATGATGTTGTCTGGGCCGGTGCAGGTGACACAGGTGCCGATAAGATAACCGGCGGTAGCGGCAACGATGTGCTTGCTGGCGGCGGCGGCAATGATGTGCTGGTCGGTGGCAGCACCGAAGCGGGCGAAGGCGGCGCAAGCGGCTCCGACACCATCTTTGGCGGCGACGGCGACGATAACATCGCGGGCAGTAGCTGGGTCGACACCAACGGCGACGGCATCATGAACGACGGTGACCAATACGGAAACGGTGCCGGTGATGGATCCGACGTGGTATGGGCTGGCAGTGGTAACGACAGTGTTTACGGCAGCGGTTCGGGCGATATCATTGGTGGTGGGTCCGGTAACGATACTATCAACGGGCTGGACGGCGACGACACCATTTTCGCTGGTCGCGAGGGCGACGAATATATCAATGGCGGCGATGGCGACGATGCTGTTTTCGCAAGCACAGGAAGCGATACAGTCGACGGAGGCGCTGATAATGATGCCTTGTTTGGCGGTGCAGGCGACGACAATGTGAACGGCGGCACCGGCAACGACGAAATATACGGCGGTGCAGGCAACGACACGATCTCAGGCGACAGCGGGGCAGATAGCCTTTATGGTGGCAGCGGTGACGATATAATCCTGATGGGCACCGGCGACGATTTCGCCACAGGCGGCACAGGCACTGACATATTTGTCTTCACTGACAGCAACAGCAACAGCACGATTACGGATTTCGACGAAGGTATTGATTTGATCGACCTGAGCGATACCGGCCTCACGTTGGACGACCTTACCTTCACCGAACAGAATGACGGTATCCTTGTAAGCTGGGAAGGCGGCAGTGTTTTAATGGTCGGCGAAACCGCGATCGATGACAGCGCCTTTGTATTTTAGGCTTTGTTACAGCGCCCTTCAGGGGGCAACCGAGCGTCAATCAGGGGTGGTTCATGGCCACCCCTTTTTGCTGCGTGCAACTAACACCAAGCCCTATCTCCATAGCGGCGTCAAAATCTGTTCAAGGCCTCGTTGACAGCACTTATATAAGTACTTATATATTTTAGAGAGCCAGTTGTTAGGAGGAAGCGGTGAAAGACGAGATTTTCTTGGAATTGGGCATAGGCACACGTTTCCGACGGTTATTGGAGTTTATGACCTCTGACGCTGATCGCCTTTATGAAGAAGCGGGCCTCAAGTTTCGTGTCAGCTATTTCTACCCAATTTATGCACTGTCTGTGCGCGGCCCCATGCCCATCGCTGAAATTGCCAAACTTGCAGGCTTTAGCCACTCCGCCGTCAGCCAGATCGTTAAAAAACTGTCAGGAGAGGGTGTGCTGGAGACAAACCGCGCAGCAGACGGACGACAAAAAACAGTGAGTCTCACGGCAGAAGGCACCCGGCTTGTTGAAGATCTGCAGCCATACTGGGCTGCATTAGAACAGTCTGTGAAGGATGTTGCTGTAGAAGCCAAAACTGATGTGCTCGCAGGTATATCAGCGCTTGAAACGGGCTTCAGGAAAACCAGCCTCTATGACCGGGCCAAAGCAAATCTGTCTGCCCATAAAAACCCGGCACACCCCTATTCAATCGAGAGCTATGACGTAACGCACCGGCAAGCCTTCTATGACCTCAACGTCTGGTGGCTCAAAAAGTATTTTAAGGTCGAACCAATCGACGAAAAGGTCCTTTCGAATCCGGAAGAAACCATCCTCGCCAAAGGCGGGGAGATTTTCTTTGCGGTGCTGGATGGCAAGGCTGTCGGGGCTATCGCAATGAAGGTAGAAGGTGACGGTGTGTTTGAACTCACCAAACTGGCGGTTGACCCAACCGCACAGCAGGGCGGCATGGGCAGAGCGCTCTGTGAGAAGGTCATCGAACGCTTTAAAGCTCGTGGTGGCAGGACACTGTATCTGGAGACCAATACAGTGCTTGAACCTGCGATCAAGCTTTATTGGAAGCTTGGCTTTGTGGAAATGCAGACGGCAACGCCTAGCCCGTATGAACGCGCCAATTATTATATGGAGTGGCAGCCAGAGACAGTAAACACGGCGGTTGACGGAACGGAGGCGGCGGCATGAGCACACAAATCATCTCATATGACTCGAAATACAAGCAGGCCTTCTATGATGTGAACATTGCCTGGTTTGAGGAGTATTTTTCCATCGAACCCGAACAGATAGCCATGCTGCGTGACCCTGAGGGCAGTATCATTGACAGTGGCGGCGAAGTGTTTTTCGCGCTTGAGAACGGTAAAGCGGTAGGTGCCGTTGCCCTTAAAACATACGGCGACGGCGTTTATGAACTCACAAAGCTTGGTGTTGACCGGGATGCCAAGGGCGGCGGACACGGACGCCGATTGTGTGAAGCCGTGATCGACCGCTTCAAGGCCCTGCACGGCTCGCTCTTGTTCCTGGAGACTCATACGGTGCTGAAACCGGCGATGGCGCTCTATGAAAAGCTTGGTTTTATTATTACCGACAACCCGAGGGGTGACGTTTACAAAGGCACCGACACCTATATGGAATGGCAACCCGAAAAACAGCGGGAAGTGGCCCCATGAGCAAAACCAAAAAAACATCTGTAAGCGATAGCATCACCGCCTATGACCCGCAGTACCGGCAGGCCTTTCACGATATAACCATGCGCTGGTTAGCAAAGGACTTCACCGTCGAACCTCAGCACACCGCTATGCTGACCAACCCGGAGGCTGAACTACTGGAAGGTGGCGGCGAAGTATTTTTCGCGGTGGAAGACGGCTGCGCCGTTGGTACTGTTGCGATGAAGCACCACGGAGGCGGTGTATATGAGCTTACCAAGCTTGGTGTTGAGGATAGCGCCAAAGGCGGCGGGCACGGCAGGCGGCTCTGCGAGGCTGTAATCGAACGATTTCAGGCCAAAGGCGGCAAACGTCTATTCTTGGAGAGCCACACTATGCTTATAGCCGCAATGCGGCTCTATGAAAAACTGGGCTTTGTTATGGGCACCAACCCGGCGAGCGGTGTATATGAATGCACCAACTGTTATATGGAATGGCGCAGCGCAGACCCCGCATCATCACTCACAATTGAGCACGCGGAAAGCCTTGAAGATAAAACTGCCGTGAAGCAAATCTTTCAGGAATTTGTTGAATTCCTGCCAATCGACCTTGGCTTCCAGGGGATTGAAGAAGAAATGGCGCGCTTCCCTGGGGACTTCAAACTTCTGTTGCTCGCCAAGCTGGCCGGGAAACCTGTTGGCGCTGTCGCCTTGAAGGAACACACACCCGATGTCTGCGAAATGAAACGGCTGTTTGTACAGCCCGAAGCACAAGGCAGTGGTGCTGGACGCAAGCTCTGTGAGCAACTGATGAAAGATGCAAAAAGCGCGGGCTACAAGACAATGTTGCTCGATAGTCTCAGGCGGTTGGAAGCCGCCGTTGCTTTATATAAGAAGCTTGGTTTTCAAGAGATCGAGCCCTACAACTTCAACCCCGAGGGTGATGTGGTTTATATGGAACGTGCGCTCTAATGGGGCATGCTTTTTGAGAATCTGTTAATCCGTGACGGAAACTGTTCTTGGCCAGATACAAGCAAAAACAACCACCGACAAGAGTTTGTCGTCAGCGCATGCGATAGTGGGCTGACGCGGCGCTGCATGCACGGTATAAACTGGGCAAACAACAATACCAACGGGATGCCCCACTATGAAAATTGCCGAGCAAATCTACCGTATGGAACAAGCGTTTGCGGACCCTGAAGTACGCAAATCGGCAACAGCTATGGGGGCGCTCTTGCATGCCGATTTTATGGAGATCGGCGCTTCTAGCAAAGTCTTTAGCCGCAATAGCATTATAGCGTTGCTGGCAGAAGAAACGGATTTCTTTGAATATACGATTGAGGATTTTGCAATAACCAACCTCGGCGATGACAAGATACTTGCAACCTATCGCATCCCGGCGCGCCGTACGAACGACACACACAAACCCGGCTCCATACGCAGCTCGCTTTGGGTCATGGAAGGTGGCAACTGGTTACTGCGCTTCCATCAAGGAACAAGTACGCCTTAGTCTTTACGGCGTCTGTTTATGGCAACAGGAATATCAAGTTGCCGGCGGCACGGGCCAACATATGCGCCCTCGCGAATAAAAGTACCTGGATCAGTAAGAAGCTTTGCCACCGCTTCACCGAACGCCTCAAAATCAACAGGCTGCGCCATGATATAGTTGGCCCCAGCCTGTCGCGCTTCCTCTATTTCGGCGTTGGCTTCCAATAGGTTTTGCCGATCCCTAAGTGATCGCAGGAAGATCACCGGCGCTTCAGAGACCGGCCCACGGCACATACGAATAAAACGAACCAAATCTGCACCCGCAATGCGGGCTCGGTCCTGGTCGATAGCATAGAGTAGCTGTCCGTCTACAATGAATATGGAAAAATCGCGCTCAAGCATCAAATCCACTGCTTCATACATGGCTGAAACAGTGGTGATCGCAGTAACCCCAAGGTCCGCAAAAAAACTGCAGATCTCATTTTTCAGTTGTGGTGCCGAAACGGCAACCAACAGCTTTAATCGTGCATATTGCATCTGCAAAGTTTCATTCTGTTACTCTACCCCAAAACAAGTATACAGGTAAAATTATATAGAACGGTTTAATTTTACTTCAAATTTTAACTATCTGTTGTTCTTCGCGGGCAAGCAGCAAGACTTTGAGCAAGCGCTAATTATTTCCCTTCACTTGAAAAGGCAGAAAGCAAATATCTCGCGCCCTTAATATGGACTTTAATTGCAGATATTCTCCCCAAATTTCGAACCAAAAAACAGAGGGCCAGGCTAAAAATCTTCCTTGGTTCTGAAAACTACCCTTAAAAACACCCGACTTGACCTAGGGCAAAGATCGGGGCTTGCCTGCACTCTAATATCTGCAAGCATGGCGGCTTATGCACGGTTGAGGGCGCGCCGGGATGACACGGGAAGCGCTGAGGGGCGCGGGAGCACGGAAATGCAGCATCTTCAGCAAGCACTGAACCACGGTGTACAGGCATTGAACAGCGGGCAACTGGATGTAGCCGAGCAATCGTTTGGTACAGTATTGACCAGCGTACCGGATGAGCCAAATGCCACCTTTCTGTTGGGCGTGGTGCGGCAAAAGCAAGGTATCTTCGGCGAAGCAGAAAACCTGATGCGGCGCGCCCTTCCCCGCCACCCCGTACCCGCTAATATCCTTAACAGCCTCGGCAACCTCAAAGGCCAGATGCAGGAACCCGCAGAGGCGATTGGCTTTTACGAAAAGGCGCTGACGCAGCAACCAAATTTTCCCGATGCCCACTTTAATATGGGCCTTGCTTACGAGCGGCTTGGCTACCACACCGAAGCGGTGTCTGCGCTCAGGAAAGCATGCACCCTGAAGCCAACCGATGCGCGTTTCTGGACGGCGCTGGGCGGTGCCCTCAAATCGCTCGACCAGCTTGAAGAAGCGACCACCGCGTTTGACAGGGCGCTTGAAATCACACCGGGTTATTTCCGGGCGCTCCATAACAAAGGCGTAACCCTGCGCATGCTGCAGCAACCTGAGGAGGCGCTTAAATGTTACAAGGCGGCGCTAATGCAGGGCGCGCATGTGCCCGAGTTGCATTTCAATCTTGCTTGCGCCGCCTATGATGCGGGCGACATAAAAACTGCCGACACATCACTGCAACGCGCGATTGAACTGCAACCCGATTTTGTGATGGCGCACGAAACGCTGAATAAAATGTACTGGGAGCACGGCGATGCCGACCGCTTCACTCAGAGCTTTGAGCAAGCAATCAAACGCGCGCCAGACGCCGCGGAACTGCGCGTCGCATACGCAGACCAACTAAAGATGGCAAACCGCGCCGACGAAGCCGCCGACCTGCTTGCAGCCGCGCTTAAAGAAATGGGACCACAGGCACCGCTGCATCACAGTCTCGGCATGCTGTACGGTCAGACCGGACACACGGAACTGGCTGTAGACCAGATAGCCGCCGCCGTCCGGCTCAACGACAACAATGAGCGCTACCGCATCGACATGGCCAATTTCCTGATTCAGGAAGGCGATTATACAAGTGCTATGCAACACTTGGATGTGGCAGAGCACTTGAACCCTGACGAGCAGGAAATGTGGGCACTTAAGGGCCTTTGCTGGCGCTTTACGGGGGACGAACGCGAGGCATGGCTCAACAACTACGATCTGTTTGTGCAGGCAAAGCGCCTCGACACGCCGGACGGCTACGATAACTTCGAGCATTTTATCACGGAGCTGCGCAGCACCCTGATCGCCATGCACGACAAGGTGCAAACCCCCTTGGACCAAAGCGTGCGCGGCGGCACACAAACACCCGGCAGGCTGTTGTTCCGCCCCATCAAAGTGATCCAGGATTACAGGGGGGTGCTTGAAAAACGTGTGCGCGAATACCTGGCCTCGCTGCCCAATGATCCAACACATCCGTTTCTGCGCCGCAAAGCCGAAGCATTTCGTTTTTCGGGCAGTTGGTCAGTGCGCTTAAAAACCGAGGGGTATCATGTGAACCACGTGCATCCTGACGGCTGGTTCTCAGGCCCTACTTATATTGAGGTCCCCAAATCCGTGCATGCAACCGACCCAGAAAAAGCAGGGTGGGTTACCTTTGGACGCACAGGTATGAACCTAGGCAAAGAACGCGAACATACCGCCGTTGAAGTATGCCCCACCGATGGCCTTTGCGCCTTTTTCCCCTCTTACATATGGCATGGCACCAACCCGTTCCACAGCGCCGAGCACCGCATGACCACACCGTGCGATGTGCTGCCTGTAAGGGGGTAAACAGATAGCCTGTCAGCCAGCCGAAATCATAAAACCGAGACCAATCCCGCCCACAAACAGAATGGCCGTAACACCAATAACCACAGCCTTTATGGCCTTTTTCTTAGCACGGCACACAGCGATATAGCGTTGCCCAACAAGCAAGCTTTGCCTTTCAGACAACTGGCCATTCAGTCCTTCATAATTGCTAATTGGATATCGCTTCACAACATGCAAAAGACCCACTACCCGGTAATGAGTACGCGACAGATAGGACTTCACATCCATCATATGTTGCTCGGGAACGCCGTTAAGGACTCGATCCCAATTTTTTTCAGTAATCCATAACCTCATCTTATCGCCCCGTTCCCCTCCGTGAACGACACACAAGCTGTGTCCAGATAAAATGTAAGGCTAAAGCCTTAAGAAAGTAAGAATTTCATTGATCGTTCAGTTTATGGCGGCTTATGCCCCTACAGGCTTGAGTGAAACACTGCCAAATGGGGTTAGCCAAATAGATCAAGCACCACCGCATCCACATCACCCAAGCCGACCCAACCTTCGGTGATTTTCCGGTAAAGTACCCAGTCAGCGGCCATCACACCCGTTGGCCGCTTTTTCAAATCACGCGCGAATGCGAGGAAAGCGCGTATGCGACTGTCAGCCTTTGAGGCAGCACTAACTTGCGCGCGCATCTGCATCGTTACGCCGCCACGCACCGCTCTTCCGCCCTTCTGCGTTTGCTTAACCACATCTTTGGCCTCCTGCGCTTTCAACATTGCCGCCGCCAGCACCTCAGCGCGGCTGAGGCCGATTTGGGTTTCCAGCCAATGAGTTAAGTCATTTGAATGAGTCATTGAGATAGCCTTTAATTGTCAATCATCACCCTTTGTTCTGACTGCACATCAACTCTTTTCTTTCAGACATCACTTGCGCTTGAAGATGCCTATTCGAAAAACAAAAAAGCCCGGCGATTGGCCGAGCTTTTCTTTGATCATTTGTCGCTTGGTTTAGTCGCCGGAAACAATACGATCTACCAATTGTTTCACTGTCGGAACGAAACCGTTTGAGTAGAAAGGGTCGCTGCCGAAGCGGAAAGCATTATGGCCAGCGAACACCAAATTCTTCTCGACACTGCCTTCGTGCGCCACATCATCAAGCGTTTTCTGGATGCAGAAGCTTCGTGGGTCTGCAAGGCGCCCAGTCGAGTTTTTCTCGTTATCCGCCCAGCTTGAGAAACGGCACTGCGAAAGGCAACCAACACAATCTTTCTGGTCGGTTCGGATTTCGCTGCATTTGTCGGTATCGACGAAAATCAGCGTTCCGTCCGGCGTTTTGAGTGCTTTCTCGTAACCCGCTGCAATCCAGTTTTTGGCTTTGGCATAATCTTCACCGCGCACATTATAGGTTTTACGGTCCACAACCAGATCGGTATTAAACTCTTCATCTTTATCGGCTTTGAACTCAACCTGACGCTCGTTGCGGCCTACCAGTTCACCAATAAAGCTATTTTTGAGGGCAGACGAGAAAAAGCCGGTCGGGCTGAAATTCTGTAAAAGAATGTCGCCATTTTTCAGCGTCATCAACTTCTTTTTCCAACGATCAGAAATCGGACTTTCTTTTGTCAGCATCGGGCGTGTACCGAATTGGAAAACGATCGGGCCAACTTCTTTGTTGTCAATCCAGTCTTTCCATTCCTTGAGATTCCAAACACCACCCGCCATGATGATCGGCACATGGTCGAGGCCAAGCTTGCGCATGATAGTGCGGAGTTCAACCACACGCGGGTAAGGATCACCCGGTTTCGTGGGATCTTCCGCATTCGAGAGACCATTATGTCCGCCCGCAAGCCACGGGTCTTCATAAACAACGCCGCCCAAGAACTCAGACGCATTCTTGTAGGCCCGGCGCCACAGCAGGTTAAAAGCACGGCCCGAAGAAACGATCGGGTAATAATGTACGCCGTATTTGCTGGCAAGCTCACCAAGTTTAAAAGGCATGCCCGCGCCGCAAGTCACGCCAGAGATCATACCTTTGGTTTTCTCCAGGACGCCGTGCAGGATTTTCTGCGCGCCGCCAAGTTCCCAAAGCATGTTGATATTGATAAGGCCTTCGCCTTTTGAAAGCTCCCACGCTTTCCGAACCTGATCAATCGTACCTTTGATTGAATAATCGATCATTTCATCGTGACGGTCGCGGCGGCTTTTTCCCATATATTCATGTGGGATAACATTGCCGTGCTCGTCGTAAGCATCTGCGATTACTGCGGAAATCGTACCAATACCGCCAGCAGCGGCCCACGGGCCAGTACTGGCACCCGTCGAAATGGCAACACCTTTGCCACCTTCAATCAGAGGCAGGATTTCTTTACCCGCCAAGCGGATTGAATTCAGGTTAAAACTCATAAAACTCTCCCAAAGGGCCTTTCACCCGTCCCCCCTCAGAGACCACGGAACATCGATAGTGAAAGGCAAAACCGCCGTGAGTATAACGCACGACGGTTTCAATTCAATTAAGACCTGTTTAGTCGCGGCGTGGGCCACGCTTGCCGCCGCTTGGTCCCGCTTTTGGCGGAGCAGCATTTGGGTCTTCTTCACCAGTTTCCTGGTCAACCACACGCATCGACAGGCGCACTTTACCGCGGCCATCAATCTCAAGGCATTTCACGTAAACTTCGTCACCTTCTTTAACAACGTCGGTCACTTTTTCTACGCGGTCTTCAACAAGCTCAGAGATATGCACAAGGCCATCACGGCTGCCCATGAAATTCACGAACGCACCGAAGTCCATGATGCGAACCACTTTACCGTGGTAGATCACACCAACTTCAGGCTCGGCAACAATACCATTGATCCAGTCTTTGGCAGCATCAATTTCTGAAGCAACGCTAGACGCGATCTTGATCGTGCCGTCGTCTTCGATGTTCACTTTCGCGCCGGTTTTTTCAACAATCTCACGGATCACTTTACCGCCGGTGCCGATCACTTCACGGATTTTATCCACTGGAATCTTCAGCGTTTCAATACGTGGTGCATGCTCAGAAAGCTCGGTGCGGGCACCAGAAAGGCCTTTGTTCATCTCATCAAGGATGTAAGCGCGGCCACGACCTGCCTGCTCAAGAGCAACTTCCATGATCTCTTTGGTGATGCCGGTGATCTTGATATCCATCTGCAGGGCAGTGATACCTTCGCTTGTGCCAGCAACTTTAAAGTCCATGTCGCCGAGATGATCTTCGTCGCCGAGGATGTCAGAAAGAACAGCGAAATCATCGCCTTCTTTAATCAGGCCCATAGCAATACCAGAAACCGGACGGCTGATTGGAACACCCGCGTCCATCATCGCAAGCGATGCACCGCAAACAGACGCCATGGAAGACGAACCGTTTGATTCAGTGATCTCGGAAACGATGCGGATTGTGTAAGGAAAATCTTCAGCAGTTGGCAGAACAGCGTGTACTGCGCGCCATGCAAGCTTTCCATGCCCAACTTCACGGCGACCTGTGAAGCCTACACGGCCACATTCGCCAACGGAGAAAGGAGGGAAGTTATAATGCAACATGAAGTTTGAACGGTATGAACCAGCAAGCTGGTCGATGATCTGCTCGTCTTCGCCTGTACCCAGTGTTGCAACAACAAGGCCCTGGGTTTCCCCGCGTGTAAACAGCGCAGAACCGTGTGTACGTGGCAGGATGCCCGCTTCAGAGCGTACTTCACGTACGTCGTCAAGCTTACGGCCATCGATACGGCTGCCTGTTTTGATTACGTTACCGCGTACGATTGAGCTTTCGAGCTTTTTCGTAAGGTCGCCAACCATCTGGCTGGTGAACCCTTCATTTTCTTCAAGAAGCGGTGCAACAGCTTCAGCGATAGTTGTTTTCACTTCGCTAATCGCTGCAACACGATCTTGCTTGGTGATGATTTCGTAAGCAGACCGCAGACCTGCTTCACCAGCTTCTGCAATTTTCGCAGCAAGCGCCGATGTGTCGGTCGGCTCAGGAAGTTCCCAAGGGTCTTTAGCAGCAACTTCAGCCAGCTCGATGATCGCATCGATTACAGGCTGGGATGCTTCGTGACCGAAAGTCACAGCGCCAAGCATCACTTCTTCAGAAAGCTCATTTGCTTCTGATTCAACCATCAGCACCGCATCGCGTGTGCCTGCAACGACCAGTTCGAGATCGCTCTCTTTCACTTCTTCAATTGTTGGGTTGAGGATGTATTCGCCGTCTTTATAGCCGATTTTCGCACCAGCAATCGGGCCGAAGAATGGCAGGCCAGAAAGGGTAAGTGCCGCAGATGCGCCGATCATTGCAACGATATCGCTATCGTTTTCCATGTCGTAGCTAACAACTGTACAGATAACCTGTACTTCGTTTTTGAAGCCAGCCGGGAACAGTGGGCGGATCGGGCGGTCAATCAGGCGGCAGATCAGTGTTTCTTTTTCAGAAGGACGACCTTCGCGCTTGAAAAACCCACCAGGAATCTTGCCTGCAGAGTAATATTTTTCTGTGTAGTTCACTGTAAGTGGGAAGAAGTCCTGCCCAGGCTTAACAGATTTAGCACCAACAACAGTACAGAGAACCGTTGTATCGCCGTAAGTTGCCATGACAGCGCCGCCTGCTTGGCGCGCTACGTGACCAGTTTCGAGGACGAGGGTGCGACCACCCCATTCAATTTCTTTGCGATGAATATCAAACATTCTTTTACCTTTCGCGAGCTATCCGGGTATCGCTAAATGTCCGGTCAGCCCTGACATATTCCCTATGAATATGTCCCGCTTTTTAATTTTTCACCGAGCCCCTCATTAGGCATCGGTACCTTCTTTCATTGCTTCAAAGGATTGAGCGCAACTGATTTTACGCGCGCTCTTGTATACCCCATAAAGCAGGAAGGCCGGCTCCAGAGAGCCGGCCCACGCTGTACAATTTTTACTTACGGAGACCCAATTTACCGATCAGCGTTTTATAACGCGCTTCGTCTTTGGATTTCAGATAGTCAAGAAGCTTGCGACGCTGGTTAACCATTTTGATCAGACCACGACGAGAGTGGTTGTCTTTCTTGTGCTCTTTAAAATGGTCGGTCAGTGTAACAATGCGCGACGTCAAAATAGCAACCTGTACCTCTGGGGAACCAGTGTCACCTTCTTTAACGGCGAACTCTTTAATAACTTCTTCTTTGCGTTCAGCAGTGATCGACATCGATCTTCTCCTAAAAAAAATAAAACTACATATTGAAGACCCGCAGGGGACGTACACTGGCTATGCCATTGCCTTGGTCCTCGGCTTCTGCGATCGCCAGAGGCGTCTCGCCAGCCATTAGCACAATTGTGCCCTGCTTAGCTGATTGGAGGGTGATGCCCCGGCCATACCTGATGTCCTGAGCCTCGATTTCCGTAACGGCAACCGCCGGGATGTCGTCCAGCGCAGTCGTTAACGGAAGCAGTGCCTCCGCAGCGCGCGCACTATGACCTAAAGCCTCCAGCTTTTCCAGCGAAATCGATTTGCCCAAATCGAACGGACCAACGCGCAGGCGCCGCAGCAGCGTGATATGGCCGTAAGTGCCGAGTGCAACAGCTATATCCCGCCCAAGCGAGCGTACATATGTGCCCTTGCCGCAAGTCACTTCAAAACTGCTACATTTATTGTCTGCGTCGTGAGAAATAAGGCTAAGTGATTGAATTTCAACACTTCTTGCCTTCAGTTCAACCTGTTCGCCGTCACGGGCTAACTTATAGGCGCGCTGACCATCCACCTTGATGGCACTATAGGCTGGCGGCACCTGCTGGATGGTCCCCACGAACTGCAGCAACACAGCATGCACTTCATCTTCAGTGGGCAAGCGCCCACCTGAATGCACCACGGTACCTTCCTTATCGTCCGAATCGGTGGATGTGCCCCACTCAACGGTGAAAGCATATTCCTTCGAGGCATCCACAATGAAGGGCATTGTCTTGGTGGCTTCCCCAAGCCCGATGGGCAGAATGCCAGAGGCCAGCGGATCAAGTGTGCCCCCATGGCCAACCTTCTGGGCTTTGTAGATATGTTTCACCGCGCCAACGATTTTGGCACTCGACATACCAAGGCCTTTATCAACAACCAACCAGCCGTCAATCTTGTTGCCCTTGCGTTTTCGGCCCACGTCAGTCTTCCTGGTGTTCGTCGCTGTTTGCTGCCACATCGGCAACCACTTTAGGATCCCGGAGAATCGCATCGATATGGCTGGCTTCGTCAAAACTTTCATCAAGCTTGAACTTCAGGCGCGGCATATATTTCATATGCAACATCTTCGACATAGCACCCCTGATATGCGCGCTGTTGTTATTGAGGGCCTTGGTGATCACCATCTTTGGGTCACCGCCAAGAGGCATCACAAACACGGTAGCGTTCCTGAGGTCAGGGCTTACACGCACTTCGGAAACCGTCACCGACGCACCGTCCAGCTCCGGGTCCTGAATGTCGCCACGGGTCAGGATCGAGCTGATCGCATGGCGCACGTTTTCACCAACACGCAGTAAGCGGAGGCTTGGGCCTCCGCTGTTTTTATCTCGTGATCTATCCATTTTAGTTACCTAATGGGTAGGAGCATCGTCAGAGAATCGAGCGCGCTTAAAGCTTGCGCTCGATCTCTTCAAGCTCATAAACCTCAAGCACATCGCCTGCCTTGAAGTCGTGGTAATTCTGGAATGTAAGACCACACTCTTGGCCTGATTCCACTTTCTTCACATCATCCTTGAAGCGACGCAGATTCTCGATCTGGCCTTCATAGATAATCACATCATCCCTAAGGATACGGGCTTTAAGGTCGTTGCGGATATTACCCTCTATCACCATACAACCCGCAGCTTTACCAGCTTTACCAGCCTGGAACGCATCTTTGATATCCGCGCGGCCAATGATGTTCTCTTTGAACTCAGGGCCAAGCTCGCCGATCATTGCGGCTTTCACATCATCGATCAGATCATAAATGATGCTGTAATATTTGATCACAACACCGTCCGCTTCAGCCTGGTCACGAGCCTGCTTCGATGGACGCACATTAAAGCCGATCATCAATGCGTTAGAAGCTTGCGCAAGCCCCACGTCGGTCTCGGTAATACCACCAACAGCACCGTGGATAACGCGGCATTTAATATCGTCGTTACCTGCTTTTTCAAGCGACTGGGTAATCGCCTCCACAGATCCCTGCACATCCCCCTTAACAACAACATCAAAGTTAATCTGCTCGCCGCTTTCCTTAAGCTGCGTGAAGATACTTTCAAGTGTTTTGGGGGCTGCAAGTGCTGCCTGACGCTTCTTCAGAAGCTGATCCTGGCGATAGCTGGTGATTTCACGTGCGCGGGCTTCGCTGTCAACAACGGCAAAGTCGTCGCCTGCACCTGGCGTTGCGTTGGCACCAAGAACCTCCACAGGTTGGCTTGGGCCTGCTTCTTTAACCTGGCTGCCCTTGTCGTTTACAAGTGCGCGAATTTTACCCCATTCGGCACCCGCCACGAAAATATCGCCAACTTTCAGCGTGCCGCGCTGAACCAGAACAGTGGCCACAGGACCACGGCCTTTATCAAGTTTGGCCTCCACAACCACACCTTCAGCGGCACGGTTAGCATTGGCTTTCAGCTCAAGAACCTCTGCCTGAAGCGCAATCGCTTCCTTCAGCTTATCAAGGCCCATGCCCGTGATCGCCGATACTTCCACTTCCTGCGTATCGCCAGAGAAGCTTTCGGTTACCACTTCATGCTGCAGCAATTCGTTCCTGACACGGTCAGGGTTTGCGCCTTCGCGGTCCATTTTGTTGATCGCCACGATCATCGGCACACCTGCCGCTTTCGAGTGGTTGATCGCTTCAATGGTCTGCGGCATAACGCCGTCATCGGCAGCCACAACAAGAATTACAATATCGGTTACAGAAGCACCGCGTGCCCGCATCTGCGTAAAGGCAGCGTGGCCAGGCGTATCAAGGAAAGTAATCAGGTCACCGCTATCGGATTTCACCTGGTAGGCCCCGATATGCTGAGTGATGCCACCGGCCTCACCAGACACAACATTGGCTTTACGAAGCGCATCAAGAAGAGATGTTTTACCGTGGTCAACATGGCCCATCACAGTCACGATTGGCGCGCGGGACGTCAGATCTTCAGTTCGGTCTTCTTCACCGAAAAGGCCGATTTCAACGTCTGCTTCGCTCACGCGCTTAGGCGTATGGCCAAACTCTTCCACCACTAGCTGTGCTGTATCCTGATCAAGTGTTTCATTGATCGTCGCCACGATGCCAAGGCCCATCAGCGTCTTGATAACCGCAACACTTTTCTCGGCCATACGCTGCGCCAATTCCTGCACAGAAATAGCTTCAGGTATGGTGATTTCGCGGCTTTGGCGCTTTTGCTGCGCTTGCCCGCCGCCCATTTCAGCAGCACGCTTTTTCGCCTGTGCACGCTTGTAGGCTGCAAGGGAACGCTGGCGTTCTCCGCCGGCTGTCGCTGCCGAAATCGTCAAGCGGCCAGTTTTGCGGTGCTGGTCGTTGCGACCACGGCCACCACGATTATCCTTGTTGTCACCAGCGCGTTTCTGGTCCTTGCGCTTCGGCTTGCCTTTACGGGCATCAGCCGCAGCATCCGGCTTCGCGGACGTGCGCGCTTCGCTTGCCTTCTTAAGCTGCACTGCGCGAGCCTCAAGTTCAGATTTCTTACGCGCTTCTTCTTCCGCTTTTTCGCGGGCAGCTTTGTCTTCAGCGGCCTTGCGCTCAGCTTCCTGTTCAGCCTTTTTCTTGGCATCTTCATCTGCTTTCTTTTTCGCAGATTCTTCAGCAGCGTGGCGCGCTACAGCCTCTTCATCTTCCGCTTCTTTTTCAGCTATTTCACGCTTCTTGCGTTCAGCTTCTTCCACAGCCCGCAGCGCGGCCTGTTCGGCTTTCTGTTTGGCATCTTCTTCAGCACGCTTCTTTGCGCCCTCAAGAGCTTTCATTCGAGCTTCCTGTTCAGTGCTCGACAGGTTTTTGGAGCTGTCGCCAGCAGGCTTTTTGGGCACATAAGCATGCGGTGCCTTAGGCACAGGCTTACCGCCACCAGGCTTCGCGGCTGCAGCCGGAGCGCTACCCTTTGTGATGACGCGCTTCTTCTTGTGCTCGACAACAACCGATTTGCCGCGCCCATGGCTGAAGTTTTGACGAACCTGGCCACCCTCAGCCCCTTTGCCAACACCAAGGGTCTTACTTGACAGCGTTAGTTTTTTATCGTCGCTCATATTACTCTTCGGTCCCTTGCGTTTCACAAGTCAGCGGGACAATCCCCCGCAGGCTCAACAACCGGCTGATATCAGCCTTTAATTTCTCTGCGCCGCCGCTTTTAAACAGCACAATATGTACCACATTTTCCCGGCCCAACGCTTTAGAAAGCGCGGCCCGATCAAACAATTTGGCAACCGGCACCAGTTTGCCAACCGCCCTTTGTATCTTCTCTTGACCGTCGGCCCCAGCATCTGTTGCCGCCACAATCAACAGAGGCGTTGCCGCCCCCTTCTTTCCCAGTGCCGCTTTGATCTTGTCAAAGCCCGTCACCAGGTTTCCGGCCCGCTGCTCCAGCCCCAGCCTGTCCAGACAGCGCCGCTCAAGGATGCCGTCTATCTGCGCGACAAGTCCTTCCGGCACCGCTCCATGCTGGAGTTTTGCCTTCAAAGACCGGCATGCCGCCTTACGGAGCGAGCCATCTGTAACAGCTTTCTCCAACACAGGGCCGTCCGCCAGAACCCAAATACCGCGTCCCGGCAGGCGGGCAGCCACATCAGGCACCAAAGTGCCATCCGGGGCTTCAATCAGCCGAACCATCTTTTCAGTTGGCTCGACCGAGTTTGACAAAACACACTTGCGTTCAGGCGTATGTTTTGTCGGCTTCGGGCCTCTCTCGGCTTGCTGTGCTGGCTGTTTGTTTTTCGCCATTACATGCTCGCTTTGACTGGCCCGTTGGTCGCTCCCGGCTTACGCCTCAGCGCCCTCTTCAGGTGCAGCCTCTTCCGCCACTACTTCAACAGCAGCGGCTTCTTCAGCTCCCTCTTCACCTTTAACTTCTTCGGCAACTTCTCCGGTAGCTTCTTCAGTAACATCCTCAGCAACTTCTTCAGCACCACCGAATGCTTCTTCAGCAGTGATCCAGCCCAAAACAACGCGGGCCGTCATGATCATGTTGCTTGCATCTTCTTCCGTAAGCGGGAAAGCTCTGAGAATACCATCTTCTTTGCTTGTCAGTTCATCAGCAGCACAACCAGCGAAGTCTTCAAGTGTCTTCACTTCATCTTCACCGAGCGCCACAAGCATCTGAGGCGTCAGGCCTTCGATATCGGCAACCGAATCCTCAACACCAAGCGCGACACGCTTTTCGTCAGCAGCTTTTGCTTCAGTTTCCAGGAAGTCGTTCGCGCGGCGCTGCAGTTCTTCTACCAGGTCTTCTTCGAAACCCTCAACTGCCAGCAACTCATCGGCTTCCACGTAAGCGATCTCTTCCAGGCTGGTAAACCCTTCAGCAGCCAGCAGGTGTGCCAAAGTTTCGTCCACATCAAGCGCATCAACAAAGGCTTTACTGCGCGCAAGGAACTCTTCCTGGCGGCGTTCGCTTTCCTCGGCTTCGGTCATGATGTCAATGGTCCAGCCAGTAAGCTGGCTCGCAAGGCGCACATTCTGACCGCGACGGCCAATTGCCAGCGAAAGCTGGTCATCCGGCACAACAACCTCAACGCGGCTGCGCTCGTCGTCCATCACCACCTTCGCAACTTCAGCAGGCTGAAGCGCATTCACAATGAAAGACGCCACATCAGGCGACCATGGAATAATGTCAATTTTCTCGCCCTGCAGCTCGTTCACAACCGCCTGCACACGGGAACCACGCATACCAACACACGCACCAACCGGGTCAATAGAACCGTCGTTTGAGAACACAGCAATCTTCGCACGACTTCCCGGATCGCGGGCTACTGAGCGAATCTCGATAATGCCATCGTAAATTTCAGGCACTTCCTGTGCGAACAGCGCCCCCATGAAATCAGGCTTGGTGCGCGACATGAAAATCTGCGGGCCACGGTTTTCGCGGCGGACATCATAGATAAAACCGCGAATACGTTCGTTCTGACGGATATGCTCGCGCGGGATAACCTGATCGCGGCGCATAATAGCTTCAGCGCGGCCAAGGTCCACAACAACATTGCCATATTCGACACGCTTCACAAGGCCGGTAACAATCTCACCGACACGGTCTTTATATTCGTTATAATGGCGCTCGCGCTCAGCGTCGCGCACCTTCTGAACGATAACCTGCTTAGCAGTCTGGGCGGCAATACGGCCGAAATCCATTGGCGGCAGGCTGGAAGCGAGATAATCGCCTACAACAGCATCCTGCTTGTCTTTCCTGGCGTCCTCAACGCTGATCTGAGTGGCAGGCTCTTCGACTTCCTCGACAACCTCAAGCACACGGAATAAACGGATATCACCATTATTCTTATCAATCTGTGCCCGGATCTCATTCTCGGCGCCGTATTTGGAACGGGCAGCCTTCTGAATCGCTTCCTCCATAGCCTCAAGAACAATCTCTTTTTCGATTGATTTCTCGCGGGCCACCAATTCTGCGATTTGCAGCAGTTCGAGCCTGTTTGCACTGATAGCAGATGCCATCGATTTCACTCCATTGCGTCTGGGCTGCGCCTTACGGCCAAACCCCGGTCTGTTGGACACACATATACTACAGTGCCCGATCGTTCATCTTAGCCGCAAACTATCCGTCGTTTGCGCCAGTTGCAGCAGCCCGCTCTTTTTGGACTGCTTCCAATAATTCGTCTGTCAGGATCAGTTTTGCTTTTGAGACATCACTATATGCAAGCGTTACGTCACCATCATCCATCTTCAGCGACAAATTGTCACCATCGAACGATACCAGCTTGCCGCGGAAACGACGGCGATCATTGATGGTTTCATTCATCTCGATTTTGACATCAAAACCCACCCAGCGCTCAAAATCTTTAGCGCGCGTGAGCGGACGGTCAATGCCCGGTGAGCTAACTTCTAGAAGATACTCGCCCTGAAGCGGATCTTCCACATCCAGAAGAAGCGAAACTTCGCGCGACAAAGTCGCACAGTCTTCCACACCCATGGTGCCATCAGGACGCTCAGCCATAATCTGCAATGTGGGCTTGCGACCGCCACCATAGGTAACGCGCACAAGCTCAAACCCAAGCGACTCAACGGTTGCTTCGATAATTGCAGTAATCTGACTAGCGGCTTCGCTCACCAACTGTTCCTTTCATTCTTCCCCCTAAAATATCCATTTCCGGGCTGGCAATTTGAAGGGCACCTTGAACTGCAGATGTGCAGTATCGTGGCTGTGGGCCGCAGCCCACTCCTGAATAATTACCAATACTCTAGGAGAAGTGGCCTCTATATACAGTCAAGGCCCGCTATTCGCAAGGGGTAAAACACACCTTTTTCCGCGTGTTTGGTGGGTATGTGGCTTGGAAGGCACTTTCAGGTAAAAAACGACTCGGCTGGAAACATTTCTGGCCGGATATGAAAGGGAGCAAGATTCTAAACCCAAGTGCGTCCCCCAATGATTATGTTGGGAATGCAATGGAAAAATATTACAGCCAGATCAGCCTGGAAGAACGCTGAGAGATATACCGTCTGCGTGCAGAATATTGATGATCTCGCTGTCCGAATACCGTGACTTCTTCATGTAAAATCTCTTGCGTTCCTGTTACGAGAAAATTCTACCCATAAGTACCGTTAACTTTCGGGGGTATTACCCAATGATACTGCCCTGATGGTCCCGGTGGTAATACTGCGCCCCTGACTCTGCTCCCGTCGCCGTATCATATTGCCAGTGCACCAGCCGTTCATCAACAGCAGCCCCGTGCACGTAGCGGTGGTTGATCACATAACTGCCTGAGACCTTCAGATGATGACGTTGCGGGCTACGCTCCTCACGTCCGCTTCGCGACCCAGGATCGGCTCATCCCTACGCTGTCGCTTCGGACTGTGCGGGCTTACGCGGTGCCACTGGCACCACGGTCCTGCTCGTTCATACAAATACTCGTGGGTGGCGTCCGCTGTGAAGCTTGCTCCTAACTGATCATCAATCAGCTTGGCGATACGGCGCCCCTTGGCGTCATACCTGAAGCGCACCAACTGTTCGCCGTTTGTCAGCATCTCCCGCGCCTCCACGAGGCGGTTCTCGGCGTCGTTATAGCCACAGGAGAAGGAGCCCTGGGTCGCCAAATTAGGGTGTGGACTCAATTGATCCAACATCTTACAGCAAACAGATACAGCATATTCAGGAAATTGTTTCCTGATTTTTCAAAGCGTGTCGCCAATCTTCGCATATCCTTCATTTTACAGAAGAAGCGTTCGACAATGTTTCGCATGGCATAAAGCTTTTTGTCATGTGGTATGGGTTTACGAGCATTGCTTTTCGCGGGGATAACGGCAAGGGCACCTTCGTCAGCAATGTCTTGCCTGATTTGGGCGCTACCATAGGCTTTATCGGCGACGAAAGCCAAAGGTGGGCTTTTCCAATCGAGAAAAGCATGCATCAGCTTGCTATCATGAACATGGCCGCCACTGATAGCGAGCCTGACAGGTCGGCCTTTCTGGTCTACAGCCGCATGAACCTTACTTGTGCGACCCCCGCGTGAGCGTCCAATACTTTCTGCCAGTTCCCCCTTTTTGACCCTGCCGCAGCGCGGTGAGCTTTAACAATAGAGCCATCAATGAAAATCAGAGCGTCTTCGCACTCTTTTGCCAAGGCATCAAAGATCGCTTTCCATATGCCCCTCTTACCCCACCGCACATAACGATTATAAACTGTTGTGTGCGGACCATATCGACCCGGCAAGTCGCGCCAAGGAGCGCCTGTCCGTAAAATATAGAAGATACCATTCAGGATAACACGATCATCTCGCCGCGATGGGCCTCGTCCCCGCTTGGGTAGTAAAGGCTCAATCGTTGTCCATTCTTTATCGCTCAAATCAAAACGTGCCATGTAAAACTCCCTGTTCGGGAGCTTTGAATCACAAAATGATCAAAAAATGCAACACTTTGAATTGGGTTCACACCCTAGGCTCAGGACTCATTAAATCCACCATATAATGATAGCAGCAATACAGATAGCGGAGAAGAAAGTGTGTGCACACCGATCATAGCGGGTTGCGATGCGCCGCCAGTCTTTGAGCCTGCCGAACATGTTTTCGACCTTATGGCGTTGTTTGTATAAGGTTTTGTCGTAGCCTATCTGGTGTTTCCGGTTTTTCTTTGGTGGGATACAGGGCGTAATACCTTTGTGTCTCAACCCCTCCCGGAACCAGTCGGCATCGTATCCGCGGTCCGCCAGCAGATGTTTGGCGGCAGGCAGAGCATCCAGTAATGTTTCTGCCCCCTTATAGTCGCTCACCTGACCTGCTGTAAGGGGCATCAACAGAGGTCTGCCGTGGCCATCACATACCGCATGTAGCTTGGAATTCATTCCGCCTTTGGTCCGGCCAATAGCGCGGGGAACACCCCCTTTTTAAGCAGGCTGGAAGCCGTGCGGTGCGCCTTGAGGTGGGTGGCATCTATCTGTAGCTGTTCCGGTACCTCTTTCGACGATAACGCTTTGAATATCTTATCGAAAACACCCATCTCACTCCAGCGTATGAAACGATTATACAATGTCTTGTGAGGCCCGTATTCAACAGGTGCATCCCGCCACTGAAGACCACGCTTCAAAACGTGGATGATGCCACTGACAACACGCCGATCATCAACACGCGGTACACCGTGGGCCTTTGGAAAATACGGTCTGATACGTGCCAAATGGTTTTCTGAAAGGTAAAAACAATCACTCATGAGAAAACTCCTTTGCCAGAGTGAATCATAATTTACCTCATTCCGGAATCCCTTAAATTAATAGGTCCTGAGCCTAACTTACGAATAGTATCCACATGCAAAACGTGCTCATTACATGAATGGGGACAAAATTCATCTTCACCGCAATAATTCTGTTCAAATTTTCCACGCACGATGACCAACATATCATTTAGTGCCTCAAATTTCTTACGATCTTTTTCTAACGACGTAATAGGCAAACAGTACCTTTCAAGATCACTACCCTCAGATGCTAGTCGAGATAAATATAAATTATGGTCTTCAAACTCATAACGCAGAAACCCAAACACCTTTATTTTTTTGTCATTCAACACCTGTGCTTTTTCAAGAACAGAGTCGATTGTGAGCGGATCCTTATGATCTTCGCCTGCAGTTGCAGCTATGGACAGAACCTGAACACCCATGAAAGTGATAAGCTGTAAGATCGAATATTTTTTCATGCCCTTCGCCTCATTGTCTGGCTCTCTTCTGAAACCTATTCAACTGTTTTACTATTGAGCGACCTACCTTCGGACTCACCGTTCCTGTCAAAACTCGAACCCTAAATTGCCCATCAACCTTTTCAATAACAACCACAGTACCATTATTTACGATGCCATTGGTTCTACCGCCGTTTACAACACGGTCATCCTGTGGACCAGGAGCTACGTCCGACTCCTTGTTAGGATGTGAATGAATAATTGACTTTTCACTCTTCTTGATGCCAGCTTTAGCTTCAATCACGTTGCGGCCTTTTTTATTTCGAGACTTTGCAGTAGCTTCGCGGTCTTCAACTGTGCCATCAGGCTTCTCTTTTAGGCCAACAATTCTCTCCTTTTTTCTTTGAGTTTCGATTTTCGGCCCCACCTCACGCATTTTGTTATCAACGTCCTCAGACTGGGTAACGGTCTGGTTGTCCGACTTTTTCTTATCGAATTTACTAGACTCAAAGCATTGCTCTTTAGCGGTCTCGCAAGACTGCTCCCCAAATGGATCGGTATTGTTAATAGGATCGTTTGCGGTATAGCCATAGAGGTTCATATTGTCCTCATAGCCGATGGGGTCTGTTTGTAAGAACCTCCCTAGCTTGGCACTATAATAGCGCGCCCGGTAATAATATAGACCCGTCTCGTCGTCCCAGCGGCGGCCCGTGTAACGGAACGGCTGGCCCGTGCCTTCGCCCTCAGGCTGGTTGCCGTAAGCATCGTAACTGTACCGCTCGTCTTCAACCAGATTACCACCCGCATCAGAAAGTGCAATGATACTGCCCTGATGGTCCCGGTGGTAATACTGCGCCCCTGACTCTGCTCCCGTCGCCGTATCATATTGCCAGTGCACCAGCCGTTCATCAACAGCAGCCCCGTGCACGTAGCGGTGGTTGATCACATAACTGCCTGAGACCTTCAGATGATGACGTTGCGGGCTACGCTCCTCACGTCCGCTTCGGACTGTGCGGGCTTACGCGGTGCCACTGGCACCACGGTCCTGCTCGTTCATACACATACTCGTGGGCGGCGTCCGCTGTGAGATATACCGTCTGCGTGCAGAATTAGAAGATGCCGTTCAGGATACCCCGGCCACCCCGCCGCGCCGGACCACCCCGTGCGGGTAATAAAGGCTTAATAACAACCCTTCCTTCATCGGTAAGATCAAAACGTGCCATGGTAAGCTCCTTATTCAGGAGCCTTGAATCACAAATACCACAGTAAAATCAATCCTTTGAATTGGGTTCATACCCTAGGGTGTGGACTCAATTGATCCAACATCTTGCAGCAAACAGATACAGCATATTCAGGAAATTGTTTCCTGATTTTTCAAAGCGTGTCGCCAATCTTCGCATATCCTTCATTTTACAGAAGAAGCGTTCGACAATGTTTCGCATGGCATAAAGCTTTTT